>ERZ1106948.770-NODE-770-length-12145-cov-3.261290_pt1 | contig 12145 bp, 8 predicted proteins | sample MGYA00403673_ERZ1106948 | MGnify/ENA primary metagenome ERZ1106948 (study PRJEB35170, sample SAMEA104062409) | human gut metagenome | biome: human gut; feature: human-associated habitat; material: faeces | place: Denmark | collected 2012-05-07 ...
TGCTGTGCTACGGCGGCGATTTCGACGATCGCTGCTCCGACTACGAATTCTCCGGTGATGGTCTGCTGTTCGCCGACCGCACGGAGAAGCCGGCCATGCAGGAAGTCAAGTATTACTACGGAAGGTACGCAGATGGAAATCGTATTCGGTGATGTGGTGACGGGCGTCCACGGCGACGGCTTCGAATACCTGTTCTCATGGCAGGCCGGTGGCCCGGTCTCGTTCAATATCGGCGGCCGTGAATGGCTGTATCGTGCGCCGCGTCCGGCGTTGTGGCGCGCCACCACCGACAACGACCGTGGCAATGGATTCCCGGTCAAGTCGGCAATGTGGATGGGCGCGGATATGTTCGCCACATGTTCCAAGATCGAGCTGAGCGTTGACGGCGAGCCGGTGGACAAGCCGCTTGCGCCGGACAACAACTCGTATGGCGGCCCGGTGCAGGCGCAGACCATGACCATGACCTACACCTACACGCTGCCTGTTGTGCCGGCGACCACGGTGACGGTGGCCTACACCGTTACCTCTGACGGCACAATCGGCGTAACGGTGCGTTACGAGGGCAAGGAAGGCCTGCCCGAGCTGCCGGTGTTCGGCCTGCGCTTCGTGATGCCGACCCCGGCCAAGGGATTCACCTATACCGGGCTTTCCGGCGAAACCTACCCCGACCGCATGGCCGGTGGGGTGCCGGGGGAGTACACGGTTGAAGGCATGCCGGTCACCCCATACCTGGTGCCGCAGGACTGCGGTATGCATATGCGCACCGAACGGGTTACGGTGACGCGCGATGCCGTGCTCGACAACGCAAGGCGTGGCGACCGCAGCGAATTCTCGCTGACCTTCGCCCAGGGGGAGGATGGCGAGCCGTTCGCCTTCTCCTGCCTGCCGTATACGCCGGAAGAGATCGAGAACGCCACGCATCCCAACGAGCTGCCGCCGGCGCGCCGCACGGTGCTGACGGTATGCGGCGCGGTGCGCGGCGTGGGCGGCATCGATAGCTGGGGCTCCGACGTGAGGCCCGACTATCACATCGATGCGCAGGAAAACCACGAGTTCAGTTTTAGGATTGAACTATAGTTTTAGCGAAAACCGAGAAGCACGAGGCGGCATCCGATGGGTGCCGCCTCGTTGTTATCGTTGGAATACGGTCATCGGGGAGGACTGGTAAACAAGAGCAGCAAAGGATGTTTTTAAGTAAAAAAATACGTTTCAGTAAAAGCGTATTATCGTAAACATTGTACATATTAGGAGAAGCAAGGAGGCTTCGCATGAGCAACGGCAGCTCTGCTGAACAATCCAGAAGCAAAGTAATGACTTCGCGCATCGCATACGCGTCCGGCGCATTCGGACATGACATCTTCTACGCCACACTGTCGACGTATCTGATCATGTTCCTCACCTCGCACCTGTTCAACTCGGGTGATGTGGCACATAACAACCGCATGGTGCTGTACATCACCACCATCATCGCCGTACTGCGTATCGTCGAGCTGTTCATCGATCCGTTCATCGGCAACATGGTCGACAACACCACCACCAAGTGGGGCAAGTTCAAGCCGTGGGTTGTCGGTGGCGGTGTGGTCAGCTCCGTTGCCCTAATGGTGCTGTTCACCGATATGGGCGGCCTCAACGAGACCAACCCGATGCTCTACCTGGCCATCTTCGCGGTGCTGTACATCGTGATGGATATCTTCTATTCCTTCAAGGACATCAGCTTCTGGTCCATGGTCCCGGCCCTGACCTTCAGCTCCGAAGAGCGTGAGAAGACCGCAACCTTCGCCCGTGTCGGCTCCACCATCGGCGGCAACATCGTCGGCGTCGTGATCATGCCGATCGTCCTCTTCTTCTCCGTCACCAAGTCCGGCTCCGGCGATAAGAACGGCTGGTTCTGGTTCGCCTTCATCGTGGCCCTCATCGGCATCATCTCCGTGATCTGCGTCGCCCTCGGCACCCACGAGGTCGACTCCACGCTGCGCCAGAACAAGACCAAGACGGGCTTCAAGGACGTGTTCCGCATGCTGCTCAAGAACGATCAGCTCATGGCCATCGCCCTGTCCTACCTCGCCTACACCACCGGCGTGAACATCCTGAACGCCTCCGAGCTGTACTACTTCCAGTACATTCTCGGCGACGCCAGCAAGTTCTCCATCCTGGCCACCATCAACACCCTGGTCGGCCTGGTCTCCGTTTCGCTGTTCCCGAAGCTCGCTCAGCAGTTCAGCCGCCGCAACGTGTTCGTTGTCTGCCTGGGCATTATGCTCGCCGGCATCGTGGTCTTCTTCTTCGCCGGCAAGTCCCTGGCCCTCGTGCTGATCGCCGCCGAGCTGTTCTTCATCCCGCAGCCGCTGGTGTTCCTCGTGGTCCTCATGACCATCACCGATTGCGTCGAATACGGCCAGCTCAAGCTCGGCCACCGCGATGAGGCCCTGACCCTCTCCGTCCGCCCGCTGCTCGATAAGTTCGGTGGCGCCGTGTCCAACTGGGTTATCGGCTTCGCCGCCGTCGCCGCAGGCATGACCGCCGGTTCCGAAAACCATGTCAGCGCCCAGGGCGAGATGAACTTCAAGCTCATCGTGTTCGTGGCCCCGCTGGTGCTCATCGTCATCGGCCTGCTCATCTTCCTCGCCCGCGTCAAGCTGACCGAGGAGAAGCACGCCGAGATCGTGGCCGAACTGGAGAAGACCTGGGGCAAGGACGCGCTGGGCGCCAACGCCTCCGCCGAAGACGAGGCCACCATTGCCTCCGCGACCGAGGAAGCCGGTAGCACTCCAACAAAGTAAGCCATTCATGGAATTGCCGGTAGGTAGTCATACCAGCCGGCAATCCCCTCGACCCCACTAGGCGGCATCCATCGCATAAGCCGCTTGGTGCAGTAGCGGCCACCGCTTGCAGTTTCCCCTTTCCCTGTGAGCGGCCGCTATAGAGGCCGGAGCCTTGCATTATGCAGGGCTCCGGCCTTATGCGTGGTTTTGCAATGGTTCTGCGTGGTTCCGTATGCAAGCGGCGCACAATCTGCCTACCGAAATCGGCGGGTGGGGCATGCTAAGGTTGCAAGTAAATTCATTTAGCTAGCGTGATGGTTGGGAAGGCTGGGATCCGATGGCCACAATTAAGGAAATCGCGAAGCATACAGGCTTTTCGCAGGCCACGGTGTCGAGGATTCTGAACGACGACCCCTCGTTCTCTGTCAAGGAATCCACCCGGCAGAAGGTGTTAAACGCCAGTCTTGAACTGGGCTACGAGAACGTCTCGCAGTACCAGCGCATCATTATTCCGCGAGACATTGCGATTCTGAACAACGTTGTTCCCGACAAGGGGCTGCAGGACGCATATTTTGACGAATTGCGCGAAGTGCTGACCCGGCAGGCCAAAGAACAGCGCATGAATGCGACGATCTACGACGATATCGACGACCTGATCGCACACGGCGGCGATTATGCCGGCTTCATCTCGATGGGCCCCGCGGAGCTGCCGCCGGAAACGCTGCACAGGCTGCATCAGGCGCTGCCCCACGGCGTCTTCATCGACATCAATCCGGCGCCGAATCTCTTCGATTCCGTACAGCCAGACCTGGAACAGATCGTGCTCGACGCGCTCGACGCGTTGAAGGCCGATGGATGCCGCCGCATCGGTTTCATCGGCGGTGCGGGCACCATGATGGGGAAGCACTCGTACCCCGAGGATGTTCGTCGTTTCGCGTTCTGCAACTGGAGCGCACGGTTGGGTCTGGACACGGAGGGGCTGATCTACGCCGACGGCCCGTTTACCGTCGCCAACGGGCGTGAGCAGGGGGAGCGGCTGATTCGCGACCATGCCGATGATCTGCCGGATGCCGTGCTGGTGGCCGCCGATACGCTTGCCGTGGGGCTGCTGCAGGCGCTTGCGGCCAAGGGCATTCTGGTGCCGCGCGATATCAAGGTGGTCAGCATCAATAATCAGGAGGTGGCGAAATACACCTCTCCGGCGCTTTCGTCGTATGACATCGACAAGGAGGAGCTGACGCGCGCCGCGGTGCTGATGCTTGCCGAATCGCTGGTCAGCAAGCGCAGCGTGAAACAGCACACCTGCATCTCCTCGCATCTGGTGGTGCGTGACAGTTTTGCCCCCGAACGGTAGTTCTGCGCTTTGGGATGCGCAGGCCGCCGATGACGATAGCGGCGTGCGGTTGTATAAACCGGCGATATGAGACGCTGCTGGGGCGTTGCGAGGTGGCCGCACGACGGCTGTGTGACAGTAAGTAAAAATATTTAATCAAAGTACGTGTCATCTGTCCGTTTCACCGAAAGCATAGATGTTATCAGAGGTTGCAATCGATGTGTTCATGTCTCAAAAATCATTGATTGGTGTTGCGTTGTTCCCCATCATCTGCGGGAATTATTGGATGTTTTGTTTAGTAAACATTTTTATTTAATGAAATAAAAGATGTACAGTCGTATACACGATCAATGGATGATCTAGAGATCTTCTAAGGAGAAGAAGTCATGGGAAATGAACAAACCCTCGCCAACGGCGGCGCCCATCGTGGCAAAATCGGCCAGCGTGTGGCATACGCATTCGGCAACCTCGGCCAGTCCGCGTTCTACAACGCACTGAGCACCTACTTCATCGTATACGTGACCAGCTGCCTGTTCTCCGGCGTCGAAAAAGGCGTCGCAGCCAAACTGATCGGCGTTATCACCAGCCTTGTCGTCATCATCCGTATCGCGGAGATTTTCATTGATCCGCTGCTGGGCAACATCGTGGACAACACCACCACCAAGTGGGGCCGTTTCCGCCCGTGGCAGTTCCTTGGCGGCCTGGTCTCCGCCCTGCTGCTCGTGGTGATCTACACCGGCATGTTCGGCCTGGTCAACGTGAACACCACCTGGTTCATCGTGCTGTTCGTCATCTGCTTCGTCGTGCTCGACGTGTTCTACTCCCTGCGCGACATCTCCTACTGGGGCATGATCCCGGCACTGTCCTCCGACTCGCATGAGCGCTCCACCTACACCGCCCTCGGCTCCTTCACCGGTTCCATCGGCTACAACGGCATCACCGTCGTCGTGATTCCGATCGTCACCTACTTCAGCTGGGTATTCACCGGTTCCCACACCGAAAGCCAGAGCGGATGGACCGCCTTCGGCATCATCGTAGGCTTGCTCGGCATCCTGACCGCGTGGTCCGTAGCTTTCGGCACCAAGGAAAGCCAGAGCGCCCTGCGTTCCAAGGCGCAGAAGAACGGCGGTCCGCTGCAGGCGTTCAAGGCCCTGTTCCAGAACGACCAGCTGCTGTGGGTCGCACTGAGCTACCTGCTGTACGCCATCGCCAACGTGGCCACCACCGGCGTGCTGATCTTCCTGTTCAAGTTCGTGCTGGACAATCAGGCCGCCTACTCCATGACCGGCATCATCGCGTTGGTCGCCGGACTGATCATGGCGCCGCTGTACCCGATCCTCAACAAGCGCATCCCGCGCCGCTACCTGTATATCGGTGGCACGGTCTCCATGATCATCGCCTACATCATGCTCGGCATCTTCTCCAACAACATGATCATGGTGTTCGTGGCGCTGGTGCTCTTCTATGTGCCGGGCACGATGATCCAGATGACCGCCATTCTCTCCCTGACCGATTCCATCGAATATGGTCAGCTCAAGAACGGCAAGCGCAACGAGGCCGTCACCCTGTCCGTGCGCCCGATGCTCGACAAGATCGGCGGCGCCATGTCCAACGGCATCGTCGGCTTCATCGCCATTGCCGCCGGCATGACCGGCGACGCGACCGCGGCCGATATGACTGCCGCGAACATCAACACCTTTAAGACCTGCGCGTTCTATGTGCCGCTGGTGCTGATCGTGCTGAGCCTGCTGGTGTTCATGTTCAAGGTGAAGATCAGCGAGAAGATGCATGACGATATCGTCAAGCAGCTGGAGGCCAAGCTCGCTTCCGGTGAAATCGAGGACGAGGGTGCTGATGCGCCTGCCGAAGTGGCTGGTTCCGGTGCGGCTGCTTCCGGCTCCGCCGCGTGACATTGCTGCTACTACTTAACTGACCCCTTCCTATAACAGGGCGGTCGATATGGACGAAATCCGAGTGGAATTCGTTCATATCGACCGCCTTTTCCATGTGCGGCGTGGTGCGGAAGCGGGGGAGAAGGGGAGTGGTGGATGTGCGGCGGAAGCTGGGGACGAAATACGGAAAGGCCGCGACCCTGTTGAGTCGCGGCCTTGTGGGAGTCCGTATGAAAGGTGATCGGCGTTGGGCCGGTTACCTAGGCAAGTGAAATCACTTGTTGATGATGCGCTTGAACAGGTCGGAGGAGGCCTTGGCGAGGGCGAACTGGTAGAAGCCCGGATCGACGGAGGCGAGGTTGCTGTTCAGGATCTGGTCGAGAGTGTTGTTCTTCATGATGGTTCCTTTCGTGAGCGGCCGTGTATTTGTCTTGCTTTTTCGTTCCTGTGGCCGCTTGTTCGGTATGTCCTTGGTATCTCATGCGCTTTGGCCTTGTGCCTTGCGCGGGGTGCCGCTGCACCGGCTTTGCCTGGTTTGTTGAGCGACATCGTGAAGTCTTGTTCTTTTCTGTTGTGATTTCAGTATATGCCTGTTCGTTGGTGTAATCATGCTGTAGTCGTTGATTTTTTTGTATATTTATCGGGTAATCTTGAAATGAACACACAGTATGTTCTGCTTCGGTGCTTTGGCCACTGCGTTTCACGAGAAACCGCCCTGTAGCGCGGGCGGTGTGGAAAAATGCCGTACGCCTGTTTCGGGGCTGAACAACAGCGATACGTAGGGTTTGAGGATGTCGGAATGGGCTTGATAGTACAATGCCGAAGGACGTATATCCGGATATAAGGTGTGCGCGTATATATGTGCAATCGAAACCGACTGGTTGCCGGTGACGGATTCGTAGGATTCGCGGGCATGACCGCTACAGGCCGGCCGACCGCGAGTCAAGCCGGAAGCAGTCGGGTTTATATATAAGCGTTGAAACGAGGCAGATGTGGTAGGAATGCGCGATGTGGCGAAACAGGCCGGTGTCTCGCTGAGCACCGTGTCTTTGGTGGTCAATGGCACGGGTTACGTTTCCGACGACATGCGTGATCGCGTGCAACGCGCCATGGAGTCGCTGCATTATGTGCCGAACGATCTTGCGCGCAATTTCTCGCAGAATCGCGCCAATGCGATCGGCATCATCGTGCCGACGATCCGGCATCCGTTTTTTGCCACGCTTACCGCAAGCCTGCAGCATGTATTGGCGGGGAAGGGATTGCAGACGCTGCTGTGTTCCACCGCCGACGCGGCGCATGGCGAAGCGGCATACGTCGATATGCTTCGCAGGCGATTGATGGACGGCATCGTAATGGGCGCTCACACCGAGCATGCGCCGGATTACTGGACGTCGATTCATCGTCCGGTTATCGCATTCGATCGTACGTTGGGGGAGGGGATTCCCTCAATCGGGTCCGACCATGTGCAGGGCGGGCAGATGATCGCCGATCTGCTGATTCGCACGGGTGCGCGTCATGTTGCGGTGATCGGCGGGCCTCATACGCAATTCAAGGAAGACGACGACGTGCGCACCACATTCCCGACGGTACGCTATCACCTGGTTTTGGAGCATGAACTGGCCAAGGTCGGCGTGCGCTACGAGTACATCGAGGCTGGCGAGGTTATGGATTTCTCCGGCTATGCCGCTGCCGTGCGCAGTGTATTCGATCGTGCATCCGACGATGCGGTGGACGCGGTGGTGAGTTCAGATATCGGTGCGGCGCTGTGCGTGCGCGAGGCGATACGCCGTGGCGTGAACGTTCCTGACGATATGCAGATCGTAGCGTATGACGGCACGTATCTTGCCGATATGGCAGGCATGCCGCTCACTGTGGCGCGGCAGGATTTTCAGGCTCTGGCGAGCAGTGTCGCGGACTGCATGATGCGACTTATTGACGGGAAAGCAGGCGATGGCAGCGTTGATGATGGCGACGACAGTGGTGATGCCGTTTCCGCTGTATCGTCGCACGGTGCATTTGGCATAGGGGAGGCGGAACATTTGATACCGGTTTCGTTGATCGCCGGAGCGACTACGCGCGAGTAGCTGTCGATATGCCGTCTGCTACGTGAAACACAGATATGTTTCATGTGAAACATATCGCGTGAAACACTATGGCTTGTGCCGGTCGCCTGTGACGAGTCTATGGCGGACCTATGTTTCAGGATCGAAATCCCGTGCCGGCTCTTCCCGGAAACGGGTGATGACGCTACTTGAGCTCCCGAACCGACCCGCGGTCTACGAATTCTGGAGGAATGACCGTTTTGACGCCGACTGCGATCTTCTCGCCGTTGTGCTGCCGCTCGATCATGGCGAACGCCTCACGCCCCAGCTCGTGGAAGCGAAGCCGCATCGTAGTCAATTCCAGCCGTGGTACCATGCCTTCGAGCGAGTCATCGACGCCGATGATGCTTATGTCTTCGGGAACCCGTTTACCTGCGGCACGCAATCCGAGCATCGCGCCGTATGCCATCTGATCGTTCGCCGCATACACTGCGGTGCATTCCTTTTCGTGGGCAAGCGCCAGACCTGCCTGGTATCCGCTGTTGGCTCCCCAATCGCCGATGTAAAGGGGAGGTATTGCGGCTCCGACTTGGGCAAGGGCGTCATGCCATCCCCTGATGCGGCTTTGCGCCGCGCGGGAAGTGGAAGGGCCCGCTATGTGGTACACGGTATGGTGCCCTTTGGAAAGCAGATAATCCACGGCTGCGGTGGAACACCCGTATGAGTCGGAATCGATGGTGACGCAGTTGTCGGCCGGTTCTTCGGAAATCAACACGACTGGCAGATTCTGCGGTGGCGTGAACTGATTGAAATCGGAGAAATCTCGTTCCATAATGACGATCACGCCGTCGAGCGGAAGATCTTCCACGAGTTTCAAGGCACCGGCCAGGGAACGATCCTGCAAGGTGTCGAGTGTGCGGATGGTAGTGGAATAGCCATGTTTCGCGGCCGTGCTGACTATGCCTTCGAGAATGCGGGCATTGCCGAAGGCCGACATATGGGAAAGCAGCACGCCGATATTATTGAACCGCCCGCTTTTGAGCGCTCGCGCGGCATAATTCGGACGGTACCCGAGTTTTTTCATGGCCTCTTCTACACGGCTTTGCGTTTCGGGGCGAACGGCGGCGCTGCCGTTCGCGACGCGTGATACGGTCTGCGGGGAGACACCGGCTTCCTTGGCGACGTCTTGCAACGATACGGAGCTACGAGCCATGAGCCTATGTTTCCTTCTGCTGAATCAGGTGGTTGTCTGCTCCTGCCATCCTACATGAGAAACAGATAAATGGTTTCGTCACCATTTGGGGAAGCTACTTTATGTTGATGGGCAGCGCAGTGCATTGCAATTGGCCTTTTCTTTTATCTATCGCTATAATGATAACGCAAACATTTTAGAGGGTCGCGTCAATGCTCCGACTGGAATTGCGGCGCGGCGTTGCCTCGAAGAGGAGGAAATCAATGACTCAGCGCAGAGCATTCCATTGGCCGCAGCCGCTGGAGGGCCAGCAGGCCCGCATCTGGTATGGCGGTGATTACAACCCGGACCAGTGGCCTGAGGAGGTGTGGGACGAGGATGTCCGCCTGATGAAGAAGGCCGGCGTGAACCTGGTTTCCGTAGGCATCTTCTCCTGGGCCCGCATCGAGCCCAAGGAGGACGTATACGACTTCGACTGGCTCGACCGCATCATCGACAAGCTCGGCAAGACCGGCATCGCGGTCGATCTTGCATCCGCCACCGCCTCCCCGCCGATGTGGCTCACCCAGGCACATCCGGAGGTGCTGTGGAAGGATTACCGCGGCGACGTATGCCAGCCGGGCGCCCGCCAGCACTGGCGCCCGACCAGCCCGATCTTCCGTGAATATGCGCTCAAGCTCTGCCGTGCGATGGCCGAACATTACAAGGACAACCCGTATGTGGTGGCATGGCATGTGAGTAACGAATACGGCTGCCACAATCGCTTCGACTATTCCGAGGACGCCGAACGCGCGTTCCAGCAGTGGTGCAAGGCTCGATACGGCACGATCGACGCGGTGAACGACGCATGGGGCACGGCATTCTGGGCGCAGCATATGAACGATTTCTCGGAAATCGTGCCGCCGCGCTTCATTGGTGATGGCAACTTCATGAACCCGGGCAAGCTGCTCGACTTCAAGCGGTTCAGCTCCGACGCGTTGAAGGCGTTCTACATCGCCGAACGCGATACGCTGGCCGAGATCACACCAGGCAGGCCATTGACCACGAACTTCATGGTCTCCTCGGGCAACACCACCGTGGATTATGACGACTGGGGCAACGAGGTCGACTTCGTATCGAACGACCATTACTTCACGCCGGGTGAGGCGCATCTGGACGAGCTTGCGTTTTCCGCCTCCCTGGTGGACGGCATCGCCCGCAAGGATCCGTGGTTCCTGATGGAGCATTCCACTTCGGCTGTGAACTGGCGTCCGATCAACTACCACAAGGAGCCCGGTCAGCTGGTGCGCGACTCCCTGGCGCATGTGGCCATGGGCGCGGATGCGGTGTGCTACTTCCAGTGGCGCCAATCCAAGGCCGGTGCGGAGAAGTTCCACTCCGCGATGGTTCCCCATGCGGGCGAGGACTCCCAGACCTTCCGCGATGTGTGCGAGCTGGGCGCCGATCTGAACACGCTGGCCGACAACGGTCTGCTTGGTACACGGCTGGCGAAGTCCCGCGTGGCCGTGGTCTACGACTACGAGTCGGAATGGGCCAGCGAGCACACCGCCACGCCTACCCAGCAAGTCCATCACATCGACGAGCCCTTGCAGTGGTTCCGCGCTTTGGCTGATAATGGCGTGACCGCCGACATCGTTCCGGTCCGTTCGAACTGGGACGAATACGAGGTGGCCGTGCTGCCGAGTGTGTACATCCTGTCGGAGGAGACCACACGTCGCGTGCGCGATTATGTGGCCAACGGCGGCAAGCTGATCGTCACGTACTACACCGGATTGTCCGATGAGAAGGACCACATCTGGTTGGGCGGCTACCCCGGCTCGATCCGTGATGTGGTCGGCGTGCGCATCGAGGAGTTCGCTCCACTGGGCACCGACTGGCCGGGAACCCCGGATCATCTCGACCTTTCCAATGGTGCCGTGGCGCACGATTCCGCCGACGTCATCACCTCCGTAGGCAAGAATGCCACCGTACTCGCATCGTTCCAGGACGATCCGTGGACCGGCATGGACGGTCGCCCTGCGATTGTCGGCAACACGTACGGCGAAGGCCGCTCGGTGTACGTCGGGGCGCGACTGGGCCGCGACGGCATCGCCAAGAGCCTGCCTGCGGTATTCGCCTCGTTGGGCGTGGAGGCCGCGGATGCATCCGATCCGAAACTTCTGCGCGTTGAGCGTAAGGACGAGGCTACTGGCATCAAGTTCACGTTCCTGTTCAACCGTACGCACGAGCCGGTCGAGACTTCGGAAGAGGGCGAACCCATCGTTACGTCTCTTGCCAAGGCGGATGGCGGCAAACTGACCATCGGGCCGAACGGCGTCGTGGTGATGAAGCGCTAATCCTCGAAGAATCACCCGAACGGGGCGTTGCAGTCGGTATGGTTGCGGCGCCCCATTATTGTTAGGCCGTCTGGTGCCGTAGTGCTGTGATTTGTGCAACAGTGGCCCGGCGATGTCGAATGGCATCGAACGGTGTCGAACCGGTTCGACACGCGGAATTGGTTGCGTTGCGGGGCGACGTGGCGGTAGTATCGAACCGGTTCGATAGAGAAACGTGCGAACCGACAACAACGTGCTCAGCTGACCGGAAACGGAGCCAAAGGAGGTCCCATGAAAAACAAGGTGCAGCTCATCACCTATGCCAACCGTCTCGGCGACGGAACCCTCAAATCGATGACCGACATTCTGCGCACCCGATTCAACGGCGTGTACGACGGCGTCCATATTCTGCCGTTCTTCACCCCGTTCGACGGCGCCGACGCAGGCTTCGATCCCATCGACCACACCAAGGTCGACCCGCGCCTGGGCAGCTGGGATGACGTTGCCGAGCTCTCCAAAACCCACGACATCATGGTCGACGCCATCGTCAACCACATGAGCTGGCAGTCCAAGCAGTTCCAGGACGTGCTCGCCAAGGGCGAGGAATCC
>ERZ1106948.771-NODE-771-length-12136-cov-27.589769_pt1 | contig 12136 bp, 10 predicted proteins | sample MGYA00403673_ERZ1106948 | MGnify/ENA primary metagenome ERZ1106948 (study PRJEB35170, sample SAMEA104062409) | human gut metagenome | biome: human gut; feature: human-associated habitat; material: faeces | place: Denmark | collected 2012-05-07 ...
GTGTGAGTCGTAGAATGGTTGCATTTGCCCTCCTTGTACTCTACTCCGTGTTTCGTCGCAAGTGCGCGTGTTTGTTCCACAAACAGACGGTTAGCCCAATTCGCCGTTCAATTCCCGAATGATGCTGTCGTAGTACTTCATCGCCACTGCCTCATTGCAGATCGCATCGTTGTCCTCTACACCATGAAAAGAAGGAGATGAACCCACTCTTGCACAGCCCACAGCGGAATGCGTTCTCATGCTCCTTGAACGAGTCCTTCACCTTGCTCTTCAAGCTGTTTCGCTCCTCGTCCGTCTTTGCGTCGCTCAGCTTCTCACTAGGAGTCATTCCTCATTCATGAACAAACCGAATCTCCATAACCTCCATCAGCACTTCCATTGGCACCTTGTAGTTGTCATCTTCGCCGAGAACGTCCTTGCCCGTCACCAGCTTCACCTGCACGTGAGAATCAGGACAGCACGCATTACGAGATAGGCCGCTCTGGAAATGGGGTTCTTCAGTTTGTTGTGCGCGATATTGATGGTTGTGGACACCTTCGTCGACACGGCCTTCTCCTCCTTTGGATGATCGACTACGCATAGGCAGTACTTCGGATTTGGAAGAGAACAAGTCGGGGTGAATCACTTTCTGCATGTTCTTGAAGTTGGCTTCCAGCTTCGCGGGATCGATGTCATACGTCTCGGGTCTATCTCGTAAACGTCACAGGAGAGTCCCTACAGTCCAAAAAGCTGGAAGAAGTTGCAGCCTCCCTCCTCAATGGAGTAAACGGGCTGGATCTTGTGGCAGGTGGGACAGAAACGGTCATGGCAGTCCGTGAAGTGGTGGCAGTTCCAGCACATCGTGAGTTCTAGGGTTGAGCGCTTTCCCCTTTATTCTACTGTGACAACCAGAGCAGTCCTTGCCACACTTGTCGCTGCAGCTCTTGTTCGATTCTGCCGTTGTCGCAAAGGAACGGTTCAGGAACGGGGATGGCGACGAAGAGAAGCAACGCAGCGATGAAACGCAGCTTGCTACTCTCAAAGAAGAACGAATCGACAAAGAAAGGGCTCTTTGCATGACCACGAAAAGAAAGAATGGGTTGGCGGAAGAAACGGAGAGACTGCTCTCCCCTCAATCGAAAGAATGATTGTTGCGGTGAAGTCGCATCTCACTAATCTACTGCTCCTCTTAGGACAGATGGTTCCCCTCAACTACACATATGTCTACATCGCTGTCGTCTCGTTCCTTATCCTCGTTGCTCTTCCACTTGCGTGTTAGGTGTAGGGGTACTTTCTCATCCAAGATCACATTGATGTTCGTACGATTTGATGAGAGAGTGCTGATAGGCAGGACGCTCCTCTCCCGTACCTCGATTTGACTTTACCGTCTCCATGCGTAACGAATCGGTTCTTTTCGTTCCATTGTGGATGAGCTGTAGGAGCCACAACTAAGCGTGACGGTACAGAGTGTCGTTGGGACAGAGGATCAAAGCCGTTCAGCGATCCCCACTATCCTCACTCCAAGACCGGAGCAGAAGCAGGTGCTTCGCGAGGACAGAATAGCTTCCAGTGTGAGCGCATTTCAGTCTCCCGAAAGCAGCGAGCCGGAGGAACACTCCGACAAGTACGAGCTCGTGTTAGTAATCGCCTCAAAGGATGAAGTTTTGATGGTAAGCATTGTTGAGGAATAGACCGTGTCCATTTGGCTAGCCAACCTGCTGTCCGAGTTTACAATGTTTGAGAAGGAGTACTCCTTCAAGTCGCTTCTGTTCACGCGGTCTGCGTCGTGCATCACATTCGCGCGCTCCCTCCAAATCGACGTGGTGGAGCAATTCCCAGAAGACCGCAGAGGGAATCCGTTCTTGTTCAACATGCTGGCAGTGGCGAAACGGAGGTACTCCGCGCATTTCTACGGGTACATGGATTACAAGACGCTGTTGAATCCTAAAATGTTCGACGTGTTGAAATCGGTCCGAGGCGTGAAGAGCGACGCCTTCACACAGAACTCCTACGAAATCGCGACCAAGTCGTACGTTCTCCCGATCAACGATGTTTCTCCAAACATGCATTCGAGGGAGTCGTGCGGTGAAGTGTTTTCGTTCGAATCGGAGAAGGCGATTCCTGCTCCATTTTCCGTGGGTATTTCTGTCGTGTTTGAGGATTAGGGTTGTTACATCTTTTCCGAGAACTATCCTTTGAAGTTCGTTCCTCGCATCACTGTGTCGGACTACAACATCCAAACGATTCTGCTGTCGTTGCCCTTCCTTCACAAGTCACTGCTGATTGATGCATCACCTGCCGGTATGCGAGGAAGAGTCGTGTGATGGCTAGCTCCCAACATTCATTTCATTGAGGATGATTCCACCGACAAGATCAACGTCTTTACGAGCAGTCACAGGTCGATGGGCTCCTCGTTCTCTTTAGAGAAGGCTCAGTATCGCGTTTGCAGCGAAACCTACAGCGTTTCGATTCAGTGTTAATATAGTGGCTGCGGTTTGTTGGCATCACAGTTCTCTTCCCATGGACAACGAGTTGTACAATTCTTTGCGAGATTGCAACCTGAGTGTGTCGAGAGACATATACCGCAAGGTGGACAGGGCTCTTCAAACAGGGACGCGTATTCTGCTCCTTGGTGAATTGAGGAATAGCCCAAGTGTTGAATGCCTACAGAAAGTGGATGGAAGATGTCGTTGAAAAGAAGGACACAGCCAATCTGGATTCTGCGTGTTACCGTAGATATCGCTGCATTATGCTAATCCTTTAGTATTATTGAAGCACTACGACAAATTGAACACGGTGATTCCTGAAGAAGTGTGGACCGCCTTGTGCCTGTTGCTCCCTTCCGAGTCTGAGGATATGCATCGCTTCTTTTCTGTGTTGCAGGTGGTATGACGTGGTGAGAGTGCGTAACGGAGTAGTGGATTCGACATACGTGCAGCAAGTCCACCAAGACTGCCATTACGGATAACCCATTTTACACGCTGATTGTTAACAGAAAGGTGGACGTGTATCTCCTTCTTGACGCATTTCAAGCGGCATTCATGGAATCGCCCTCTCTGTCCCTGGATGCGATGCAGCAGTTCATTCTATATTGTGCGGGTCAGACGAATCAGCAATCTCTTGCAATTGTTCTCCTTTCCTTCTACCTCTCTCAGTTTGGTGAAAGAGAAACAACGCCGTCCTTCTTGGTTCGAATTATGGAAGTGGAAGCACTGTTATCCTCCTCCGATTCCATCATCGTGCATTGTCTTCCGTACATCAAGGGAAAGCTATCCTCGTTCTTTGTGGATGGACTGCTTACTTCGCTCATCGGATGCTTTCAGAATTGCTCGCACATGTACCAGATGGCGCGGATCGTCTCTTCCTTCTTCAAAGGACGCTTCATTCCGATCACGACACGCACGCTCCTTCTTGCCATTACACTGGGCTTCCGAGCGATGACAGCAGACCCTTGCATTGCGGACATGTGTCTGGCGATCATTCAAATGGTTGTGGCCACTCTCGCTCGATGCGACCTTATGCTGGACGACCGCATATCCCGCGGGATTCGGTGCATCATCAGCGGGTTGGAGGGAGAATTGGAGATGGAGGGAGAAGGGTGGGAAGGAGTGGATGTGCGTGAACCTTTGGACGAAGTGGAGGGAAAAGAGTGGAGCGTGATGAGTCTGATGGACAACATCGAGGCGATTCCTGTCATGCCCTCTTCTCCAGAAATCCTTCTGTTTTTGTACTCCTCACATCCGAAGGTGATCGAGGCGGCAATGCAACGCCTCGAATCCGTGACGCTTTCTCCATTCCAGAAAATGGAGGTATTTCTGTAGTGTTGGAGGGAAATGTTCACATGTAGAGATTCCCTCCAATATCACCTCCGAAGACAGAATGTGCAAGCGACAACTGCCCTGCTCAGTTCCCTCCACGTTCTGTGCGATGAAACCACCACTCGATCGATTTCCCTCCTTCTCCTCTCGTTGGCGGGAAGTGTCCGATCGTGCCTGTTTCTCCTCCCGCGATTAACCGACTGTCTGTTGCACTCTCCCGCCTTCTCTGCCTCCTATTTCACCGTGGTGCGCAGCGTGATCCACCGACTTGGCGGGAAGAGTCTTTCCCTCCAACTGTGTCTTCTTCGCCAGTGCTCGCGCCTTCTCCAGCAGACGCACGTTTTCGTCGACGACGTTCTGCCGATCGTGGCGCACTTCGCGCGGATTCATTTCCCTCCAACCTCGGCGGATGAAACGCCTCTCCAGACGGCGATTCAGTGCGAGTTGATCACGCTCTTCACCTATTTGGTCGAATTGGGGGCCATCAATCACAAATCGGTCATTGCTCTTTCCCTCCAAGTAGTGAAGAAGAATGAAACGGCCATGGAACGAGGGTGTGAGTTGTTATGTGCATGTTCCGGCGTCAAAGGAGTTATTGTGTTTTGGGAGGTTCATGGAATAGTATTTCAACAAAGCGGTTTCCTTGCTGTTTGAATTGGCGCAGAGTTCTCCCTATCCCCAAATCCCCTATTCCTGTCTCCTTTCCCTCCCTCTTGCCTCCGTCTTTGAAACGCTTCCTTCCCTCCTTTCCGTTCCTTCCGTTTCTGCCGCCACTCCTGAAGCCACTCCTGAAGTCAATTCTAAAATCACTTCTGAAACTACTCTCGAAACTACCCCCAAAACAACGGACAATTCTGCACTCCTCCAACTCCTCTTCAATCGCGTGAAAGCCTCCACCTCCAAAGAAGAGATACACTTCTGGAGCCAGATGTGTTGCTGTGCGGTGGGCAGGATCGAAAAGAGAAAAGTGGTGCGCGTTGAAACTCCCATCGCACGACAGAACACTCCTCTCGTGTTGCAGAACGATTCGTGGTTGTCTCGTCTGAAGTCGTTACATGACGTGTCCACGTTCATCACTCTTCCCTCCCTTCCTCAGTACGTTTCCCGCCAAGCACTTACTCCTAGATTGATTTCCCTCCTTTCCTCCTTTCCCTCCATCGCGTACGTGCCCGCGCTGAACCAGCACAATTCCCTCCGTTATCTGGAATCCGTCGATTTGGTGGTGGATTCGTACTCTTTTCCCTCCAACTTCATTCTAGTTGTTGTGCCTCCGTTCCCTCCAACCAATCGCTTCCCTTCAAAGGAACACAATCCAATATCCTTCTCTTCAACTTTTCCCTCCTTCGTCGTCACGCCGATCCCTCGCTCACACTTCAGTATCTCTCTTCCCTCCTTCCTGCCTTCTCCAATCTCGACGTTTCGGCGCAATTCACCCTTCTCACCATGTTGCCGAAAATCGGCGTGATTTCGAACCGGAGTAACGACCGCAGCGTGTTGCAGGTGGTGGCGGCCTTCTTCAAGCAGCAAATTGCCTCGATTTCTGGAAACACACTCAACCCTCTGGTTTTGGGAATGGCTCGCTTGTTCGCCGAAATCATGCGTTATTCTGGAAATCCGATTATCGCCCAGTTGAAAAGGGAATTGTTGGATCTGTTCGATTTCCTTCTCTCCTGTTTTGCCGCGGTTATTGAGAAGATTCTTGCCACGGGCGTTTCATCACGTCGTCCCGTTCTGAGCGTGGAGTGTCTGAAGAAGGTGGAGCCGAAGATCGAGTTGGAGGGAAATGAGGTGAGTGTGCTGTCGGCTGGCTTCGCGCTGGTGCCCTGGCTGGCGCTTCAGCGCATGAACGAAGAGAAGGAAGCGGTGGTTGGTGCGTGTTTCGAGCTGTGCAAGCCGCGTTATCCGTGCGAGGTGAGAATGGTGTGTCTGTGGAGTGTAAGCGAGTGGCGGGAAGAGTGCAAGGTGCGCGTGGAGAGCGTGATGGTGAATAATGGGGGGTACCACAGCCGTTTGAATAAGAGTCTGGAGTGTACCCTATTGTGCAACTGGGTCATGCTGAACGAATTAGGGACGTCGAATCCACACATCCGCGATTTGCTGAAGGAGAACGAACGAGAAAACGAACGGCTCAAGAATCTGGAGGAATTCTGCCAATCGTCGGGCGACTCGTTCACCGAGTGGGTGAAACGCTTGCGTCTGAGTTGTAGTTTACTTATTCTTCAGGTCCTCCACGATCTGAAACAATTCCCTCCAACTCGCTCCGAAGATCCTCTTCCCACCACCTTCACCACCGAAGCTTCTCCCGCCATTCCCAACCCGCTGTTGCGTCTTCCCTCCACTTCGCTCACGCGTCGCTGCTGGCAGGAGTTGTCGCAGTCTGTTCGCGCCAAGCAACCTTCCCTCCCTCTTCTTTCCCTCCTCTTGGCGCTGTTGCGACACACCTTCGTGCCTTCAGGGAACCTGACGGGTGTGATTGGCGTGTGTGTGGGCGTTTCGCTGGAGAAGCGAGACATGGATCTTCTGGGAGAGATTCTTCGCGTGATGGCGGAAATCGAGCCGAATTGTGTCGCCGTGTACAGGAATCTGTGGGGTCGTTTGGGGCGAATCATGGTTAGTGTGTTGTGGCTGGACGGCGAGAAGAAGCTGAACAACATTTCCCTCCTCCAATGCTTGTTGAAGCACTACCCGCTGTTCTTCCCGTCGATCGAAAACCGTGTGATGCCCCTCCTCCTCCACCAGGTGGTGACGGTGGCGGGAGATCGCGGCGCGTTGTTTGAGTGCACGGTTGCGTGTTTTGAGAGGGCGAAGTTTGACGGCGAAGAAGCCGTTGACAAGCTGGTGAAGGAGATTGTGGGGCTGTGGGGCGCGAGTGTGTTTGTGCCGGTCCTTCCACTGCGCACGGTGGAGTACTTGATAGACGAAGCGACGAATGATGTGGATGTGTTGCAATTGGTGTCTACGGTGAAGCACAAGTGGGGTTGCTTGGACGACGTACTGCGCATGGCTTCTCTGTTGCTGAAGAAGAAGGCGAGTGAGCGTGTTTGGAGAGAATTCGCGTTTGTGGTGGAACTGAACCGGGAGTGTGAGAAGTCGGAGCTCTTCCGTATTGTCGAGCAGTGCATTGCACTTCTGTTGGAGAAGCCAGATGAGAACACGCTCCATTACGTTATTTCGTTGCTGGGTGGGTTAACGGGGAATGCGACGTGTGTCAAGCAGTACCTGTCAGAGGATTCACCGAACGATGTGTTAGAATGGGTCCTGGTGTGGGCGTTGTCTTCTTTGGACGAGAGCATCCAGTTGGGCTCGCTGTATGAGACAGTGAATAAGCGAGCACTGGAGTTGAGGAAGAAGAGATCCAATGCCAAGCTGGAGCATCTCTTCGTGAAGTGTCTGGTTTGCATGGCTCGCAAGAGCCACTATGCGCTAGACACGTACGACAACGTTTTCTCGCTGTACGATCAAAGAGCGTAGATTGTTTTCTGTGAAACACACTATTGGTTCCGTGGCACATATGGCACAGTGGAGAAGCTGAGACGCCACACCAAATGGGGCCGTATTCCGCGATATGGTCTCTATTCATGTTTATTCCATTCCGGCAGAATCCGATTCTCTCTCCCTGTGTTCTTTTCTTTACGGATCGTAAGGGGAAATGATTATCGAGGAGACAGACATAACCTTTAATGGCGTGCCCTTGGAGAACTTGAGCACCGAGGATATGCTGCATTTCGCCAAATTCATAAAGGCGGATTTGGACAATATCACTTGTGACCGACAAAGCTTGTTTGCCACAATCTTCGACTGCTTTCTGAAACGAAAGGACAAGCATATTACGGATCCGTACGAATTGGGTGTATATCGGTGATGTGTGTAGAGACTGGCCTACTCCGCTGCCTGTCGATATTGACGAAGGCGTCACCAATTCGGAGCACGAGGAGGATACGACGAGCACAGTGAATGGCAATTGGAGTAGTGGATATGTTGGTCGTGTTACTCGCGTAGAGGCGTATAGTGAGCAGGACAGCAACGACTTGCGCGAGACTGTGCGGGCGACGTTGGACTCGATGAGTTCAAGTCAGTCGGAAGACGATTCGGACTCAAATGGTATGCTGGAAGAGCAGAGCGGCGATTCGCACGGAATGTCTCCGTTGGTGGGCATCTCGCTGTCCGACGACGAGAAATTGCTGAACGCGACGACCATTCTATCGGATGCGTCCCAGTCTTCGTCAAATGAGATGAGCGAAGATGATCAGCTGAAGAAGGAGCACGAGATGGAGGTGGAGGGTGTGAAGGAGCAGAACAACCTTCTTCGCTCCTTGCTCCACGAAGCGAGGGAGAAGAGTGCGCAATCGCAACAGCCCACGTACGTCTTCACGACATGCGATGACGACGCTTCTGGCTCCTTGTCCGACACGCAGTATCCGTTTTCGGAGGTGGAGGAAGTCAATTCAGTGAATGAGACGAGCGCGATGCCTGCGGTGATTAAGGATGCGAAACTGACGGAATTGCTGAAAGCGGCAAAGGAAGAGAACCGTTCACGCCTTTCGCTGCCTGCGACGTGGCAACAGGTGCATCAAGCGATTCAGCCCTCTCCTGTCACAACCAACCCACAAGCGCCTCCATCGCACACTGACGATGAAGCAAACGAAACCAGTCACATTTTGAGCGTTCTTGACACAGCCATCGAATCATCTCGCATCACCGACCAAGACTCGCTCTCCGCTTCGCCCGAACTGGCACCCCAACACCCCCTCAGTTTTGAACCCCAGGCGGAGTTGAGCGTGCTGAGCACTGAGCAGGGCGACTATTTGAAGAGCGTATTTGTGAACGCGCAAGACTCCGTATTGGAGGAAAGCAGTGACAAGACGGAGGGAAGCGAGGAGGACAAGAAGGAGGGAGTTGTGTGCGTGAAGGAGAATGAATGGCGGATGAGTGACTTGAGCGACAGTGTGGTGATCAGCGAGGATGAGGAAAGTGGGGGATCCCCCGAAGTGGAAGAGAGGGAGAGTTCGTTGGTGGAGGAGGAGAGTGGAAAGGTGGAGTCTGAAGTGGAGTGTGAAGTGGAACCTGAAGTGGAACCGAAGGTGGAGAGCGAAGAAAAGGAACCTGAAGTGGAACCTGAAGTGGAGGCGAAGGTGGAGGAGAGCGAAGAGGTGGAAAAGGAGGGATCCCACACGCCTTTGGAAGAGAGTTCGCAATCGGAAGAGGAAGAAGAGGAAAGTGAGGGATCCCACAGCGCACAGGAGAGCGAAGAGACCGAAAGAGAGGGATCCCACACATCTTCGGAAGAGAGCGTGGAGAGCGAAAACGAGGGACCCCACAGCCCCGAGGAGAGCGAGGAGGGATGTGATGTGATTGAACTGGGTGATTCCTCTTCCTCTGACAACGACGCGCGTCCACAGCCTGACCCCGAACCAATACCCGAACCCGAGCCCACAGCGTTCTCCCAAATACCCCCCGTTTTTTACAACGACGATGCGTTCAAGCCGCGGTACACGATGGAGGAGATCAATAAATCGCTGCGCGTATTGCACGAACTGCCGACAAAGCGAGTCACGTTCACTCGAGGCGAGAGCGAGGTGGCGAGCGAGCAAGCGATTGAAGCCAAGCTGAAGCAGGGTGAGTTATGGTTGGGACTGTTATCAGTAGTGCGTGTCGATCTGGGACTGGCGGAGAAGGTGGTGGAGACGCCGCTGGCGCGTTCGTCGGTGGACTCGCAACGCATCTCGTTCACGAAGAGCAAACCGTTGAGGCGTGTGGGGACGGTGCACCACGCGTCGCCGCTGTCGTCGTTGCTGTCGCAGCTGGAGGAGGTGAACGTGTGTTTGCGAGTGAATCGAAAGAGGAATTGTGTTCCGGGGATTGTGGTGAAGGCGAAGAAGGAGGCGAAGAAGGAGGAGAAGGTGGGAGAGATGGCGTGTGAAGATGAAGAAGGAGTGTTGAGCGTTCCGTTGAGAAAGAGAATTGTGGAGGAGAAGAAGATGGAGGGAAATGAGAACAAGGTGGAGGGAAATGAGAACAAGGTGGAGGGAAGCGAGAAACAAGTGGCCGAAAAGGAGGGAAAGAAGGAAGTCAAGTTGGAGGGAAACAAAACGCCAGTGAAACCCCTCTCGCCGAAACCGAAGAAATCCGATACTCTCATCTGTCCCGTTCTGTCACAACCCCAGCGTGCCGAAGCAGTTTCATTGAAACTCCCCTCAACGCGTTTAGTGATCGAGTCCCCTCAAGAGCCGATGACTATCAAGAATGAAACGCTGTGGGAGCGTAGAATTGCGAAGGAAGAGAAGAATGTGAGTGGAGTGAAACGGAACCTGCGACGAAGATTCCTGATTAAACTGAGTGCCGATTTTGAGAAGGAGGAGAAGGAGATGGAGGCGAAGAAGGAGGTGAAGGGTGTTGCGAAGAAGAAGGAGGCGAGTGGAGTTGGGTTTGGTTTTGGAGGGAAAGTGGAGAAGGAAAAGGAAGAGAAGCCAGCGTTCGCGTTTGGTGCGTCGAAGGAAGAGAAGAAGGAAAAGAAGGAGGAAAAGAAGCCAGCGTTCAGCTTTGGAGGGAAGCCGAAGGAGGAAGAAAAGAAGGAAGAGAAACCCGCGGGTCCGATGTTCAGTTTCGGCGCGTCGAAGGAGGAGGAGAAGGAAGCCAAGAAACCTGCGTTCGCGTTCGGAGCCAAGCCCCAAAACGAAGAGAAGAAGGAAGAGGTGAAACCGTCTCCGTTCGCGTTCGGTGCCAAGCCCCAGAACGAGGAGAAGAAGGAGGAGAAGTCTGCCTTCTCCTTCGGCGCCAAGCCAACCGAAGAGAAGGAGAAGGCTTCCGCTTCTGCGACGAGTTTCGGCGCGTCAAAGGAAGAAACCAAACCTGCCTTCAGTTTCGGAGCCAAGCCGAAAGAGGAGAAGGAGGAGAAGAAGCCTGCGTTCGCGTTTGGTGCACAACCGAAGGAAGAGAAGGAAACGCCTTCGGGTCCGATGTTCAGTTTCGGCGCGAAGCCGAAGGAGGAGGAGAAGAAGCCTGCGTTCGCTTTCGGTGCTTCTGACGACACTGCGAAAACTCCCGCCATCTCCGCGGCTGTGGGTGAGAAGAAGGAGGGTGATTCAAAGCCCGCGGGTCCGATGTTCAGTTTTGGCGGGAAGGAGAATGGAGGGAAATCCAACCCCTTCGTGGTGAGCGACAAAGAAGACGAGAAGAAGCCCGCGTTCGCGTTTGGAGGGAAATCTTCGGACAACGAGGCCAAGCCCGCGCCGTCTCCGTTCGCGTTTGGAGGGAAGAAGGAAGAGAATCCCGCGGGTCCGATGTTCTCCTTTGGCGCGTCGAAGGAAGAGAAGAAGGAAGAAGTCAAGTCTCCGTTCGCGTTCGGTGCGAAGCCAACCGAAGACGCCAAACCGAATCCCTTCTCCTTCGGCGCCAAGCCCCAGAACGAGGAGAAGAAGGAAGAAACCAAACCTGCCTTCTCCTTCGGCGCACCAGCCAGCGCCAAGCCAGCAGAAGAGAACAAACCCGCGTTCAGTTTCGGCGCCAAACCCACAGAAACCAAACCCGTTTTCGGCGCGTCGAAGGAAGAGAAGAAGGAAGAAACCAAATCAACTCCCTTCTCCTTCGGCGCCAAGCCAACCGAAGAAACCAAGCCCACATTCAGTTTCGGCGCCAAGCCGGCGGACAACAAACCCGCGTTCTCCTTCGGCGCCCCTGCCGGCGACAAACCCAAAGAGGAGAACAAACCCGCCTTCGCCTTCGGCGCGTCTAAGGAAACGAAACCGTCTCCCTTCGCGTTTGGCGGGAATAGTTCCACCCAACCCCAACCCTCCCCGTTCGGTGCGCCGCCGAGTCAGCCAGTTGGCGGCGTGAATGAGAAGCCGGGCTTCGCGTTTGGCGGGAACTCCAACGCGTTCGGAGTTGGCGGGAGAGTTGAGGGCGCGAACGCAGGCTTCAGCTTCGGACCGAAAACGACAGAAAAGGCCCCGAATCCGTTCGGTTTTGGTAACTCCGAAAAGCGAGGCACCATGTCGTCTTTTCCCTCCAACCCCTCGGGCCCCAACGTTTTCTCGTCGCCGCCACAGAACAACAACTCGGTGTTTTCCAACTTCGGTCAAAACAACTCCTTCTCGAGCATGCCTGCGGGAGGCAATCAGAGGATAAACCCTCCCAACGGCAGTTTCAACGGGTTTGGAGGGAACAACGACGGTTTCAGCGGGTCGCAGCCACAAATGACGCCGCCGCAGAACGTGAGATTCAGCGCAGGAAAGGATAGCGGGAAAGGAAGTGAGTGTGGTGATGTGGTGTGAGGATTAGAGTTGCGGAAAATCAGGCGGGATAGATAGTTCAATCACTTTATGGTGTGTTTGTTGGAGAAG
>ERZ1106948.773-NODE-773-length-12101-cov-31.600614_pt1 | contig 12101 bp, 24 predicted proteins | sample MGYA00403673_ERZ1106948 | MGnify/ENA primary metagenome ERZ1106948 (study PRJEB35170, sample SAMEA104062409) | human gut metagenome | biome: human gut; feature: human-associated habitat; material: faeces | place: Denmark | collected 2012-05-07 ...
ACCCGGCTCCACTGCTTCCGAATGTCACTTCGATAACTGCCACTTCTAACGGAGAATATGGAATCAAAAGGGATACTTCTTCGTGTTCATAGACTGAACGACCAGCCAGCGACTACTGGCATTCTTCGCAGCAATGTCGTTCGCCACCTTGGTCTTCATGGCCTCCGTCGTAACGACAGTCTATTGGTGATGGTGTTAGGAGGAGAGGGACGATGATGTGCTCTGTGTTCAGACTTAGAAGAGTCTTTTCAAAGATGTCTCTTCTCGAACCACCATAGGATAAAACGACGCTATAGGATGACGGAAAAGAGGAGGCGTTACGATTCTGGCTGGTAGAAGTAGGCGTACTTCTTCTTGTCACTCCCGATGAGGACCAGATAGGAGTTCTTAATCTTGGCTGCAGAGTTGCGACCATCTGGGTTGTCTAGACCGTGATAAGGCAACCACGGCACCAACTCAAGTTACCGAAGTCGTCATAGGAAGAGTCATACGTTCCGCCAAAGAACGACCCTTTTCCCAAAACGCTGAGGACACCTGCGAATGAACTCCTTCGCGAGCGAATACCTTTGTACCCCATGTAGCTGAGTAAAATGAGCCATACGAATTGGTAGAGCTGCATGGCTGAGAAAAGAATGAGGTGGGGAAGAGTGGGAAGAGGAGGTATTTGGAGTGTATGGATGAAGAGAAATGGGAAGGTGAAGGAGAGGGTGAGAGTGGATGGATTCTGGGATGGGAGGGTTTTGATGGGGGATTGTGCATGCTAGTGTAGTTTGCTTTCTGTGGGAGTGAATTGGGGATAAGATGAGGTGATTCACTGTTCTCTGCGAATCTCCTTCTTTTCATCCGAATGCGTTTTGTTGATGGTTATGAGGTGATATGGGAGCTGTTGTGAGGCTATTCACATCGCAACAAGGATTCAAGGCGTGGTACTATAGAGTTGCGATCCTTGAGTTGAATAAGGTGAAATCCGGAATCAAGCGTGCTCACAATCAGAAGATGGGCGCTCTCTCACCACGAGACGTCGCCTCTCTTCAATCCTTTTATACTACGCATTCAACAACGATTCCTTTTGTTTCACATACATCTCTTCCATTCCCCCACACCCCCACTCTTTCAATCCACCGCATTTCACATACAATCAATCCTGTGATCGTTTTCAGAGGATGCAATTGTTCTACTATGCAATCGAGACTCAGAGTAAGCAATTTCCGAGTCGTGGAGACATTGTGACTGTGAACATAAATGTGAGTTGTCGCCTGCGGGAATGACGATTAGAACGCTTCCTACCGAGGCCAAGTGACTTCGTCGCAACCCGATTCCGTGGGAGTGAAGCTGGAGAAGGTGGATGCGGTCCAACGCTTCTCGCGGAACTACGTCCACGTAATTGAAAAGTACTCGGATCGCGGTAGCGTATTCGTTTTTGCCGTGATGGCGTAGTTGGTGTGAATGGCATTGCCGTGGAGGTGAATGATTTGGTCAGTTTTGTCTGCGACGTATTTGAATGCTCGACTGGAATCAGCGCTAGGGACAGATCTGTAACGCAATCATCACCCAAGTGGACGTGCAGTCCCAGTCGGTGGAGCTGCGCATCATTTCCTCCAAGGCGTTGAACAAGCAGCTCCGGGTGCCCGTCCGACAGCTTCGCTTCTACGCCAAGGGTTTCTCGCCGAGTGGGCGCTTGCTTGAGGGGTGAGGTGTAGTCAACAACTCAATGCGAGCCATGCAAGGCAACACGATGCAACGCGGCAACAGCATGTACAATCAACAACTCACACCCACGGTGAGCATGAATTCCCAGAATCTCGTATCCGTTTGCGTCTTTCACTCCTCTCACCGCTAGAACTCCATGCCTGCGTCGAGCACCCATACAATCGAGGTTGTGGTGATCGACGCTCCTTGCGTGGTGAAAGTGGTGCCGTACGATGCAGGTCTGGAAGTATCATATAAGTGATGAATAGATCCCGATAGCTACGATGATGTGATGTACGTGGAGTCTCACGACGAGAACCAGAACATCCCGTCTATCCTTCCTTTAGTTCGCATGAAGTGTGGGACGATTTTGGTCGTTCGAGCCCCGCCGTCCGATTCGCAGTGATTAGCTTTGTTCTTGTATTCTATGACTTCCGTGTTGCTTCAACAAACGCCTCCACGAGTGAGCACTAAAAAGAGAAAAAAACTAGGCGGTTTTGTGCAAGGCTCTCGACTTCTCTCGATCTGCCAGAGCATCGGGGTGGTTCGGAAGCAGGTGGCGAAAACGGCACACGCGCATCATGACGTTACGCGAGCACACGTGCTTGTTCAGATACTCGAAGCAGATCTTCGCGTCCCTCGGCGCGAACGGATTCGTCTCCAGCGGGTCGCACGGGCGAAGGTGATGGAATTCGATCTCTTCTGGCGTCAGCAAGCCGCTCTTGTAGCGGTCGGCGATCGCCTCCGGGTGGCTCGCGTCCAGGTGGCGGAAGTGACAAATCCCACCGTTGCGTTGGCGCTCGCACCTAATCATCATGCGAGCGCATCAGTCACGCACACTCCCTTGTTCATGAACTCGAAGCACAGATTCGCGCCCAAGTACGCGTCCGGGTTGTTTTCTCCGGGCGGCATGCCATCTACACATCAATGCCGAAGAAAGGAGGAATCACGGGGAATCGCAAGTCGGCGCGGAGGATTCGCTGGAAAACCTCTTTCGGCTTCAGACGTGAAGAACCGTCTCTTGGCTGGAATCGACGATCCCGAAGACTGCATCGACGATTCCGGAGTGCGAGGAGACGCGCTTACCGTTTCACCAGAGCTGTGCGAGGAGGAGTATATGCCAGAGCTGTGCGAGGAGGAGTATATGCCAGAGCTGTGCGAGGAGTACATGCCAGAGAAATGCGCGTCATCATGCAGATAATAGGCGTGTTGCTCCGAACGAGAAGGATTTAATTCGATCGTTCCGTCGCTGCGAATGAAAGGAATGTAGAGAGAAGTGGAGCTCGAAGCGTCGACATCCGCCATGGAGGGATTGAGATGGCCCATTCTATAAAAGCCATTAGAATTGGGGGTTTTGTGTTCATGTGGAATGTGGGGACGGGCGAACGCGAAGTTGTCACGAAGATGGCCCTCGGGCATACAATTCGTATTACAGGAAGAATCAGGATTCAGTGGATAGTCATTAGATAGAGAAGAAGAAGAGGCAGTGTGAATTATGCTAGGATAATCTACGCTCACACACTCGCGCCGCACTCCTACTCTTGCTAGAAATAGCAGCCCTTCCGAGGGAGGGATAGAATGGGACGGGGGAAGACGGAGGAAGAGAAGAATCGTGAAAATCGTTCGTTTCTCCACGCAAATAGAAACAGTCGGACGGATTTCCCTGAGCTGGCGCTTGTTGGTAAGGATCACGGGAAAGACGCTGCTCAAAGGGCGAAACGGGAGGATACATGTTGTAATCACGGGTCTCGCTTTGCAGATATGGTCTGGGATCATTCTGTAACTGAAAAGAAGAAGACGGGAAAGGGGGCTTTCCTCTGAAAACTGTATGGCCACTTGTTCCGTATGCGTTTGGAAACCCCTCATCCCGTTGTATAATCGCAGGTTCCAAGTGGGACTCACAATTGTCAGAGGAAGTACTTACGGAAGAACGAGACGCAGGTAGTTGACGCTCTCTCAGTGTCGGTGTATCATTCATAATAGATTGAGCTGAAACAGAAGGAGACGGCTGTTCTCGGTTTTCCAAACGTGGCATGGGATATTGTTAGCGGCAAGGAAGTGATCAATTTCTCCCGGTACTATGCGCAAATGTTAGATTACGTGTCATTGTCGTCACCGATATGCGGTGGATGTGCACGCATCCGCTTCCCTCTCCGCCAAAGAAAGCGATTCTGGCCAATTCACACACTTACTCACTCAAAACAAGGAACAATAAACGCTTCCTCTAAACCCTTCATTCTCTTTACGTAACCCCGCTGATTGGACGAACCGTTTTTTGCGAAAATCGTGCGCTGTTTAAAAGAATGGAACGGATTCAAATGAAACACGGCGCGGAAGCCCCACCGCACGGCAATTCCGCCTCCCGGCAAATGAGACGACTGTGTTGCACAATCCCAGTTCTTTGTTGTTCACTCTCCTCCATTATTATTTCTCATCCCATTTCGAATGGAAACACCGACAAGTGAAAAAGAGAACGGAGTCACGCCCCAGGGCGATACGATGCAGGGGGAAGCCCAAGAGCATCCTGCGCCGGAAGCGCCCATCGCCGGAGGAAGAAATGGGCTCAGGAACATAGGAAACACCTGCTACATGAATACCGGATTGCAAGTCGGTTATGCCTCTCGCTGCGCTGATAATGTAGTGCTTGTCGCACGTCCCCGATCTCGCAAAGCTCTTCCTCACGAAGGAATTCGCGAAGATGGTTGGCTGCCCGTTCTCCCTTCTGAGTCGTAGCTGAACAAGGACAACGTGATGGGGAGTGGGGGATTGGTGGCGGAGTCGTTCGCCCAGCTGCTGGAGCAACTCTGGAAGGAACCCGTGCATTCCGTAAATCCGGTGAACTTCAAGCACACGTTCGAGTGCTTTGACGAGCAGTTCAAGGGCGTCGACCAGCACGACAGTCAGGAGTTCTTCGTAGGCTCTCGACGCGGAGAGTCACGATTAGGCGAAGCTGGTTGACGTGCTGCACGAGGACTTGAACAGGATCAAGAAGAAGCCGTACATCGAGACGCCCGTGTACAAGACGTACGAGAAGGGCCAGGGCAGCGAGATGTGGGACATCTTCCTGAAGCGGAACACCAGCACGATCGTGGACCTTCTGTATGGCATGACCTGCAACCACATTCGCTGCATGGAGTGTAATGAAGTGCTTCTTCTCGCGCCCGCTGACGGGTAGATGCGCATGCGCTACGAGCCGATGAACGTGCTGATGCTGCCGATGCCGAGCGAAAAGTTCCGACTGGTGGTGAACATCCTGACCGATCGCGATCTGGCCGCGGAGTACGACGAGGCGAAGGAGGACGAGCGCCGCAAGGAGGACAAGGCAAAGGGAGCGGGGAAGAAGAAGTCGGCCCCATTCCGATCGAGCCATCTCAAGTACTGCGAGGTTGACTACGACTTCTACGGTCTGTGCAGCGATCTGTACGCGAAGGCGGCGGAAAAGGCGAATGTGGCTGTGGATTCATTAGATCTCTTCATCCTCAGCGACGACGATGGCTGCTACTCGGTGGGCTTCTTGCCTTCTCCTCATGTCTAGGCGCGCTATATCCCGCCCACCACGCCGCAGAGTCTTCTGTCGCAGTGCGACGATCGTTCTTCGTATCTTGTGTGTAAAGTGGTAAGCAGTGATCCTTCCTTATCAACCCAAGAAGCCCTCGCCGCATCACAAGCCTCTTCTGCTGCGCATGTCGTACATTCTCGCGTACACGGGGACGCCTCAGCCTTGTTGCAGCATTGGCCATTACGCATCGCTGATCATCTACTACAGTCCCGACGAAACGGTCGATGCCTTCTTGAAACGCCTTCCCGCGTTCTTCTTGCCCAAGTACAAGCGATTGGCGAGTCAATTTGGTGGAAAGGTGGAAACCGCGATTTCCACGTTTTTGAACCATTGTCGTGAGGTGGAGAAGATGGTGGACGAGAAGGAGGCGTGCGAGGACGAGAAGAAGGAGGAAGAGGAATTGCTGCCGATTGAGCAGAAGACGAAGATCACTTCGTTCTTTAAGGGTGGAAGTGATGTTGATGTTGAGAGTGGAAGTGAGAGTGATATTGAGAGTGAGAAGGAGGGAGATGTTGAAAGGGAGGGAAAAGAACAGAAGACGAAGATCACCTCGTTCTTTAAGGGACACAGCGAGAAGGAGGGAAATGTTGCGACGGAGAAGGAGGGAAATGAGGACAGCGAAGAGGACGACGACTACGAAGCCAACTCCAACAGCGAGGACGACAACGACATGATGCTTGACTCCGACAGCGACTGCTCACACGAGGGTAGTCACTGCTCACACGACTGCCACTGCGGCAAGCGCGACCACTGCGACTGCTCCGACGACGAAACGCTCCCGCTGAAACGCCACCACGCGTCCTGTCTCCACCACACAAACGAAGAGTACCTCAGTTGGAAGTCATTCGGGTGTCACCTCCCACTGCTGCTGGACCCGTACGCCTCCATCGGTCAGTACGAGTTGCTGCCCGAGTGGTTCGTGAACTCGCTCGTGCTCGCTGAGCGCGCGCAGAGTCCGCTGGAGTCGTTGTTCACGGAGAAGGATGAGAATATTCCGTCGTGCGACATCATTGTGGATGGAGATGTCGAAGTCGTGAACAACTCCTTCATGAAGAGAGTGGAGAAGGAGGAATCGAACCCGGAGGAGGACGCTGCGCTCGACGAGCTGAACGAAGTGCACTCGCCTAAGATCGTGTCGATGCATTACTGCAAAACGCCCTCTTGGCGGGAGAAGAACCACGTGGTGAGCGAGGTACCGTTATCGCAGTGCTTCGATATGTTCAAGCGAAAAGGCGATCAGGACCCGAAATGCAAATGGTTCTGTCCGCACTGCCAGAAGGACGTTTTGGCAGCGTCTTCTTCTTTCCTCTGGAAGTCTCCTCGCTATCTGATCATCCAGCTGTCTCGCTTCGAGTACGTTACGAATGAGCAATTGGGCGGACTGAACGTGAACTTTGAGAACAGAAAGAGAAAGGTGGAGACGAAGGTCGTGTTCCCTCTCAAGGACCTGGACATCAGCGAGTATGTGCACGAAGACGAAAGGGAGGGAAAGGAGTTTCATTATGATTTGGTGGCTGTTTGCAATCACTTCGGCAAGGCGGATTACGGACATTATGTCGCCTTCTGCAGGGATAACAACGACGGGGAAGACAAGTGGTATCGCTACGACGACGATATTGTGACTCCGATGAATGAAGAAGAGGTCGTTACGGCGGATGCGTACATGCTGATCTACCAGCGTCAGGGAGTGGGCAACATCAGCACGAAGGACGTTTTAGAGCTGGTCAAGGGAAAGTAGAGTCTGCTTGTTGGCGTGTTTGTTCCATAATCTGCTTGTTCTTCACAACATGGATATAGAACTGAATGAATTGTACTCCTCTATCGATTCCCTATCATACCATATAGATTTGGCAACATTCCGCCGATCACTCTCTTCACATCTCTCATATCCGTAATTCTCGGAGCCCTATCTACTTGTCGCTTGTTGTTGTCATTGCTTCACGCAATAGACAGCTATTCCTACTCACAACTCTTCTTCTTCAGCAAAAGACTCTGCTTTACGAAGGGAGAAGTACGACTGCGTTCTCCTCGGTGTGACATCGTAGTGGTGGAGGCTATTCACGTCGTTCTTTTACATCGGTCCTCTCTCCTTCAACTTCCTTATCAGTCTATATATGAGCGCTGTCTACAGCGTTCGACTCGAAACCACGTGCTTCTACAAGAAACCCGCCGAGTACGTGTACATGCTGCTTATCGGCATTTTCATCATCACAGTATGTCCTAAACAATCCTCTCACGACAAGGTTATATCGTGCATTTATCCCTCGTCCGGATTCCTGGGAATGGCGCTTCACTCCATGATCATCTATGTGTGGTGCCGCAAGAACCCCCACATCAATCTTCAGTTCCTGTTCATTCCGATGAAGGCACCCTATTTCCCATACATCCTCATGGCCTTCCACTACTTCTCCTATGGAAGGTTTCTCATTCCTATCTAATCTTACGTAGATTCATGGACTCGGACGTCGTCGGCATGATCTCCGGACACATCTACTACTACCTCTCCGACATTCTTCCTAAGATCGCGAAGGTGCGAGGCTGGAAGCGCACCACGTTCATCGAGGCGCCTCGCTTCTTGTGCGCGAGAGTGAGCGATCATGATGTGTAGATGCTGGCTGCTGCAGGGAGTTGGGGACGAATACACGATTGACGAGCCCATTCCGGAGGAACTGCTTACGGAGGATTTGCCTGACGCGGTCGTTGCTTCTGATGATGAATCGTCTGCGAATGACGAGCAGTCCCCTGTTAGAGAAGAGAAGCAGTCCCCGGTAAGAAAAGAGAAACAACCCCCTGCAAGAGAAGAGCACTCACAAGAAGAGAATCACTTCAACGAAGACACACACATCGACAAAGACGAACTGCGACAGCGGAAATGACGTGTTTCCTGCAAACACCAAAAGACTTAAAAGAGGAATTCCACACCGAATCCAACCTTGTGGTTGCCGTCCTTCAGGTGCATCGTGTCCACCGTCAGCGACCCGCAGAACGCCATTCTGCCGTTGTCCGTCGCCTTGTAGAAACCGCTCACCTCGCCCGCGCTGTTCACCTTCGCGCGGAGCTCCGTGTCGGGAGACAGCTTCGTGAACATACCGACCTCGAACGTGGGAAGCTGATCGTACGATGCCATCTTGCACACGGTGGAGAACTTGGTCTTCTCGTTCAGCTCGTAGTAGAGGGCCATGTCCATCTTCTTGAAGAGGTTGTAGCCAGTACAGCTGCAGATGATGCTGTTGTACTGGTAGGAAGCAGCGATATCGGCGGCGACGGCGCCAGAAACGGCTCCGGAAGCCTTCACGCCCATCAGCAAGTTCTTGTACTACACATTACGGGGGAGAGCGAGAATGACGGAATAGACAAGACCTGCGTTGTACTTGTTGCTCGCGACATCGTAGGCAGCGTCGAAGGCAACGCTGTCGGCCAGCACCTTGGCGCCAACGGCCATCTTCTTCATTCCGAACTCGTTGTAGTTCTTCAGGGATCTACTCATAACGAGGGAAACGCGCCACCACCTGACAGTGAAGGTCGTGTTCTTGATGAGTCTCTTGAAGTCCACATCACCGACAATGGCGCCAGTGGTGTCGATGGAGATCTTCTTCACAGCGCAGTAGCTGCAAGGAGCGAAGTCGCCGGAAATCTTGGTCAGCACGGGCTTGCCGCTCGCGGCCTTGGCTTCCGCAGTGATGTTCTAAACGACTCACTCCGTGCGCGTACCCGCCTACCACTCCATCGATGTGCTTGATCTTCATCGTCGCCTTGTTTCCCACGAAGTAACCGTCGTTAAGGACATCTACGCGCGTTATCCCCAACCCGCTCCGTCACACCCTTGGCACATTTCGAAATATCATCAAATACAACAGGCTTCGACATTCTGGTTCCTGGAACAAAGAGAATTTGAAGGGAAGCATTTAAGGGTTAATGACTCCTCCCGTCCCAGAAGCGGCTCACTGCCCCGCCCTCATTGGGGCACATATGTGTCGACGAACAAACAGGAATTACGCGTATTCAATCACGTCCGGCCGCTGCTCGTTACGCTGGATGTACTCACTCTCAATGAGTGCATCGATACACTTCGAGAAGTCCTAATCATCACTCGCCGCCTCCAAAACGACCTCCTCCTCGATATTCCAGTCCTTCATCTCCGCCATCACTTGCGCCTTCAACTACGCGTCACTCTCCTCCCTCGAACCCACATTTCGCAGGGTAATCGCCTTGTTCTTTTTCACAATGCGCACAATACACGCCTTGTACGATTCGGTGTACTTTATCACGGTGTTCGCCTCATGCTCGGATTTCTGGTCGTAGCACAACTATGCGTCATCCCTTTCTTTCACACCGACTCCCTTTAAGCGAATTCGGTCTTCCTTCGGATTGAACTCCGAATTGTAGGTGACGCGATCCGTGGGATTGAGAGCGTTTCCTTCTCCCACCAGCTTCAGCAACTGTGTGTGAATGGGATACAACAACACGCACCTGGTAACGCGAAAACAGCAATGACGACACCACCTGCTTTATCAGGTTCATATTCACGTTGACTCTGTCCGCCAACTCCTGCAGGCTCCAGATCTCGTCGTGCTGGAACTGCATCAGCACAACACCCTGAATCGGCAACATCTGCATCAGCACTTCTCTCCCGCCAGCCTCCACCGCCATCGTGACGTAGCCTCTCACGAAGGACCACCGGTAGTTCCGCTCCGAATCCACGGGCATCGCGTTCACAGTGGAGATGATTGCCTGCATTTCCGCGGGACACTGAACCGCGTTCGTCTTGTCCAAATCCTCGAACTCGCTCTCCGGCAGAGAGGGCCAGACACCGCAGGTGAGGATATTGACCGAATAATGGAATCCCGGAAATGGAAGGAGATTATGCACCTTGCGATTGAACTCTCTACGCATGAGTGGATTCTGTTGCGCACGACTCGCTCATGTTAGTGTTCATGTCGCTCAGGATGCTCTCCATCGTACTCGCAGATAATACGCCCGTGCTAATGATGATCACCGACGAGTGAAACCACCTGCTCCGGATGCGGGAAATGATGTTTCGCTCCGTGTCCAAGTGCCAGGCCGAATTGAAGAGGAGACGACGCGAGAGATGGATGTTGTACGATTTGATGAACTCGTCCTTCCCGTTGATGTTCGAGTAGAGGAAGAGGAGCTCGTTCAACTGCGACGTCATATCCACGGGACTGACGCTAATCGTGAATCATCTTCACGACACCCACTTCGCCTTCCGCACCAAGTGATCGATGTACTCCGCAATCCCCGACGCGACGGACACGTCGGAACCCAAGCAGTGATCCGATACCGTCCCCACCGCGGAATACAACGCTTGGAACAGAGAGGGAGTTTCGTCCAGTTGTTCCTTGATGATCTAGAACTCACACTCTCCACACATCGCAACTCCGTAGGTGGTGTAGTACATGTGCGCCATCGCCTTGATGTACTCCCAATTCAGATGAACATGATTCTTCGCGGAGGCATACTTGTCCTTGTACTCGTTGAACAGACTCATGCCGGAGGCAATTAAAACCTGCTTGAATTGCTCGGACAGTACATCCATCTCCTTCATGCGATTCACGTAATCGAGGAGTCTTTTGAGGGATTGGATGTCGCCGGGATACAGCGACGGCAAATAGCGAACAAGAATGCCCTTCAACTACAACTCACTTGGATTGGGAATGCACACTTCATTCTGCAACAGACACGTGACGACCACGTCCTGCAGCTTGGACTCGACGTTGTGGAGAGCGAACTTCTTCACGATTTTCACTTCGAGCGAACAGAAGCGGTCCAGCTAATTATGAGTCACGTGCATCATCTTCACATCTTCGAGAATGGAACTCATTGACGACGTGTTGACGTGCTGGTTGCAGTAAAAGTGGTACGCGCTCACCGTCAAACGCCGCTATGTCTTAGAGCGCATCCTTGTCAGCACCTCAAACTCCGCCGTTTTCCGGTCGTTCTCGTCACTTTTGCATTCATAGAGAATTGTCACTGCTTTCGGCACGTAGTCCTCGACCACCAGACTCGGATTCTGACGATACCACCGGATCCGCTCACAAATTGTGCCCATAATCTCCTCCTCCACATTGGAAAGCAGGTACTTGTTGAAACACTCCTTTATGAATTCCTCCATGCGGGGTTTTGCTGTCCGAATGGCGTAGTGATTATCCTACAGATTATGGACAGGGGAGGAGGAACGGACGATGTAGGCAAGAAGCGCTTTGAGAATCGTCGAGATGTACTTCATCTCGTCCCATTTGCAACACAGCACGGCGAGGATGTCTTCTCTCTTATTGCTACTCGCGTATGTCTGCATCAACGCCCTGTAGTAGCTCTCCACGACCTAAAGGATAACGAAGGCACAACTCGAAGTACGCTTCGCTCCTGGTTGTACACGTACTCCTGGTAATTATCGTTCTGGTGACTGCGAGAATTAAAGAGACGATAGAGCGTGCTAAAAGACTCATGCACGACGATACAGGATTACTTATAGCACGGCATCACGTCGTTCACCTCGAAAATGCGGTCCACGGGCTTGCAGTCCCACGCGGAGAAGTGATTCAGAAGCGGCCGAACGACACGTTCCTGCACAGAGTTCAATATCTGCTCCGCTTCCTCTTTGCCAATCTTCTCCGAAGACATTATTGATTAGGTGAAGTGATCCCTTTTGTTTGACAGATTATCAACTGCGACTCTTCAAATCCGGGGGATCGCGCTCCTCCAGGAATGGGTCTGTTTCCGGTCAGTGGGCGTTTCGCTGTTCCTTCGATTGACAATAAGTCCACAACGATGCAGGTACCTGTCTTGGTATTGAGTACATTCTGCGCATCTTGCATTTGCTAACGCGTAGATC
>ERZ1106948.775-NODE-775-length-12088-cov-35.147760_pt1 | contig 12088 bp, 18 predicted proteins | sample MGYA00403673_ERZ1106948 | MGnify/ENA primary metagenome ERZ1106948 (study PRJEB35170, sample SAMEA104062409) | human gut metagenome | biome: human gut; feature: human-associated habitat; material: faeces | place: Denmark | collected 2012-05-07 ...
GAGAGGGAATCGCGCGTGACGTGTAGGTTCCTCGCGAGAATCCTAAGGATATGCATTAACGTAACGGCAACTTGCTTTTGACTGTCAACTTTATATTCCTGGTTGTTTGTTCGAAGTAGCGTCGTTTGAGCATGAGTATCACAGTTCTTCTCATGAACTACCGTAACTCTTCTCATAAACTGCCGCAACTCTTCTCACGAAACACTCTCATAAACTACAACTCTCACTAACTCCCACAAACACTCCATAAGACAACAGTACCAACCATATCCCTAAAGAAGCATGTCCTTACACGTAGAACATCTTGTCCTTCATCGTATAGTCGAAATCAAATGCCTCCAGCGCCGCCAAGTCCGCCTTCACGCTGGCCTTCGAGGAAGTCGTCGAAGAGGTGCTCGTCGTGTCATCTCCGTCGCTCACGCGCAGAATGTCGCGCGCGCGGAAGCACAGGAGATGCGCGTAGCGAGCAGGCGCGCAGATGCCGATGGAGCGCGTGCAGCGGTTGAAAAGGTGGCAGAGGCCGAAGGTGAAGCTCTCCAACTCCTGCACCTGCAGGTTGTTGTCGTCCACCAGCATCGTGTAGCGGCAGGAGCGGCCCGTGCCCTTGATCGACGCCTGCGACTGCAGGTAGAACTCCGTCGTGTCCTTCGACACGATGCCCGTGTCCACCACCAGACCCGCCTGCGCGTTGCCGTTGCGGTCCGCGGCAGCCGGCTCGGGGAAGAACTTCACCGTGTGGCGCTTCTGGCAGATGATGAACGTCAGCTTCAGCTCGCCGGGGTAGTTGGGGAACACGCGGTGGAAGGCGATGTAGATCTTGGGGATTTCCTCGCGCAGCAGCAGCTCGAACATCTGGTCGCCCACGCCGTCGCGGAAGAAGATGACCGACTGTGGCGGCTTGTTGTTCTTGCGGTAGTAGTTGTTGAACAGACCCTCCATCATGTTCACCATGTCCGTGATCACCTCCTTGCCGCGGCGCTGCACGTGCGCCTCGCCGGCGTACTGTGTGTAGTCCTTGTCGTACGTGCCCACCACCGAGGCGACCGACACGCACTTCTCGCCGGGCATCGGGTGCGTCACATCCGCGCCGCACACCATCACGTCGGGCTTTCTCTACGCCTCACGCTCCTCGCAAGCCACGCACCAGCAGCGGCGACGCGCACACGCAGTTCTTGCCGCCCAGCTTGGCGTTGATCTTCTGGGCAATGTTGCTGGCATAGCCCTTGCCGATCATCTTCATCATCTTGCTGCACACGATGCACTGCGACGGCACCTTGAACACCGTGTCCGACAGGCGCTTGATCTCCTCTACGCCTCACGCCTGCGTCTCTCGCCCACTGTACTCCTGCGTGCTGTTGCCGCTGATGAAGAAGAAGAACAGGTCGTACTTCTGCCCGCGCTTCGCCAGCTCCTGCACGCGGTTGTTCAGCTCCAGCTCCACGCGGTTGATCGACGTCTGGATGATCGGCATGTCCGCCGGACCCGGGATCGAGATGATGTGGCTCAGCGCGCGGAAGAACTCGTTCGTGGTGCGCTTCACGTCGCTGCGGTCGTCCAGGAACAGCGCCATGCATCGGTTCTACCGCTCACGCCGCCACTCATCGCCCACGATACGCATCGGCTTCTCGAAACGGTCGTTGTTCCTCCAGGCGCCGTTTCGGGGGTCGGCGCGCACGGGACCGCACTTCATCGTGGGCACGGGCAGCAGCGTGCCGGGCACCTCCTCCAGCTTGGTGCCCACCTCGATGTCGAAGGACTTCAGCAGCTGCAGTCGCACCTTGTCCGACTTCACGTAGTCCACGATGGTGCGCTTGCAGTCGGCGGGGTTCGCGGCGGCGGACTACGAGTCAGCGAGCGACGCCGCGCCCACCTTGATCATCTGGGAGGTCTGGAAGGGGGAGAGGAGGCGGTTGAAGCGCTGGTTGGGCTTCACGAACAGCAGCTCGATCGGCACGTAGGTCTTCTTGGCGGTCTCCATGAGCGGCGCCTGCGGGTAGCGCAGCTGGATCTTGTAGGTGTCGCGGAAGTAGTCCTTCACGCTGGTCTCTCGCTTCACGCCGTTCTCCTCGATCATGAACTTGCACGACGCCGCCGTCAGGTGCGAGAACTTCTTGATCGTGTATGTGTGGCTGTAGCCCTGGTGCTTCGTGTACACCTTCACGCCGAACAGCGTCTTGGAGAGCTACGCGTCAGTCCCGCTCGCCGCACCCACATCCGTCATCGAGCGCTTGCCCACCATGCCCGTGTTGTCGTCGAAGTTGCGACCGCACACTGCCTTCACCGTGTTGAGCAGCGGTCCCGCCACGATGAACGCCGTGGCGCACTGGTCGATGGCCAGCATCAGGCCCTGCTCCGTCACGCGGAAGTTGTAGTTGATGCCCATGCGACCCTCCAGCAGGTTCTTCTCCAGACCGAAGGTGCTGCCGCAGTACACCTTGCTGGACTGGCACACCAGGTTCTTGTCCATCGTCGTCTCGAACATGATGGCGTTGGAGAAGGCCTGGATGAAGCGCTCGTCCGCGTCGCGGAACATGTCCGTCATCGTGATGGTCTCCGTCGGCGTGATCTTCACCTCCACCTCGCGACGCTCGTCCAGCGGGACGATGAAGCTCGTCTGGGGAATGGACTCGCGCGAGAAGAACAGGGACTTGAAGTCCGACCAGAACACGTTGTGCATCATCTCCCTCGCCTTCGGGTCGTTGCGCAGATTCGACATCACCTTCATCGTCTCCTCCTTGTTGAGCAGCGACTTCTTCTCCACGCCGCCCACGCGAACGACCATCTTCAGGTCGTACTTGTAAATCGAGAACGGGCGAGTCGATCTCCAGTTCAGCTTCACCAGACTGGTCGTCACGCGGAAGGTTCTTCCACGGTTGTTCGACGCCTTCTTCATCGCCTTTGTGATGAACGTCTCGTTGTACTTCTCCGCCAAGGGATCCTGCTCAACAGCGTTTTCACTGTTCGCCGTGGGAGGCGCTGCCTCCGGAACTGTGGACGGTGCCACTGCTGGCACTGGGGCGGGGGGCTGGGGCGGAGGAACGACTTCCATAGCGGAGGGCTCGCTGGGGATCTTGTTCCACTTCAGAGGTTCAGGAGCCTGGTTGTTCACCTGACCCGGCATGATCTGGGTTCTAGGAGCCGGAGCACTCACAGATGCCATCGCGGACTTGTTAAGCAAATCGGGAGCGCCGGGCATTCTGATCGTGGTTCCCTCATCGGAGGAATGAGAGGAGTCGGCGTCGTCGTCGAATGCGTAAGCAGGCTGACCTATTCCCTAAAAGGCAGCGCGTTTGAACTACGGTCTCTTCCGCGTCTGCTGCCACTCGCACTGGCTCCACGGCCACTGCCTCTCTGACCACCATTCCCTCTTCCACGGCCTCGGCTCGAGTAGTAGCCTAAAGCGGTGAATTCGCTTCTTCAGTGCGCACCGTCGTTGTTATCGTAACCAGATCCGTTCATAAACGATTGTGTGATGGATTTCCCTTCGTATGACGATGGATCCTGGGGTAAAATCGCCTCCTTTCAAACTGCCGTTGTTTATTCCTGCTTGTCTTCCTTTATCCGCTCTCCGTTGTGCTGCTTTTCAGTGTTTTTGGATCCCAAGTCCAATGAGCGTGTATCACGACCTCCCTATTGCTCCGAATCGATCTCTGCCCCGTGGTCCCTTCCTCCGTGAATGGCGTTCTTGTGAGGAAAGCGCGTTGGGAGTGGATATGTCTCGTCCTCAAAAGCAGTTGTTGATGACAGACACGACAATCTGAAACACGATCCTGGTTTTCCGGGGAAGGCGCACATTTCAATTCCGCGAATCGCAATGTCCGATGAACAAGAAATCGCGCTGACGATCAACATTCTCGATGGAGACAGAGTCGCGATTCGGGTCCGCGAAGACGCGACTGTGCAACAACTCAAAGCAGTCATTTCGGAAAGGACAGGCATCTGTGCCGACAAGCAGCGTCTGATCTACCTCGGGCATCAGCTGAAGGACGAAAAGGCGCTCGCAATCTATCACATTCACGACGGCGTGTGCATCCAACTCGTGAAAATCGAGGAACCAGCGCCTTCGCGTGATGGTGCGTTCGCCGACGAGGACGATTCAATGCTCCAAGCGCGCTACGTCGTCTACCTCCCCATCCGCATTACGGAGACGACGTTCCGTCCAACGGCAGGTGAAGAGCATGCAATCCAAGGCGCTCCTCCCGTGGAACGCTATCCCTCGTCCGCTCAGCGTCAACCGCCCATATCGACGACGGACGTGCTGCTCCACCGACTGAGCTCGGCGACGGAGAACATGGTGGAAGAGAGCCACCGTCTGGACGGAGTGAGTGCGGTGGAGATGGACCAGCCCTCCGTCCACTCGCTGATCCACTCCTACGAGCGCGTGGTGGATTCTCTCAGCGACTTCTACCACTCGAGTCAGGGGCAGCACTCGCCCTCGGAGGAAGAAGCCACGGCGAACAAGGAGGCGATTCGGAAGGCGATCAGGGCTATTGGTGACGTGTCCTGGCTGCTTTCCTCGAAGCTGTCTCCCGTGTCGTAATGAAGTTCTCAAACGATGACAATCGTTCTCAAAGGATAACGCTGATTCTCAACACTCCAAAGCCTCGCAAACAAACAGGAGAACAATTCCGCACATGTCGTTTGTTGACGAAACACAACTCCTCATAGCGAGAGAACGGAGAGATCCGCAAATCCTTCAGCTCAACAGAGCGGTTGCAAAAGTCGGTGGGCGTCTCTACACTTCACACTCTCCCTACAAACGCATACTGCTGTACGAGGCATCACTGTCGTCGGAGGTGGCGAGGTCGCACCAGTCCTTGTACACCTTCTCCGCCACCTCCTGCGAGGGCAGGATCACGAGCATCCTCGAATCGTCCAGCCAGTTGAAGTAGATGTTCGACTTCACGTCGTAGTGCTTGCTGAAGAAGGTGGAGAAGTGCTTGGAGTTGAACCACTACACGTCACGGTCGCCGCCAGCTGCTACGGGAGGAATGGACTCGATCATCAGCACGTGACCGCGGTCCTTCAGCGCGCTATTCTGGTTCACGAGGTTGTTGTACGCGTCGACGCGCAGCGGCAGCGCGTGGTACATGTGGTAGAGCGACACGCAGTTCACACAGCCCAAGAACTCGCGCATCGTCTCCGTCACGTCTTGCTTCCCGCTGAGCGACGGCAGGAGAGGAATCGCTACGCGTCACTCGCGACAGCCACACCCACTCTCCCGCTTGAACCCACAGCGATAGAACAGCTTCAGGAAGAGAATGCCCGTCATGTACGCGTCGTTGGCTACGACTGATTCAACTCTTCTCCACTCACCCGCGTCGTGAATCCGAATCGACCCATCTTGGATCAGCGCACTCTGCACGGAGGGCTCGCCGAAGTACCACTCGTTCGCCTGCACATGACCCTCCTCCGTGAAGACGCACCTCGGCGTACGACTTAGATAGGCTCAGCGAAGCCAGATTCTCGTCGCGAAGCGCCTCCATCTCCGTCACCAGCTTCATGTCGACGAACGTGTCGATGCGCTCCATGAACTGCAGGAACTCCGTGAGGCGTGCGGGCAGCTCTCTGTAGATGCCGCCCAACATGTACGCCAAGTCGCCCATGCCCTGGAAACCGATCAGGGGCTTGTGACTGTCCAGAATGGCTTCCACGACGAGTCGAACGCCCGCGTGGTTGGTGATCTCCGGGAGCGTGGCGGTGAAGGCTTCGGACGCCTTCTTCGCGATGGTGATGCGAGTGCGCTTGATCTTGCCAGAACGGAAATCCTACTCCTGACGCTGATGGGGATCGAGCACCTCGTTGTCCTGCGTATTCTCGTTCAGAATCATCGATGGATACCGTCTCGCCATTTCCTGGTACAGGAGCTTTCTCTTGTGGGAATTCAGAGGGGGAAGAAGCAGTGTGAAGGTCGTAATCGCGCCGTCGGAAGCGGATTCGGACTTCGCGTTGTCGTCGTTGATTCCCCGAATCCACTCTTCGATTTGAGTATACACCTCCTCCATTTCCTCCTTCTCCTCGTCGTTCTTGTAGTCGTAGCGATCCGCGCTCAATCGCTGATATCGGAGAATGTGCTCCTCATCCGATTTGCGCAACGTAGGAATGCCCTCCGAAAACAGTCTGCCAAACTTGAAGTCGTTTTGGCGCAGGAAGGCTAGAGTGGATGCCTATTCTCGAGAAGCAGTCGAACGAGTACACGCACAGAGAGACTGGGATTGCACAGCTTGTGCGCGTAGGGACAAACGAAGAAGTTGAAGGGACGACTCATGTAGCTGGTGCTCATCGTCTGTCAGAATCCTTACCACTCCTTCTCTGCATCCCATGTAAAGCAACAAATCCCCAACTACGCATCACTTGCGTGATTTCGTTCCTCACCTCGATGGGATAAAAGTTCTCCACACTACGCACATCAAACCATTCTACAAAGCATACTCGACACGATATTTCGCATAACGCGTTTCGAACTACGGGATGAGTGCACACACTGAAGCAAACCGTGTCCGCGTACACGCTCCGGAAGTAGGGCTTGTAGTCCGTCCCGCTGAACTCAAGATCGAAGGCAACGAAGTCGCAGCCCTTGATCGTCTCCAGCACCTTCGGGAGATGGGTGAGGAAGTTGGAGTCCGTCATATCGACAGTGGATTGGAAGTCGGATGGCGCTTCGGTCATGGTCAGAATCACTATGAACAAACAGGGAAACCCATGTAGGAAAATCTTAAGAAAGAGCTCTGATAATAGAAATGATGACGATCAATGCCAAGATAGCGATGATAGAGTAGAGCTGGGTCACATTGGCATTGGACACGACCTTCTCTTCAACCTTCGGCGCCTTCTCTTCCTTCACGGCCATCTTGTCGCGAACCGCACGCAGCAACGCGCAGTAGTCACACTTGTTCTACGCATCACGCCTTCGCCCAATCCCTCACCTGCGTCGACAGCGCCTTCGTCAAGCCCGTGTGGCACTTGGGGCACTCTCTGTTGTCCACCTCGCAGCCCTTCTCGTTCTCCGCCTTCAGGATGTCCTCGCCCTGCAGCATGCGGCTCATTCTGTTCAGGTATGCGACGATCGCGCTGTCGTCGCCCAGCTTCTTTCGGATGTCCGCCACGTCCTTCTTGTGCGCGGCGCGCTCCTCGTTCAGCTGAGCCAGCACCTCCTCGTTGTTCTTGCGCAGCTCCTGCAGCAGCTCCGTGTTGGTATCCACCTTCTTCTCCTTCTTCGCGGAAGCCATGTTCTTCTTCTCCTCCTCCAGCGAGGCGATCTTCTCCTTCAGCGAGGCAATCGTCGCCACCGTCTTCTCCAGCTCCGCCACCTTCTTCTCCGCCTCCTCAGCGCGCTTCACGCTCGCCGTCTTCTCGTTCAGCGCCTTCGTCTTCTCCTCCAGAGCAGCGATGGCGTTGTTCTTGCTCTCAGCCAGCTCCTTGCGAGCCGCCTCCGCCTTGGTGGTGGCTTCCTTCGCGTCCTGCTGCAGCTTCTTGTTGCTCTTCTCCATCTCCGCGATCTTCGTGTTCAGCGTCTCCACCTCCTTCTCGGCAGAAGCCTTCGCGCTCAGCTCGGCGATCTTCTTGTTGCTCTCAGCGATCGTGGCGTTCAGCTCAGTGACCTTCTTCTCGTTCTCAGCCATCTTGTTGTTCATGTCAGCGATCATCTTATCCTTCTCAGCAGCCTTCTTCTTGGTTTCAGCGATCATCTTCTCAGTCTCAATCACCTCCTCCTTCAACGCCTCAACCTCCGCCTCCTTCTCCTTCATAGCAGTCTCCACCTCCTCCACTCTCTTCTGCGCCTCAGCAGCCGTCGTCTTACTCTTCTCCTCCTCCGCCTCCACCGCAGCTGACTTCGCCTTCATCTCCTCCACCAGCGCCTTCTGCGCCTCACACTCCTTCTTGCTGTCTTCACATTCCTTCTTGCTCGCCTCGCACTCCTTCTTGCTCGCCTCACACTCCTTCTTGCTCTCCTCCACCGCCTTGCGCAGCGCCTCCAGCTCCTTCTTCAGCGTCTCGTTCTCTCTCTCCACCTCCTTCAGCGACTCCCGCGACGCGCGAAGGCTCTCCAGCTCCGTCTGGCTCTTCTTCAGGTTCTCCACGGACTCGTGCAAGCACGTCTCCTTCTCGGCGATCGTCGACTTCATCGTGAGCACCAGGGAATGCAGGCTGTTCACCTCCTCCACCTGCTGGCGGAGCTGCTCCATCTCAGCCTTCAGGGTCGCGTTCTCCTCCTTCTCCTGGGTGATGATGGACTCTCTCTCCTCCATGTCCTGGCGGAGCTTCGTCGCCTGAGACTCCAACTCGCAAAGACGCTCCTGAGAAGCGGTCAGCTTCTCGATCTCCGCCTGCAGGGAGACGATGCGCTCGTTCTCCGCCTTGATCTCCTCCTCCTTGTTCTCGATGGAGGTCTGCAGGTCCTTCTCCTGCGTCTCCAACGCCTCCGCCTTCTGCTTCTCCGTCTTCAGTCGCTCGATCAGGCTCTTGTTGAAGTCCTGGAGCTTCTTATATTTTGCCTCCATCTCGCTCATTTCGGTCGTGTTCTTCGAGTTTATCAATTGCAGCTGCAGCTTCGTGATGATCAAGCCGAGGGCCTTGTCCACCGCCTCTCTCTCCTTCGCGTTGCTCACCTTCGTCAGCACGTTGTCTCTCAGAGACTCGATCGAGGTGACGTTCTCAGACGATTCCTACGCGTAAACCAACACACCCACAATCCTCCTACAGCTCCAAGTGCCTGGCTCTGGCGCGTCATCGCTCCAGACGCCATACCCGTATTGGAGCTCAAATCGGCATTCAGTCCAGTAGCCGTCAATCCTCCGACCTTCTTTCCGTTCTTTGCACTCATTCTTTCAAAACACGCTGCTCTATTAACGATTATCTGCCAACAACCGATCAGTGAAACTCCCACTCTCGAAAGGAAGGACGATGTTTCGTGTTTGCCGCGGTCGTCTTGTCTCGCCGAAGGGACTGCTACGGGCGACACGATCGCTTTCTGCTCCTTCGGCGGTGAGCAGCTATGGACGGGGCACAGCCGTGTCAAACAGCGAGTTTCACAAGCTGATGTCGATTTCGGGCCTGAACCCGGTCCTTTCGCAATCGAGGCATCACGACTAGAACGGATCGGAGAGAATCGTCGTCGGGGTTTCTGGAGGTCCGGACAGCATGGCGCTGCTGCATCTGATGAGGGGATGGACCCATCCCTCCAGACTCGTCGCCGTCACGATTGATCACGGATTTCGAGAGGGTGAGTGCTGCAAAAGAAACTCATGATAGAGAGTGCTCGGGAGGCGCAGCAAGTCCATCAGTGGGTTTCTTCCATGAATATCAAGCACATCGTCAAGAAAATCGACTGGGTATTCCGATTTTCTGCCGCTAAGTCGTAGTCCTTCCTCCCCTCCAGCAAACCCACACAGTCCCAGATGGAGAAGGAGGGACGGATGCAGCGCTATCTCCTCATGAGCCAGGTCTGTCGGGAGAACCGCACGCGGAGTGTTGTCGTTGCGCATCACGGAGATGACCAGATCGAGACCTTTTTGATGCGGTGGCTTTTCTGCCTCCGTCTCACAAATAGCCTGTATCGCGGCAGTGGGTATGCCGGTCTCGCGTGCATGAAGCCCGTGCAGGAAATGGACGACGGAACGCGACGCATCCGCCCTCTCCTCCCCGTCTCCAAAGAGCGTCTTTTAGCCACATGCCGGGAGTCGAGCATCCCCTACGTGATCGACCCCTCCAACCAGGACCTGCAGTACGACCGCAACCGCATCCGTGCTGCGGTGAGCGAGATCAAGGAGAGAGAGTTGATGGACGTCTCGCGTCTCCTCAGAGCCGCCGACTTCTTCCAACTCGTATGTATGGGACTTGGGGTTGACTCCCAGATACGCAACGCCGTCGAGGGCGAGATTCACCAGCGACTTGAGGAGTCCTGCGAGTACAACAGGGAGCTGGGGATCTGTCGACTCAACGCCGACGCGCTGTGTGCGCTCTCCGACCCCGAGGTCATGGGAAGTCATGGTGTGTTCACGTCCTGACTTCTAGTTCTGCGCACCGTGTGCGCCGGTATCGGTGGATCCTCGACGCCCTCGGAGAAGGCGCTGCATCGCGTCACAGACACCATTCGACAGGAGCGCGGCATGAAGAAGCCGATGCAGGTGGCGGGGTGTGTGGTACGCCGAGGGGGAAGGAGTGAGACGTAGATATCGGAGCTGAAGAGCGGCGTGTCGGTCTATGCCAAGAAGCAAAAGACGAACAAGTGGCTGTGTGTGTGTCTGGACCGCAACCAACTGCCGCAGCGCAGCATCGACACGTGCCGTTCCCTCCCATTCCTTACGGGTAGCCACGCCGTCCCGCTCCCGCTCAATGCCTCGATCTGCTACATTAACCAGTTCAACGTGACGGCGAGGAGGCAGCAGCAGAGGAAGGACGCGCTCGTGACGATCCACCCTCTTCCCTTCATCAACGCGTTGTCCGAGAAGAGCGCACTGTCTGTGTCGTTCTTGCCTGATGCCGTGGGTGATGAGCGTGATTGTGACGAACAGATGTTGCAGGGCCTGTTGTGCTCCAATCGGGGGATTCTGACACGGAGAAGCCTATCGCCTGTCATTGCGAGGAGCATTCCCGCGGTCTTCGCCACACTGTGCGGGCTGCGAAATGGCGTGACGTATAGAGGTGGGAAGAAGGAGCTGGTGTATTCGTCAGCGCTGAAAGTGAATCGCGTTGCTAATGTACAATTTGAGATGTCTGCGGTGCCAACGTCTGCTTTTAAGAACGTTCAACCTTGGGTTATCCACTAAACATGTTTCTTCATAGTACAGTTAGCATACAACGCCGCGAGCGGCGAGGGCTCTCAATCGCTGCTGTCGTTGCTCTTCCGCCGTCATCTGCGCGGGAATGTGGGCCTCTCTACCGCTAACGACAAGGACGCTCTCCTACACATCGCTGTTCAGCCCCGACGCGGGCTGCGGCAATTCCTCTTCCACCTTTGGCGGGAACACGGAATTGAACACAAACCAAAGCGCGCTCTTCAGGAACACGAGCAACATGATCACGACGTATTTGATGCCGTCGTATGCAAGCTCGACCATGCTCCTAAACGACAGAGACGATCCCAACACCTCGTGGATCTCCGGAATGTACACCTATCTCACAACAACGATACAGCACGTACAAATGCGTTGGACTTCTTCATGAGACTTCCGACAAACCCTCGCTCCACGGCCACAAGACAGTGCATAGGCACCAACCAATTCAAGTAGCCAGACACGAACAGGAAGCCAGAAATCACTCCGCACAAGTGGCCCACGAAGCTGACGCCCGGCATGATCACCTACGACTCACAACGGAACCCAGAAGCGACAGACATCAGAACCAGGTAGACAAGAGCGTACCACTTCCGCGGCACCGAGAAGAGACCGAAGATGCTATGTAGTGACCAACCGAAAACGAGTGAAACGAGTAGGACTCCTGCTCCATCACATAGCTCTCCACGGTGAGAAGCGAGAAGATGACGCCCGAAAAGCCAGCAGCCGAGTTCGCAATGAACGGGTAGTAGATGCTATCCGTCACGGGAAGAAGACAATCCGACAGAGAGAGAAGATAAAAGATCCCAACATACAGCAGTCCGTTCACCACCGTAAACAGCAGAATGAGGTACAGCATAAAGACGGATCCGTACTTGCGCTCCAGCGTTCGGTCTACAGCGTTGAAAGGAGCGCTCTGTCCCACTTATACTGTTGAACGAAAAGAGGTTGAAGACAATATGCATAAGCCCGAGATGGGTGAAGGCGGACGAGACAATCCTCTACCGTTCATCGCCGATACACTCACCAACGTAAAATTGGTACTGTTTGATCACTGCGTATGCACTAATGGCGCACTTATCGACACCCCCAAACACCAGCTGAATCACATAGACGACAACGCACAGAAGAATATAAAACACGGTGCACGGAGGAACGGAGCGGAAGAACTCTTCAAGACGCGTCGTCATGGGGAAGAATGAATATCCTTTGACAACAAACAGGCCAACGAATAAAAAGAGTGTGACTCGGTCATCAAGAACTTAGGCAGAAGTCTTCTTGTTCTCGTAGTACTCCTTCGCCTCAACAAGTCT
>ERZ1106948.777-NODE-777-length-12074-cov-30.042682_pt1 | contig 12074 bp, 6 predicted proteins | sample MGYA00403673_ERZ1106948 | MGnify/ENA primary metagenome ERZ1106948 (study PRJEB35170, sample SAMEA104062409) | human gut metagenome | biome: human gut; feature: human-associated habitat; material: faeces | place: Denmark | collected 2012-05-07 ...
CAGTCGCTCTCAAAAGAGGGCGTGTTCCAACCAGACGCAGGAGCGGTACCGTCGAGGTGGTATCTCCAGAGGGTCTCCCCACTCAGAGTAGTTTGAGTAACAGCTATGGCATCACCATCAAACCGCACCAAAATACCGATTGCGAGCAAAAAAAGACCAATCATTGAAGTGTTTTCTGAAGGTGTTTGTGAAAAGGAATGGATCAGGATGTGTACGTAATCAAGGGATCACTGTACGGGCAAATGAAGTGTGTGGTGTAATCCCCTTCGGAATGGCGGCCAGACAATGGGCCTTCCGCTGCTCCGCAGCACAGTACGAACAAATGAAGGCCCGCTGTGACTGCCGTTTCTTTCGGCTTTGCGATCTGTTTCGATTCCGAGGATAACGATATGAACGATGGGCTGCTGCGGATGGAGTGTTCCAATCCACGTAATTTGGATACAGTGGGGATTGCGACAAACACGGAAAACTAACACAAACTACATTAATCGTCTTCCACAAGCAGACCCTTCTTCTCTTTTCTCGTCCTCTCCATCTTCTCCTGGAGATTCTCGATGGTGGCTCTCTTGTGCACCGTTCCACCGCGGACCTTCCTCGAACGTTTGTTGCTTCGGATATTGTACACAATCAGCGCCGTGCCCAGAACGATGATGAGCACGAGAATGACGACCACCACCACTGCCAGCTTGGACGTCGGCGTGCGGAGCAGCGGGTTGATCATCATAATGAAGTACATTCCGCTGGGGAAGCCGCGTGGGGGATCGGTGTACATGCGGTAGGACATCTGCTCCTGCAGCTGGTTCATGTTCTCAAAAACGTAGTCGGCAATACGCAGGTCGGTGGTGACGCGCACATTGAAGCAGACGTTGATGGTTTCGGAGTCGGAACAGTCGCGCTTTAAGTAGAGCTTGATGTTCTCCTTCTTCGCCAGCAGAATGTCGCGGGTGATGTCGATGAAGCGCGATTCCACGAACCAGTTGAAATTGGTCAGCGTGCAGTTGCTCACCATGTACTTGAAGTCGATGTACGCCGCGTTGCTCGACGGACGCGTCGACAGACAGTTCGAGTAGTCAATCGCGGACCACGAGGGGTCGTACTTGTTCAGCGAGCAGCTTCGCTGCGACTCGCCGAACGTGTTGCGCGGACAGGCGCCGAACGTCGACTCGCCCGTCATGATGGAGTTCCAGCCCTTCTCCTTGGGACAGTAGACGATGTTGCACGTGTACAGAGTCATCTCGGCGACGCTCGCCGCGTTGCTGTCGTCGTTCGTCTCCTCCACGAGCATGCGGTACGCGTTGTACGACTTGGTGTTCTGCATGAAGACGGTGGCGGTGGCGTAGGAGGACTCGAACAGGTTGCGGTCGTCCACGGAGGTCAGCACGTCGCCCTCGTCCTCGCTCGTCATGCCCAGGATGTCGAACTTCTTGGGCAACTGACGCCGCTCGCCACCGGCGCGCAGCACGATCTTGTTGATGTACTCGAAGCGGTCGTAGTTGTACGTGAACTGCAGGTACACGGGCAGGTTGGAGTCGCGCCACGTGGTCTGCGCGGAGTCGTCGAACGCGTAGGCCGGCAGGTAGCGGTTGTTGGGCGTGTGCGCGCTGTCCGTGCCCTTGCCGCGATCCGTTCGCTTCATGCACTCGCCGGACAGGAGCGACGCGTACATGTCGAAGGTGATGCCCGTATGGACGCCTTCCGAGCGATGCAGCTCCACCGCCAGCACGTTCTTACCGTTCTGCAACGCGCTCGTCGGCACGGAGGTGCGGCGCCAGAAGAGCGAGTCGTAACGCGAGGCGGAGAAGGAGGCGTGACTCACGCCCTCCGCCGCCATGTTGCGACGCACCACCTCCTTGCCGTTGATGTAGGCGATCACGCCGTCGTAGATCTCCAGGTCGAACGCGAAGATCGGGTACTTGTTCTTGTTGTCCACCGTGAACTCCTTGCGGAAGTACGCCGTGTTCGCCGTGAAGTTCCCGAAGTTGTCGTGGTTGGCGTCGGTCCAGCTGTTGTCGTTGAAGCCCACCGTGTTCCACTTGGACGCGGGCGCCTTCGCGCTGTTGTAGAACTTCATGTCGAAGCGGTCCATGATCGCGTAGTTGATCGTGATGTACTCCGTCTTCTCGCCCTCGCCGTTGTCCAGAATGGTGGACGCCAGCAGATCCTCCCACGAGTCCTTCACCAACATCTCCATGCCCGTCGTCCACGATCCCTCGCGGCGGCTCGTCTTCATCACCACCTTGTAGTCGCCGTTCGCCATGCACAGCGACCGCGAGAAGGCGTCGTTGCTGAAGGCGGTGTTCAGGATCTCCTCGCCCGACTCGCTGGTGACAATCACCGACTCCTCCGCATACCCGTACGATCTCGAGAAGGTGATCAGACTCTTGTTGTCGGAGCACGTGCCCACGTTGAACGTGACGGCGACCCGCGCCTGGCCCTTGTCGTTCTCCGCCACGATCGTGTACACGTACGTCTGCTTCTCCGCGAAGTACCCAGACAGGATGTTCGTTCTCGTGTCGAGCGCGACGGTCGAGGGAAGGGCGGGCTCGACGAAGAGGGGCTTGAACATGCCCGAGGTGGTGAAGGAGATGCTGAAGCGCTGTCTCGCCGCGAGGACCAGCTCCGACTCGGAGGCAGTGATGGTTGGCTTCTCCTTGATGATCGTGCTCACCGAGCCGGACTGGCTGCGCTGGCCGCGAATCGACACGGTCAGGAAGGTGAGGAGATCCTCGCGGACGATCTGGAAGTTGCAGCGCTGGCGCCCGTCATTCCTGCACGTGAAGGTGTAGGTGTAGTCGTCGTTGGGGATGCACAGACGCACGCCGTAGTACCCGCCGGACACGTTGTCGTTGTTGTACACCGTCTCGTTCGTCTGCGCGTTCTTCAGCGTGAACGACGCGCGCGAGGAGTCGTCGAGGATGCTGTACAGCCACTTGCCGTAGCTGCAGCCCGTGATCGTCAGGAAGATGGTTCTCGATATCGACCCGCCGTTGTTCGAGGCGATGATGGAGTACTCCTTCTGTCCGTGGGACACTGCCGGAGCGCCCTGGATTCTTCTCGTGCGCCAGTCCAGACGCAGTCCGCTGGGCAGGTCGGGGTCGAAGCTCCAGTTGCGGGGGTTGTTCTGCGCGCTCAGCACAATGGGCGGGATCTCCTTGAACTGCTCGACGGTGAGGGAGGTCACGGCCTCGCCCGCCTCGTTGGTGATCGTCAGGTCAGATGGCGGGACCACGTACGTGACCATGAGCGTGACGGTTGTGGTGTACACGGTGCCCGACTGCATCGTCGCGGTGATGGTGTACGTCGTCTCCTCGCTGTCCTCGGCGGGCGAGCCCGTGATCATGCCGCTCGACTGCAGCATCAGTCCCGTAGGGAGAGCGGGCGTGATCGTGTAGGTCGGAGAGCCTCCCGGCACGCCGAAGAACACGGGGGTGTTTCCGAGGATCTGCACGTACCGGTAGTAGTGCGTCTTCTTCGTCGCGTAGGTGAAGGTGGCCTCAGGAAGGTGGTAGAAGACGGAGGACGGAATGATGGCGAACTCCTCGTCGGACGGCTTCTTCCACGACAGAATCACGCCGAAGTCGTTGTTGTTCGAGAAGAACTCCACCTCGATGGCGGCGTAGCCCACGCTGTCGAAGGAGACGGAGCCCGTCTTGTCCGTCATCTCGCTGAGACAGCCCCAGTTGTCGATCACCACGTCGCCGTTCACCGTCAGACGCGCGCCGTCTCGGTTGCTCAGCTGGAACTCGTAGTCGCCCGCGGCGTCGATTCGCACATACCCCTTCCAGACGACGTAGAAGCGAGCGAACACGTCGCCGGGAATGCGGTTCCACGTGGAGCCGTTGGGCAGCTCGGGGTGGCTGATCAGGTCGTCCGTCGTGTCCACCAGCAGCGAGAGCATCGAGGAGGAGAAGGAGGACATCTGGCACAGGCGCTGGCTGTTCTGGAGCGAGTAGTACTTCGCGCTGAGTCCGGTGACGGGCGAGCCGCCAATCACGATGTGAATGGAGGCCTGGGACTGGCCCAGCAGACCGAGGGCCGTGATGGTGTAGTCGCCGGTGAAGGCGGTGTCCGGCGAGCCGCTGATCACGCCGGTCATCGAGTTGAAGGTCAAGCCGAAGGGCAGGCTGGGTGTGACGGAGTAGCTCGTCACGTGGGAGCCGGAGACGAGCGGGCGCGTGGTGGCGATTCGACTGTTCACGACGCTCGAGACGTCCGACACCGACAGGAAGGATGGGGCACGACCACCCACAAAGGTGACCGTCTTGTCGACCACCGTCCGCGGCAGACCCGCCGCCGTGGACTCGTACTCCAGCTTCAGCGAGGCGGCGCCTCCGTTATTCACGTAGTAGATGCGAATGAGATGGCGTCCCGAGGACAGCGTGATGCTCTTGGTCTCCGAGCGGGGTCGGGGCGACTGCCCTTCGATGTCGATGAGCGGCGAGGTGGCGTCGTCGAAGTAGAGAGACGCGCCGTCGTCAGCGCTCAGCGTGAAGTCGTAGCTGGCGGCCGAACCGATGTTCAGGTAGCCGGTGATGGAGGCGGAAAAGTAGTCCTCGATGCTGTTGTCGAGTCCGGGCCAGGTGTGCTCGTTCTCCGAGTAGTAGTTGTCGGTCAGGTCGAGCGTCTCCAGCGACTGGCAGGTTTCCGCCGAGTGGGAGTAGAACCACTCTTCCGAGAAGAGGTTGAATCCGTTGGTTTGGGCGTAGTAGCAGGCAGTGAGGCCCTCGACGTTCGCTTCGGATTGCGCTAAGAATGAAATGACAGAGCAGATCGCACCCTTGTAGGCGAGCGTGAACGATGTAGAGACGGATCCCAGGCTGTTCGTTCCCGTCACCTGGTAGTTCACGTTGCTCGGAGCGCCCGTGTAGATGCCCGAAAGGATGCCCGACGTGGTGTTGAACGAGAGGCCGGAGGCGACGGCGGGGGTGATGCTGTAGGAAGTGAACAGAGTGTCGCCGATGAAGTGGATGGGGAGAATGGCGAGTCCCGAGAAGACGCTCTGCGTGTTGAATCCAGGAGAGAGAGTCGTGGGCTTCGCTTCCACTACGGGTGAGATGGACATGGGAATTGCTACCTCCAAGGGAGAACGTACCGGAGTCTCGTCCAGTGGTTATGGTGTACGACGTCATGGGAGAGCCCTCCGTAGGCGTGCCGGCGATCCTCCCGTTTGAGAATGCCAACCCCTTCGGAAGCGTGGGGACAATGTTTGCGTTTCTCTGGGCGTTGGAGCACGTCACGTTCGACTGGACACCCACCGTGAACACGATCGTTCCACTTCCGCACACAATGGTAGCGGAGTGACACCCTACTGCAACAAGGACGAGCAAGCAAAGAAATCGAGTTGTTCTGGTCATTGTGATCAAAGGCAATAATAATCTGTATCGATGACACAAGGAATACGATACGGAAACAAAACACACATGCAAAACACAGACAGAACACAAAACACAAGGGAAAACACTAACAATCCGGGTGCAGATCGCGGTATTCTTCTCCTCGCGTGAAGGAAATGGTGCGAAATGATGGATCCTCTTCGTAGAGAGAAGGATGCGTCATGGTTGATGACACACGCTGCTTCCCATTTCAAGCATATGACTGCATCTTTGAGATGGCCTGCATTCTTGCACAGCGCGGATAGAGTATTTGAGTGTCTCTGTTCATGAAACCCCCTTTCGGCGTCACAGCGATAGGACAAGAACAACAACACTCGTCAAGACATTTCCATGGTCCCTTACTGATGCCACACAGTATTCCTTCATGAGTGTTCCTCTTGAGGCGATTCACAACTACGGCTTTCGTCTTTCGTTGGATGTTGCAGAGGACACTAATTCAAAGGGATGAGGGAGTGGAGTATCTGAAGACCATACCGCCCCAATATAAGAACAACTACATCCAGTTCCTGCTGGACAGCAACATAAAGCTATACGGAAAAGGAGTTCTTTCGGCAGATCTGAAAACGGCGACGACAACGCTTTCGGGATCCTTTCTTTTACAAGCATCTTGATGTTGTGAATTGTGACGTGTAGATCAGTAGTATCGTGAATATCAGTGCTCCCTCGACAAATCAGGGCAGCAGTCTTTGTCCACGCATGCTCCAGCTCATTCTGACGGACGGCGTCACGAATGTGTGCGCCATCGAGTATGAGTCCGTTTCATCCCTTCGGTCGTGATTCCCTGTGCTGTTCACGCGTAGTCTTGACACACCTCCTGGAACAAAGGTGCTGATCAAGGACCCCGAGTTTTACAACGGGAGACTGCTTTTGCGCAGGGACTTCATAAAGGTGCTGGGAGGGCTGGTTCAGGAGCTGTACGACGTGTGGAAAGCGCAGGAAGTGTGTTTGCGTTGCTGTTGTGAGCCCTAGGTGATGGCGATGAAGAACCGTTTCCGTTCGCAGATACGCAACGCCGCCAGCAACCCTCCCAAATTCATTTCCTTCGAGGACTTCGTGAAGCAGAAGAGACAATCGCGCAATCCGTCTTCCACCAAGAAGACAGCTCCTCAGAAGGACGCCTCCACGAATACAGTGTCGCCGACGGCAGGCGTCGTTCCGGAGACAAAGAAGGTGACCGATTTGGATCTGAAGGAGATTGAAGCGAAACGCAAGGAGGCGCTGGGGGCTATTTCCTCTGAAGAGGTGAAGGAGATTGGAACCTGGGGATCCGTGAAGCAGATGGACAAGACCATTAAGGAACCGGTACGAAGAGAAAGACCTCCTCGCAGAGGCCAGCCGAGACAGGACACGAGGAACTTGAAAACAATGGAGGAATCGGGACTGAATGCTACACAGCCTCTGACATTGCGCAATGTGCAAACAGTCGAGAAGGTTACACCCACAACCCAATCTTCGAAGCAGGCGAAGATCTTGGATCTGTCGGCAGACGAGAACAGCAAGGGTGGAGGTTGATTGCGCTCTGTCACAGCTAGAACTCGTATTTATGCTCCAAATGGACAAGTCGATTATGACGATTCCATCCTCAAAGCGTCTGTTCGCCTACTTGTTTGGATCGGATGCATGTCCTTCTTCGCAGAGTGAGTTGTAGATCGACAGAGAGGCGTTTGCAGATCTCCGAGCGACGATCATCGGCGAGGATTACCTGTTCGGAATCGGAACGGAGGGAGGGAAGGAAGTGATTGTGGGAGTGAGCAGCGATTCTGACTTCTAGATGACTGTTGCGGGAGACAGCGGCAGTGCCATCCCTCCCGATGACTATGTATACGTTGCATCGACCTCGAGTGGATCTTCGACCCAGTCCTCTGGGAGAGCCTTCTTCCGAAAAGCGACGAGAGGGAGAGGACATGGTCGTCGCGGAGGAGCCCCAAAGCGAGTATCGAGTCAGGGTCATCGAGGCGGTCAGCACAATCGCGGAGGACGAGGAGGAAGAGGTCGGCATTAATTCCACTGTCACCGTTTCTTTGTTATGCACGCATTTGTGTTACTCACTTCAGTGGGCGTTTCATCGCAAAGGCTGGGGAGTTGAGGAAGAATAGTGTTTAGCTGACCCGAAACAAATGCATTCGCTGTTATTTTTGTCTCTTGTAACAGTAGCAACATGCCAGTGGACGGAAAGGAAGCTGTTTTTCTATCAAGCCTCCAACCATGCTTGGCATGTGAACGAGGGCGACGACGTGCTCGTTGTTTCAAACAGTGCCTCGTTCCCGCTTCAGCACGGCTTCGCCTTGGCCAATTACTCTCGCGTGGACTTTACTGCGATCCTTTCTTCCTATTCCTTTCTATCTAGCACGGATACCGTTGCAATGAAGACCCATGCTCTATCTGAAGACTCTTCCTATAACGACTGTCCTCTCTTCGGGAAGAAGGTCATGGTGACGGTGTACCGTGTGCAGCATCGCCAGAACAAGGAGGGGTGTGTCTCCGTCGAGACTGTCCAGCGCTATTTCAAGTATCTGGACAGTCATCTCCGTCTTCAATCCGGCAATCGCATTCGATTTGACATGGACGCGTCCATCATTTCCAACGTGTGCTGCCCGTGCTCGGAAGAGGAGTGCTATGGACCCGACCAGTATCAGAACTTTATGAGTGTGGTGATGAAGAACTGCCGCGCTCTCGATCCGCGGTTGAACAACAGTCCGATGACTCGCATCTTCCTCAACGACGGTTTCGGGGGGTTTGCGGGTCTGGCGAGTCTGGGCTACATCGACGCCTTCACGAACTACGGGAACTACTGGGCCATCAACAACGTCAACAATGATCCCGATGCCTTCTGGAAATGGGAGTACAACCTCAGCGTCCTGGTTCACGAATTCGGACATACCATGGGATTCGGCCACGCGGCCTACACCGAGGGAAGCCCCACCTCGTTCATCACCGATTTCTCCAAGCCCGACAACTACGGCGACGGCGGCTCTGTGATGGGAAGCGGGAACTCCTGGGACACCATTCCCGGACCGAGTCACTACTACTACCGCCTGTCCAAGAAAAAGGTGGAGCCGTTCTACTTCAAGACGCTGTCCGAAGCGACGACGACGCGCATCCGTCTCTTCGCGTGGGACCACGCCTACTCGCGTCCGTTTCTTGGGATCGAACAGTCCCGATTTAAAGAGAGCGACGTCATCGACGGGATTCCCGCGGGAGAGAACGCGCTAACGGTGGAGGTCCCGTTTAACCGCGGGAACATGTGCTCCACCATCAGCGAAGACGTCAGCTACGGGTCGTTCTTCATTGAATATCGCAGTCGCTATGGGAACCAGATGGGCGCGGGCAATCACGGTGTCCGACTCATTCAGGGACGTGTGGAGAAGCGAGGAATCGACGAGTCGCGGTCGCTGATCCTCCCCGCGGGAGTCGACGGGTTGTTCACTTGGGGCGACAACACGATTCCCGCGGGAGTGCTGTGGACGCCGAACACGGCGGATTTGGGCACCATCGGGATTCGCGTCACGCGCGTGCACACGGTGTCGGAGCGAATCACCGAAGAGCAGCTGGACGACCCCGTGCAGCCCCTCGAGAAGCAGTCGTACGTGGAGCTGGAGGTGACGTACCAGCCGGGCGTGAAGCGAATTCCGCCTCTTCACCCGTCGCCCCTTCCCTCGTACCAGTTCTCGCCCAACGTGGCGTGTGCGATGAAGGAGGACGTGTCGGGGTATGTCTGCTCGGTCGTGGGGGTCCCCCGTTTTTGGTTCTACATGAACGCGTTCGCTCATCGCGGACACCCGCGCGTGTTCAAATCGGACGGCTCCTGGATCGACTCCGCGTCCGCTAGCGTGGTGTCGGTGCCGGGACGCGAGCGTAACAGCTGGGTGCACTTCTTCGGGGACTATACCCGCGGGAAGTGCACGGTGGACGTGGAGGTGGCGGCATCGAACGGTCGCGCCATCTCCTGGACGAACACGAAGCTGTACCGCAAGCGTGTTGGCGAGGGCGACGACAGCTTCGCGTTGGTGGGCGAGGGCAGCGTGGTGGTCGTGGGGAACTTGGAGTACGCCGCGGGCGACGAGGTGGTGCTGATGGATTTATGTGGATCGAGCGAGGAGGTGAGTGTGAGTGCGAACAGCGATGGCTTTGCGATGGTGCTGCCGGAGAAGAAGCTGCCGGGGTGGTACGAGGGGCTGGTGGTGAAGAAGAGAGAGGGAAGGATTGTGACGAGTCTGCAGGTGACTCAGTTAGTTGCTTCGCTTAACGAAGATCGCGTTGCAGTTCAGTTAATCGACTCGAACTACGTGTCTGTCCATTCCGCGGGAATTCCCTCCACCAAGACATCTTTTCCCTCCATGTTGTACGAACAGCGTCTTCCCGCCAACCAGCGATTCCCGCTCATGTTCCAAGACTGGACCTTTGGGGACTCCCTTCTTTTCGACTTCGAGGGCACTTTTCCCTCCAACTGCGTCATGTTCATGGAGACGGACAACGGCGAGGTCCAACTCTCGCTTCGTCGGCTTGGGCGGGAGAAGAGCATCTCGCTGAAACTCCCGTACAGCCAGCTGATTGCGCTGGGGTCGGTGGACGGCCAGATTCACTTCGTGTGGTTTTCGCAGCGCGTGACGCTGTTGTCGGTGCGCGCGGTGCTGGCGTCGAAGGTGGGCAAAGGCATCGAGACGCAGTCCAGCGGAGTGGACTATTACAATCTGGGCGAGTATCGGTACAAGGGCGAGATCGGGGGTTTCAGCCAGTTCGAGGCGAAACAGTACAGAGCGAAGTACAAGGGCAGGTGGTACGACGTGAACACGGAGAGTGTGGAGGGCGTTGTGGTGAAGGTGCGTGATGAAGGTGGTTCGAGCGGTGTCTGGACGTGGGTGTGGGTCGTGTGTGGCGTGGTCGTTGCCGTGGTCGTGTTCTGCTGCTGTTCGTGTCTCTGCCGGCAGAGGCGTTCTGCGAAGAGCTCGTTGCCGCGCACTGTTCCCAAGAAGAAACACACGAGTGGCGCTCCAATGCCTCCAGTTGTGAAGTCGTCCAAGCCCGCGTCTTCTGGCGGCAACCCGTTCGACGTTCCTTCCGTCGACTTTTCCAAGAAGTCAACACCGCCCGTTCCTGCTCTTCCGAAGCCCGTTGTGTCTGAGTCAGCAGCAAAGCCACTTCCTCCAAAGCCGCTTCCCCCGAAACCTACCGATGCGAGACCTCTTCCTCCGAAACCCACTGTGGTGAAGCCTCCTACACCAGAAACAAAGCCGCTTCCTCCTACACCAGAAACAAAGCCGCTCCCTCCAAAACCCACCGTAGTGAAGCCTCCTCCATCATCTCTCTCAAGTCATCCGCCGAGGAGAGCGCCTCCCAAACCGCCTGTAGCCTCAAAGTGAAACACGCACTGGAGTGAATCCACTCCGTTTTCAACCTGTTAGCTGTTTCTTCTTCACTGTTTGTTGTACGGTAGCTCGCTTTATGTCGCATTCGATCTCTTTATTGCAGTTCGAGTACGCCTGGGAAGTGCAGGTAGAAACGAAGCGTCTGTGCCAAACGTAGGCGTACTTGCGCTTTGCGGGAATTCAATTCGAAGAACGGAATTCGGAGTATCCGTCCGTGGATTTGACAGGTTTTGTTCATCGTTCTCCTCTTAGGACTAGGAGATCTCCCACAACTCACCGTGGACAGCACCATTCTAGCGAAGTCAAGAATAATACCGTTTCTGAAAGAAAATGTGACGCAGAAGGACGATTCTGATGCGTAGGTGGTCGATCTCGACAGCTCCTTCTCTGCGGACATTCAAAACGAAATCAGAGTTTACACATACATGATTCACAGTTACGCGAATACCGTTTACGTATTGCTGCCGTATTGTCCTCACCCTTAGGATATTCAGAAGTGGTTGAAGTTGAACCAGTTCTACAAGCACATCTCTTCCATTTATTCTCCCATCCTTTCCTTCCCCTACAATCTGTAGTCACTTCTCGTTGGGTTAATGGCAGAGTGTATTATCGCAACCAACAGAAGGCAAATAAGAAGCTCATGGGATTGACTGTGAGCACGGATGAAAAGGAAGTGCGATTTGTCTCCTTTCGCTGATCGGTAGAGAATCGAGATGCTAGACAACATCTACCGAGTCCTGAACGAGAAGCTTCACACCACGGAGGGATCTCTTTTCCTCTACGGTGATTCCCCTTCTTCGCTCGACGCGGCCCTATTCGCCCACATTGCACGTCTCATGGAGTTCCCCGCCGCGCTTCAGAACCATCTGCAGAACTACCCTACACTGGTCCGCTATTACGAGCGCATCATGAAGAAGTACTTCTCTGCTGCGCTGGGAGAAAAGACGACGGACAACGCGTTTGTGGTACGTAGTGCTGAGCGGTGGTGAGCAATAGAAGAGTTACAAGATGCATCTCTCCTGCCAGCCCACAAAGAAAGAAGACGCAATCCTCCCCTATTTGGACGGTGATCGTGTATTGTGTCGTTGATCAGTAGGTCCCAGGGAGTACGACAATCTGGAGATCAGTGAGGCGGAATCAAAGGAAACCCAGAAGAAGGACCCGGAGGAGGATATTGCGTTTAGAGAGCAAATAGTGAAGTACGCGGGCTTCGGAGCCTTCGTGTTCGCTTTGGCGTTTATGGTTGACTTGCTTTGACGCGTTTGTTGAGAAAAAAGCTGCGGGTTGTGAGGATCGAACTCACGACCTTAGGATT
>ERZ1106948.778-NODE-778-length-12072-cov-30.859033_pt1 | contig 12072 bp, 10 predicted proteins | sample MGYA00403673_ERZ1106948 | MGnify/ENA primary metagenome ERZ1106948 (study PRJEB35170, sample SAMEA104062409) | human gut metagenome | biome: human gut; feature: human-associated habitat; material: faeces | place: Denmark | collected 2012-05-07 ...
CCAAGACGGTGAGATTCAACGTCATTGAGCACGAGGTCCAGAAGACGAACGGTCTTTCCAACATCCGCAAGCAGTTCCGTATGTTCTAAATGAATGAGAGGAGAAGGACAAAGGTGAATCTTGCTCTATTTGTTCGACAAACACGCTATGGGCTAGGACTATACACGGATTGGTAAATGCGGAAGGAATGAGCTTCCATGGTCACATTCGCGCAGAACTGATAACTAGGAGTGAACGGCAACGCGCACAGCTACTAATGGCCACCATCCCGATCGCACTGCCACACCTCAATATCGGGATCATCCTCAGTGAAGTCATCGTACACCGACTTCCTGTCCGTATTCACGTAGCTGACCCACCTGTACCCGGGCTTCAGCTCAGGGAAGTCGATCTCTTCTCTACGCATCACTCCGCCTTCCATCCGCCACGTCGCGTTCTTTGCGCTATCCCCCAGATTCATAACCCCCACAAATCGCAGATCCGTGCTTCTGAGAAGAAAAGCAACAGTATGAGTAACATTATTCACGTAGTAAGCAAACGGTTTATATGAAGAATACAACTAATCGTCAATCGCCGACCGATCGCTCACAGAATACTGATATCGGAACGTCAGCAACTGCTTGGTGTAGTTGAGCAGGCCAATGCTCGGGCCCGTCACCAGCCAGTTCTGATTGGAGAACACCCCAACACGATCCAAGTCCAACATTGGAGGCGAGGCTGAAAACTCCACAGCGGTCAGGTACTCATCGCCCATGAAGAGGCGCGGGATGCCGGGCGTGAGGAGGAACAGGGAGTGAATGAGGAGTGCGTGCTTCATCGCTTGGGTTGTTGTGCGCGTGTTGTCTGAATCACCTTCTGAATCACCATCTTCAACACCCTCTGCAACCCCCTCCTTCCCATACAGTCGCTGACAGCGCGAAAGGAGACGGGTCTAGACATCACCACCACACAACACACCCACCTCCTGCGTGTTCAGTGTAATCACAGTGCTATCAGCAATGGACCCAAACAGCGCGAAGTACTCCAACACGTCCTTCTCCTTGATGACACGCGCGAGCGTCACGGCGAGCAACTGACTACCTCTGCACCTCACTCCCACAACCCTCACTCACATCGATTCATCCAACGCACCGCGGAACCCCAACCCGTGCTGTGAGGTGGAGGCAGTGATGTCACGCACCACCGAGTCGGGGTTCTTCACGCTCACCACACCACGCGTGTCCTCGCCGAAGAGGAAGGGAATCGAGGCACTCATGGAGCGGAGGAAGCGCACCGCCTTCTCGTTGTCGCTGCCCTCGCCCTGCTCGCACTCGCGACTGTCCAGACGCAGACACAGCAGTCCGCGCCACCACAACCCCGTGAACCCGAACTCGTTCACGAAGCGTGTAAGCATCGTCTTGAGCAGCGTGTGACTCACCGTGCCCGTTCGCAGATCCGGCTTGCCACACGTCCGACCCTGGTAGTGGTACAGCGGCGCCTCCGCATCGAAGAGCGAGCCGAACCAGGTGCTGTTGGCGGAGCCGTCGTAGTTGTACCAGTCGGAGGCGGTGGAGAACTGCGTGAGATCGACGTCGTGAAGCGACGACATGCCGGTGAAGGAGATGTTGGCGAGCAGCGAGTGGAGCGAGGACTGCAACCCGTAGCGGGGGTGCGGGATGCCCGGATAGACGACACTGGCGTGGTCTAGAATGAGAGGCGGGGAGAGGAGGGTACACCAACAGGAGGAATCGATCACGGATGATTGGCAAACATGGGTCTCGAGGTTCATGAACTCCACCGTCATCACGCCGAGGTGACGCAGATAATCGAGGTAGTAGTTCGTGCTCGAGTACGAGCCCTCTCCTACGCATTAGACGAACAATCGGAGGGGACGAGTGAAGGACGGAACGTGAATATAGTAGATTACATTGTACTGAGTGTGCGCCGCGGAAAAGCGCGTGTACCGGTTGGAGGAAGAGGCGTCGTGATCAACGTTCCTCCACTTCTTCGTGATGCTGTAGGATCTAGCGTTGAGTCACCGCGACAGCCGTACAGGAATTGTCCGTTCTGGATCAAGTGAATTCGACTATCCTTGTCGGAGACGACACGGTATGCAAACTCGGCATTGCTGTCAATACCACCTACATTGTAGAACCAGAACCCGCTGCTTTGAGGACTAGGGGTGAGCAGGCGAACGAACTCGCTACAGCATCGAGTACTCTTGCTCGGATCCGCCCAACGTGGATGCCAGCACAAACACACTTCTAGCGTACGGCGCGTAGACGCGGAATGCCATGCCACGCGTATAGACATGACCGTCGGGCAGAGTATAGTGCTTGTCCCCGGACCACGGATAGAAACCAATTACTGTTATATTTTGGCACTCGGAGCCGGAAAAGCCTGGAGGACACGTCTTTGTCACAACGGTGGGATCCCTGTTGTGATTTCTCGTTACCAGCACGATGACCGTAACGATGCAGCAGAGAATCGCGGCGAGAAGCGCGGCGAGGAGACCACATCGCGTCTTCGTCGTCTTCGGCTGCTCCATGACTCTCCGCCCGTTGTTCTTCCCGACTCTCCAATCCCTGCTGGAATCTCCCTGATGCCGCATCGAAAGGGAGTAGTACTCTCGTTTTGGCGCGCTTCTGTTGCCCTGAAATCGCGATGACATGGGGAATGCGGAGGCGATTCAGAAGCACTTCACGGGACGAATGAAACCAAAACAATGCGTAGTAAAAAACACATTGATAATGAACAACCACTAAACGTACTGTCTATAGGAATTGACGACCGCTTCAAACTCCTGGAGCATTTCCACGGATACCTTCTTCTGCGAGTACTTGGCTATCACCCGGTCAAGCTCCTCCTTCTTTTCGTCATCGTCAATCTGCTCCACCAAGTGATATCCCTCCTCCTGTATTCTATTATTCTTGTCTTGCAGTTTCAAGTACTCCTCCGTCTTCTTCGACTCCTCGTTCATGACGCCCTTCAGCACCTTCATCTCCTCCGCAGACCACGTGGCTTGCATGTCCTTCGCCTTCACCTCCTTTCCTGAGTCCATGTCCTTGATCGACAGCGACAAGTTGCCGTTCACCGACATCTTGAAATTGATTTGGAAGCGGTTCTGGAACGCCGCCTTCGGCTGCTCCACCTTGAAGCGGATCTGCTTGATCTTGGCGTTCTCGTCGCACATCTCCTTGTCGCCCTGGTACACACGGAACGGAATGTGCTTCATCATCGGCTTCGTGTTCGTGATCGGCAGCGTCACCTCGAACGGCAACTTCTCTCCTGCCTTGATCAGCACGATCATCTTGCCGTCCCCGCCCTGCAGACCGATGCACGAGGGGCATTGCGGCACCACGGTCATCGAGCCCACGTCCACCATGGGGGGTTGAGGAGTGGTAGTGTCAGAAGAGGGTTGAGGGGTGGTAGTTTCAGAGGGTTGTGGAGTGGTAGTTTCAGAGGGTTGTGGAGTGGTAGTTTCAGAAGAGGATTGAGGGGCAGGGCTCTCAGGCGTCACCGCCTCATTCAGCTTCCCATCTTCCTCCTTCAAGATCTCGGGGTGCTGTGTGAGGTAGTTGGCGTACTTGGCAGCGCCGTACGCCACGCACTCGTCGGGGTTCACCGTGTGCTTGACTGTGAGGTTGAAGTGCTCCTTCAGCTCCTTCTCCACCATCAGCAGACGCGTCGACCCGCCCACCAGCACGATCTCGTCGATGTCCTCCGGCTTCAGACCCGCCTTGGCGATCGTCTCGTCGCAAATCTCGATGGAGCGCTTGATCTGGTTGTAGATGAGTTGGTTCATGTGGTTGCGCGACAGCGTGTAGGTCCAGTCGATGTCGTCGTTGATGGTGATGTCGGTAGAGAGCACAGAGGTCAGGTCAATCTTGGCGTCTTCGCACTTCTTCCGCAACTTGCCCTTGTCGCGCGTTGTGATCTCCTCGAAGTCATCATTGCCGCTCATCTCTTCGTTGTACGCGTCAATAACGTCCTTCATGATGATGGCGTCAAAGTCGCTTCCTCCCAAGAATTCGTCGCCGCCAAGCGCGACCTCTGTGAATTGCAAACCCTTGATGTGCATCACCGTCACATCGAAAGTGCCACCACCCAGATCGTAGATGAGAATCGTCTTCTCTGCTGCGTCCTGTGCCAAATCCGCATACGCATAGGCCGCGGCCACTGGTTCCGTGATAATGGCGATGGCGTTCAATCCACTGATGTTGGCAGCATCACGCACGATTTGGCGTTGCAACTGCGTGTATCGCGCGGGCACGGTGATGACGACGTCCGTGATGGGGAATCCGGCGAAGGACTGGGTCATGGACTTCAAATGGGACAGGATGTACGCTGAAATCTGTTCCGGGTATCTCCTTTCCTCCTTGTTATTTTGCTTTATGCTAATCATCGGTTTGTTGTTGCCATCGTCCACAATGCTGAACGCCACCGAATCCTGCATGCGTTTGACGATAGGGTCCGAGAACTTGGCACCAATGAGTCGCTTGCAGTCGTGGACCACTTCCTTCGGACGCGTCGTCATTCTTGTCTTTGCGATGAAACCGGCAATGAAGGGGGGATCGCCCGATGCTGGGAAGCACACGTAGGAGGGGACGATGGGTTTCCCGTTCTTGTCGACAACCATATCGATTCTTCCGTTGCGGTAGATCGCCGAAGCAGAGTTCGTCGTTCCCAAATCAATGCCGAAAGCGGTAGATGTACTCATTTCCAAATAATGCAATCTGTTTCAGTCATACCATGAGGCGTTTCATCCCCGAAATTGTGTAGGATTCTGACACTTGTCGTTTAAAGTGGATTTGCTTGAGTACTTCATGTGGTTGTGAGTTCTATTAGATAGGAGAGTGATTGAGAGTCATTGCGAAGGAGTGATGACGCCATCGAGTGAAGGAAGAAAACAGGAAACACATTACTCAACAACAGCATTTGAAAAGTCCATTTCCGGGTGCTACACCTCAACCACGACTCGGAGAACTACATCACGCATAAACTGCTGCAACGCCTCCTGCTTCCTCTGCTCGTCGCTTGTCAGAAGGCCTCGCTCCTTCTGTTTCTGATCGTACTACCCATCACTTTTACACACGCGAACCTACCATCATCTTCTCCACCTGGGACCGTAGACTGCCCTCCAGCGCGTCCAGATTCACTGGCGGAGGATCGATCTGTGAAACGTCCACTTCGGGTTCGCCCTCTACCACGTGCGGCCACCAGTGGTCGCCTTCGTTCTTCTCCAACTCCACTCGAATCAGGCGATCGGCTCCTTCTCCCTCCAGCGTCCACACCGAATCGTCCACCTTGATGCGCTGGAAGGTTGCACCCTAAGCGTGACTCCAAACACGCGAAGCCACGTCAAGCACGGGCGACGATCCACGAAGACCCACAACCAAGTGCTTCGGCTCGATACGGCAATCCACGTTACGTCCCTTGGTGGAAGCAGGGACAGGAATGAGGACGGTCACGTTCTTCACCGTTTGCGTCCAGGAATACGTGTCAAACGAGGCGCCAAATCCTTCGTTAGCTAGAGTAAAATGGATGAGAGGAAGCACAAACGTTTCAGCTTCTCCATGGTGGTAATAGTGCAATGCGAAGGAATGGAGGGGGATAGCAAAAGAGAATAATGCATTGTCATTCTTACAGCACATTTCTTCGCAACAAAGAGGAGAAAACGGCAGGTAAAACAACAACCTGGAGAAGGGAATATCGCACACTTATTTAGCACGGGATCTCATCTGTCTTCTCTTGCGTCTCAGACGTCGCATACGTTTCTTAGCCCACTTCGCTCTCATTCTAGAATGACGGTAAGCGCTTCGTCCTCGATCTCCCTCACGAAGCCCCCAAAAGTACGCTCAAACTCCACCTACTTGGTTCAATCGAATCGAAATCTGTCGAGAGAATGCTTGTTTCTGTTACGCGTTGGGGTGAATTGACGCAATCTTGGAGATAAAGCGGAGAAACGCACTTTTGAAAACAAACAGCAGAAACAGCAATTAGCAACACTTCTTTTTCTCCTCCTCTTCCTCACACTCCGACATCAGGCTGATCTTGACCGTTTTCTTCTCCAGGGGCAATGGACTGGAGGTGGGCTTGGTCGTTTCCAGCTTGTTGCACGAGTTCAGTTCGTAGATCTCTGCACATCAGCACGCCTCACCACCACTACGCTTCAACACCGTGGAAAATGCCTCCTCAATGCCCGTTCGGTCGTAGGCACTCGTCTCCAAAAACGCCATGTTGTGCTTCTCCGCGTACGCCACCGCCTCTTCGGTGGAAATGCAGCGCTGGTTTGACAGATCGCACTTGTTTCCGATCTATTCGTGATTAAAACTAGTAGAAAACACCAAAACCACCACGATGTTTCCCTCCGAGTGCTGTCGCAGTTCGGATAGCCAACCCTCCACGTTCTCAAAGGAGGAGCGGGAGGTGATGTCGTAGACCATGAGTGCGCCCGCGGCTCCACGGTAGTACCTATTCATCACATCCAAACGACACTCCGACGCGCTCGTGATGGAACGATAACGCTCCTGGCCGGCTATATGTGATGACTCCTCCCACACCATCTCACCCGTATCCCAGATTTGTGCTTTGATCACGGAATTGCCCACTTTCACGCACTTGGCGGAAAACTCGACGCCCACGGTTGCCTTCGAGTCCAAATTGAATTCGTCCTTCGTGAAGCGAGACATGATGTTCGTCTTCCCCACGTTGGAATCGCCGATTAGCACAACTAGTCCGTGATTCTCCCCGCGCTCCCCCACTCTTGTACAGATAATCGTAGTGATCATCCATTTCTGCCGTCGATGCAACCAGTCCTTGATGGATCCCACGTTCCCCCGTTTTCCGCCCCATCGCTTCCCGCAGCGAAACTCGCTTCATAAACCGGATTCTTTGGGATGAACAAGAAGGAAATCTGTGTGAATCTGCTGTACAGGCACTGCATGCGGTGTCTGTCCCTTCAGATGGAAGACAGGGGGGTGTCGATTGAAAAGACGATTAACACTCTCTTCGAAGATATGAACTGCCGTTGCATCGCGCTCAAGGCGCAGGACGATTTGGAAATGGTTTTCCTGTCTTCCATCGAGAAGGATCACACGATTCTGTTCGAAATGGTGAGTCACACCGTGGACTACATTCAGGTGATCGGAGAGAGTCGGATACGCTTGCTTCCGTAACGGATAGGCGCCTTCTTCCCGTCGCAGCCTCCTCCTCTCCAATTCACCTTCGAAACGTTCAACGCGATGCTGGAGTTCGTCTTTCCGTCCATTTTGAGGCGTAGTAATTTGGGTGTCGGCGATTCGGTCACGTCCTCCGACTTCGTCTTCGTGTCCATTGCCTTGTTTGGAGTGGGTTTCATAATTCAGCGTGACGGATAGGAGATTGAGTTGCTGACCTTCAACGACCTCCTCCGCCTTCTCTTCGGAGACAACCGGAAGCGGCTATCGCGCGAGAGCCTTTGGAATCAGGTGTGCGCCTATCTGACGCCGTGTCGGCAGGAGCGCATTCGCAACTTGTTCCTCTTCTTCTGCAGCTCCGGGAAGGACAACCTGTCCGCCATCGAATGCGTGTCGTTCCTCACCTTCCTCTTCTGGATGGAGTCGATCGCCTTCATCACCGGTCGCTACGCGTCCCCGTTGTCTCTCTTCCCCTCGCTAACGCGTAGCATCAACTACAAGCCGGTCGCGCTCGAGTGCACCTCCAAGCTGTTTGCCGATTTCCATCTCCGCTCGACCGACTCCATTTCGTTCCATCAATGCATCCTCTGGCTCTACTCGCACGGCGCGGAGTATCTCTGCGCGTCGAAGAACGCCATTGCGTCGGACCCCTGCGTGACCTGCCACGCGGACTACCTGTTGGCTCTTCTCGCCTCCGCCTTCGACCACAACCGTCTCACCTACGAGGAGATCATGGCTCCGCTGAAGGACATCTCGAAAAGTGGGGGCCCCCTCACCAAGGAGGTGGTGTCGTTCTTCTTCATGGGCATTCTGCGCCCCAACCTCTTCGACGAGGAACACAAGTACTTCTCGATCCTCTGCAACGCCTTGTCGCTGCTGTTTGGAGACGAAATCGACCGACGCACCTTCCTCTACTGCGTTACTGTGATGGTCCTTCTGAATCATAAAACCACTGAACACAAAGCCATCTTGCGGCTGTGTTACGCGTGTCTTGGCGCCGTCTCGAGCGACGACCTGAGGCGGATGCTGACAGACGCCTTCGTGTTCTCCTCGCGTTTAGTGATCCATGGTTATCAAGACATCACTGTGCATACGGAGGAGAAGAGTCGGAGTGTGCTGAAGGAGTGCTGGCCCTTGTTAATGAAGAAGGTCCCCATCACTGAACACGCGGACGTTTCCTTCGACGCGTTCTGTGACGTCGCCACGCTTCTCCTCTCCTTCTTCTGCAAGGCGTCGCACTTCAACGACCCCGTGGTGGCGCTGAAACAGTATCTTGTGGACGGGAAGGTGGAGGAGAGGAATGTGGTGTTGGAGGGTGAGTGTGGGTATGAGGCGTTATTGGAAGGTGAGTGCGAGCCGGTTGCGGGGGTTTCGCTGTGGCAGACGCTGTTTCCGGCGAGGGGTATGATGACGCTGTTTCCAACGAGTGGAATGACAACGACGCAGTATCCAACGAGTGGAATGACAACGACGCAGTATCCAACGAGGGGTATGACAACGACGCAGCTATCACAACAGGAATCAGAGCTGAAGGCGGCGCCTGCCTCCGTGTTCATATACTCCGTCTTCTCTCCTGTCTCCGCCATCGGATGCTCGTGCATCGTCGCGGAAGCTGTGTGGCGTCATGTCTAGACGGTTCTCCGCGCGCTCGCCTCCGCGTTGACGATGACAGTGGCCAGCGCGGACACGCTCTTCTCGCTGTACCAGAACCAGCCCGAATTCCTCTTCTTCTCGGACTATTCTCGCATCATGCACTCTCTATGCGAAGGAGTCTCCAGCACGCTCCGCGCGGGACTCTTCTCTCTTCTGGACTGGGAGAAATCGAGCCGAATTCGGACAGACGACTTGTTCTTCCTGCTGTTGGAGTTGCAGACGCTGCTGCAGCCCAAGGAGGACGGTTACACCGCCCTGTGGAGGTGGCTGCAGCGGTTGGAGACGGACCACGGTTTCCCCTTGCTGTCGCTTCAACTCTTTATCCAGTTGCAGTGTAAGCTCCTCGCCGCGATCCTGCCCGGCGTGTGCGAGTGCACGGGCCGCGACCTGCAGGCACTGCTTCGCTCCATCACCGCCTCCTTCACCACGCACACAGCGTCCTTCCTTCACCCGCCTGCCTCGGCAGACCTCTTCGCGTTCAGCGCGTTGTCGTACAGCGAGGTATTTGTACACGAGGACGTGGTTCGCGACCCCGAGTTGATGCTGAGCGCGTTCAAGGGGTGGCTGGACGAGGGCAATTTGGTGATTGACAGTGCGGTGCTGTCGAGTCAGGACGTGTTCGCGCAGCGCAGAGAGAGTCTGTGCGCGTATCTGGGCGTGGCGGGTTTGACGTCGCGTGATGTTGTTGCCTGTGTGTGTGAGTGCTTTGGGGGTGAGGGTGATTGTGATTGTGATTGTGATTGTGATTGTGATTGTGATTGTGATTGTGATTGCGATTGTGATTGCGATTGCGATTGTGATTGTGACTGTGATTGCGATTACGGTGAAGACGACGACCACGACAGCACGCTGAACGACTCCCTCATTCCCCTTCCCCAACTCATTCAATTCTGGGACCGCTTCTTCCCGCTCTCGCCCCTCTCGTCGTGGGTGCAGCAGCGCATCACGCTCCTCTCTGACCTCTTCAGCGTCTTCTCCGTCCGCGTCACTCAGCCGGACGGCACACAGAGCGAACGCGTGTCCATCCACACGATCGCCGCCTTCATCTGCTGCCTGCTGGACGACGACATCATGTCATTGCTGCTCCACGTTCTGCGTCTCCACGGACACTCCACGGCGCTCAGCACGCAGGAGGTGATTCACACACTTCGCTTCCTTGCGAGCTGCGTCATCTTCATCGAGCAAGCGATGCGTTTCCTGCTGACGCGTAGATCGGGCGTTTCGTTCTTCAGCACCACCGAATTCGACTCCTTCTTCGCCTCCGTACTGCTCGACATGGGCTTCGACGCGTCGTCCTCGTATCTCCCCACCGACGTGTTCCACGTCGTGCTTCACGCTCCTTCTCTCTTCCTCTCCTCCTCCACGTATCTCCAGCACTGTCTTCCCACGGTTCGGAGAAGTCTGTTCAGTCAGATCGAAGCCGTGCTATTGAAGAACGAGCCCAGCTTGCGCGCGTGTTATCCCGCCCTGAAGCGCGTGGCAGACAACGGCGTGGTTTTCCGCGGGGATTACTACCGTGCGATGTGCTCCGACTTCCGCGGCAGCATGCCCGAGAAGCTCCTGTTCATGACGGTGGTGGACGGCGTGTGGGATCGCAGCATGACTGGACGAGGCGTCACGGAGGGCTGCGAGCCAGAGACGCTGTTGAAGGCGATCGCGTCACTCCTGTACACGGATGCCGTCTTCTTCGCGCAGTACGCGGACGTGATTCATCCTTCGGAGGACGACATGTGGAGTTTCAACGAAGTGTACTCGTTCTTCTTCTCCATTTACCAGATCTACAACGACGTGGCGTTCGTGCGTTCGCTTTATTTTTAGCTGCTCGGCACGCCGGACGGTCCCGTGTCCACACTGCAAATCATGGCAGAAATCCAGGCGATTTCATGCTTCATCCAGTCGTCGGCAGAGTACACGTCGGACCTCACCGACGACGATCTGCAAGCCTTTCTGCAGGACGCACCCTTCTTCGTCGTGACGGAGGACGTGCTGAAGGGTGAGTTGAATGGGAGTGTTGTCAAGCCGTTCGGAAGTGATCCGTCGTTGATGCTGGCTTCAGCGCTGCGGAAGTCGGTGCCTGCGATGGCGGTGCCGGTTGCTGAGTCGGTGCCAGTGATGGATTCAGTGCCGGTTGCTGTTCCGTGTGCTGTGCGGACGGAAGCGGTGCCGTTGGCGACGGCGATACCTGTGAAGTCGGGTGAGTTGCGTCAGGGTGTGAGTCCGCTGTGTCAGGGGGTGGGTGAGTTGCGTCAAGCAGTGGGTGAACTACATCGAGGAGTGAGTGAGCTTCACCAAGGAGTGCCCGTGCCCACAGCAAGTGTTGTGGTTCCGACTGTCGCTGTGAATCAGGGCACCACTGCAACGCAATGTGGTAATACTGTGAATCGCGTCGCCGCTGCTCAACCCCCCATTCAACAGAACATCCCCACGCAACCCCCCATTCAACAGAGCATCGCCGTGCCCACAATCACCATTCAGCAGACCACTCCCAGCGTCGCACGCAAGAACGCGGAAGCACTCAACCCACCTCCCTTCACCGAAACCACCATCCCCATCACCCCCATTCCTTCACTGAACGACGCTCCAAGCCGAAAAGAGGGAGATCTTCTCACCGCGGGATTCCAGCGTGCAGTGGCTGCGTTCCCGTGCCCTGTCCGCATCGAGGCGTTTCAGCCTCAATTTGCCTCCAAGTCGGGACTGAAGTGGTCATGCGAGGAGTTGACTCAGGCTCTCAACGCGTATTGGAGAGAGGATAAAGGAGAATCGGTCCGATTCTTGTACTCCATTCTGGATCCTTATGAAGAAGGGAGCGTCGAAATCAGAACTCTTTTGGGAATCATCGAATTCGCACAGAATCCGGACTTCAACGACCGCATTCAACGCAGCATCGAGATTGCTTGCAAAGAGAACGAGGGCGTTTCCGCGAAGGCGTTTGAAGCGTTCTGTGGTGTGTTGACTCTCTTCTTGGCGGAGTTCGCTCCGGTTGCGTTCTTGGATTCTGGAATCAAAACAGAGAAGGAATGGCTGACAGTGCCGGAGGCGGCGACGCAGTTGAAACGATTCCTGCTCCAAATCGAAGCGCGCATTCCAACCCAGGAATCAACTCCCACCTCGGAGTGGTTGCCACGCAGCAGCGAGAGTGTGTTCAACACCATCCTGCAGCCCCCATCCCTCGAAGCCATCCGCGGCGTGCTGTCGCCCCGTGGGACGAAGTCAGTTCTCACCAAGGGCGTGTTCCGAAGACTGGTGGAAACGTACCTGAGGG
>ERZ1106948.782-NODE-782-length-12027-cov-32.803959_pt1 | contig 12027 bp, 18 predicted proteins | sample MGYA00403673_ERZ1106948 | MGnify/ENA primary metagenome ERZ1106948 (study PRJEB35170, sample SAMEA104062409) | human gut metagenome | biome: human gut; feature: human-associated habitat; material: faeces | place: Denmark | collected 2012-05-07 ...
ATCGGCAGGGTGAGAGCCTGCTATCCTAACCGATTAGACTACATGGGACCTGTTTGCCACCTAATCCTGTGCTATATGGAATAGAGGTCATGGAGTTGAGGAATGAAGTGATGTGCGCGATGACCCTTACATACGAGGCACATTATATGGAGAGAATTGGAGCAAGAGTGGGTGGAATGGTGGGAAATCGATCACTGCGCGATTTGTGATTATGGTCATCACTGAACACGCTGTTCCACCCACACTATTTGAAATCGGGAATCCGAGGATGCCCTCAGACGACGATTTTGATCTTTCCGAGGTTGACGTGAATTTTTCTTTTCATGTATCATGGCGTTTAGGATGATTCTGTAATGGAGGAAGAGGTTGTTGTCAAACCGGCTCCAAAGGGGAAGAAAGCCAAGGGCGGCAAGGCCGCAGCAGCAAAGACAACTGGAAAAGAAGCTGCGCCAACTGGAGATGCCACAGCGGAGACGCCAACGGAGCAGCCACAGAAGAGACGTAGCTTGGCTGTTGAAGAGAAGTACCAGAAAATGACCCAACGCGAACACATCATCAAGCGTCCTGATACCTATAGTGATTTAGAGTGGTGGATCGTGATTGTGTAGTCGGCAGTGTTGAGAAGCTGACTCAGGATATGTGGGTATTTGACGGGGAGAAGAAGAGTCTGGTCTATCGTTCCATCACTTATGTGCGCCCTCTACAGTGCTCTGATGAGTAGGTGCCTGGATTCTACAAGATATTCGACGAAATCCTGGTGAATGCGGCGGACAACAAGCAAAACGATCCGTCTATGGATACGATCCGCGTCACGATTAACAAGGAGGAGGGACGAATCACGGTGTGGAACAACGGAAAGGGAATCCCTGTGGTCATCCACAAGGACTACAACGTGTACGTGCCGTCTCTCATTTTCGGACAACTGCTCACGGGAGGCAATTTCAACGATGACGAGAAGAAGAGTGGGAATCATCTCAGGGAATAACTTCCTAGTCACTGGAGGACGTAACGGCTACGGCGCGAAGCTCACTAACATCTACTCGACGGAGTTCCGTGTGACCACGGCTGATGCGAAGGTAGGGAAGAAGTTCACTCAGGTCTGGTACGACAACATGGGACGCGCTGACGAACCTGTGATTCAGTCGTTCCGCGGGAAGGAGTTCACGGAGGTGTCGTACAAGCCTGATTTGAATCTGTTTGGGATGACGGAGTTTGACGATGACATCATGGCGCTGATGATGAAGCGAGTGTACGATATGGCGGGCATATCGGATTCCAGTCTGAAGGTGTTAATGCCGATGTCGATTGACGATTAGGTGTACCTGAACAACGAGCGTGTGGAGGTGAAGAACTTCGAGCAGTACATCAAGATGTACCAGATGGAGAGCACGAGCGCGAACACGAAGGAGAACAAGATCGTGTACTGCAAGGCGGGACCTCGCTGGGAGATCGGCGTCGGCGTGAGCGACGGGCACACCCAGCAGGTCTCCTTCGTGAACAGCATCTGCACCAGCAAGGGCGGCAAGCACGTGGACTACGTGATCCAGAAGCTGGTGGACTACCTGCTGCCGATCATCAAGAAGAAGACGAAGAAGGACGTGAAGCCGGTGATGGTTCGACAGTATCTGTACGTGTTCTGCAACTGCAGCATCGAGAACCCCGCCTTCGATTCGCAGACCAAGGAGACGCTGACGACGGTGAGCAAGGTAGAATTCGGGAGTGTTTTTGACATTGCAGAACTTCGGGTCGTTGCCCGTGCTGAGTGAGGACTTCTTGAAGAAAGTGGCGAAATGTGGAATCGTGGAATCCGTCGCGTCGTTCTCCCGCTTCAAGGAGGACCAGATGCTGAAGAAGCAGAGCGGAACGAAAACCACGCGGAAATTGGACATCCCCAAACTGGACGACGCGAACTTCGCGGGTACGCGGAAGAGCAAAGACTGCACGCTGATCATCACAGAGGGCGATTCTGCCAAGAGCATGGTGGTGGGCGGTCTGTCGATCATCGGTCGTGACTACTACGGCGTGTTCCCGCTGCGCGTAGAGGAGGCGAGAGCGAGTGAGGCGTAGGGAAAGATGCTGAATGTGCGTGACGTGTCGCGCGCGGCGGTGATCAAGAACGAGGAGATCAAGAACCTGGTGCAGATTCTGGGACTGAGGTGCGCGCGAGGAGAGTGAGTGATGACTAGATTCGACACGGTGTACAAAGACGTGTCGTCGCTTCGCTACGGAAAGCTGGTGATCATGGCAGATCAGGATTTCGACGGCTCGCACATCAAGGGTCTTGTGATCAACTTCTTCCAGTACTTCTGGCCGTCGCTGCTGAAGCTGGGCTTCCTCCAACAGTTCATCACACCCATCGTGAAGGCGACCAAGGGCAAACGCTCCTTCATGTTCTTCACACTCCAGCAGTACAAGACGTGGCTGTCGGAGAACAACAACGGCAAGGGATACTACATCAAGTGGGCGTTTCGCTGTGGCTTCATGGTAGGTACTACAAAGGTCTGGGAACCTCCACGCCGTTGGAGGGCAAGGAGTACTTCTCCAACCTGCAGCGCCACCTGGTGCCGTTCGCGCCCATCTCCGACGCGGAGTCCAGCGAGGTGGATATGATCTTCCGCAAGAACCGCGTGGCGGAGCGCAAGGACTGGATCAACGGCTACGTGAACGGCGAGAGCGTGGACTACGGTGAGTGTGAGTGGTGTGTGTGACGCGCAGCGGTGGACCAGATGGCGTACAAGGACTTCTTGGACAAGGAGCTCATTCTCTTCTCGCGCTACGACAACGCGCGTTCCATTCCCTGTGTCATCGACGGCTTCAAGCCCAGTCAGCGCAAGGTGCTCTTCGGCGCGTTCCTGCGTAACCTGGTGCGCGAGATCAAGGTGGTGCAGTTCTCTGGGTACGTCTCGGAGCACGCCGCGTACCACCACGGCGAGCAGTCGCTGAACGGCACCATCATCTCGATGGCGCAGGACTTCGTGGGCGCCAACAACATCAATCTTCTGGTGCCCTCGGGACAGTTCGGCTCGCGGTCGATGGGTGGCAAGGACGCGGCATCGCCTCGTTACATCTACACATACCTGTCGAAGATCACGCGTCTGATCTTCAAGGAGGAGGACGACATGCTGTGTCGGTACCTGGTGGACGAGGGTCAGAGCGTCGAGCCCGAGTTCTACTTCCCCATCGTGCCGATGGTTCTCATCAACGGCTCTGAGGGCATCGGTACCGGCTACAGCACTTCCATCCCCAATTACAACCCCATCGACATCGTGAACTACATCAAGGCGAAACTGCACGGTGAGTGTGATGGGATGTGATGACGGTCAGACCAGCCACTGCCCGAGCTGCACCCGTGGTGGCGCGGCTTCACTGGCGACATCTACAAGAAGCCGCAGGGTTACCTGATCCGCGGACGCATCACGAAGCTGGACGACCTGACGTACGTGATCACCGAGCTGCCCATCGGCAAGTGGACGCAGGACTACAAGAAGTTCTTGACGGAGCTGGCGGTGCCGGAGAAGAAGGCGCCGGTGATCGCGGACTTCAAGGAGAACCACACGGACACGACGGTGCACTTCACGGTGATTCTGACGCCGGAGCAGGCGAAGGCGCTCGAGGGCGTGGACCTGTACAAGTTCTTCAAGCTGGAGACGACGATCACGACGACCAACTTCAACCTGTTCGACGAGGAGGGTCGCATTCACCACTACTCGGGTCCGCAGGAGGTGATCGACTCCTTCTTCAACTACCGTTTCCCGCTGTACACGAAGCGGAAGGAGTACCTGGTGTCGAAGCTGGAGAAGGAGACGAACAAGCTGAACAACATGGTGCGATTCATTCTGGCGATCATCGAGGGCAGTCTGAAGATCAACAACCGTCCGCGCAAGGAGATCATGAAGGATCTGGTGCGAATGAAGTTCGACTGCTACTTCCAGGAGTCGAAGAAGATCCAGTCGACGACGGGCGATGTGGTGGTGAACCAGGAGAGCGAGGAGGGCGTGGACATGGAGGTGGAGGGCGATAAGGAGACCAACAACCTTTCCCGCGGTTATTCGTACTTGCTGTCGATGAAGATGTGGTCGCTGACGAAGGAGGTGGTGGATAAGCTGAAGAAGGATCTGGCGGTGATCGAAGAGAAGTTGCGAGTGCTGAAGGCGAAGACGCCCCAGCAGATCTGGGAGGAGGACCTGGACGCGTTCGTGAACGAGTTGTTTGAAGTGAGTGTGCTGAGGCGGTGTGACGGTCAGATGGAGAAGAAGCGACTGAAGGAGAAGGAGATGGAGGAGCGGAACCGCGCTCGCGCCCACAGCAACCGTGCCAAGAAGAACAGTCGGCGCAGCAACGCGGGCATCGAGAGCGACGACAGCGACGACGACACGCCAAAGCGGCAGAGTGGCTTTGTGGGAGAGACGTGACGTGTAGCGAAGCAGGCGGCTCCCCGTCTCACGGCGAAGGAGAAGGCGATGGACGAGCTGACGAAGAAGGCGAACGAGGTGAAGTCGCGCTTTTCGATCTCGAGCTACTACCACTCGCAGGTGAAGGATCCGACGCCGGAGATGCTGAAGCAGATCAATGCCGAAATCGACCCGGAAACGGGCAACGTGGTGAAGAAGAAGCGAGTGAAGAAGGAGGCGAAGACGACGGAGAAGAAGGAGAAGAAGACGAAGGGCGAAGAGAGTGATGCGATGATCGAGATGGAGTTGGAGAGCGACAACGAGGAGGAGATTGAATTGGAGAGCGATGATGACGATGATGATGTGATTCGCGACAACAAGGCTGCGATTGCTGCAAGGAAGAAGGAGGCGGAGAAGAAGAGTGAGAGTGGTGAAACGAAGACAGCAGCGGAGACGAAGGAGGTGGCTGAAGCAAAGCCGAAGAGAGCGCCGAGGAAGAGAGCGACGAAGGACGCTGAAGAGAAGCCGAAGAAGGCGACGAACGCTGAAGAGAAGGCAACGAAAGAGGTTGAACCGAAACCTGATGAGAAGGAAATCATTCCTGTGGAGGACTCTGACAGCGATGATGATCATTACGTGCCATTGTCGGAGCGCTTGAAGAGGAAGATGGACGGCGACAAGCGGTCAAGCATTGTGGATGATTTGATCAACACGAAGAGCACGGTTCCCGTGTCTCGCAAACGCAAATCGCCGGCGGCGAAGAGTGATACGGCGGCGAAGAAGCGCAAGGCGAAGGACGAGAGCAGTGATGATTCTTTATTCGGCTTTTGAGACTGCGGTGTTTGTTGAACGACGTCGGCGGGAAGATTCATTACGCGAAGAAGGGATTCTTCACGATCGAATCCGTATCCTTCTCATTTTTCTTTTCCCTTTTCCTTTTCATGTTTGACAATAGAACATCTGCGTGGAGTGGACCCAAGTAATGCTTCCATTCCCTGTTTAGTGTAGTTCCGGAATACACATTTCTTCTTCCCTGTATGACAACGGATTCCACCCCATTTCATCCTTGTCCTCCCATTGCCACCGTCTTTTCCACCTGAGACGGAAGCATGGAGGAGAGGAGCCAAGGAAGAGTAAACCCTCTTCGATGTTTGGACGCAACAGTCGTCTGGACAAGGAGATGGTCTTTGACGTCATCATGACCACCATCGACATGGACTGTTAGTTGAGTTGTACAATAGAGCGCCTGTTTGTAACAAAGAAGCGTAACCCTTGCACTGCATAGTATGATACAGACTACATACTAAAGAAGAACGCCACAACACGTAATGAAAACTACGTGTTCTCCTGCTTGCCATTGTTCATCTGGTACATGGAGTAAGAAGGCTGCTGCGCAGGCATGTACTGCTGGTACACCGAATACTGCTGTCCCATATTCATGGGCATTCTCCACGGATACGTCTGTGACACGGGCGTCCACATGTAGTTGTAGTCCACCGGGTACATGTAGTCGTTCACCGGCTGCGTGCTCTGATTCGCGGGGACCATCCTCGACAGGATCGTTGACGGGTACCCCGTGCCCACCGGGATGAACATGTTGGGCGACGACTGCACGGGCACCAGCGGCGACGGCACGCCCATCATCGGGTTGTCCAGCGACTGCACCGCCTGCAGTCCCGACTCCACTTCAGGCTCTACACCTCACAAACCCCGATCACACGTACCTGGTGGAGGCTCGGGCACCGTCACTTCCTTCGAGAGATCCACTCCCACAGCCAGAGAACCGTCCTTCTTTCTCTCCAACGCAGGGCGCTGGCGCGTCGCCCACTCCTTCAGCGCGGGAAGCACGACTTTTCCCTCCTCTTCCGTCAGCATGATTCCCTCCACTTGCTTCTTCACCGTGGGAATCTTCGACTGCACGGGGGCAGGTCGCTGCGGCGCAGAATCGCGGGAATCCTCTCTCTTCTTCAACGGCTTCGTCGGCGTCTTCTCCGCTGTGTCGAAGCGACCCGTCTTCTCAGCTGTATCAAAGCGACCCGTCTTCTCAGCTGTATCAAAGCGACCCGTCTTCTCCGCATCAAAACGACCCGCCTTCTCGATGGTTTCGCTGCGGTAGAAGCTGTTGTCGCCCAGCGGACGGCGCGGCAGACGACCACGCGGCATGTTGGAGGGGGCGTCGGACGAGGGAGTGGACTGCGGCTCTCTTGGAGGAAGGGAGCGTGGGACAACGGTGGAGGGAGTGGAGGTAACACGGGGGTTCATGTTGATGCGACGCACTTGCGAAGTCTGGGAGGTGGGGTTGTTAATCACAACCTTCGCACTTCCGAAGTTTTCCTTTCGGTGAGACGTGACGCTTGCAACCTCCATCTGTCGGAATCGCTCGTCGTCTTCTCTCTTTCGCTTCTCCTCCTCTTCCAGAGCACGACGCTCCGCCTCTTCCTGCTCAGACTTCTTCAGACGCTGCTTCTCCCCCTCCTAACGGTTCATGCGAAACACCCACGACATACGGACAGAGTGTCGAAGGCAGGGTCAGACGCGCCACTCTTGGCAGACCCGGGCTGTTCAACCATCTCGGACGCTGGCATCTCTGAAGTTGAGGAAGGAAACGAACACATACGATTCACAGAAGAAATGCTGCTTCTACGACTGCTTCTACGTGTAAACAATGGAGAGAAAAGGGACTCCTTCTCGGGAGCCGAAGAACTGCTTCCAGGGTTTTGATTAAGTGTATATGAATCCTCAGTATTCGCAGTTCCCGTTCCGTTCGACGGAATCACTTCAGGAGGAGCAACTCGACTCGGAGTCATTGCGGGCTCCACTTCCCCAAGCATCGATTTCGCTTTGCCCGGTACAGGAACGAGAATGGAAGCCGCAGATCCTTTCACGCCCTTACGAGACTTGCCTTGATTTTGACTGCCTCCCCCTTTCGAGTGAGCATTCACTAAAGAGTGGTTAGAGGAATATGCGGACATCACGAAACGTACCTTTCGAAGGCTTGGCTCGTCTAGCAAGGATATTTCGCGAATCGTAATGTGTCTTTCCAGAGTAAGTACTAGAATCATTCGGCTTCTTTGTTGTATCCGTTAAACGATTCATAAAACGAAAGATAAGTTTACAGTTATGAAGAAAGCACCCTCCTTCGCTTAGTCCGTAAGTGAATCCAAAATAGGTCCGTTTTCTGGAGCCTGTCCAGCGAGGCGCTCAATACCAGGTTCATTCTTCCAGTTTCGTGAAATGGACGGAATTATACAGTCGTTCGACGAGTTTAAGCAGCATTTGAAGAACCACATGAGCGATTTGCACAAGCCGGTGGAGATCAACGACCGTCTTTACAGCGAGAAGGACTACCCCGCCCTGAAGGCACTCGTGGTCGATGCTGGTTCCTTCTTTGCCTTGGATTCATGTGTAGCAAGCAAGATGGAGCACAACATTTCCAAACTGCACCTGCTATTCTCCTCCATGACGGTGGACACGTTGATTAGTCTGCTGAAGGACATCGAGACGGTTTTCGTGGACGTGGTGGAGAGCGCTCGTCTATTTATGTGCTGCGGCTTGTGCAATGCGGCGAAGAGCGAAGTTCTGGACGGAATGGAGTATTGGCTTGTTTCGGTGATAAGGGGTAGTACCGTCTACGAGTCCATAGCCAATCTTGTGGACCACTGCAAGGTGTGCCATGAAGAGGTAAAGAGTTTGCCGCTCCACTGATGGATAGAAACGAGCCAAGGTGTCTCCTTCCATGACGGGCGCCGTCTGGGACGCGTGCAAGCGACTGAACACGATCAGCGAGAGCAACAAGCGCGCTCTGATGAAGGAAGCGATGAAGGTGCGGCTGGATGCGCACTGTGACACGTAGTTTGTGCGCATCACTCGCGATGTCAAGAAGGAGTGTGACGAGCATCTGAACGGCGATGACGACGACGACTGGGACGGTCTTCTTGGTGATTTCGAGAGTGGAGACGAGGAGGACGAGGAAGCGGAAGAGGATCGACCGGAAGAGGTCCAGAAGCGTATTGTGGACGAAGTGGAAGGGATCCAGCACCTGTTTGAGGAGATGTTCAAGGTGTTCTCGCTGTGTCTCTCGGACCGTATTGAATCAAAAGAAATTCCGAATCTGGACATGATTTCGGACTGTGTAATGCACTTTTGTCTGTGGTGACGAATTAGGAAAGGAAGATCTGTGATGGAGCCAACAATTTGGGCGTGATGTTGTACTCGAGCGAGGACAACGACCGCAAGGTTGTTCATGATTTAGCTAATTGTATGGGCGATCTGAAATCGAAGGCGTCTGTCCTGTCTGCGTCGGTCACTGGGTTGATGTGTAGTGGTAACCGTGACGAAGTGAACAAGCTGAAAGAGATGCTTGATGCGAGAAGCGTATCTCTTTGCGAACTAGAAACCCTCCTTTAGTAGCCTGTTTCCTGAACAAACAAGTCGGCAAGCTAAAAGAATTCTAAAGAACAATGTTCTCCAAGAACCGCGCAATTGTCGAATTAGGGAGGAGACCACAAAACAAGTGAGGGCCAAGATCAAAACGCCCCTTGTGTTTCCTACACCGACAGAGGGATTCAACAATTGAGAGGACGGAGGAGTGCATTGGATACACATAGGCACACGAAGAGTAATACGCAAACGCCAATTCTCGTTCACAGTCACTATCTGATATAGTTTCACCAATGTCTTCATGCAGTAGATGCATGAACAGCCGATTCCAAATAAAGTTCCGATTCTGTAGAGTATTCTGGATCGCTGACACGTACTCCCTCTCGCGCTCACTTCGCTGCCGCCGATTCTTCCACATCACATCCGCAATGAATACACGCAATTCGGAGAAGGAGAGTGAATGAAATGAATTGAGGCCTGACGGAAGAAGAGAACCTGCACAATGAGTCAGAATAACGAGAAGAACCTTCACTCGCAAATAGCGAGGAAACGGAACTCTTGAGCAGATCTTCGTTGCCCAGCGCTGATATCATGAGTTTATCGCCCATCTGCACGATCCCAGTAGCAGCGGCCATCATTGCTATGTTCACGGGAAAGGGGCTCATCATCTAGAGTGAAGACGAACCACTGGCACTACGATAATAATATCGGCCCACGAATAGTTCCAAGGACTTTTAACCACATAAGCGCCGTTGTGGCTTCGGTCCTTCTGTATGTACGCAACATAACCGTAGTCACGGTAGGGGTGGTACAGCTGAATCACAACGCACTTAGTGTCCAAAAAGGATGGATCAAACAGGGAGTGCGGAAACCAGTACGCATTCACAAACCACACCATAGAGTTCACACTACGGTTGGTACCAGACACAACACCTACATCACCGAAGCACTAGAAAAGAAGTGTAGAGGGAGCCGTTTCGCTTCATCACTGTCTTTCCTTAACTTGCTGTCTTCGAAGTACACAACAACTCGACTTGTATTGTCTGACTATACGTGATTGAAAGCAGCTTCAAGGAATACATTCACAACCCGAACCTCGTCTCTCCCCGATTTCTGCTTCACAGTCGCAACATCACCCTCCAGAACGTGTAGCAGAAACGGGAGTGTCACATAATCGCCAGCATAGTCCACTTGAGACCAACACGCCTCACCATAGGGCATATTCTGCGGATACAGTGTCTTAATGTCCAACTGATACCGATTCTGAAGCTCACACTGCCTTGTCCCCCTCCACGTGATACGGGGCATCATGAAGATTATACTCTCTCTCGGTACTCCAGATGCCAATAGATACTGTGTGTAAAGCGAGTGATGGATGTGGATACGTTAAAGAGATGACAGGAAGAAGAAACGACGCTACAGTCTGTTAGGGCGTCTTCCGTACTGTAGATCACCGTCCAATCTGTTGCCCATACCAAAGACAACAGAATAATCGGAAGCAACATGTAGTTGCCACAATTAGTGACTTCAAAACTGGAGTTGGGCTTCATTCTTGGAAAGGGGTATGTTAGGTGTTGAAGAGTGGTCAAATATGTGGTTTGGAGTGGACTCTCGTTACAGCGTTTCCATCCCATCGCTTCGCTCATAATGTGCTCTGTGAACTGCAACGCGTACGTATGCTTCGCACTCTCTTGAAAAGGAGACTACTCCTCCAAGTCAGCCCATTTAGCACGCCTCACAACAAACAGAATCATAGTGTACAGTCAGGATACAATACTCTTACAGATCGACTCTTCAATTCGTTGACAAAGCGAAGGAACAACTCCTCGTTTGGATACTTCGCATCACTTGATCGCCCTTCGACCGAACTCTCAAAACGACTATAGAACGGAGAATAGGGGTGCTGGATCTCAACACAGAATCCATCTTGAAGCACTTTGAACTCATATCCAGCATAACGCAAGTGCTGAATCCACTCTTGCCGATTAAAACCATAGTCAGTGAATCGGGTGTCAAAGGAAGGGAGAGAAGCTGTTCGTTTCACAACAACGTACATCAGTTCTGTCAAGGACCGAGAGCAGGGAATCGAGAGCAGTAAACTATCTTCAGGAAGTGCACTATCCTTGACACGTTTATCCTGAATGTCCTGAAACCACTTTGAGGGAATGTACGATTGGCTGTTAGGGAGTGTCGATAGGAGTAATGTAGGATATTGTCGACGCATTGAACCGTCGATACGGGGAAATCAGCTGGAATTGAAGCGCATTCCTCAGCGATGCGGCATCACGCGGTGTACGGGACGCAAAACTACATCAGAGCAAGGGGAAGGACATACACTCCTTTACAGTCATTGAAGAGCATCTTTGACTTTTGGATTTGCATCATGAACGCTGGAACGACGATCGCGAGGTTGTCCTGCTTCAGGCGTTCTTGAGGCAACTGCAACAGATTCTGGTAGAGCATTTCTGAGTCTTAGAACATTCAGTAACATGCTTACTGCTAGGCCAGACATCAACATCGGATACGAACACATGGGTAGTGCGCACTTGACTCATTCCGATATTACGCAATTCGTTAATGGGGTAGTGACTCGAATCCTTTGCGATATACGGGATAATGCGCTGATGGCTGGGAAGAGCCTCTTTGAACAACTCGCGTCTGAAGGAGGGCTCTTCGTGACGCAGAATGTAAATGACTGACACGCTCGGTCTATATCACACGCAAACGACCGCAAATACCCGCTCCACATCTGAAGTAATTGCGTAAGACACATAATCCGGGTGTATGTGAGCTGAATTACCATCGTGATGTCAAAGCGATCTCCGTCCTTCGCAAAGGGGGCCGGAGTGAGGGAATAGTCTTCCCTTACGCTCTTCACAGCCGAAATGACTCCACTTCCGCTCTGCTTTGCATTCTGGTTCCACTCCTGGGTTGCTGGGATGCGGAGAGCAGTCAATCGTCCACTTCTCGTCTAACCGTCATCAAACGGTGGGAAAAACTACAGTATTGCTCAGGTTTGACCCATTCAGGAAGTCGTGCTCTCGTAGAAGGTGCAGATTCAGAGTGCTGCTCACTAAGCCCGCAATCGAATCCCTACAGAAGCAGCAGAACTCCGCTTGCGATAAAGAGGAATACTACACTCGACGCGAGACTTGGAGTGGACATCAAGAAGAAATGTGAAACAAACAGTCCTAACAAGAAGGGAACAAACACTTTCGGGTGACGGGCTTCAGGTCGTGGAAGCACACCTCCAGTC
>ERZ1106948.784-NODE-784-length-12006-cov-33.131119_pt1 | contig 12006 bp, 20 predicted proteins | sample MGYA00403673_ERZ1106948 | MGnify/ENA primary metagenome ERZ1106948 (study PRJEB35170, sample SAMEA104062409) | human gut metagenome | biome: human gut; feature: human-associated habitat; material: faeces | place: Denmark | collected 2012-05-07 ...
GAGACTTGTTGAGGCGAAGGAGTACTACGAGAACAAGAAGACTTCTGCCTAAGTTCAATTCGCTTCCTAGTCACACTGTGTCGTGTTTGTACCAAACAGGGTTACTGCATTCCAAAGTGGAAGAACAAGCCTGGGGGAACGTCAGACTCCACGGGAGAGCGAGCGGGGAGCGTCGGTAGTCGCTGGATCGCGAGTTCGTTCTCCTTAAAGAACAAGTGAAGCTTACGAATCTACAGTGAAACGCGTCTTCACTACCGTACTTGTGCACTAGTCAGAGTGGACGTAAATAGCTCATTTCCCTTGTCAATTCCGGGGTGGAGCAGGAACGAGGTCTACCCATGACCCTAACGCGAATCCCCCACATCGTTCGAGAATGCGAGAATGCACCACTCGATCGCAGTAAGCCGCTTCTGTAGACAGTCCAGCGTTTGGATTAACGACATAACCTTCACCTTCTGCGACTCTGACAGCCCTAGTTCACGCTGTAGCCGAATTCGTTCTTGTTCCTTCACGGTGTTCTTTCCCTCTGGCACCAACTAGGGTTAATCACGATTACCGACTCTACCGTCCACAGCAACAGTTTTACCAACGTCGCACAGTCCTTCTGTCGCTGGTACAGCTGCTTCCAAATCTGGAAGAGGAAGAGGTACTGATTCGTTCGCTCACTGTGCGAAAACACAAGTCCGCCGATGCAGTCAAACACCGAATACAAGCCCGTCCGATTCTCGTTCACCTCCAGGTTCTTCACCCTCAAGAGAATCTACCACCCCTACCTGCAGTGCCTTGATTCGGTTCTTGATGAATTCGATCTTGATCTCCGTGGTTTCGATGCTCGCCTTCTTCCGCATTCTCCGCAGCCGCGCAGCCGCTCGGTCCCGCGACAGTCTGCCCGTGAGGCCACATCCCGTCACTCACTTCACTTCCTTCGAGTCCTCCTTGAACAGCAGAGACGTGTTGTACAAGGAGTCCAGCGAACTGACGCTCGGTTTGACGTCGCCGCTCGCCGACGGGGCCATGGAGCGGAGCGGCATTGGCTGCGAGAGGGAGAAGGGGCGTTTGGCGGCTGGGTTGAGTGGGGATTGTTGGGGATATAGCGAGGCGAAGGAGAAGGATTGAGAGAGTGACTGGTACGGCGGCTTGTTGAAGTAGGGGGAGAACATAGGGGCGGAGCTTTGCTGGGGGTAGTTGGAGTCGAGATTGACAGGACAGTAGTAGGGATCTAGATGTGATTGCGGAGAGTGGAGAAGACTCGGCTGGTTCATTCCGCTATGCGTTAGACGAGACAAGAGACATTACAGAATGGGATTTGATGGAGGGGCTTGGGCAGGATACACGGGAAAGACGTTGTTGTGGTAGGGATAGTGATTGTCTCAACGTTATCACTGAAAGGTACTGTTACAGTAATACGGATCGTTCAATTGGTTCGGATTGAAGGAGGGATTCTGGACATAACACTGATCACGAAAGACCGCACCGCGTTTATATTTGGATTCGCTCCCACTGCCGTGTAGGATGGATACGGGTTGCTTTTTCCGAGAGAAGGGTCGATGTCCGTGCTCTTTCTTTCCTTCTGGGTTGCTGTTCATCACACTACGTACCGCACAGACGTACCGTCATTTGGGTTATTGGTTTTGTCGATATCGTTGTTTAGAGAGCCATCTCTTGATCGTCTGGAAACCATGCTCTGTTTCTCTGCAGTCTGGCCCACATTTGGATTGGGTATCGTTTGGATGAGAACCATGTCGTCTTTCGACACATTGGAACTACAGGTAATAGAGGCGATGAAAGGAGCAGTACGGCCGATTTGATCCCGGAGAGCCATCGAGGAAGTAGTCTACAACGTTCTCTTGCTTCTTGTCCATTCTTCGTCGCTAGCAGGGAAGAGCAGCTGGGTCACACGGGATTTGCACAAAAGGGGAGAAAGATGGAACGGTCTTTTGTCCAACAAAGAGTATAAGAATGATTACTTCCTTCCTCCTCTCGAACGAACAGTCAACTGCAGGACCGTGCCCGATATGAGGTTGTACGACCCCAGAGTCATGGAGTCCTTCAGGAAACCGTGAACGGGATGACGAATCTGCATCTTGGAAGGAGGCATTCCGCCCTGGACGTCACTAATCTGCTGCTTCAGCGCCTTCACGTTGGCACCGATATCGATCACCACCGAAATGGTCTGTCCGTTCAATCTCCAAGCAGCATTGCTGGAGTCGTTAGGCAGCGTGACGGAGAGCGTCACAGGACCGGGATGCGAGGCGATGAACTGCGCTTCGGGGAGCAGAGCTACACTCAGAGACCACGATCATTCCTACTCGACGCTCCGCCGATGGAAGGCATGGGCATGCCTGGCATGGGCATTGGCGGCATCATGGACATGGCAGGCATGTTCGGCATTGGAGGCATCATAGGCATGCCCGCCATGGGCTGAGGCGCGGGCATTCCGGGCATCGGTGGACGAGGCGCAGGCATTCCGGGCATCGGTGGACGAGGCGCAGGCATTCCGGGCATGGGCTGAAACGCGGGCATGCTGGGAGCTTGAGGCGCGGGCATTCCAGGCATCGGGGGACGAGGCGCTGGAAGAGAAGGAGAGGGCGTGGGAGCGGGCTGCGACGGCGCGATGGTGGGAGGCGGTGGCGGCGGAATGCCCATCGCCTTCATGCGCTGACGCTTCAGCTGCTCGTCGATCGCCTGCTCCGACGCCTCGCTCGCCGTCGCCACCTCCTTCTTCTCTCGCTTGAGCCCGAGCTCTTGTTCCTTCATGGCGCGCATGCGGTGAATCGTGTCGCTCATCTCCTCGCCGCTCGCCAGGTTCGTCGTGGCGTCGCGCTCGTGGCGCACCGCGTTCTGCTTCTTCCACATCGGGTCGATCAGCTCGATTCGCATGTGCTCGTTCGCCTGCTCCACGGGGATCACGCGGTTCGTCAGCGGGTCCACCATTGTCTGCTGCGCGGCTGTCGTGCTTGTCTTCAGTCGCGGCGTGTAGGAGTTGACGATCTTCAGTCCGCTTCCGCTCGCCTCCTTCTCCTCCTTCTTGACCTCCTCGGGCTTCTCCGCCGTGTCCATGCTCACCTCCATCTGCTCCGGCTACGCGTCAGCACTCCCACACTCACTCACCTCGCGCAGCTTCTCCGACGACGGCAGTCCCTACATGTCACCTCCCCGCCCAGCGCCTACGCCCATGTCCTCGTCGAAGGTGATCGTCTCCACCACCACGAAGTCGTTCCAGTCCACCGTCTGGAGTGAGGCGAGGTCGTCGTTCTCCTTCTCCTTCTTGGCCTCCTCCTGCTGGCGGTGGTACTCCATGCGGTGCACGGCGACGCGGAGCGACTCCTCGCGGTGTTTGTACTTCTCGAGCAGAGGATCCTTGATCTCCTTGTCGAAGTGGATGATCTTGCTGTACTGCTCCACGAGCGACGAGAAATAGGAGTTCAGGATGTGCGTCGGTTTGAGGAAGTCAAACTGAGGATTATGGCTCTGGTAATTGGCGATGCCCTCCAAGAACTACACATGAGGGAGGAGATACTGTGTGAACCTTGCGACCATTCACGGCGGTGTACTGTGCCGTGAGACGAATAATGTCCAGATCCAGTGAATACAGCTCGGGAAGGGTCGAGAGGAACTCGTATGGGGGAGGCTCCTCGTTTTCGATATTGCTGTACACAGCGGCAAGGGGATTGAAGCGAGCCTTCTTCTCCACAGTCGCAATCGAGGCAGCTTCCTTCTTCTCTTCTTCCTTCGGCTCTTCTTCCTCTTTTGCTTCCTCTACCGTTTTTGGCTTTGGAATTTCGGGAGCTACGCCATTAAGCCCAACAGCAAGGAAAAATCAACTCTTTCCCTCTTTAAAGGATTGGATGGCCATTTTGTAATATGCATGGAATGGGTTATCGGGGAGAATGAACGCGAACTTGATCTTGGTCGGATCAGAAGAGAAGATCTTCTTCTCCATGGCTGGTCCCTGTTTCGCGATGAACTGTGCCGTCTTGTCGATGATTGCGCGCATGTCCGGGGGAGGCACAATCATGCCAACAATACCGTTCGAACTCGTACTCATCTGAAGGTTAAGCGGTTTGTGGGGAAAAGCCTACCTTGAATTCCGGTTTTGAACCAAGGAAAGAAGAGCGATTCCCGCGGGAATGACCGTGTTGGGTTCTCGTTGTCCAAATCACACACCTCAGTGAGAAAAGCGTTGCTCACTAGCAATATGGGCATTGGACTGCTTGGGAAGGAGTGGGAAGAATCATGCCTCCCAGACACGTAAAGAAGTGACCACTCTGTTCTTCGCATCACCTTCAACAAACACGATACTCCTTTTTCTTCTTCAGTTCATCAGCCCACTTCACCAGCTTCTCGTATTCCTCTCTCTCTGCCGCTTCTTCCGCAGACTCCTCCGTTTCTCTCGTAGGCAAAACGGCGTCCACTTCCAAGTCCTTCTTCACCTCCTTCATTTCCCTCTCTCCTCTCGCCTGCTCCTCCTCCCTCTTCTGCTCGCGCTTCTCCTACTCCTCACCCCTTGAATCCGCACGTACCTTGATCGACGAAAGGAAGCTCGTGAAGTACTCCTTCTTCGCCTCCTCGATCGCAATCAGCAAATCCCCAATTCCTTCGCCCGTCACCGACGAAACGCCCACCGTGTGCATCCTACGCTAACAGTCTTGTTAAGCCCCCAACGTGTTGTAGAACTCTTCGAGCACCAGCCCCATGGAGCGGGTCAGCGGGATCATGAAACTGTCGCTGTTCATCTCGCTGATTGCGTTCTGGAACGCCTTGTGATGATCGACTCACTCCATGTCTACCTCGTAATCACGCATCCACGTCTCGATTGTGTTGTAGTCCTGGATATCTGCCTTGTTGTACACGACCACCATGGGGAGATGCATGCGGTACATGATACTGCACGCGTACAGCATATTCGACATGAATGTGATCGGTTGGGAAGAACGCGGCGTGTCGATCACGTACAGGAGGATGGTTGGAAGCGTGGAGGACAAGGACTCGGTAATGATCGTACCACTCGCAGACCACGTGAAAACCTCGATCTGCCCAGGAGTGTCCACCAGCACGATGCTACCCATAAGACGCATTTCAACGGAACGACTCGTTGTCAACAGAACGCTTCTGAATGAAGTCAAGAACCTGGTCAAAGCGAGTAGCGAACAAGTTGAGCGACGTCATAATACTCCCATTGGGGCCGAGGTTAAAGCTACGCGAATTAGAAGCAGAGGAAAGCAGCACACTCTTTCATAACGCCCTTGTAATCGACAGTATCGCGAATGTCAATATTTGGAATATAGGGGAGATTTGCAACGGCAGGGTCGAGATTGAGGACGTATGCGTTTTTATCGTTGTATGTCATATAAGTCGAGAGTCGCTACAATACCGATTAGCATGAGCATCGTGAAGTGCGAATCCCTACCTTCATGAGTGTCGTCTTTCCGCTTCCCGCCATACCAATCACAATGCAGCAAACGGGCTGGTCCGGTGTAGGTTCCTTGAAATCAGCCATTATGAAACCAGAGGAGAAAGAAGAGTGCAAACAAATCGCCATTCATGGGCAAGAAGAGAGACAGACCAACGAAGGAGGAGGAGTACAACGATTCCGATAGCGCGAATGATGACACTGAAGAGGAGATCACGTTCAAGCCCATGACGAAGGAGGAGCGGAAGAAACAAGAGGCGATGCTGAGAGAGGAGGAAGAGGAGGAAGAGGAGGAGGAAGAAGATGCGGAAGAGGAAGATGGCGATGAAGACATGGTAAACGTGGACTTTGGATTCAGCGACCCCAAGCCGGCGCACTTCAAGAGCATTCGCAACTTTTTGCGTTACCTCCTCATGGGTTCAGCAAAGGATGTCGATTTCTCTCCACTGGCTGACGCTGTGGTGAATCAGGTGGAAGCGGGATCCATCGTAGAGGTGAACGGAGAGGAGGACGCCTACGCTTTCCTCACTGTGCTTCATCTCCAGGCATATCAGGTTTGAATGTGAGAGTCGCGTTACTCCCAGGACAATCCCACGATCAAGCAGGTTTTGTCCATTCTGAGAAAGCGGTGTCCCGAAGAGCTCAAGTCCCGCTTTGACGCGTACCTTTCGAAGCAGACGGGTCTTCTGTTGAACGAGCGCATGCGCAACTTCCCTCCAGAGGTGGTCCCTCCGCTGTACGACTCGTTGGAGCAGGACATTGACTGGGCGTTGAAGGTGCGCTCTCTCACTTGCGATGACGAATAGAACAGCGACAACAAGAAGGCGTTCAAGTTCGAGTACTTGCTGGTCATCGCCTCCTGCTTCGAGGAGAAGGAGGAGAAGGAAGAGAAGCGAGTGCGCAGGAGTGAGGAGAGCAGTACGGGCTATTTCCACTTTGAGGATATTGTGTTGAAGAAAGTGCGTGTAAAGCAGTCCCGTGACATGTAGTACGCCGAGATGTCGTATTCGTTCAATGTGCAACAATTGGGAGATGAGGACCTGTCCGAGTCGATACAGCAGTCCAGAGAGGTTATGATCGTCCCCTTCTCCAAATTCCCGCAGATCGTGAGTGAGATACAACAGTTGTTGATGGAATCGCCTGTTTGTGAAGAAACACGACAAGATTTTGATCAAGATGAAAAGTCTCACGGCTAATACGTTTACCAGTCATCATCATCACCACCGAAGAGACCGCCTCCGCTCATGTCAACGTCCTCTTCCTCTTCCTCCTCTTCCTTCTCCTCCTCCTTCTTCTCCTCAGCGGGGGCAGCAGCACCAGCAGCGGCAGGGGCGGCAGCACCTCCAGCAGGAATGGAAACGAGCTTCTCGAGTCCCTCCTTGATCATCTCCTCGATGTTCTTTCCCTCGAGGTCGGCGAGGAGCTTCTCGATCTTCTCGTCCTCGGCTTCAGCACCGACGGACTCAAGAACGCTCTTGATGTTCTCAGCCTATTGCGTAACGACGAAAATCGAGCAGGGTACAGTGGGCTTCTCGTTTCCACCGAGAAGGAGCATGAGGTAGGCACTAAGATGTCTCATCTGTTCTAGGGGAGGTGAGCAGGGGTTTATAGGCGAAAGCGACGCACGACAAGAGCAGTTACGTACGTTAGAGCTGTAGATAAACCAAGTGTGTTGTGTGGAAAAACGATGTTGGGGTGAAAATGAGGGGTGAGAAAACGAAACTGTCCCCGCTCTCAAGCCGGTCGAAGGGCTTCTTCTCGCCCGTTCTTGCTCCTCGGAGTGCAAACGCGAGACGGATGTGAGAAGAAACAGCGATCACATAGGAATAAATATAAGGAGTGTTTAGTGCTGCTGAGGCTTCTTGTGACCACGGAACTTTCTGTTGCCAACGACCTTCAGTCCGGCAATGTTCATCTTCATGGCCTTCAGCATCTCGTTGGTCTCGGCATCCACAAGGATCTCCTCCTTCTCAAGGGCAGAGTGCTCGGGGATGAAGTCAAGACGACGCTCTCTCTCCTCCTCCTGAAGCTTCAGGGAGATGCCACGCACAGGACCTCTCTGGATTCTCTTCATGAGGTGCTACTCGTTACTCCAGTGAAACTCGATAGTACAGTCACGTATCCAGCGATCTTGTTTCTCATTCTCTTGGAGGGAAGATCAGCGCACTCGTCGACAGACTACGCATGACCAGAACGCAACACATCATACTCTCTTGTTGTTCTCAAAATCGAGAGCGAGCTTCTGATAGTACTTCTCTACAATAGTAGCGGCAGTCTTCTTGACGGTTCTGGTACGCACACGACCCTATACACTCCGTTAGTCCTCAATTCGCATCGTTAAAAGCATAGGAGGACCAAGCCAGCGCAAGCCACGCATCCTCCCATTATGAGGCCTCGTTTTCCACCACAGAGCACACATAATCGAAACCATTCACATACCATTTTATGATGCGATCAAACAATTCCTATTTGTGACAGTTGGAACCAGACAAATCTCCGACCCAATTATGGAAAAGCGGTCCTAAGTGGATTTATGTACCCTAGTGGCTGTTCTCCTCCGATTCGTTTCGATTGCATGAAGTGTTGCTGTGAAATGCTTTCAAATGCCGTTTAGTAGTCATATGTGAAGTTACGATTTCAGGCCCATATCACAGCCAATACTGCTGAAATAGCATGCCTATCGTATATTATAATACGAGTGTAACACAAATAACGAAAGCGCCACTCCTCCTTTTCATCTTTTCTTTTCACTGAAGCTGGAAATGAATGATATTCGAGAGATTCGCGAAGACCTAGCCATCGACAACTTGCAGAAGATACACGACGTCTCAACTCGGAGTCATGGCTGATTCCTAGATTCTTTCAGACAAATGCTTCAGGCTGTGCTGTCAAAACACCAATGGACATCTTTCAGATGGAGAAAAGAAGTGTCTGTCCAATTGCCACGCGGCCTACTTCCAAGCGATCAATGTTGTTGCGGACCAGATCAACCGCTTAAACTCCAAGGCCCAAGAACGTTAGTTTAGACAATTCTTTCTTTCAACAAAGACCCTGGATTCTGTACGATGGAGACTCATTACAGAACCTATACCCCTATTGCTTCGCTTCACCATTCGGCGGAGCCGCCTTCTTTGAGATGGCCTTCGCATAGTCCCTTCCCATCAGTCCCCTTTCCCACGCCTACAGCTTTCTTGGCTTCCTAGCCTTTCTTCTCTTCCTCACCTCTTCCTTCACTTCCTCCTCCGCATCACCCATGAGCATTGTCGAATAGTCTACACTATCCACAGAATAGGTGCGAGGCGCTCCCACCTCCAGAGACTGGTCGATGGACATTGTACGTTGTTTCGACACGAGATCCGCGTTGGGAGCAGAACACAACTAGGCAATGAAGAACGGAGTCAACGACTACAACGAGAGAATGATCGCCCTCAGGCACAGACGGGATGGAAAGATCCCTCACCCCCTTCACAATGTCCATGATCTCCTCTTTCGTGTAATGAATGAAACTCCCCGAATAGGCAGGAACGACGCCACCCGTGAAAACAAGAGGAGGGAAAGAAGACACGCTCTACGCATCACCACCGCCAGTTTCGCTTACAGATAGTTGAGGCAGAACAATGGGCTTCGGGTTCTCGGCGTGACGTCGATTGCGCTTTCCACGTCCCTTGCCACGACTGCTTGCGCCCTTGCGGTTCGCATGACCCAAGTCACTCGCCGGAGTGTCGGCCATATTCGCACTGGAAAAGAAGGAAGCCCCCGCTGCCCCAAAGAACGCGGGAGTGTCTTCCGAAGCGTCGCCACGACATGCGCTGATCAAGCGGTTGATTACCATGATGCGGCTTTCGTTCTTTATTCTTGCATGCACCGGCTCACCGTGCAGCTCCTTTCCACGCAGCAGCTTCAAGGAGGACAACGCCTCCTGCTCCGAAGGCATCGTGATAAACCTAACAATGAAGCGCAAAGCGAGGGGCTACCAGTTGTTGCCCACTGGCGGTTTCACCGACTCGATGGATCCCACTCCCTCGAACACGCTGCGGATATCGTCTTCCGTTACACCAGCGGGAACGTCGCGAAGAATAATCGTCTTTCTCTCAACAGGAATGGCGGGACGAATCAGTTTTGCTTCAGCGTCGACCACCACCTTGTCGGAATCCTTCACCGATTCAATGATATCATCGAGCGAAGACGGCATCAGAGAGGAAGAGAACAGGTTGATCAGAACCTCTATCGGAAGAAACCCGTCCTCGTTCATGTACGAAGGAAGAATCATGGTTTGCGCCATACTCTCGACCGAAAGAAGCAACTCCACCTAGCAATAACGGCAACCGCCACATGCATGGACCTGCTCTTTAATGCGGCCCAGCTCCTTTCTTCTGGCGTCCTCCTCCACCTCTGACTTCTCATGCGACAACACCGTTGCTTCGGACTACTCCATTACCGACTACACAGCGCTCCATACACTCATTCTTTCACCCAAATCGAAAACCACCTCGACAAAAACACCCCTTGCGGAATGATAGCGTTTTCATTACAATAGGGTGCATTAAGAATAGGCGCTGACCCATCTCCCTTGAGACAAGGATTGAGAGACAGAATAGAAACAGGGTTGGAATGGATTTGTCGTTATCTGTATGATCGATATGGGTACTGCAAACAGAAGATCAGGAGGATGGTGTGAAGTAGTGGGATGGAGAGTGTTGCTATGCACTGCCCTTTACTGAGTGGCTCGATATAGAGGGTCTTTGGTGAGAGTGGTGGGTGGCGGCAGTTCGTATCAGTTCAGTAGTATTCGTGATGTCTGCTGGTATTTAGAAACGTAGATGGGCGTTTTATTCTCTTTCGGATGGATTCGAAGTCGATGAAGCAAAGGATAGTGTGAAGTTGCTGGCTGCGTTATGTGACTCAAATAGAATCGAATGAACATATCCCAAACCAGTGTGGTTGGTATTCACCGAGAAGACAGAAGAATCACAGAATGCGCTTTCCATAGGATATAGGATGAATACCAGAAGTGTAGGATCAACAGAGGACGAATCCCTATTCAACAACACTCTATCTATTCCAGGAGGATAACCCACGACCGTGAACCCAAATCCAATTCAGGAAACCCAAGCAATACTCTCCATCACTCAATCCTCCCAATCCCCCCCGAATCCACTTCACCAAGATCCCTTCCATCTCTGCAATGCAATCCAATGCTATTCAGCACTAACGATCCCAGAAACACAATTATCACCTCTTGTTGAAGACACGTCCCAACAAGTGCGCTTTGCATGTTTCTATATTCAAGGCACTCTTATCAAGGTGAGATGCGAACGAAATCGAAGTGACGCATGTTGCTCAATGAAACGCCGTGGAGTATGAGAACGAATCAAGGGGTGATTCGGTCGAAACTCCTAATAGGAACAAGTATAAATGGGATCATTTCATTCAACCCCTCGCCCTAATTCCACACAAGATCTTTTCCATAATAATTCTTATTAGTAAGCTATGAAGAGTCTCTCCCTTGCCCTTCTTATGCTGGCTCTGGCTTCCGCTGCCAACTGGGTTGTGTTGGTCTGCGGTTCCGAGAGTTACAGCAACTACCGTCATCACGCTGATGTGGCCCACGCCTACCAGATCGTGAAGGCTGGCGGTATTGAGCCCGACCACATCATTACCATGATGTACAACGATGTCCCCTTCTCCAAGTCGAATCCTTTCCCTGGTAAGCTGTACAATCACCCTGGTGACGACGTGCCCGATGTGTACGAGGGAGTGGTTGTTGACTACACTGAGAAGGACGTGTCTCCCGACAACCTCGTGAAGGTGCTCACTGGCGACGACAGCACTGGCAAGAAGGTGCTGAAGTCCACTTCTGAGGACAACGTGTTCCTCTTCTTCTCCGACCACGGTGGCCCAGATATTATCGCTCTCCCCGGCGGTTACCTGCACAGCCAGGTCCTTCTCGATGCCATCACTGCCATGCACGAGAAGAAGATGTACAACAAGTTCGTGCTCTACATTGAGGCCTGCTACTCTGGCTCCATGTTCCTTAAGCTCCCTGAGGATCTGAACGTTGTCGCTGTGACTGCTGCTAACGACCACGAGTCTTCTTGGGGTTGGTACTGCGGTAGCGAGGCTGTCGTCAAGGGCAAGAACCTTGGTACTTGCCTTGGTGACGAGTTCTCCGTGTACTGGATGGAGGATGCTGACAAGGGCGAGCAGAAGACTGAGACTCTTGAGGAGCAGTTCAACCGTCTTGTGAAGGGCGTGACCAAGAGCCACGTGATGCGCTATGGTGATGTCTCCTTCAAGGAGGACGTGATTGGCGAGTTCATTGGCTACCCCACTGGACTGAAGTCTGTCGAGTATCAGCACTCCTTCGAGCACTGGGACTCCCGCGACAACGAGATGCTCTTCCGTCTCTACATGTCGGAGCACACCACCGGCAAGGAGCAGAAGATGTGGCACGACCTCTACCTTGAGGAAGTGGCGAACCGCCAGGCTATTGACAAGTACTTCAACGCTCTCGCCAAGGACGTGAAGTACTACCAGGAGCCCGAGCCCATCAAGAGCACCAAGTGCTACGCTAGCGCCATCAAGCAGTTCGA
>ERZ1106948.785-NODE-785-length-12003-cov-36.235688_pt1 | contig 12003 bp, 30 predicted proteins | sample MGYA00403673_ERZ1106948 | MGnify/ENA primary metagenome ERZ1106948 (study PRJEB35170, sample SAMEA104062409) | human gut metagenome | biome: human gut; feature: human-associated habitat; material: faeces | place: Denmark | collected 2012-05-07 ...
TGGTGAAGAAGGAGGAGGAGGGCGTGAAGGTGGAGGAGCCCGTCGCCCCTCTCGCTGGTAACGGAGGTCGTCTCTAAGTGAGTCTGAGCGAGTCTTCTGAGTGAATCTCTGAGCGAAACACAACTTGGGTTGGACTGTTTGTTGAAATCGGGGCGATTTTGCCCATCTCATTTTTGTAGAAAAGAATCGTGTTCCCTGGAGTATCTGCCGCCCCTTCTTGGTATTCTTGAAAGAAAGAAGAGTACGCGCAAATGAAAGCCCTATTTCTATTTGTGTTGTTCTATTCCCTGTGTGAGTGCTTTGTCGTGAAAGAGCCGGAACATCGTGTTATCCCGCACATGCTAGCCAATAGCGGCATCGCGTTCCTGTGTAGTAGGGAAGGTGACAGAATTCGCTAATGGAGTAGAGTACTCGGGAGAGCTTGTCCGCTTCAACGCGAGTGATCCTGCGAATAGCAGGGAGCTCGTAAACGGCAAGGCGAGCTTCATTGATCTCGTGGAAGGAGGATTATCGATGGAAGAAGCCGTGCTCTCTGTTTTACCGATGTTGCTCGGTTCATGCATAGGCGCAATCCTTTGGGAGCGCGTTCGCGATTGTGTCTGTGAACGTGAATACGGAGAGGGAGATGAGCCACTTCGACGCTTCGTTCAGGAATGCATCTGTGGCGAATCAAATCAACATCTGCAGCATCATCGTCACCAAGGACGATGGCTCTGTTTTATCCTCGTTCCTGCAAAGATCTACTGTCGTTGTTGATATTACGACACAGGGAGAAGGTCCGGAACGTGGGGTATCCGTGATGTCTAGTGCACTCCTTTTCGATTATCGTTGCTCGCTATATCATGGGCGGCATCATTGTCGTTAGGATTGTCTGTCCGATTGAGGACTAGGTGCTGTTGGTGAGCTACTTCCTGTTACGCATCTACTTCAGCAATCAGCTGATTCATAAACGGGCCCAGGAAAAGCTGGACAAGCGAGTGAAGCTGATTCCGTCTAGCTACTATAAGAAGTGGGCGAGGATGCTTATGGTGATGCGTAGATCTCAGTGTTTTCCTCCCTGCTGGATTTGTTTAGAAGAGTTCGAAGAGCACGACCGTATTTCCGTTCTTCCTTGCAACCACTGCTTCCACTACAAGTGCATTACGCCGTGGCTGGGCAACAAGAGTGTCTGTTGTCCTGTTTGCAAGAAGTGCCCTTACAAGGGAGTGGATGTCGTAGGAGGCAACGGAGGGGAGTGATGCGTAGGAAATCGGATGTGCCGATCGGATGAAGGAGATTGAAAGAGAAACGCGTACGCGCAGAGGAGTGGACTAAGCGGTAGAATTGAAGAAACGTGTCACCATTACTTGCGGACAGTACCTTGCTGTCGTAGCCGTTGTTTATGTTGTTATCCTAATTGTATTATGAGTGATTATCACTAACCCGAATTGTGTTTGTTGGGACATGACGAGCGTTCGGTTGCGTGCAGTGATCGTTGGTAATCATAACATCGTTTGTTGAATCAAAAGATGTCGAATAAGGAGGAGCTGGTGTTCGTGAATTGCATCCACGAGGGATGCAAGAGTAAACGAATGTTTATGAAGCCCGCGAAGGAGGAACTCCCCGAGTATGTGTGCATCAAGCACAGACGATTGTATCCTATTTGTTGTGAGCGTGACGAACAGACATCGCGAGATTCCGCAAATCAGCCACGTGGTGGTGAAAAGCGGGTATCTCATGAAGAAAGGAGCGCACTCGAGCAACTACACGAAGCGGTGTGCCGTTCTCCTGAAGGATCGCATCGTTATTTACGAGAACGTCGGCGATCCCGTGGCTCTCGTTCATTTCAGTGTTTGGAAGTAATCTGCAGGCATGCGTGAATTTGAACGGTGCCGAAATCCTCCCCGATAGGACGATCAAGAAGCGTTTCAACCTGGTGTGCCATAACGAGCAGCGCCGGTTTTCGTTTGAAGCCGTTTTGGATGTGGACTACGCGGACTGGTTCTATTCGATTCAAAAGAACATTGAAGTGAGTTGCGTGTGGTTGCGTTTATGGAAAGAGCCTTGACGACGAGGGCGAGGATTTCCGTAGTTGGGACGAGGACGATTACATTAGCGTCGGAACACAAATCACACTTGACATGAAACGAGTATTCCGTGTTCGCTGTGTGTGAGTGTAGCCCAAAGATCTGAAGATGCATCACACTGCCGCCACACAAGGACTGATCGAGAAGCTGAAGCCGCGTTTGCTGAATTGCGTGAAGGGCGACAACAACAAGACCCTGGTAGTGCACGGAAGTGCTACATCACGACTAGTCGCTGAACATCTGGACGGGAACGTGGAATATGGGTGAGTGCGAGCCTCCTTTCAATCTCGAGGAGTGGATCCCGAACAGCTTTGATATCATCGCTGTCGGCGTCGAGGAGTGCATGAGTATTCGCCCTGCGTCGTTTTGAGCGTAGAATTGCCGGAGTTGGAAATGCGCGCCAACGGCGTGATCGGAAGCGACTACGTGTGGTTTGAGGAGAAAGTGGGCAGCACGCGCAAGGAAGTCGGCTTTCACGGATACATTGCCATGATCGTGATCTCTCTCCTCTCTCGTCACTCCTAGGTCTTCGTCCGCATCGACCTGCTCCAGTCGGGCCTCGTTCCAATCGACAAGATCGTGACGAAGAACGTCGCCTTGGGCAAGAACCTCGTCGTGACGCGTGCGAGCAACAAGGGCGGCGTGCGCGTGCGTTTGCCGCTCAATTTCGCCGCCATCGGCATGGAGGGCGCAACTCGCTCGCAGCTCGACTTCATCTGCTGCCACCTGGCGTCGGACCAGCACGGCCAGAGCAAGCTGGAGAAGCGCAACAAGAACGCAGTGTGCGTGCGTGGCGAGGAGATGACGCGTAGCGAACTGGTGCAGTCGTTGGTGCTGGACGGCGACGACAACCGCGGCTTCGTGTTCGCCATGGGTGATATGAACTACCGCATCGACATGCCGCCAGAGGAGGTTGTGGTGTGAGTGGGGGCTGACGCACAGTGCTTGAATCTGATCGTGGAGGCCATCGGCAACGAGAACCCGGAGGCTATGTGTGCGTTGATCGACAACGACCAGCTCACGCCCTGCCTGGCAACGGCGGCGACGTTCCCGGGCTTCCAGGAGCTCACGCTTCCTCAGTTCGCTCCCACGTACAAGCGAAAGGTGGGGGAGTTGGGGGAGAGTGAGGCGTAGAAGAACGAGGAGGGGGACCCCAAGGATTACAAGGACCCGAAGGTGGTAATGAGTTGTTACGACCACGAGATGAAAGACGCGGGAGCGACGCGCAGAACGCCGTCGTAGGCAGAAGGAGGGAAGTGTTCACCGTAGCTTCACGGACCGTATCCTGTTCCAGGCGTACCCCACGGATTTGACTTCGATGCTGTACATTCATAAGTACAACGAAATCGACTATATCCGCGATTCTGACCACTCTCCGGTGTACGGCGCCGTCACGCTGCGAATCGGTCCCAATGCCAATAAGGGACATATTTTCAAGAAGGTCCCGATTGTGTGTCGGCGTGAGGCGTAGATCATCCCCACCATGCCACGTCACGAGTTGTTGGAGGCGGTGAGCCCGAACAACGCGTTCCGTATTCTGATCAATAACCGCGGTTCTGTGGAGCCGCTGCCGAAGCAGCTTCTCCAGGACGTGATCGAGTTCTTCTCGCCCGCGTACATCCACCGCGACACCATCATCATCAAAGCAGGCGACAGCGTGAGCAGCTCGCTGTTGTTCGTGGCGAAGGGCAGCGTGAAGCTGGTGACGGGCAAGTACGAGTTGGCGACGGTGGGTGCGGGCGAGTGGTTCGGCGGCGAGGCGCTGATCGAGGATGTGAGCGGGTACACGGCGATCGCGGAGGAGGATACGGTGTGTCTGAGTCTGAACGTGAGTGGTGGGTGACGGTGCGTGGCGTGAGGCGTAGCCCTGGAGAAGATGATCAAGAAGGGCTATCGCGAGTTCGCCCTGTCGATCAAGCGTCTGGTGATGGGCCAGAGCGTGCCGGGTCTGGTGGCGCTGCTGGACGACCTGATCAGCGATTACGACGAGGAGGCTGTGGGAGTGGCTGTGGTATGTGAGGATTAGATGAACCTGCTGCGCTATCAGCTCAGCACTAGTTACATCCAGAAGGACACGGTGCTGTGCGAGGAGGGCGACGACCTGGCGACCGCGTTCTACGTGGTGGGCGGTCAGGTGTCGTGTGTGATGAAGGACCACAGTGGTTGTCGTCTCGCCGCCTGACGCATAGAGGGTGAAGACAAACTCGTCGCGTCGCTGGGTCCGGGCGCCGTCATCGGCCCCGAGCTGCTGCTGGATGGGAACAAGAGTCTCTACCGCGTGAAGACCAACGCCAACTGTCTCATCTGGTCGCTCACGCGCGACGCGTACAAGACGTACCTGACCGTGCGTGTGGCGAGAGTGGGTGAGGTGTAGATCGACCCCGTGCAGGAGGAGGCGGCGAAGATGTATGACCAACGCATGTTCCACTGGGTGAACGACCACCAGCTGCCCTTCGCGGGGCTGAAACCGCAGCTGATCAAGCTGATCAGTGACTTGTTCGGTGGTGTGATGGTCCCCATGGGCAAAAGTGTGTGGGACCCCAACGTGAACGACAAGAAGCTGTCGCGTATCCTGCTGATGGGCAAGGCGGTGACGGGCACGGAGACGGAGACGAAGCCGAAGAAGGACACGGACAACGAGTTCGACATCGACGCGGGAGGTGAGTGTGGAGAGAGCGATTGAGTCATAGCCCTCGCGGCAAGCTCGAGCAGCAAGGTGGTCAACAATGGAGCGATTCTGAACCAGTTCACGGAGCCGCTGCGTGCAGTGCAGGACTGCATGGTGCTCGATTTGGACAAGAAACAGCTCAAGAAGCTGTGCATGCTGCTGCGGTGGAAGTTCTTCGGCGTCGGCGCGGCGAACCGTGGGGTCGAATTGTTGGGGTCACACGTAGTGGGCATATCGAACAAGCCGATCGATTACCGCGGTTATGGCGGCCTCCAGGTGTGTGTGAACGACCTGGAGGGAGGGAAGCCCATGGGGTAGCGTTGGAGGGAAAAGATGAGGAATAGGGTCTGCCACGTGCTTATGTCCGCTATTGACAATTTGGGTCAGACGGTGGCGGACGAGGAACAGCAGACGAAGGACGTTCGTATGGCCCCTTATTATTGGGGCGAGAGCAAGCGATTTGGGTCGGGCGCGATGGGTCTGGAGGTGTTGGTGGCAATTCGTTTCCAGGTGATTCAGGGTCTGGGTCACGTGATCGGCGAGGCGATCCTGCCACTGGACCTGGTGTTCAAGAAGCTGGACGGCGACGGCTATCTGCGTCACGTGCTGAAGCTGAAGAACAGTCAGGGCATTGAGAGCACGCTGTTCCTGACGATGAAGGGGTTGTCGATCCAGGAGGCAACGGCGGGTCTGGACGGTCGTGTGTGGTGATGGCATGTGAGGTATAGAAATGCCGTTAGAGGACATTGCAGTGAGTCGACAGCCGATCAAGGTGGAGGCGGCGCCGCGATCCATTCAGGGTTTCAAGGACGCGATCGCGAACCAGGCGGCGAAGATCAACCTGCCCGGCGGTCTGAACCTGGGGAAGCTGCCCTCGTTCAAGGGAAAGAAGCAGGCACCGAGCGAGGAGGCGGGAGAGTTTGAGGAGAAGCCGCGAAGAGGTCGCGAGGAGGCGGGAGAGTTTGAGGAGAAGCCGCGAAGAGGTCGCGAGGAGGCAGAGAGGCCTGCGAGAAGACCGGAGGAGAAGCCGAGAAGGGGTCGCGAGGAGAAGCCGCCGAGACGCTTCGAGGACGAGAGACCGGCGCGGTACGACGAGGAGGACGTGCCCCCGCGACGACAGCGCGAAAGAATGCCTCAGCCGCCGCCTCGGTTGCCGAACCGTGCTCCCAGACCCGAGTACCTGCCTGGACAGCCTGGGCAGCCGGCTCAGCCCGCGAGCGAGTCGAAGGGGAAGTCCATGTTTGGCGGGTTCTTCGCGAAGATGGGACTGGGAAAGAGCCAGGCGAAGCAGCCGGCGCAGCCTGAGCAGCTTCCCGCGGAGAAGAGTGCGTATGGTGACAAGTACGACGCACGTGGCAGAAGAAGGTACGAGGATGAAGAGGACGACATGCCACGCCGGAGAAGGTTTGAAGAGGACATACCTGGCAGAAGAAGATATGACGACGAGGAGGACGACATGCCTCGCAGAAGACGGTTTGAGGACGACGAGGAGGACGACACGCCACGCAGAAGACGAAACGAAGAACGACCCAGACCCCGAAAGGCGAAGCAGCCCCCAGTGGAAGCCATCTCCTCCAGCGACGACTTCTCCACCGAGTCGGAGTCGGAGCCCGAACCCATCGTGCCCGAGGGCAAGCCCACGCCGTTTAACCACGGCAAGCGAATTCCATACATCCCGCCGCCATTCAAGTCCACCAACCCGTTCGCTCGCAGTTGCGGTAATCCGTTTGCTGTCGTGACGGCGACGCCTCCCACGCCCACGGCGCCTCCTGCTCCTGGAGCTGCGTATGACGCCTATTTGCCGAAGAAGGAGGAGGAGAAGATCATGCCGACACCCAGACCCGGATTCAATCCGTTTGCGGCGAAACAGAAGGGCTCGCTGGCTGTGATGGAGGAATGGAAGAATAGGAGACCTGCTCCTCGACCTGGCTTCAATCCCTTCGATGGAGAGAGACCCCGAACGATAGTGATAAATGGCAAAGCTCGCACGAACCCATTCGCATAATGGTACTCCCGTGTTTGTTTCGTACACATTTCTTCCTTTGTGCGAGGAACGGCGCGCAGCTACGTCCCGTGAATGCTCTGCAGGTCAGCGGTTCTGAAGCGCGGTTTTGGTTTGCGCAGAAAGGGGGATTGATGGGTAGCGACGGAAACGTCGAACCAGAGTATCGAAATGATTAAGAAGAAGATCGACGAAATCAAAAAGAACTCCGCGCCGTATGTCAAGAAGTGAGTGGCGGTGATCACGTGTTAGCGCTAGGGCATCGGACCAGTTTGGCGTTGTAAAGGAGAAGAGCGAGCGGGGCATCATGAAAACGGTCGATTGGCTGAACGTGGTGATTAACAAAGCGACGGGATACGACCAGATTACGGCCATGGAGAAGCATGTGAACGAGTCAGAGCGCCGCTTCGAGAGCACGACGAAGAAGCTGAGGGAGGTGAACACCGAGTATCTCGTGCGATGACGTAGAGAGTGTCACGCATAGAACCACGAACAAACGGTGATGAACTTGCAGCTGGAGAGATCGGAACTGCTGATGAAACCGAAGAGAACGGCGGAGGAGAACAAGCGACTCGCAGAACTGGTGGCAAACGAGAACGAGTGGGAGATGCCGCTGGAGAACGTGCGGAAGGACTACCTCGAGTGGTGATTGCGGGTGATCGTGACGAGTAGTTTGTTTGAGCTCCAGAAGAAGCAGCTCGAGGTGTACAAGGACGACATTTACAAGCGCTACTACGAAGAGCGCGCCTGGGAGCAGAAGATTCGCCGTCTGGGCCAGTACTCATATATCGCGATGCTCGGTCTCAACCTCATCATGTTTGGGTACACGCGGTATGACCGGAAGCGCATTCGCGACAACATGCAGTCCACGATTGACACGAACGTGAGGAATCATAATAATCGTGACGTATAGAACGAGTTATCGAAGGAGATTCAAGAGGTGCGGTCCCTCCAGCAGGCGGTCTGCATTTCGTCCTCTTCTAATGCATAGCTGTTTGAGGAGAACAACGCGTTGTTGAAGGAGACCAAAACGAAGGTGAACGAGGAACGCGTCGTGGAGGAGGTGGAGGTTGTGAAGGAGCCGGAGCCCCTTCCCGAAGAGAAGAACAACAACGACCTCATTTTGGCTCTATCCGACTTGATGTTCCGAGCGACGCATAACGATCGAAGGCGAATCCAGCCGGAGATGGAAGTCGTCGTGCCGGTCGTGGAGAAGTCGGATGCCAGAGTCACCAACTCCGTTATCACGTCGCTGAGCGCGATCGCCACCTGGGCGGTGCTGAGTCTTTTATTACTGTAGCAGTCGCCTGTTTGTTCGTTAATGAAACGCCTCTTCTGGCAGTCATTCTTTTCGCTGTTGCTGAGCACTCGTCTTGTCTACAATGGGAAACTGTAGTGGAAAGGAAAAGGTGAGCGCTGTTTGTCGATTGTGACGCGAAGAACGTCGCGATCGATATCCCTGTTGCGGAGGAGCAGGCACCCGAGGCACTACCGGAGGCGTACAAGATTGTCCTTATCGGCGATCGTGCCGTTGGCAAGTCAAGGTATCCGTCGTTGACCGGATGGAGTGAGCACTAGCATTGTCAAACGGTTCACGGAGAACAGCTTCTCGGCAGCATACGGCCTCACAATCGGATCTGCGTTCGCCGCAAAGGATATCGTTCTGCAACGCGAAGATGGGGAGGAGGTGCATGTAAAGTGAAAGTGAAGCGCTTTGGTGAGAGATAGACTCCACATTTGGGATACGGCAGGAGAGGAGCAGTACCGGTCGATGACGCGCTTCTTTTTGCGTGAGGCAGTGGTCGGACTTGTAGTATACGATGTAACGGATGCCGCTTCCGCCACCAACATGGACAGCTGGATCAGCTGCCTCCTCGAAGATAGCCCTGACGCGCAGGTGCTCGTGGTGGGGAACAAGATAGATTCGCCAAATCGCAAAGTGTCTCAGGAGGACATCCTCCACTACGCGGCCGCCAATCAGTTCGAGACGATCGAGTGCTCTGCGAAGAGCGGCGAGAACATATCCGAGGTCTTCTGCAAGGCCGCGGTGATAGCCTACAAAACGAAGCACTCGTACCACGGTCCCGTGAAAGTGATTCATATTATGTGATTTCGCGTGCTTGTTACAAACAGTCCAAAGGTGGAAGTTGAACTTCTCATGCCATGCTACAAGATCCTCGAGCAATTGATCATCATCAATCTCCTCCGGGAATTCCTCGATGCACTGCTCCAAAAACATGGAGCAGTACTCCAGCGCCGTGTTCATCACGACGAAGTCCGCATTCGTCTGGTACTGGTTGCGATATCTACGATTGAAGTGGGAGCCAATCTCGCACATATCTGTCTTCGACAGGGCCAGGCCCAGCGACACGAATTCCTTCACGTACTTCACCGCGTCCGCCCAGGCCGTCGATATGTTTATCACCGTGTCGTAGTCGAAGGAGGAGAAATCTGCTCATCAATCATCACCGCCACAGCAACAGTTCGCCTCATCCACACTCAGCGCCACATCCTTCATCACTTCCATCACAATGTGGAGACAGCTCTATCCGTGATTCCGCCCCTCCATCCACACGAAGAGATTCCGCAGTGCGACGGAATGGTTCGCCTCGGTTTTATCCTTCTGCTGCTTCTCGCCGCTCTCGTTGTACGACTGGATCACCTCCTTGTACAGGTAGTCGCACTCCACACGAATCTCGATACTCGCCATGTTGATGATGGCGATGATCAGCTTCGCATCCGAAATGGCATGTTCACGATCAGGAATCGAGAGCGCAGAATCCGTGAGTGGGACTCCGATCCACTGGAACCGTGTGGCTTCGATGGCGGTCCAGAGAAACTCAAACACAGAAGGACGATTGTTGGCGGGAATCTTGTAGGTGAAGCAGCGACATATCAGCCAGTGGAGGTGAAGAAGGAGTTGGCGTGACTCTTGGGTTGAAGTGCGGGAGAGTTGGAGGGAAGGAAGGAGGGAAGAACAGCAGGGAAGGAGGGAAAAGGAGTGAATCATGGGGCAGGTGCAGGACAATCTAGAATGAATGGAGAATAGAATGAATACTTTAGGAAAGACAGAAGCAAGGAAGAACAGGGCTGGTTCGAGGGATAGTGATGGACAAGATGATTCAGAAGAAGGATGGAACTACGCGTGAATATGCATTTCGATGCACACTCGGAGAGAATCGACTCCTTTTCGGTGGCTTCCTCCTTGGACGCCTTTGCCATCTCACACGACAATGACATGCAACTGGACAGGACTGTCTTCAGCACTGCAGCGTTTGACAGGAACTAGACATAACAGAGAAGAACGGAAGGGACAGGAAGCAATTGTGCGTTGGCGGAAAGAGAGAAGAGGATGGAGAGGACGTCTCTTCTCTGCACATCGCTCTTTGAAGCCTTCAACTGCTGGAGCATCGGGACGATGAGTTGAATGATCTCTGTTTGCAACGACTTGTAATCACAAAAACTATTCATGAGAGGACACCCCGAACCAAACTTTCTCAGAAAGGCGAGTCCGACCGCGCAGTAGGAGCTGTCGTAGAAATCCTCCACGGGAGAAGACAGTAGCTTCTCGAGAAATGGCAGTCCCACGGCATGGAAGATCTGAATTGCTACAGTTTGATGAGAGAGCGACAACAGAATACCCATTTCTTCGTTCTGCTTCAGAGAAGACTCCTGTTCATCCTATTCGATCAACCATAATCCAGATTCACAACGGATGGCTTCAAATGCTTGGAAGCGAGAAGAAGGCCCGCGATCTTCTCCTCGTCCTTCTTCCCTTTCAGCAGACGAAGACAAGACTCGAGAGCGCTTTCCGGTTCCTTTACCACTTCCATCCAAAAGAGTAGTGCCAACAAACAGTCATTGAAACGCTCTATTGGAACTAATTGCAATATCTCAAAGTAAAAAAGGTTCAGCTTGAAGGAGACTACACGTAAGACGCAACTTCAGGAACGTACCTTGGACTACGGTTCTGCAGAGAAAGGAAGCTCTCATTGCGATGGAAGAAGCAGAATTGGTTTTCGCCAAACTCGTAATCGGGAAGGCACACGCCGTTGTAGGAAAACGCTGAAGAGTCCGTGAAATCGTCGTAGGTTGTAGAGTAAGATGTGGAGTTGTCACAGGGTGTAAGGAAGGACGCCGGGTTGTCACCGCATGGCACGTCGCAGCAAACACTCTTCGGTGATTCCATCCCAGCGGCAGCGCATTCCTTTCCGTCTAGAAATGACCAACTTTTAAATTGCCCACATGTGCCATAATTGTCTATTTCTATAGGATGAAGGGAAGGGAAAGGGAGGCTGGTCACGCTTGAGCTCCGATCGAGGTTTGTGTCGTTCTCCTTTGGCACTGATAATTCCTGTTGCTTTCTTTTGAGAAGTGTCTGTCCATCATTCCGTCCGCCAACCCAAACCTTCTGAATCAGACTCTCGAGGATCTTCTTCTTCGCTCGCACAATCATTTCCAGCTCGCTCACTTCTTCCTTTAGAGCTACTCATCACACGCGTTCGCCGAGCGTACAGCTGCATTTGTCCACACTCGACCCCACCCACACGTAGGAAGCGCCTTCCTTCTCCACGAGGTGGATTGCCTTCAGCACACTGAGCGCGTCCCCGACGCGACGACGCACATTTACGGTCTACGCCTAAGCGCATGCGCCAAGTCGGAACCAGTTTCGTCGTCTTTGGAGAGACGAAAGGGAGAATACTCTTCGCCACCTCGGTCGTGTTCATCCTCCTGCCGCGTTGCATGCAAGAGATGACGAGCTGGCTGTACTCCTGAATGGTGGTGACATGCGCCTTCACGGGTTTCTTTTGTTTCATCCCGAACGAGTCGCAGCAGTCGTACGAGTCGCTGTCTGTGTTGTCTTTGTGTTCTCCCTGGGTGTTGCTCGGATTGCCATTTTGAGGTTCATTCCCTTTGAATTAGCTTCTACAGCCCGAGAGTACCTCCCGATAGCAGAACGGATGCCTGCAAGAGCATCTGTTCGAACGAAAGACATGCAGCCATTTCAAAACTGAAACCAGCTGCGAGAGGTAGGAGGAATAGTGGAGAATGACGGTGTTTTATTCATTCTACGTAATGAATTAGGGCCCATATGAGCCGGAGTCCCCTTTTCATTCCCGCGGTGAAGAGAGGTAGGAGAACAACGATTCAAATACCGCCACTCTGGAAGTGTAGAACAAACAGAGCAAACAACGTTTCATTATACGGTACTACATTTAATGCTTGACAGAAGCGACGGCCTTCTTGGCAGCATCACCCAGATCGCT
>ERZ1106948.791-NODE-791-length-11926-cov-28.496504_pt1 | contig 11926 bp, 17 predicted proteins | sample MGYA00403673_ERZ1106948 | MGnify/ENA primary metagenome ERZ1106948 (study PRJEB35170, sample SAMEA104062409) | human gut metagenome | biome: human gut; feature: human-associated habitat; material: faeces | place: Denmark | collected 2012-05-07 ...
GAAGCAATGGAGATTGGTTCTATGCAGAGAAAACGAGCTGGAAAAGGAGGCGGGAAGAACGGTTATTTGCGCGTGATGGGGGAGGGGTGAAATGAGGAGAGGAGTGATTGTTTTTGTTGGTGTTATGTGTGGTTGTGGTTGTGGTGGCATATAAAATGTGTTGGAAGTGAAGAGGAGTGTGATGCTGATTCCTTCCCATTGTGGCTTGATATTGATCATTTGGATTCACAATTACAAATTGATGACGAATACAATTCTATCTCCCGTTCAAACACGGAATGATCTCATCCACTTCCGTTCATCATCTCCTCGTTGTGGTGCAATTCTCCACTCCAATCTCGCTCAAATTCACACAAACCCACTCACAATACCTATTCCTCTCCCTTTCTCCTTTCAACGCATCTGGCAACAACGACAACATACGACAACTCAACTCCACCCAAATCAGCACAAGAGACAAACAATCACTGTCATTCTTGTTTCCCCTTCGTGTCTCCGTTTCGGTGATTGAATCATGTGGAATCGGTACGTCTTCTTTTCAACGCATATTGTTCAATCTCCTGAGCCAACGAGTAATCTGTACCCCTTACAGGTTTCCACCACTAACTCTATTGATTGTACTAGACATTGGACGTAACATGCGTTTCGGAAGGAAGAGGGTGCCTATTCTTTGGCGATTCCGAAGGTGGCATTACGATATGCGATCAGATCTATTCGCTAAAGCGTTTTATCGCCTGCGATCACTGCGTCAATTTTATGTACAAAGTGGGGTGTGTCTTGAGTGTTTTGAGTGTCGTAGTGCAAAAACTCAAATCTCTTATATACCGTTTGTGACGGAAAAGACAGCCGTCCGGATTATATAGCAACCGAGTCGAGAAAAGTGGCCAATCAGTTCCGCTCCACGCTGAAGAAGAATGAGCGGTATTCATGGATTCTCGATGACCTGCTGCTGAACAACATCGTTGAAGCCGAGTCTTCGGCCACGGAGTATCACGCTGTGCTAAAGGTGTGGAACTTGAGCGCCACGGGCGAAAATGGCGCTCCCAAGTGCGTCCGGACGGTTCCGCTCTTTCGGCAGATGCAAGAGGAGGTGATTACCACATTCGTTGTGGGTGAGGAGGAGGAGATTCTTCTCTTCGGAACGGAGCTTGGCCACGTGTTCTACTTGCAGGTGCGGATCGTTTAACCTTTGTAAGCATAGGGCGACATTCTTCGGACCAACTTCTCCATGCTGAATCTATTCCCTCCCGAAGTGAATGCTCCGATCACGACGCTTCATTTCGCCCATGATCATAGCGTATCCCCCAGTGTTTTTCATCATCAGTAGGATCCCAGCATCATGGTGGTATTCTTCACGACAACGACTCAGATCGTGTGCTACTCCTTCCCCTGCGACTCGCGCAACGATATCACGACAACCGTTCTGAATGCGGAGAAGGGCTGCGACCCGAGCTGTTCCTGCATCAATTCGGAGAACTACCTCGTGGTGGGCGACAACGAGGGCCTCACGTGCTACTCCTCGTTGGGCGTGGCGGCGGAGTACCCATACGAAGGCACCAAGAAACAGCTGACGTCGTTCAAAGACTGTGTGGTCGTGGGGGGCTTCGACGAGAACGCCCAGCAGACAGTGACAGTGTTCAACCTGGCGGACCACTTCATCGAGTACTCGGTGACGTTGTATCGCAACGGCAAGACGGAGTACATCAGCTTCTTCCTGGCGCAGTGGGGCTCGCTGTTCGTGTTGTCGCGCTCGCGCACGGTGTTCCTGCTGCAGGAGAAGGACCTCCAGACGAAGTTGAAGTCGCTGTACGAGAAGAACCAGTACTCGATCGCGCTGAGCATCGCGCAGCGTGGCGGCATGGACTACAACGGGATTCTCGACATCCACAGACTGTAGCGGCGTGCGCGCGGCGTGAGGCGTAGGTACGGCGACTACCTGTACGACCAGGACGACAACGAGAAGGCGATCGAGGAGTAGTGGTGGCGCTGTGGCTTCACTGTAGGTACATTCACACCATCGGCTTCGTGGAGCCCTCGTATGTCATCCGCAAGTTCCTGGACGCCACGCGCATGCCGCAGCTGGCGATGTACCTGGAGGCGCTGCACCAGCAGGGTCTGGCGAACAGCGAGCACACGACGCTGCTGATCAACTGCTACACGAAGCTGAAGGAGAAGGAGAAGCTGCACGACTTCATCTACTCCGACCAGGCGGGTGCGCGAGGCGGCGGCGCGTGACGCGTAGGCATTCACTTCGACATCGAGATGGCGGTGGAGGTGCTGCGACGCGCGTCGTGCTACGAGGAGGCGCTCCACCTGTCGAAGAAGCACAAGCTCTTCACCACGTTCCTGAAGATCCAGATCGAGGACAAGCAGGACTACCGCGCGGCACTGGATTACATCGTGTACGCGTTCTTCTTCTCTCTCACGTAGTTCCCTCCCCACGGAGCTCGCCGCGACGGCGCTCCAGCTGTACGGGCGCCAGCTGCTGTCTTACCACCCGATCGAGACGACGAACCTCCTGATTTGTCTCTGCATCCCCTCGACGGCGCCGTTCGTGCCGTACCCTGCCGAGGACGAGGCGTCGACGCGCGTGATTCACTTCACGGGCTCGGACGACGAGGACACGCTGTTGAACGGCTGCTGCATTCCGGAGAACTTCATTCAGTGTTTCATTGATTACCCGCTGCAGCTGAAGGTGTATCTGCGGGCGATGTTGGAGTACCGCAGCAGTAATGACGCGATCGTGTGGAACACGCTGCTGGAGTTGTATTTGAGGAAGGATTTGTTGGTGGAGGAGGTGCGGGGTGTGCGTGAGGAGGGTGTTGTGAGTGAGAAGGAAGGAGTTCAAATGGAGAAGGAAGGAGTTCAAATGGAGAAGGAAGGAGTTCAAATGGAGAAGGAAGACACGAACAACTCCATCGATGCCCTCTACGAGAAGCAAGTGATGAGCCTGCTCACCGACCCGCGCGCCTGCTACGACTGCGACCAAGCACTCGTCCTCATCCAGATGCACGACTTCAAGAAGGGACAAGTGTACCTCTACGAGAAGTACCACATGTACAACATGCTGCTGAAGCACTATCTGTCGATGGGCGAGACGGAGATGGTGATCGCGACGTGCAAGCGTGTGGGCAAGGAGGACCCCTCGCTGTGGATCCAGCTGCTCTCCAACTACGCGGAGATGAAGGTGGTGGACACCACGCAACTCAACGAAGTGCTGACCTACCTGTACGACAACGAGATCGTGACGCCGCTGATGGCCTTCCAGATTCTGGCGAAGAACCCTGCCATTTCGCTGGGCGTCGTGAAGAAGCAGGTCGTTCGCTGCATCCAGGAGAAGAAGCAGCTGATCGAGGAGGACCGCAACAAGGTGAGCCAGCTGCAGACGAGCGTGAAGGAGATGGAGGAGGAGATCTTCGACGTGAAGACATATCCTTGCACTGGACTATGAGTGGCTCTTAACGCGAAGGAACGGAAAGATCATCCAGCAGAAGAAGTGCCAGAGCTGCAAACAACTGCTTGACCTGCCTTCCATCCACTTCATGTGCGGCCACTCCTACCACAAGAACTGCGTCGATTTGACACTGAAGGGATGCCCCTTCTGCATCTACCGTTATGAGTGAGGTTATGAGAGAGCGAAATGAGGCATAGGAAGTCGTTCGTGGTGCCGCCGCCGCCCTCGGAGGAGGAGTACTTCAAGGACATGAAGAACGCGAGAGACGGCTTTGAGGTCAACGCGGAGTACATCGGCAAGCGACTGTTCAGCAAGCCGGCGCTCGAAGAGGAACCAGTCTCGCCTCCCGTGATGGACTGTGTGGTTTTCGTGACAGAACTGATGCGTAGTGAGCGACGATGCCATCGACGCCATTCCCATCGAAACGCTTCATTTGTGGTCTCTTTGTTGAACAGAGTTGTTCTCTTTGTGAGTCAAGAGCCGAACAGAGTTGTTCTCTTTATGAGTCAAGAACTGAACAATGTTGTTCTCTTTGCCATTCAAGGGTTCAACACCCAATCACTCCATAAACACCACACACTCGTGATTGAACAAACACAACTCATCTCTCCTCCGCGAAGACGAAACCATCCATCAGGTGTGTCGCCACTTTGTATTTCTCGCCCTCCACGAGCACGGCGCGCTCTCCCGGTCCCAGCAGCACGGGCGCCTCCAGCGTCTGGAACCCGCTGATGTTGCGCACGCTTCCCGCCTGTCCCGTCGTGTCCACCGCCTGTCCCACGCGCATGTTCACCTTCAGCGTGGCGTTCTCGTGCTTGTTGTCCAGCAGCATGACGCAGCGCGGTCTCGCCGCACCCATCATCATCACCATCAACAACATGGGGTACACCTGGTTCGCCCGCGCGGTGTTGGACAGGCGCGGCAGCAGCGACACCATCACGAACAGAAGACTGATGATGGAGTGCACGGTGCCGTCGTTCGTCACGGGAGAGAGACACATCAACCCCTACGCGTCACACAACCCTCTCTCGCCCACGCGACCCAGGTGCACCAAGCCCTGACTGAAGTGGATGAAGAACGCCTTGTCCGCCTCGTACTCCGTCTGCGAGATGCTGTTGTTCAGCTGCTCCGCCTCGAACACCTGTCTCAGGTGGTTCGTGATCTTGCTGTTGCACGACCCCGACGCCGTCAGACCCAGCGCGATCACCGCGTTCACGCACGACTACGGGTGAGGGTGCGCAGCGCGCACGTACGCGGTACGCCGACGTGTTCGACTTGTTGGTGTTCTTTCCTCCGGCGGTCTTGCGCATCATCTGGTCCACGATGTTGATGCTCGGCACGCTCAGGTTCATCAGCGCGAAGGCCAGCAACACCTACGACTCACGACCAGAGAACTGACGCACCATCTCGTTCACGCTCTTGCCGCCGTACACCAGCAACAGCTCCAGCGTCCGCGTCACCATCGACTCGTTCACGCTCTCGCCCGCCGCCACCAGCGCGATCGCCAGCACCATCATCTTCAGTTGGAACTCGTTGTCCTCCTTCGCCATCGCCGCCTCCTCTGCCGGCTTGGGCGTCGAGGGCGACGGCAGAGCGCCGAACAGACTGCTCAATCCGCCCATGCCCGCCAAGCCGCCGAAAGCGTCCTGCGCTGCGGGCGTGGGGTCCTTCTTGACGCCGTTCTTCTCGTCCTCCTCCTTCTTCTGCTTCCGCAGCTTCGCCAGACGCGACTCCTCGGCGGTCATCATCTCGATTAGCTGGTGCACGACCAGAATATCGTGGGACCCCACGTACAGGCAGCCAAGCAGGCACGCACGCAGGTACAGCGCATAGCGCTCCGGCAGCGCGGGCAGCTCCTTCAGCTCCTCCACCGTCTCCACGGACTGTTGCAGTCCCTACTCATAAGGCAAGAGAGGAACCACGCACGGCGAACTGGAGAGCGAACGCGAAGCCGAGCACGAGACTGGTCAGCTGGTCCTCCGTGTCCGCGTTCACCGCCGCCAGCTTCTTCTTCACCTCCTCCACCATCTCGCGCTGTCGCTGTCCGCAGAAGATCAGACCGCCCGCCAGCGCCGCCGTCGCGCACACCTCGTTGTTGCCCTCGCGCAGTCCCTTCAGAATGAACGGCGTCAGGTCCTCGCGTCCCGTGCGCGCGTACGCCAACGCCAGTGCCAGCAGCGCCGCGCAGTAGCTGTGCGAGGCGGCGGCGTTCATGGAGGGTTGCACGGGCATCGAGAGCGTGTCGTACAGCGTGTTCAGCGCGAGGTCCTCGTCCTTGTTGTACACGCCGCAGTTCACCAGTCCCACGCCGAGAATGGCGCCGGTCCGCACGTCCGGCGAGCTGTGCGACAACAGCGACACCAGACTGTTCAGCCCCTCGTACGGCTCCCACAGATGCACCTACGCCTGAGGGCGGCTGTGATGCACTACCATGGCTTCAGCGACGCTCGCCAGCACCAGGCCCACGCCCTTGTTCTTCTCGAAGCCCTCGCTCCAGCGCCCCGCGTCGTCGTGGAAGTAGCTGTCGCTGCCATGACTACACTTAACCACTGCACGTGACGCTACCCTGCGTTGATAAGCCCGTTCACGATGGCGCGCGTGGCCTGCTTCCGCTCGCTGGGGGTCTGTGGGTAAAGGGTTGACAGAACGGGAACCTTGCCGTCGGGCGGGAGGCTGAGAACAGTGTCGGGGTGCTTGGGGGTCGTGAGGTCGAGCTCCTTGGCGGCGGAGGCGTACCACTCGGAGAGGAGAGAGGAGGAAAGGATTTGAGAGTACTAGGAGTGAGAGAGCGTGGGGGAATGGACGATTGTGTGATTGTCGGTGGGGAAGAGATGGGACAGACGGTTCTTCGCTATGATTTCGCACATCTGCTTCTTGTAGAGGTCCTCCGTGCACTCGTTGAACCTGGATGTGACGGAGGGGAGACGAACCTACGTCTCTACAATGTACTGTGTGTTGGACATGACGATCGCGCAGAGGAGGCGGTCAATCCACATGTTGAAGCGCGCAAAGAGTCGGTACACAGTCTACACGATGAGGAGAGAAAGCGGGACGCACTTCGTAAATCTTGTCTCTCTGCTCCTTTTCGTAGTTGAATTTCACAATACGGAGCAAGTACTGGCAAATCTTCCAGACATTTGTGTTGTCAACTTCCTTCATGTCGATGAGGGCTGTAATCATATCTGCTTCGAGAAGGAGATCGACCGCCTGAATTGGGGTGTTGTGCTGCAGGTCCTCCGTGACTTCCTGAAGAATCTCCTTTGGGTCCTATTCGTTACGAAGGGAGAAGAGTAGGGTACGATGTGAACCGAATCGGGAGATAGTTCGTCCATATGCTCTTGCTGAATTGGTGAATCCTCCCTTCCATGTCCTACATTCTGATTTGGCAATTCTTCCACTTCCATGTGTGTTTGCGGGGATTCTTCTGTTCGCAGAAGGTTTTGTCTTCTTTTCAAAGAGCGTTTCGTGGAAGAAATCGGGGGGATTTTTGTTGTGTGTGGGGGAGGTGAGGGTGCGCGATTTGACGTCGGAAGAGTGATTGAAAGAAAAGGGGATCATTTGTGGTTGAAATGGATGTGTGATACAAAGAGGATTGATATGCATCATTCAGTGATTAGTTGACGTAGTTCTGAAGAGCTCCGATGTCTAGTAATGAGAGAGTGATGAGACAGGTACCTCCAACGACTGTGATATTGTCCTTGGAATCGAAGGCATTAGGAAGAACAACAGTGGTGAGGCTGGGCATGTCTATTCGTCACTGGAATCAGAAGCCATCACTCTCAAGAATGACATGCTGAGGATACAGGAAAGAATCACCGAACCAATCTTCCGTTTCAACAGTCGTGAGAGAGGTGAGCTTCGGCAAGTCTATTCGGTGACTCTTGAGTGACTCTCGTACTCCGCATGATCAGTGTGCTTGCTTCATCTTCATCGTTGAACACAAATGCACTCTGACCCATCTGAATGGACTCCAGTTCAGGTAAGTCTATTCAATTAGGTAAAAGAAAGGGAATCACTCTCAAACACAGCACGAGAACACTTAAAGAATGCACTTCCTTCAAAGATGAGTGATTTGAGAGAGGGCATGTCTAGTCATTACTCATTGTGAATGAGAATACTCTTCAACTCCAATGAAGCATAATAGAAACTGCAAGACTCTTTATCCAACTCACCCATCTCAATCACTTCCAGCGCATCCACACTCTCAATCTCGATCACAGTGTACTCAGAGAAAGAATCCTTACCAATCTTCAATGACTTCAACTTGGGACAGTTCTTCAGATAGAACTGACCATTTGGAACAGGGGTTTCCTCCGATTCAGAGTTATCATGAGTGAAGCTGTTCATTCCAATCTCCACACTCTCCAACTCACTCAATCCAGTGATGTTGAATACAGTCACATACTCAAAACCATTATTGCCAATCACAAGAGTCTTCAATCTTGGATACACGCTCAAATCAAGTACAGTCACATTCTCAAATGGACACACTCTGCTACCAATCACGAGATCTGTGACCTCGTCAGAACCATCAAGAACGTTCATGCAATACTCGTAGGAGGGGAAAGGGATAGACACATAGAGTGCTCCGATGTCTACTTGTGAGACCGTTTCAGCACAGCTACTCTCTATGACCGCTGTGTTCTCGATGTGGAGGAATGCAAATGGAAGATACACATCGGTGAGATTGGGCATGTCTAAACATCAGTCAATGGTGGATGAGAATCACTCTCAAGAGTGATGTGACGAGGATAACGGAACGTGGAACTACCTCTGAGTGTTGTGAGTTTGGGCAAGTCTAGTCTATCAAGTTACTTGACAAGAGTCACTTCGCATGATTAACGCGCTTGATTCATCATCCTCGCTGAACATAAATGCATCATAACCCATTAGAATGGAAGTTAGTTCAGGCAAGTCTATTCAATCAGGTGAAGGAGAAGAACACACTCTCAAACACAGTACGAGAACACTCACTGAATGCATATTCACCAAAGAAGAGTGATTTAAGAGAAGGCATGTCTAATCATCATTCATTGTGAATGAGAATACTCTTCAACTCCAACGAAGCATAACGGAAGTTGAAACTAACCATTTCAATCGTTTCCAACGCATCCACATCCTCAATCTCAATCACAGAGTAATCCGAGAAGGAATACTCATCCATCTTCAGTTCTCTCAACCTGGGGCAATCCTTCAAGTAGAAGTGACGATTCGGGTCATCGCGGAATATGTCCCACTTTGAAAAACTCCTTGCACCAATCTCAATGCTCTCCAACTCACTCAATCCAGTGATGTTCACAGTCTCCACATACGCGAAAGAGCGCTGACCAATCACAAGCGATTTCAGTTGAGTGAATCGAGTCAAGTCCAGTTCAGTGAATTCAGGTTCACTAACGCCATTGTCGATGATGATAGTGGTGACACTTGAAGCGAGGGCGTTGAACTCATCGATAGAGGTGACGGTTGCGTTGGGGTTCTTCATGAGATTGGGATGATCAGCCAGAGCACCGACGTCTACTCTTCATTTCAAAAAAACGCAGCGTTACTTGAGATGTGGAGGTCCCAATAACTCTCAAAGGAGAGAGTGGTGAGATCCACCTCATCGAGATAGGGCATGTCTAGCGTTCATACCATCGCCGATGTGGATCACCTTGAAGAATGATGTGACGAGGATAGCGGAATGCGGGTCCATCACTTGTAAGAGAAACGAGTCCGGTTAGGTCTACCCAGTCAACTCTTACCCACTTCCGTACTTCGCATGATCAGTGTCGTTGAGTCATTCTCCTCGTCAAAATAGAACGCATCACTACTTATCTCAATTGATCCCAGTTCAGGCAAGTCTATTCAGTGAATAGAAGGGGATGAAATCACTCTCAAACACAACACGAGAGCACTGTTGGAATGCACTCCAGCCAAAGGTGAGTGAATTCAGGAAAGGCATGTCTAGTCATCACTTATTGGGAATGAAAAGACTCTTCAACTCTAATGCAGCATAAGCGAAGTTGTAACTATCTTCATGCAAATCACCGATCTCAACCGTTTCCAATGCAGGCACATTCTCAATCTCACACACAGTGTAGTCGGAGAACGAATAACTACCAATCTTCAACGACTTCAACTTGGGACAGTTCTTCAAATAGAAGTGACGATTTGGATCATTATCATAACCACCCTTGCATTGAGTGAAACTGTTCTTTCCAATCTCCACACTCTCCAACTCACTCAATCCAATCAACTTCAACTCCTCAATAAACTCAAAACTCTCACTTCCAATCTTAAGGGTCTTCAGTTTTGGATACACGCTCAAATCGAATACTGTCGCGTTCTCAAAGGGACACACTCTGCTACCAATACTGAGAGTCGTGATTTCGTTAGAACCCTCGAGGATGTTCATACAGTAGGTGTTTGAAGTGAAGGGAACAACAAAAATGAGGGCTCCGATGTCTATTCGTAAGAGATGGATTGAATGAATACCTCCAATGACTGTAATGTCATCAGTGTAAGTGAAGACGTTCTCGGGGAGAGTTACGTTGGTGAGGCTAGGCATGTCTATGCATCACTAGTAGTTCATTCAGAATCACTGTCAAGAACGATGTGTCGAGGGTAAATGAATACGTCACTAACACCCACGAGTGTGCTGAGTTTGGGCAAGTCTAGTCCATCAAATCACTTGAAAGGAACCACTTCGCATGACCAATGTACTTGAAGTATCGTCATCGTTGAATCTGAATACCCATCTGTCCATTACAATGGATTCCAATTCAGGCAGGTCTATTCATTCAGGTGAAGGAGAAAGAGTCACTTTCAAACACAACACGAGAACAAGCCTGGAATGCATATCCGAAGATGAGTGATTTGAGAGAAGGCATGTCTAGTTATCACTCTTCATAAATGAGAATACTCTTCAACTCCAACGAAGCATAATAGAAACCACCCATTTGAACCGTTTCCAAAGCATCCACATTCTCAACCTCAACCACAGTGTAATCAGAGAAGGAACCAGAACCGATCTTCAGGTATCTCATTTTCGGACAGCTCTTCAAATGGAAATGACGATTAGGATTATTCCCACTACTCTTCGTGAAGCTCTTCTCCCCAATTACCACACTCTCCAACTTATTCAGTCCAGTCATGTTGAATACATCAACGTACACGAACGACTCGTTGCCAATTCTCAGCGTTTCCAATCTCGGGTACACACTCAAATCAAATGTAGTCACATTCTCAAATGGACAAACAAAATTGCCAACCACCAGGTCAGTTAATTCATCAGAGCCCTCGAGAATGTTTAGGCAATACTCGTACATTTCTGCGGTCTGAATCCTGAAGAACGGATAGAGATCTCCAATGACTAGTTGTGAGAGGGGAATACAGTGAGTACTTCCACTGACTGTGACGTTAATCTTGAGGGAGAATGCATACGGGAGATACACATCAGTGAGACTGGGCATGTCTAAACGTCATTTCATGTGAATGAGAATCACTCTCGAGAGTGATGTGACGAGGATACAGGAATGATTTACTACCACTACCGACAGTTCTGAGTGTTGTGAGTTTGGGCATGTCTAATTAATCAATTCTCATTCATTTCGGCACTTCGCATGATCAGTGTGCTTGAAGCATCATTCTTGAATTGGAATGCCATATAACCCATTTGAATGGAAGTCAATTCAGGCAAGTCTATTCAATCACTCACATCACAATCAATCACTCTCAAACACAACACGAGAACAATCACAGAACGCATAATAACCGAACATGAGTGATTTGAGAGAAGGCAAGTCTAGTCATCATTCATCGAGAATGAGAATACTCTTCAACTCCAACGGAGCATAATAGAAACTGTAACCACCCATTTCAATCATTTCCAATGCATCCACATTCTCAATCTCAATCACAGAATAGTCAGAGAAGGAATAACGACCCATCTTCAGTGACTTCAACTTGGGACAGTTCTTCAAATAGACATGATGATTTGGATCAGCTGTTATATCATTCGTATTCTTGTACTTCGTGAAACTGTGCTCTCCAATCTCCACACTCTCCAACTCACTCAATCCAATCATCTTCACAATCGTCACATAACTCAAACAATGATATCCTATTTCCAGCGACTTCAGTTGTGTGAATCGAGTCAAATCCAACACAGTGAAGCCCGGTTCACCAACACCATTGTCAATGATGATTTGAGTTACACTCGAATCCAGAGACATCAACTCATTGACAGTCCGAACAGTCGCATTTGGATTCTTATTGGGGATATTCGGATGATCAGCCAACGCACCAGTATCTATTGAATAACACAAGAATACAACCCCTTCTTGAATACTGAATGTCCCAATAGTACTGGAATGCATAATTCGTGAGAGTCACATTGGTGAGATTGGGCATGTCTAACACATCATTCACAGTGAATGAGAATCACTCTCAACAGTGATGTGACGAGGCTTACGGAATGTGAAACTGAAGTAT
>ERZ1106948.794-NODE-794-length-11880-cov-3.751543_pt1 | contig 11880 bp, 6 predicted proteins | sample MGYA00403673_ERZ1106948 | MGnify/ENA primary metagenome ERZ1106948 (study PRJEB35170, sample SAMEA104062409) | human gut metagenome | biome: human gut; feature: human-associated habitat; material: faeces | place: Denmark | collected 2012-05-07 ...
GTTTGTAGGCGAGGGGAGCGGCTATGCCGCGACCGATCCGTGAGAGGGATTTAGTCCTCGAACGGATCAAAGTCGCGACGGACGCGGCGACGCGGGCGCTCAGTACGCTCTTCGCGGTCGGCGCGGTAGTCGTCGTAGTTGTCGTCGGTGGCGTAGCGCGGGTTACGGTCCGAGCCACGGCCACGGCCACGGGAACCGCCACGGCGGTCATCACGATCGCCACGGTCATCGCGATCGGAAGAGCGACGGCGACGCGGACGATCATCGTCACGGGAGTCGCGAGCATCACGGTCATCGCGATCGTCGAAGTCACGGTCGGCAGAACGACGGCGACGCGGACGATCATCATCGCGATCATCGCGATCGAAGTCACGGTCATCGGAGCGACGGCGACGCGGACGGTCGTCACGATCGTCGAAGTCACGGTCATCGCGCTCGGAGCGACGGCCACGGCCGCCACGGCGATCGTCACGGTCACCACGGCCACGGCCGCCACGGCGGTCATCGCGATCGCCACGGCTCGGGCGGGCGTTGTTCTCCTGATCCTCGAAACCAGGAATGGCCAGGGAGATCTTGCCGCGATCATCGACACCCTGAACGATCACCTCAACGGTGTCGCCTTCCTTGAGCACGTCTTCGACAGCGTCAATACGCTCGCCGTTGGCCAGGTTGCGGATCTGGGAGATGTGCAGCAGGCCGTCGGTGCCGGGGGTGAGGTTCACGAAAGCGCCGAACGACGTGGTCTTGACGACCTTGCCGTTGTAGGTTTCGCCGGCCTCGGGCACGTGCGGGTTGGCAATCTGGTCGATGATGGCCTTGGCCTTCTCAGCAGCCTCGCCACCCTCGGAGGAGATGAAGACGGTACCGTCATCCTCGATGGCAATTTCAGCGCCGGTGTCTTCCTGAATCTGGTTGATCATCTTGCCCTTCGGGCCGATGACTTCGCCGATCTTCTCAACCGGGACGGAGGTGGTGATGATGCGCGGAGCGAACTCGCTCATCTCGGCCGGGCCGTCGATGCACTCGTTGATGACCTCGAGAATCGTGGCGCGGGCTTCCTTGGCCTGCTGCAGAGCGGCGGCCAGGATGTCGGCGGGGATGCCGTCGAGCTTGGTGTCGAGCTGCAGGGCGGTGATGAACTCGGAAGTACCGGCCACCTTGAAGTCCATGTCGCCGAAGGCATCCTCGGCACCCAGAATATCGGTGAGGGTCTTGAAGATGTGCTTGCCATCAACGTCGCCGGACACGAGGCCCATGGCGATGCCGGCAACCGGAGCCTTCAGCGGCACGCCGGCAGCCAAAAGGCTCAGCGTGGAGGCGCACACGGAACCCATCGAAGTGGAACCGTTGGAACCGATGGCCTCGGAGACCTGTCGGATGGCGTAGGGGAACTCTTCGCGGCTCGGCAGCACCGGCACGAGAGCCTTCTCGGCGAGGGCGCCGTGGCCGATTTCGCGGCGCTTCGGGGAACCGACGCGGCCGGTCTCACCAGTGGAGTACGGCGGCATCTCGTAGTTGTGCATGTAACGCTTGGACTGCGGACCGGACAGCGCGTCGATCTGCTGCTCCATCTTGAGCATGTTCAGCGTGGTGACGCCCAGAATCTGGGTTTCGCCACGCTGGAACAGGGCGGAACCGTGCACGCGAGGCACAATGTCCACCTCGGCGGACAGGGTGCGGATGTCGCGCAGGCCACGGCCGTCGATGCGGTAGTCCTCGGTCAGGATGCGGCGACGCACAATCTGGCGCTGCAGTTCCTTGAAGGCGTTACCGAGTTCCTTGTCCTTCTCGGCATCGTCCATATCGGTGAACTCGTCCGCGAGCACCTCGCGCACGTGCTCCTTGATCTCGTGGATGCGGTCCTGGCGCGGCAGCTTCTCGGCGATGGAGAGGGCCTCGTCCAGATCCTTGTGAGCGATCTCGTCGATGCGGGCGTACAGCTCGTCGGTGTACTCCGGGAAGAGCTGGAATTCCTTGGTCTCCTTGGCGGCGATCTTCTTGAGCTCGTCCTGAGCCTCGCAAATCACCTTGATGAACGGCTTGGCGGCCTCAAGACCACCGGCAACGACTTCCTCATCGGGCTTGGTCTGACCCTCGTCGTAGATGAGGTGCCAGGCGTTCTTGCCGGCACCGGCCTCGATCATGGCGATGGCAACATCACCGTTCTCGATCACGCGGCCAGCGACCACAATCTCGAACACGGCGCGCTCACGCTCGCTCCAACGCGGGAAGGCAACCCACTGGCCATCAATCAGCGCCAGACGCACACCGGAGACCGGGCCTTCGAACGGCAGACCGGAAATCATGGTGGAAGCGGAAGCGGCGTTCAGGGCGATGACATCGTAAGCGTCATCAGGGTTCACGGCGAGCACGGTCTCGACGACCTGCACTTCGTTGCGCAGGGTGTGCGGGAACAGCGGGCGCAGCGGGCGGTCGATGATACGGCAGGCGAGGATGGCCTCGGAGCTCGGGCGGCCTTCACGACGGAAGAACGAGCCCGGGATCTTGCCGGCAGCGTACATCTTCTCTTCAACATCGACAGTCAGCGGGAAGAAGTCGTAGTTCTCCTTCGGGCTGGAACCGGCGGTGGTGGTGGACAGAATCATGGAATCGTCGTCGAGGTAGGCGGCCACAGCGCCATCGGCCTGCTGGGCGAGGCGGCCGGTCTCGAAGCGCAGCGTGCGCTTACCAAACGATCCATTGTCGATTACGGCCTCAACGGCCTTGATTTCGGGACCCTCCATAGGGTTCCTCCTTCTTTAATTTTCTATTTATTCCTACATACTGTGTTGCGGTTTGGCGACTCGCTTGAACCGCAACTGTCCTCTTCAGCGGACGTCACATACCTTGTTTCGACTGACCCCTTGGCCGTCGTTCCTCGTGTCAACCCCTTCATTCGGGTTCTCCTGTCGGCCTTACCTGCTGGCCTATCCTCTAACCCTCTTGCCGTTGTTGCCGTTGGCTGGCGATATGTAAAACGCCCGAGCACCATCCTAGGTACTCGGGCGGAAGTCTTCAATTATCGACGCAGACCCAGACGCTCGATGAGGGAACGGTAACGGTTGATGTCAACGCGCTTGAGGTAGTCAAGCAGGCGACGACGGTCACCGATCATCAGCTGCATACCACGACGGGAGTGGTGGTCGTGCTTGTGCTCCTTGAGGTGCTCGGTCAGATCAGCGATACGCTTGCTCAGCAGAGCAACCTGGACCTCCGGAGAGCCGGTGTCACCTTCATGGGTCGCGTACTTAGCGATGATTTCCTGCTTTTCTTCAGCCGTCAGTGCCACGGCATCCTCCTTATATTGCTGCGCGGTGCTACCGGCCCGATGCCGGCGCGCTCTCTATCCGCGGGCGAAATACGCCAAGGGTCAATTATACAGGAGCACCAGACACCACGAATCAGACCAACGTCAGCAGGCCGCCAAACATCACAACAAGCAAAGCAATCGTCTCAATCACAAAAAAAAAGATAAACGACGCCCAACTGCGCGTCAGCACATTCAACGGCGACTCTTTTTTAATCGTCACCAACAATCCCACCCACAGCACCGCGAAAACGGCAACGCCAATACCAACTGAAATAATGCCAAGATTCGCCGCATTCGCCAATGCCGACGACTCTCCGTACACCACATATGTCGCATACCAAAAATCAATTTTCAGAATGCGCAGGCCGGCAATGAGTTGCTCCGCCGCCAAGCCAATCACAAAAACCGCGCCCCACAAGCGCCGATGGGCGTCAACAACCAGCAGACCAAGGCCGGAAACGGCAATCAGCGTCACCGTCCAGGCAACAAACGCGGCGCCGCGCGGCTCAAGCGCGCTCAAATTATCAAGCAGCCACTGCGTATCGTTCACCGCAATCGCACGCCCCCACCAATACGGCACCACAATGGCCGCAATCACCAGCAGCGCATAAGCCAGCCACAATGCAGGATGCGAGCGCTTACGCTCAATATCGGCCAGCGACAGCGTCGATTCGGGAATGGACGCCACCGGATGCTTGGAAACATCGTTATGTTTGGAAACGTCGTTGGGCATGGGCGAAACACCATCGGACCGCGTATCGATTTCAGCCTGCACCTCACCGCTCGCCTGCTGGTCGACCGGCTGTTTCTCCACGCTGGAATTCACCGCCATCTACGTTTACCTCGCGTTCGTTGTTCGACGCCACACCTGTCTGCACAATGCGTCGTCTCATGCCGCGACGCCCATGCTAGGACGGTATTGTATCGTGAGTGCGCCATACGATAATGACATGGCGCCGGACATAACGCCGCAATACCTGATTTTCGCTAATCGCAACCATGCTTCGGCGGACGACATAAGCCATACATATGTTCATAAGGGCGAACCATATCCGAATTACTCACTCCGCTAACATCACCACATAACGGCAACATAGATACACAGCCATACTTGATATCAGGAGAACGCCGTCGATTCGAAATGAAAACTGCCAGCCGCCCACACACCAGCTCCTTTGTTTCCAAAATCGCACATTCTACGCCGATGTCATGCTCCACCATGTCTCACGCCGCGGTCTCAACATAACAGGATGGGTTGTACGAATCCACGTTGCCGAGCATTCGCACAACCCACCATTGCGACACATCACTGATTCCGCACATTCAATCGCTGCAACCAACAGGCTGCGGCGATATTTCAGCGCGAAGAGCGGCGTATCCGAATGACACTGATGCCAGCCAGCATCAGGGCAATTGCAGACAGCACCATCGGTGTTACGGACGAACCAGTTGATGACAGTTCAGATGAATTATCATCAGCAGTAGAAGACTGTTGCTGGCCGCCATCACCGGTCTGATCGCCGTTACCCGACTGGTTACCGTCACCGGTCTGATCACCACCACCAGGATTTCCGCCATCACCAGACTGACGGTCAACCGCCAATTGCGCGAGCTGCAAACTCAGTGCACGCTGCGGGGCATCCACCTCATTTTGCGTGGAAGGATCGGATGCCAACGCCTGCTTTGCCTTATCAAGTAGCGTGAGCATCTTATCCCACTCATCCATAGGATATTCCGCAGACTGCAGAGAGTCAGCCTGATCAATGGCCGAACGCAGCTTAGACGTATCCACAGCTTTGCCGTCAGAAGTCAACACGTCGCTCAAGTCATAGTAATCAAAATCGACATAACCACCCGTATTCTCCTTGGCGTAATTGAACAAGCCGATTCGATACCCCTTAAAGTGCGACAAGCTCCAATCGTAAGTCAGCGGCCCCTGCTCGTCGCCAAGCTTGGACCATTGCTTACCGTCCAGACTGTACCAATACTGAATCGTCAACTTACCACTCGCATTATCCAGTGTGTTGTCCGACTTGATCCACACATTGGTCGCATCATCTGGCAATGTCACTGTGCCGCCCGATACAAAGGCCTCTTCAGCGTCACGATCAATCGTATCGTCAACGATATTACCGTCCGCGTCCTTCACGCCATTGTCGTAGACACGCTTGACCACGCCCAACGTTCGCTGTCCATTTTCTTGACGCACAGCGGCATAGGCAAAACTACGGGTATATGTAGCGAGGCCTGCGGTGTCTCCATCCTTCATATGACTGACATCCATGTGGGTTTCCACAGACATGGATCCGCCAAAGGTACGCTGCGACAAAACGTTACGGGCGGTTTCAAAATATGTCAGGTCGCCATAAGTGCCTTTCATATATTTGGCCGTGGCGGAAACCTTGTGCCCATTGGTCAAACGCAACCAGCCTTCACGATCAGTGAGAGACCAATATCGGTTATCTGGATTATGTCCCCATTCCCATACCAAATCAAGATTCGAACCATTGGGTTGGTATTCTTCGGCGACCGGATATTCCTTCTCATCAGCAAGACCGATCAGGGAAATATCGTCGATGACGTAATCCATGCACGTGCCTTCCGCACCCCACGCGGTTTCGACAATGAGTTTGGAACCTTCCACATTAGCGTCGGATGGGATGGAGAACTCACCTGTGATAGTAGTCGTCTCCCCACGTTTCACTGTTCCTGTGGCCACACGATTAATTGTGCCGTCTGCATATTGAATCGCCACATAAAACAGGTGGGAAGTCACAGCCGATGAATCGACGCCGTCCATCTCATGGTCGTATCGAATCGTTGCACTGGCACGATATGTCACGCCCTGCTGCAATTTTCCATCCATAGATTGACCCGGGCCAGCGCCATTGTATTCGCCACGATTCGTCACAGCAAGACTCGTGGTTCCAGAAAGAGAACCATCCGTAATCGCGGTAAGCGTACCATTCCACTGAGGGGTCCACGATTCAGTCCCGTTTTCGAAATCGCCATTGTCCACCAGCTCGATTCCAATCAGAGAATCGTCAACCTGAGGAGGCTCCTCCAGAGTCCACCAATCCTGATCCTGATAAGACTGATGAGGCGCGTCATTATCAAAATCGTCCGAATTGACCAGGGAACGCTGGCGAACCAGATTCTCCAAATCAGCAGGCAAATCAATCAGTTTGTCGTAGGTGTCCGACGCGCTTACCTGATTATTGTCCCCAAACACAGGCCATCCGTCATCACCCCACGTTGCAGGAATCAAACCGGGAATACGTCCGGTCGGATATGTGTCTCGGAAGAAGAATCCATGCCAAGACGTCGTGCCATCACCGTTGTCGACTTCAACAAGGCTACCTTGTGCGAAAGCACCTAGATAATACTTTTTGGCTTCGTATTTGGAGCCATCAAGCAAATCAGTGGTGCGCAGCAGCATCACCGTACGACCGTCTTTGCCCCAGTAAATCGTTGGAGTATAGAAATAATCACCGATTTTGAAAGTCTGAGATCCTTCAAATCCGGTAGGAGTCTCACCAAGATCATCAGTGAACTGTTCGGCAGAGATGATATTCTCATGGCTCTCCACCACCGTGGTTAAATCATCGGACAGCCTATATTGGTTGACGCCGGAGATAATCCAAGGACTCCCTTGCTCATCAAAATACAATGACGGATCATGGAATCCCCGATTAAGGGCAATCTTCGTCCAAGGACCATTCTCAATATCATCGGTGTAGTAGATATAAGCGCCATTAAGGTTGTTCGTATTGAATAACACGTAGAAGCGGCCATTGTGATAGCGCAGCGACGGAGCCCACTCGCCTTCGCCATACGAGCTAGCTCCATTGCGCAAGGATGAAGCATCGCTCATAGAAATGCGATCATACACGTACGTGACTATCCACCAATTGACCAGATCATAGGATTTCATAATTGGAGATCCGGGACTGAGCTCCATAGTGGTACTCACCATGTAATACACATCACGACCGTCTTTGTTATTCGGATCGTCCTTCGACACACGAATAACACTGATATCCGGAACATCCGTGTTCAACATGGGAATGGAATACGTGCCATCACCGCTATCAGTCGTGGTGTAACTGCCATCCGATGGCGTTGAAGATGGCGTTGAATCATCCGCAAAGACCGGCATTGGCGCCAAAATCAACCCACAAGTCGACAACACCGCGATAGCACTAGCCGAAATTTTTTGTCGTAAATAATTCATAAGTCTTTTAACCTTTCATGATAAGCACTCAACATCGAGTGCGTATTCCAATAGCATGCCCGCACAAATCAGCAATGAATGACGATAAGACATTCCCGCATATGGATAAGTGATGGACATTACCACTGCCAAAACTTACGCTTGAACAAGTACCAGTTCTAGGTTTCATGTGCGGTCATCCCGAGGCTGCCGCTACGGGATGACCGCATTACCAAGAGGTAACTAGCGCATCTCGCGACGCACTCGCGCTACGATCACACCAGTGAGAGCCAAGCAAGCGACAATCACAGCACCAGGCAAGACAGAGGAACCGGTTTGTGCCAAATCCACGCCATCCGTGTCATTGGAGCCGTCGGCATTGCCATCAGTGGAATCATCAGCCAGCTTCAGACCGGCACGTGCACTATTCAATGCAGCAAGCGCATCTTGAACCTGCTGTTCAGTAGCGGATTCATCCTGCAATACCGCCTGAGCCTTCTGCAATGCGTCAGCAAACACCTTCCAGCTCTCTTCCGTGTAATCGGAAGCGTTCAGGCCGGAATTCTCATTCACTGCGCTCTGCAAATCAGACTTGTCCACCGGAGTCGAAGGAGTTTCATCCTGCGACTCCGTGAAAGTGTACGTAGTGATGTCGTACAGCTCATCCTGAGCATTCGCACCACCATCGGATTTGAAGGAGAACACCACATGATGCACCCCTGTCACACCCTCAAGGGTGGTCGTGTAATCGGCGTACTCGGATCCATCACCGGCAGGAATCGAAATAGAAGCCACAGGTTCGGAATCCGGATCATCAAGACGAATCTCAAGGATGCCTCCGGCTTTGCCAGCTGCAGTCACAGTCAGCGAAGAGGCGCCGTTATTCCCGAAATCGACATTCGCCAAAGACGTCCACTCACCATTATTAATATTGCTGAGCTTCTGACCTTCGGAATTGTCTGTAGTCATATCGACCACGCGCACACCAGAAGTCAGGTCATATGCGTTCTGAATGCCGGAATCCCATGCAATGGTGGAAGCTGGAATGCCTCCATCTTGATACGCGTCCAGATTCTTCACCGAAGAGAGACCCTCATATGTCATTGCAATATCGGCAATGGAACCATCCTCGTTAACCGTAATCGGATCGAGATGAGTATTTCGGTAGCCATGCGCCGCGTCAAGATTACCGCCGTTCATCAATTCCTTTGCCACCGTTTGCGCATGGTAGGTCATATACCACTGGTCGCCAAGTTGAACCATCGCGTGATGATTGTTGCCGCCAACACCGAAATACGTGCTCGGATTCTTCAGAATCTCACCCTGATAAGTGAACGGCCCCATCGGGTTGTCTGAAGTCATATACGCGATATTGCCGTAACCGACCGTGTTACCATCAATTACGTTGTCATGGCTGAAATTAGTGCAATACGAGTAGTAATAAGTACCACCTATCTTGGCAATCCCGGAGTCCTCAAACATGGCAGGTGCGTCTATGGCCTGAGCCTCACCTTCGGTATGCAGCATGTCATCGGACAGTTTAATAACGCGAGCCGTGTTCGGATGTTCTTCCTCGCCTGTCGGAACACCACCTCCGTAATACAGGTAGCCCTGCCCGTCATCATCCACGAACACCGCGGGATCAAACAGCCAGACCACACCAGCGGATTCAGGAGTACCGCCCTTAATCAACAGCTCACCGGTTTCGTCCTTCCACGGACCAACAGGAGAATCCGAGGTCAGCACACCGATACCGCTGCCGCCATTGGCGAAATACAGGAAGAACTTCTCTTTACCGTTGATGGTCTTATGAGCGACGGCAGGAGCCCAGGAATTGCTGGCCCAGGTGGCCACCCCCTGTTCTCCAGCCACACGAATGTAACCCTCATTACGCCAATTGACCATGTCATCACTGGACAGAACATTGATGGTCTTTACTTGAGCGAACGAATTGTCCTTGATCTGCCCAGTACTGTCATATTCATAGTCATAATTCAACGAGCCATCAGCATTCACAGAAGTGCCATCACCCGTAGTGTAGATATATACGCGTCCGTTGTATTCCATAGCCCACGGATCGGCGCCATACCAATAATCGATAATCGGGTTTGAATAGTCGCCGAAAGCCTTGGCTGCCGTTGCCGTACCCGTAGTCGGCGGCACGAATGAGGAACCAGAATCCGAACCGGTTACGGAAATGTCGTCGACAATGAAGTCGGCATTGCTCGTGCCATACTTGTTTTCAATCACCAGCGAGGGACTGGTGAAATCACCACTACCACCTAACGTTCCAGTACCTGAAATTTGTGTCCACTCACCCGCTTTCGCCGTTCCGGTCGCAATCTGGTCACATCCGGAACCATTACCCGAACAAACAGTGATATTGAATTCACCGTCTTCCGTGGCCTTGACCCACATACTTCCGGTATATGTCTGTCCTTTTTCCACCTTGCCATCAAGAGACTGGATTGCACCAGCATCAGAGGATGTACGATCAGTAACGCTCAAGGCGCCACTGCCACCATGCACATCATCCGCAGTGACGGCAATGGACGATGCGGAGCTATTCCACACCGTTCCAGACTTCCAACCATTAAGATCGTCTTCGAATCCGCCGTTGACGACCAATTCGACGGGTTCATCGGCCGACGCCGCAGTCACTCCGATAGTCGCTGGAAATACAGCCCCCATGCAACACAGCACGGATGCAGCCGCAGCAGCAACCACACGACCGGTTTTCCTTGTTTGCAATATGTGAATGTTATAAACCATTCAGTTCCCTTTCCTGAATGATGGAGGGCGACTCCCCCCCCATCTTTTTTTCTTCGCCGCACAATCGAATCCCACGTTGGTTACGACCACATCGCGGCTCATTGCAAAGCCATGCCAGAGGAACGTCCCTCAAGGGCAGCCATGCAACAGCCATTGTATAAATGAGCGCATTTCACTCGCGATCGTCCTTGATAACAAATTGATAACGATATGCACAATGAAAATAAGTTCACATAAACGCAACGCAACACATCAAATATGACAGTTTCATATGCCAATTACACACTTTGCATAACATATTTCAACAAAGAATGGAGACGTACAAGCGAACTCATCTGATGCCACCACTCATCGCCTATAAAGCTGGCGTGTCGCGCCACAATAACATCACAGCCGATAAAACGACACCCCGAAGTTGAGCCTCATTCAACAATGCGGCCAGCTTAGACACACAACCAACGCTTCGCTTCATAGCACCGAACATTGATTCCAGCACAGTCACGACCATCTTCTTTGAAGGCAATCGTGTTTACGCCCCGGGTTCTAAATAGAAGTGCAACACCTTGTCTAAGGTTGGAAGTGTTCGAAGTTTCTAACTTAAGAAGGTGTTGCACTCATGGGTCAACAGTATTCGCACCTGTCGTCCGAGGAGAGGATCCTGATCGAGAAGCTGCATTGCGAACAGCATCTGAGCATTCGGCGAACCGCGGAGAGGATCGGCCGGGACAAGTCCACGGTGTCACGCGAGCTGAGGCGCGGCCTGTGGTTCGCGTCCAACGAGAACGGGTCGTACCGTCCCTACCGGCCGAAACGGCTGAAGACCGGGCCGTGGACCTTGGGTTCGTTCTATTCGGCGCTGGCCGCGCAGAGGAAGGCGGACCTGCGCCAGTACCTGGCGCGCGGCAGGAAACGCCGGACGAGGAAAAAGGGCAGGAAGGCGAAAGGGCCGCGCATCCCGATGCGCGTGCCCATCGCGGACCGGCCCGAGGCGGTCGGATTCAGGAAGGGGTTCGGCCATTTCGAGTCGGACACGGTGGTCGGCGCCGCGCCGTCGAGGCGCTGCGTGAACACGCAGGTGGAGCGCAGGAGCCGCAGGCTGTTCGCCCGGCTCGTCGACGACAAGAGCGCGTCCGCCACGGCCAGGGCCGAATACGAGATCTTCAAGGACATCCCGCCGGCCGCGCGCGTCGACCGCACGTGGGACAACGGCACGGAGGCGAGCCTGCACATGCTGGTGGACGAGGCGCTGGGCATGCTCACGTACTTCGCCGACCCGTACAGTTCCTGGCAGCGTGGCAGCAACGAGAACAGGAACGGCAGGATCCGCCGCTATCTGCCCAAAGGAACCGGGTTCGAGGACTTGGCCCAGGAGGACCTCGACGCGATCGTCGGTGAGATCAACGACACCCCCCATGAAGCTCCTCGGCTACAAAACGCCCAACGAGGTATGGGACGAGGAGATCGCCAGGCTACAATCGAAGGCAGCCAGCCCGAACACAAGCGTTGCGCTTACAAATTGAATCCGGGGGGTGCCGAATACGCACAGCGCGAACGCTATGCCGTACCCGACGAGCAAAAGCGGCGT
>ERZ1106948.807-NODE-807-length-11619-cov-4.954514_pt1 | contig 11619 bp, 10 predicted proteins | sample MGYA00403673_ERZ1106948 | MGnify/ENA primary metagenome ERZ1106948 (study PRJEB35170, sample SAMEA104062409) | human gut metagenome | biome: human gut; feature: human-associated habitat; material: faeces | place: Denmark | collected 2012-05-07 ...
GCGCACGCTTGGAAAGCGTGTTGGTGTAACAGCCTCACGAGTTCGAATCTCGTATTCTCCGCCCGGATTGGAACCCCGAAAACCGTTGGAATCATTCGGTTTCTGGGGTTCCTTCTTTTCCACTCCGTTTTCCGGTTCCTTCCAGATTCCCTCCGAATGCTTCTTTCATTGGCCTCGGTTTTTGAATCGTCCCGTATCGCAAGTCTCGCGTGTACGGGCCGGCATCCAGGAAAGTCTCTGATTGCCATGCTGCGGCTTATTGGTGCCAGTCTGTGGTCTCAATAATGGGATTGTTTGCCCTCATATGTCGATATTTGATTGCGATTCGGTGGGGGAGTTGCGTACATCGTCGTTTTACGCGCACTTTTGCGCTGCGCTACGTTACGCTCGAAATCGTGACGTTGAGAGAAAGAAGCACGACGATGGTTGACAAGACGGCTGCCGGCAGCCAGCAGACTGACCAACGCGATGCTGATACTCGTGACTCTCTGGCGGCGCTTGCCCGACGCCGTTCGAATTCATCGCCAATCGTATTGCAGAGTGATGTGCAGGCCGCTCCGCAGGAAAAGCAGGAAAAACAAGAAAAGCAGAGCGAAGCTGGGTCTGCCTTGCAAACGGGCGAGGATGCGAATGATGACGCGAATCGTGCGGAAGAATCGCAAACCGTGAAAGAAAAAGACGCTGCGGATGGTCCTGATAATACGCAGCAGCCGCAGATGGCATCCATAAGCGCCATCACAACGCAGGTTTTGCCACCAAGCTTTATTCCGACCGCAACCGGTCGTATTCGTCCTGTAACGGGCGCTTTTCCCGCAATTCAGTCCGCTTCGCAGACGGAACAGGCGCAGCGCAGGCGATCCATCCGCTCGTTGGCCGCGGGGTCGTTGCGTAGAACCAACATCGGCAATGCTGAAAAGGCCGGCGATGTGGGGAGCGCGGGTAGTACCGGACGGACGGCGGGGAATGGCGATACGCCGTCGCCGCGAATCGCCAGCAGTGCTCCCCATTATGCGAATTGACCAGTGGACTGATCAGAACGGCCAACGTAACAAATCAGTGGGAATACTGGACATACACGCGGTTCACGCACGGTACGCGCGCTTCGCGCTGCATTGTACGTCGCTGTACTACGTCATTCCAATTGAATCGCAACAATGCGTATAGCAGATGAAAAGCACATACGAAAAACGCGCATGAAAAAACGGTCCCGATATATTCGAGACCGTTTTTCATGAGTCGATGAAGCAAACGCTGTCCGGCAGCAAACCGGCTCAGTCTTCGCTGGTTTCGCGCTTATACTGCACGAACGTCTTCATGGCGTAGGCAAGGCCGGCAAGCAGCAGAATGGCTGCGCAGGCAAGGGAAATGCCGATGCCGGTTTGCGCAAGCTGCCCATATTCCGACTTGGTCAGCGCGCCGGTGGATGCGGCGGTTTGATCGCCGGACGCTGTGACGGATCCAGTTGCGGCACCATTCGCGCCAGTGTCGGCAGCCGTGCGCACAGTGCCAGTGGCGCCGTTGGCTCCAGTAACGGTCGTACCGGCATTCGTTCCAGCCGTGGTGCCATGCGTGCCGGTAGCAACGGATGAGCCGCCCTGCTGACCCGTCTTGGAGTTCGCGTCCTTCAGCGCCGCGATGAACGACTGATGCCACTGGTGGCTGCTCGCCGCAAACGCGTCATGCCTCGTCTTGAGTTCGTCGTGGGTCTCCTTCATATCGGCATGCATCTGGTTGAGGTGGGCCTGCGTGTCCTGCATATCCTGATGCAGAGCGTCGTGACGCTCCTGACCGCGCTTGACCGCGCCGTCAATCGCATTCTTTATATCCTCGCGGTCCTCCTGGTAGTTCTTCCAGGCCTGCTCGCCGTGCTGGCGAAGCGCGTCGGCGTCCTCGTGCGCGTTCTGATGCAGCTGCTCGGCGTGCTGCTTGGCGGTTTCCATATCCGACTTGATCTGCTGATTCGTTTTGTTCAAGTGCTGCACGGCCTCGCACGCCTGATCGGTGCACACGGCCATATCCTGGTCGATCTGCCCGCTGATGGCGGTGCTGCCGGCCAATCCGTCCGTAGACGGTGCGACTTCACTGGCCGAAGCCGCGGAAGGCAGGACGGCCATGCCGATGGTTAATATTCCCGCCGCTGCAGCTGCAGCTGCTGCAATACGATTCCTCATGGTGATTCCTCTCCTGCGCACGTTTGCATTCGATCTGTGATTGTGCGCTCGCGTTCGTTCCGTATGCCATAGTAGGAGGGGAATGTGCCTAAATAAACCGGTGGAAAAATGACATTTGTCTAGTTTCTGTGATGCTGCAGCAGTCTTCATAGTTTAAGCGGGAAACCAGAATCCAAACCAGAAGCCGGAACAGCCTGCTCAAAACATGACCAAGCAGGCCCAGCAACGGCTCAGACCGCCCGTACTTATCCCGCCCGTATTGGTTTATCTAGCGGCGGCCCCAACAAAGATTACTCAACAATAGTGATGAATGGGCTAGCCGGCAGATTAAAGTCGTTGTACAGGATGCTCGCGCACTTCGGATTGCCACTGAACAGGTAACGTACCTGGGTTATACCGCTGAGATTGTCAAGTGGCGTTCCATTGGCCGCGCTGAGCACCACCTGGTTGCCTCTGATGATGGCGTTGGCCGGTACCCATTGTCCGGAAGAGTTGGCAACCTCGAATCCCTGCAATGCCGCAGTCGTTGGGATTACGATATTGCTGATACCGTCAAGAGGGGTCGCTTTCGAATTCTTCGTATAATCGGGTGCGCTCGCGCTTGCGCTCTTCGTATAGTTCGGCTGCATCGCTTTCAGTCCGCTTGCGGTGCCGATTTGGAAAGACAGGGCGATTTTGCCGTCCACAGTATGCCGGGCACGTTCGATAAGCGGTCCGTTGGGTACGGTGGTGCCGTCTTCCATGGCGAGATATTGCGCGGCCATGCGCGCCCCGAGAATATCCTTGCCGAGCGGATGGATCAGCGCGGATGTGCCCTTATCGGTGTCAAGGGAAACCGTCATCGCCACATTGGAACGGTCTTGCAGATTCGCGTTGTCAAGCGTGGTCCGCTGCGCTTCACGTACGTTCTGTGTGTACTGATAGTTCGTCCATCGCGCGAGTTGCACGTATAGGAACGGCAGATTCTTGCGTCCGAATACGGTACGGTACTGGTTGATCAGCGCGGTCATCTGCGACTCATACTCCGTGGCGGTCGCAAAATTCATCGCATCGTCGCATCCTTGGTACCAGAGCACACCTGCCACATGAAAATCTTTCAACGGTGCAATATGGTTCGCGTAGATATCTCCGCCGCGCACATGTCTGCGTATAGGCGTGCCGCCCCACGCGGTCTGGATGATGCCGACCGGCACGTTAGGATGCTTCGCGCGTAGCTGAAGTGCGAACTGCTGTGTCAAGTAGCTCAAATGCAGTGAGTTCGTGGAATCCGCATTCAGCCACGCGCCAGCGTTCAGGTTGACGTTGGCCAGCGGAAAATCCGTGTTCTTCACATCATGATCTGCGATAACGAATTTCACGTTCTTGTCGACGAGTGGTTTTGGAAGATCGGTCTCTTTGATGATTCCGTTGCCAAAATTGGCGCTGTTCTCCGGGTAATACTGCGTATAGTTGAGTTCCATGTTCGATTGGCCGGCCGCCACGAACACGTCGCCCACATACACTTTCGCCAGTTCCGTTACGACTTTGCCGTCGTACTTCACCTGTAACGAATACGACTCGAGGCTTGCTTTCTGTGCGTTCAGCGTGCAAGTAAACGAACCATTTTTTGCGATTTTCGCAGTGGCGCTCGCAGTCATCTTGCCTTGGGCAAGTGTTGCGGATAGTTTCGATGCGTCAATCTGTTTGCTGGCATGCGCGAATTTGACGGTTCCTTTGACCACTAACGGCTGATTGCGCCGGAAGACCATATTTTCCATGTAGTAGGAAGGCAAAGTCACGGAAACCTGCGAATTTGAGGACTGTGCGGTTTCTTCGTTTTGGTGCAATGCTGAACCGTTGCCCCATTTGGGGCCGCACCCGACGATGATGGCAACGACTATTCCTACGGTTACGATAACGGCAAGTGCCGTTCTTGCCAATCGTTTCGTATTCAATTCTGATTTGCTTCGTTCTTTGTCAACGCCCGCTCGAAGGTTCTGGCCTGTTTGTCATATGCGGCTCGTTCGGTGTTGGCTTTGCTGGTGGTCCCGGACGGGTCGGCTTTGCAGTCAAGCGCCTTCGGCGATTTGACTTCTTCCTGATACAAGGTGCTGAGCTTTTCCAGATCATATGAGGAATCCATGCTGGAAAATGCGTCGACAATCTTTCCCTTGAGCTGGAAATCCTTGGAATATGAAGCGTTCATGGCGGCAACCGCGTCTCTGCAGTCGTTAATGGCATTCAGTTCGCGCATTTTCTGCGATGTTCTCACGCCCATGACGCCGAAGACCACAATGCATACCGCAACGACGATAACGGCTACGATGATGGAACGGCGAATCAAGTTCTTGACATGGTTATGTACCCAAGTGTCGCCATCTTGCACGCCTTGCGATATGGCGATTTGGAATGGATCTTCGGGAGCCGTTCGGTAGGAAGTCCCCGGTGCTTTTGTTCTAAGCTTTTCGTCACGATTGGTGGCATTGACGGAATTGTTGGATTTGCTGGTCCCGACGGTCGCGGTACTGCTGAAAGTCCGGGGCTTGCGGACGTTACTTGCTTGACTGTCAGCTTTATTTGGCTGCCTTTCGTGCCGTGCCATGCTTCCCTCCAGGAGTCCGCGATACCGTTTTGATGTTGTCTATTGGAGGTGGTCCGACAAGGTCCTCTGTTCCCAAATGACAATACATAAGGTATGTTACCCGTTCCACTTCCGAATGCCAGCACTTCATGTTGTGGCATATTCGGTAAATGTGAAGTTTGGTTTGGAATCCATCTGCTTTATTTTAAGTGGGGACATCTCAGAATACACTTAAGTTTTGCGTGTGCAATTGCGTCAACGAGTGAAAATGCGTTTTGTGAGAGAGGCTGACGATGATATCACCGAAAAGCTTGATGAAGATTGTGTCCACCGCTTCCGTGGTTGCAATGACGGTTTCCGTTGCCGTGGTGCCGGCTTACGCCATGCAGGATATTGCGATTGAGGATGCGCCAAGTTCTTTTGCCGCAACTGTGGATGATGTGCAGAATTCGTCAAACAGCATGCCGGACAATCCGAACGCGACGCTGCCGGAAACGGTAAGCGAAAACATTTCGGACGATTCCACTGTGGTTTCGGAGAACCTTGCGGTTACGCCGGAAGGTGATGCACAGAACATTGAGACCGGCGAAACCGTGACGGACGCTCAGCTGGTCGGCACGCAATCGCAGCAACCTGATCCACTGGCCAAAACGGATGGCGAATCATTCATTCCGGTGAGTGCCTCGGATGTGAAAGATGCTGTGGAACAACCTGTGAAACAGTCTGCGGAGCAGTCGTCCTTGAAGGGTGGCTCGACTGTCCGGCTCGCTAAATTCGAGAGCAACGAATACGGAGCACACTGGGGAACCTACAACGGAACAAAGGCGTTTTTCGATTATAGGAACAACCTGTTCGTTCAACAAGCCAAGGGCGTGATTGATGTTTCCTCATGGCAGGGTGACGTCGATTGGGCCAAGGCGAAAGCCGACGGCGTGGAAGGCGCAATCATTCGTTTGGGCTATGGCTGGGGCAACTATGCCGATGCCAAAGCGCAACGTAACATCAACGAATGCAAACGTCTTGGTATTCCTTTTGGCATCTACTGGTATTCGTATGCATACGATGCGAACTGCGCACGTGCGGAAGGCAATGATGTGGCTGCCAAACTCCGCCAGATGGGCGTGAGCCCGAACGATCTGAAATACCCTGTGTATTACGACCTTGAAAAGTGGACGTGGGCTGATCATACCCCGCCGACCAATCCGAATGTTTATAGCGGTATGGCCGACGCCTGGTATGGCGCACTGCAGTCCGCCGGATACAAGAATCTCGGTGTGTATTCGTATACGAGCTACCTGCAAGGCCCGCTGAACAATTCGAACATCTACGCAAAGACCCGTTGGGTGGCGCAGTATGGTGCTCAAATGGGATACAACGCCTTCGGTGCCAACGACCGCGGCTGGCAATACACCAGTTCCGGCCATATCAACGGTATCAGTGGTTCCGTGGACATGAATGCTTTTGGCAGCAAGAATTATGCCCAGGACTCGTCCGTCATTGATGTGCGCAAGATGCCTGTGGTGAGTGTTCCTGATGGTAATTATTTCATCAATGTACGTTTCAAGGTGGCTTCTAGCGTGGATATTTCAGGCGCCAGCACGTCTGATTCCACGACTATTCAGCTCTACTCCGGCAATGGGTCCAAAGCGCAACAATTTAAATTCTCTAAACAATCAGATGGCAGCTATGTGATTACCAATGTGAATTCCGATAAAGCCTTGGATGTTCGAGGAGCGGCAGCGGGTAATAATTCTGTGGTGCAACAGTATGCAATTAATGGAACGAATGCACAGCGGTGGTTCATTCGTGATTCCGGTGCGGGATATTATCTGCAGTCGGCTTTGGGTAATTGGGTGCTTGATTTGAGCGGTGGCAACACCTCTAACGGTACTGCGATTCGTCTTTATGCGCCAAACGGTACTCAGGCTCAACGATTCGTTGTTTCCTCTAGCGAAGTTAGTGTACCGGTAAATGCTGCGGTGAACATCAAATCCGCAGGGAAATCCAATCTTGTATTTGATGTGCCAGGAGCTTCTACCGCAAACAGCGCTAGAATTCAGCTGTATGCGGCTAATGGAACGAACGCACAGAAATTCCGTTTCCAGCAGATTGGCAATGGAACCTACAACATTGTCAATGTGAATTCCGGCAAGGTACTGGATGTTTATGGCGCTTCTGCGTCCAATGGTGCGGTTCTACAGCAATATGACAGTAACGGTACGGTTGCTCAACAATGGACTGTTCGCAACTATGGCGATGGGAAAATCTCATTGATGTCAGTGAACGCGAATAAAGCTATTGATGTACCGGGCGCGAATTATTCGTCCAACGTCGCATTGCAGCTGTATTCGCCAAATGATACCGCTGCCCAGCAATGGATCATCGAGAAGTCTAAAACCATGCGCGACCGTTTGAATGAGCAGGCGGCAAAGCATAGGCAGGATTTGCCTGATGGCACATATTCTTTCGGTTCAAAGCTAAAGACGAACATGAAGATGGACGTATATGGTGCCTCCCGTTCGGACTGCGCCAATGTGCAACTTTGGACTGGGAATGGCACGAATGCTCAAAGATGGAGAGTATCGCACGATGACAACGGTTATGTGACACTAACCAGTGCGAATTCAGACAAAGCTCTGGACGTTTATGGTGCGAGCACTGCCAACGGTGCCAACGCGCAGCAATATGCCTCGAACGGCACATACGCCCAGAAGTGGATCGCCATCAAAAACTCCGATGGCTCATACACGTTCCAGTCGGCGCTCGCGGAAAACAAAGTCCTTGATGTTTCGGGTGCTTCTACCTTGAATGGTGCCAATGTGCAGCTGTATGCCGCAAATGGCACGAATGCCCAAAAGTGGGTGAAATAGCAGACAGATTAACCAATAAAATATGGCTGAGGACAAGTATCTTTTTTGCTCTCAGCCATATTTGGAATCTGTGCTATTTCTGGCGCCGCATCATGGCGAATTGATTGGCGTCGATGATGAATGCTTTGCGGTCGTTCTTGGCCATGACATCGAGGATGATGCCGGTGATGAACAATAGCAGTCCGGCAATGACGAGCATGACCGCGCCAATAAGCGTGGGGAATCGTGCCACCATGCCAGTGTGCCAGAAGTCCACGGTCACGCTGCCGCACAGCACGATGCCTATGATGCCGAGGATGGTGCCAAGTCCGCCGAAGAACGGCAGTGGCTTGTATTCGCGGATCATGCGGAAGATGGTGCTCATCACCTTGATGCCGTCGCCCACGGTGTCAAGTTTGCTGACGGATCCGGCAGGACGGTCGCGGTACTGAATCGGCATCTCGAATAGGCGCAGGTTGTTGTTCAACGAGTGGATGGTCATCTCGGTTTCAACCTCAAAGCCGCGCGAAAGCACCGGATAGGTTTTGACGAAGGTGAATGAGAAGGCCCGGTAGCCGGTCATAATGTCGGTGACGTTGGCGTGGAACAGGCCGTTGATGGAGCCACGCACGAGGCGATTGCCAAAGTTGTGGAACGGGCGCTTGTTCTCTTGGAAATACGTTGAACTGAGCCTGTCGCCAATCACCATGTCGTATCCTTCGGCGATCTTCTCGACCATGGCGGGTGCCGCGTCGGCTGGGTAGGTGTCATCGCCGTCCGCCATGACGTATACGTCGGCATCAATGTCTTCAAACATGGCTCGGATCACGTTGCCCTTGCCTTGGCGTGGTTCCTTGCGAACGATCGCTCCCTCGGTCGTCGCGATTTCGGCGGTGCGGTCGGTAGAGTTGTTGTCGTACACGTAGATGTCGGCATTCGGCAGTGCTGTTTTGAAATCGCGTACCACCTTGCCGATGGTGACTTCCTCGTTGTAACAGGGAAGAAGCACAGCGACGGAAACGTTCGGATTATCAGACATGAATCCCACTATATCCTTTGCACTAGCCGACTCTGATTGAATCAGCGTAGCTGGCCAACGGTGAATGAAACTGCTTGATCTGAATCGGAGTGCTTGGGTATCAGCGCTGTGTCATTCTCAGAAGCGATGATTGGTCGTGAATAGCCTTTAAGTTCGCCCAGATATTTCACTTTCCTTCTTCGACCAATTGAAGGCGTACATTCCGGCATTGTCGGTTTGGGAACCGGATCCCCATACAATCCAGGAATCGTTCATCGACGCGATGACGTTTGATGATTTGACATGTACCCAGGCAAGACAATGCGCGAAGTCATCTGACCGAAGGCCAATGTAGTTGCCGCTGTTGATGGTGCCATCGGAAAAACTGACGGCTCTGTAATCTTTGTGGGCCCAGACTCCTGATATACCCCATTTCGCATTCTCCGACGACATGGGAAAGACCGTAGACGATGTATGTCCGTCGTTTCGCATCAGCTTAGAATAGGCTTTGAATTTGCTGGTTTTTTTGTCCGGCTGAGCCGGCATAGATGACGCCTTTTTGGGGTAGCGGCGGGGAAATTGCCTGAGCCAATAATGTCGGCTTTGTCTGAGTTTCAGCGGACTTCAAGCTCCATGACAAGACGGATTCTTGCCATTTTCCGTTGATTTTGATATTTGAGGCGAAGTAGACATAATCATCGTTGGCTGTGGGCACAATCTCCCCATAAGTCTGTGGCGTGGCGTTTGTGCCGTTTAATTCTTCGGCTGAGCCAAGGACTTTGGATGAGGATGAGGATTTATCCCAGATTCGGATTTGCCAATTGTCATAGCCGGTCTGATCAACCGTGTTGGTGGTCGAGGATTGCCATACAATTTGCGAACTGTCTCCGGAACCGTCTTGAGGCTCGTAGTATTCGGTGGAATCATTCCCGCCCAACGGATTGTGCCGACCCATCTCGCCGAAGCAGGGCAGCGGAGTAGCTTTGCAAATTGTCCGGCGTGTCAGTGGCGGATCCGAATACGGTATCCATGTCGATCGGGAAGGACGCGATTTGACGGAAATCGCCTCCCAACGTCCAGCCATCCGAGAGCTCCGCCGGTTTGGATCCTTCTGAGACTTCGACGGTGTCTGCTTTGGAATTAACGCCAGTGATGGTGAATGGCAGCGTGTTTGCTTGGAACGTTTTCGGTTTCGCCTGTTCCACATGGGCTCCAGTAGAAGGGGAAGCACCAACGGATTCTTTTTCATTCGAGGTTTGGTGGAAGAGGAAAATTAATGATGTCGCAACAGCAATTACGGCAATAATAGATACACCGATGATGATGCGTTTTTCTCATGGTACTTTTTGCTGTTTCCATATGTTATTTCGCAGACACGATGCCAGGGGCGTCACCATCCACGCTTTGCAACAGATAGGCCTGGCGGAATGAACCAAGGTGATCCCAAAACTTTTGTGCTCCGCCATAAGACGCCAGTGGATCGTCGAACAAAACGCTGTCATCTGATGTGTTATACGCGTCTACGACGATTGCATGCGAGAAGGTGCTGTTGGAATGCTCGTTGGGGTGGTATCCACCTCGTCTCTCATGTTCGAGGACCATTGGCGCGTAATCTGTTTCGAAGGAATGCAGAACCTCATACCGAAGTGTGTTGTAATCGGGATAACCATGCACCTGGAAGGCGTTACGTCCTAGCCAGTTGTTCAGACCATTGACGATGTCGCCATCATGAGCGCCATCCCATTGGGTGTTCATATAGGCAGCCATGGCGTCGATGGAAAGACTGGTTCCGTTTGTGGTTCTCCACTTACCGGCATTGCGCATCATCATGAAGCCCGAAGCGGGAGCACAGTAATGCGTGTTCGGTTGGCCGGCCCATTGAACATAGTGGGAGTAGGAGCCATTCGGGAAGCTGCTCCACCAGAAGCGACCGTGTTCGAAGTCCTGACGCGAGTGTCCTCGGTCATTGTACTCATCGGAAGTTGGATAACCCAGATATCCGTGTTCGTATCCGTTTTGCCCGTAACGAGTCAGAAAACCGTTGGTGACTAGATGAGCTCCAGTATTCGACTTCCAATAGAAAGTGCCTCGTTGGAATGTTTGTCAAACTCCGTTGGCGGCGCTTTTGGTTTCGTCGGAAGTTGGGAATCCGGTTTTATTCAAACCGTAATGTTCGAACTGTGTTTTGATGGCACCACGTATTGCGCGGGTGCCGGTCTTTGAAGAGTAGAAAACCGTCCCATTCTGGAAATTCTGTTGGATTCCCTTCAGATTGCCGCTCTGAACATTTTTCGCAGCTACTGTTGGGAGCCCGAGATAGCTTTTGGGTCCTCCGAGCTTGTTCCAGTACACATAGATATTGGAATCAATGATGTAAGCGGTGTTTTTGTCTTCTTGGGAAGTTTCCACTGTGACGAAGTTGGTGGGATGCCAAGTTTTTCCGTTGGCTCATCCAAGTTCTTCCCACTTTGCCTGAATGCTGGGAACGGTGCTGCCGTCTTTGCAATAAAGAACCTCTCCGCCTTGGAATTGCTGGGATGCGCCTTTGGAGTTGGTTTGTTCGTCGGACGTTGGGTATCCGAGCCAACCTTCGGCTCCGCCCTCCGTGTTGTACTTGGAACGGATGCACCCTTTCTCAGGGTATAGGTAGCGTTCCGACTGCGGTTCCAGTATGCGGTTCCGTTTTGGAAATTCTGGTATGCGCCATGCGCGGTCGGCTGCTCCGGGCCGGTCGGTTTACCGAGTACGCTATGGGGAAAGCGGTATGACTCAATTGCTCCTTGTGTATGGTTAGATGAGTCGAGTTTCCAATGCTGTGCCGCGCTGTTATTGGACTTGTAGATTTGAATATTGCTGCAATTGGAAAGAGCTCCACCTGCAAGGTCCAGCACGAGGTTCCAATCCAAGGCTGAGTGAAGTATAAAATCATCGCGGGAACCTTCCGCAATCCATTGCTGAGCTTTTGCGATATGGCCTGATTTTTGTTCCGCCCTTATAGTGGGGCGGCTTGCGCCGCTTGGT
>ERZ1106948.814-NODE-814-length-11475-cov-33.353503_pt1 | contig 11475 bp, 17 predicted proteins | sample MGYA00403673_ERZ1106948 | MGnify/ENA primary metagenome ERZ1106948 (study PRJEB35170, sample SAMEA104062409) | human gut metagenome | biome: human gut; feature: human-associated habitat; material: faeces | place: Denmark | collected 2012-05-07 ...
CGAAGTGGAGCTGTCAATCCACTTGTCAAAATGGTTTGAAAGGGAGGGGTGGGAAGTGGGGTGGAGAGGGGTAGAGGAAGAAGTCGAGTATGGATTTGATGGAGAGAGGTGAGGATTAAGTGATTGTAGTTTCGGGTATGTGGATGGGAGAATGAAGTTGAGGGAGTGAATGGTGTGTGGAAGTGGATTCTTTGGGTGAAGTGGAATCGATTTGAGGTGGGATTGGATCGGATGTGTGAAGAAGTGTGCGTATCAAAGAAAGATTCAATAATAGCATAGACCAATCAATTGAACTTGCGTTGCAGAGCCCCGATGTCTATCCGTGAAGCTGAAACAACGCAACTACTTCCTCTGATCGTCACATCATCCCTGAAATTGAATGCAACGGGAAGATACAAATCATCCAGACTGGGCATATCTACACTTCATTTTCTAGTAGATGAAACTCACTTTCAAGGACAATATGATGCGGGTAATAGAACGGCTGATTTCCTTCACCCCTGAGCGATTTGAGTTTGGGCAGGTCTATTCACTCAATTCCTATTCATTGCATCACTTCGCATGATTAACGTCGTGGACGCATCCTCACTCTCGAACTTCAGTGCGTCACCACCCATTTCAATCCTCTCCAACTCAGGCAAGTCTATTCCCTCATGCAATCGAATAGAACGCACTCTCAAATACAACACGCTTACAGTTGTAAAACGTTCCATCGCCGAACGTAACTGATTTGAGCTTCCTTAAGTCTAGTCGTCATTCATTGTGAAACAAGAATACTCTTCAACTCCAAGGAAGCAAAACGGAAGCTGTCGCTCCACTCATTCCCATTGCCCATCGCAATCACCTCCAACGCGTCCACATTCTCAATCTCACACCCCATGTAGTCGTTGAACGAAAACACGCCCACTTTCAGCTCCTTCAACTTGGGACAGTCCTTCAGCTCGAAACGCCGATCTGTTTCCCCGTGATTGTCCCAGCCGTTCTTGCACTTCGTGAAGCAGTTCTTTCCAATCACCACACTCTCCAAGACACTCAGTCCAACGATTCTGACCACATTCACGTAGTTGAAGCAGTGGTCGCCAATCTCCAGTCGCTTCAGCCGCGAGAATCGGGTCAGATTCAGCTCAGTGAGGCCCAAATCGCTCACATTCTCGTCAACAATGATCTGCGTTACGCCAGAGTCAAGAGAGAAGAAATCACTGACACAGCGCACAGTGGCGTTCGGGTTGGGATGAGGGAGATTGGGGTGGTTCGCCAGCACGCCGACGTCTACTCATCAGGCACTCACACAACGCCTTCTTGAACAGCGGAGGGTCAGAAAGCACTGAAACGCGTTCGGAAGAACCACGTCGGTGAGACTGGGCATGTCTAGATCTCACAACGGCGAGAAAGAACCACTCTCAAGAGTGACGTGGTGTGCCGAGGAGAAGGAGTCGCCGTTTTCGTTTTGATTTCGGATGGACTTGAGTTTGGGAAGGTCTATTTGTTCAATTCTTCCGTCAGTAGCCACTTCGCATGATCAGTGTGGTCGATTCGTCCTCATATCTGAACTTGAGTGCGTTGTTGCCCAGCTCCATCGCCTCCAGAGCAGGCAGGTCTATTCAGTCAGTCACAGGACGCAGAACGACTTTCCAACACCACACGAGAGCACGTGAACGCGTCGAACTTGCCCATTCTCAACAGTTTGAGAGAGGGCATGTCTAGTCATTACTCACTCTCAACAAGCAAACTCTTCAACTCAAAGAAGGATGCAGGAGCGAAGTTGAAACTCCATTCGTTCAGTTCACCCATCTCAATCACCTCCAACGCGTCTACATCCCCAATCTCAATCTCGGAACAGTCCGAGAAGGAAAAACGACCCATCTTCAACTCTCTCAGTGAAGGACAGTTCTTCAACACAAAACGACGAAGTGGGTTGCGACTCCAGTCGCCCTTGCTCTTCGTGAAGCTGTTCGTCCCAATCACCACCTTCTCCAACTCCTTCAGTCCCACCAGCTTCACTTCATTCGCATCCTCAAAGCAGTCGTCTCCAATCTTGAGTGATTTGAGAGACTTCAACCCACTCAGGTCCAGCACGTCCCATTCCTCCCCATTACCACAGCCACTGTTCACCACCAATTCCTCAATGTGGTTGTGGAACCGCATTTCTTCTCCCACCACAACCCTTTTCTCCAAATGGTCATTGCTCAGCCACTCTCCATCATACACGATATCCCCATTTCGATCGTACTGAATGCCGCATCCCCATCGCATTCCATCGCAAAGCTCTCCCTCGTATTCCACTTTGGAAGTATCCGGATCGTAATTGCGGCCGTAGCACACATTCACATCGCCAACTCGGAATCCCTCGTACTCCCTTCTTCCCTCCTTATCATACAGAATACCCCAACCACATGGTCTGGCATTCAGTACATCCCCCTCCCAGCGATCGCCTTCAACGCTCAAGTCGAGCACTTCGTTGTGCTTCACCTCCCCCAAATCCACTCCCTCCACTTTGACCAATTCCTTCTTCCTCACATCCGCCACAACCACTTCCTTACCACGTTCAATCAACAGATAGTCGTTCATTTTCACGATCCCCTTTGCCACATGAAACGTTCCCTCCTTCTTGTCATAGTCAAGGGTAAAGAAACTGGATTGGCAATCAGCTGGATCCGCCCAATCCATTTCTTCAACAATTCGAGACAGCTCTTCCATCCTAACACTTTCCGCAGAATCCGTCATAATCGAAGACTACACATCACCCTTGACGTATTACCTCACTCCCATTACAGTATTCACCTCACTGGACATTCTATTCTTCATCCACAACTACCTCCCATACTCTCACAATCTGAGCTCCAATAGAAATCAAGAACAGGGGCAAAGCCCTTCTCTGTAACGAATCGAATCGATGGAGATATTCGTTCCCAAAGCTGGATACCCGCGACTGTCAAAAGCACAGCCTATTACTTTGAATGAAACTCCACCCATTTCCAAACCATCGCAAACTCCATCACTCTGCAACCCTCACAACACGCATTCACACCCACCCACACCCCCCATTTGTTTCCTTGGATCAATCCAATCACTCCTTATCCTCCCGTTTCTGCAACGATGGCATCATTCTCTTTCATTCAGGGTGCAAAACTCTCTCTTCTCCTCCTCATTCTCTATTCCAGTGACCTCCGACAACACCTCTTTGATTCGTCTATCCTCCACGTGTACTTCATAACGCACTTACTCAAGCAGTAGACCAACCGTTTCGATTCTCGCGTTCACCGGTGGTGTGTTCGTGCCCATATTCCTGACCTTCGCGGTGTATTTACCATACTACAAGAAGATTCATGAAGAATGGAGCGTATCGAGACCCGTCCTTCTCCTTCTCTCTCATAACGCATAGAATCTGATGTACTTCATGTCCTTTGTCATGATTCTGTTCGTGGTTCTGTAAACGGGTGACATCCTTCATCTCACTCATAGTCTCGCGTTCGTGCTGTGGAAGGTGTGGGGCTTGCTGACACCTTTCATCCTGTATCTATTTCTTTCTTGTACCCTCGATATCCTCTCTTTCCTGTCACCTGTTTGGTTGAACAACCCATCTCTTTATGTATTGTATGTAACGGAAGACTGTGCAATGGCGAAAAAGGTCTTCGGCGTGAGTTCCTGCTCTACACCTCATCTCTAGTCTCCTCTCGTACCCGTAGAGAATCGCCAGCCAATGTGGTTGCCACAGCTCGAGCACACCAAAATCTCCCACTTGTATCCCGGGAACCACGTATCCTCATCAGAGGGTTCTGTCACCGCCATGAAGTTCATGAGCGTTTTGAAGGTGATCACGCTGAACGAGATGCCGAAGCGGTTCACAAAGACGCTCCGAACGCAGTTGCCTCCAAACAAGTTCAGCCGCTGATAGGACAGGAAGTGGACCAGCTTCTGTCTGCAGTGGCAACGCACCGTAATGGACTCCTATCCCTCAGCCTCAGCGAAAAGATGGACTCGACAGAGCTCGTGCGCCAACTCAATGCGTTCCTCTGCGCCATCGGCTAGGAACAGCTTCTTTTCCTCTTCGTAGCTGACCAGCAACTGACTGCTGAGAAGAAAGCTGAGTTCCGTGGTGCTTGCGGGCAGAGATCGCAGAATCGCGTCGTCCGTTTGTGAGCACTACGAATCAAAACACGAGAACACAAGCACATAAAACTGGTTGCATGTGACCAAGATGTGAAGCGACGTCTCCTGAATCCTCCGCTCTCGGTTCTCGAGAACGCCATGCAAATAGGCGGCTTTTCCGAGAAACGGATACGCGTCTAGTCATGATGCGAAAGAGGAGGGATCACAAATGGGAGGCGCATTCATGGATTGGAAGAAGGGAGGGAGATTGACCTTGATCACTTCGTCCTCTTCGTCGATCAAGGTCACGTTCCCCGTAATCGTGTGATTCATTGAAACGGAGTAGTCACTGACCTCGCATCGTTCCTTGCACACAAACACCACGCCGATGCAGTACGACGACTCATCCTATGATTAAGCACCCAATGCACTCCAACGAAGTGTGCCCTCTCCACACTCACAGTACATCCGTATTCTAATTCGATGTCATGCGAACCCTCATCGGAATGACAGCCGATGACACACGGAACCAGTCGGGACTCTTCCGAGGAGGAGCGCAGTCCCAGGAGCTGCAAAAGCAATAGAACCACACTAGGATTTGACGTCACGTAGGGAATGCGTTGCCCGGGGAGAGGGATGATCTCCTACAATGAAGAGGAGGAATAGAAAGGACGCGGAGCGGGATGATGCAGGCACGAAACTCTTTTGAAGTCACGTTCTGCTGGGAGAGAGTGTCCGCGTTGATGTCGTGAGTCAGGTGATTCTCCTCTGCGTCATCTCGGAAGTGGAGAATGTAGTCGTGGGACGCGATTACGTCGTTTTGAAGAGTCGCTGGCTCCTGTTCCGCCTCTTCTTCTTCCGCTCCCTGATCGTTTTGAATGGTTGCATGGTACGCATTGTCCTCCACAAATCCTTGAATCGCGTCCTCCTCGTAATCATCGTTCTCCAGTGCGTCTTGGATTTGGTAGTCCAGTCCCTCTTCATCAAAATACCCGTGTGGCTCCTGCGGATCATCACGGGCGTCATCGGAGTTGTTGATGCTACTCATTACAAGAGACGACGCGTTGGCACTATATAACGTGCGCAAATTCGTCAGAATCATCGTCATCTCCATCAAACCCTATGTATCAGCATACGTTAAGAGATGACACCTGAACCGTAATCCCCGTCGGAGTATCCGTAATCACTATCCATTGCACGTTGTTCCAATAAAGAAGGGAAAACGAGTTGAGAGTGGATGTGAAAATGATCAAGAGAGCGTCGTCTATGAACGCTATGAGTGATTCATAAACTCAACGCTCTCATGAGGAATTCATAAACTCAACGCTCTCATGAGGAATTCAAAAGCTCAACGCTACCAGCCAACCCCTCTCAACAACAAACACAGGGTAAAAGACGAGATCCAACAAATACAAAACTCACCCCTTCACAATGATTGTCGTCGAAGAGTCATGAATCCGGTTGAGAGTCGGGAGGCTCCTCCGATTCCCCCTCCTCCGACTCGTGATATTGTACAGAACCGCTCCAACGGTTGCAATTGCAACACCGAGCACGTTTTCAAACGAGAGGTGCTTTCCGAAGAAGAGCGATGTGGTGAGAATGATCGCCACACGCTTGAAGGTGCTCGTAATCGAATAGGAGAGCGAGGAGAGGAGAAACATCGCCTATCCGTCACAAAACGCTCCACGGCCATTACAGAGTATGATGCAATTGAACTGACGTACTGAAGAACAGCACTGAGAATCACATCTATCCAGTGGACGTGGCTCATCGAAAAACTCCGAATCTCCGAATAGACTACGAAAGGAAGGAGTAATGCGCAACTAATCGTTCCGTTACATAAATGAATCTGCTCGTAACAACCTTAAGCAGTGATTACGAATTCTTTGCTCAAGCCCGTCTTCATCATCATCTTCAAGTACACGCCCTGCCACACGCTCACGACAGTCGAACACAAGGCGCAGAAGAAGCCCTTCCACACGAACCTATTCATGACCCAAAGGGATAGGCAGCACTCGACTTCGTTGACGGAAGCGTAGATCACGCCGACAACGATCGGAATGAGCGAGAGGAGCGTGGGCAAATCAACGGCATCGCCCGTCCACAGAAAGACAATGACGACGTTGAAGAAGGGTTGGAGCGCCTTCACGGTGTGCGTTAGTGACACTGGAATCAGACCGTAGGACGTGTATGTCAAGAACTTGGCGGACATCATGGAGAGCGACAGGGGAAGGAAGAAACGCACCGACGACTTGAATGAAATGCACTTCAAGTAGGAATTCAGCTCCTTCTTATGAAACAACGACATCCGAACGGCTATTCGTAACCGAAAGGGAAAACCATAACAGTCACATATACAGCTGATTAGCACATGGAAGAACGTGAGAGTGAGCGGGTTCATAGAGGCATCGACAGTGATTAACCGCTTGTTGATCATCGTTGCCAGAATGGAAAAGGAGTACCAGATGACGACAGCGATTGAAACCTAGAGATGACAAGATTGGGAAGATCCGCGCCTCCGTTATGTGTACCACTTGCTTTCTCCACTTCTGCGTGTCGTAAGTATACTTCACGTTCACATCGTCACATGGCGTGTCATCACCGGGCGAAGAAACGCGCATTGTCGAGAAAATGCGCGTGGAAACAGTGACGGAAATGTCTAGGTTACAAGGAATCGAGCAAACAGAGGTGATTTCTGTAGCATAAATCGCCCCGCTTTGTGGAGCCCTCTCGAAGTATTGCAGAATCGAACGCATTTCGAATGAGATCCATGCTGTGGGTTTCGCTGCTCTTTGCTATCGTTTGTTCCACTTTCCTCGTTCATGCGATAGGCCCTCTCTCTGAGCGAGCCGGAGGACAACGTTGTATACATCAAGAAAGAGAAGCTGGATGCGTATGTGGCAAGCAACCCTCTCGTTCTTGTTCATTGGTATGCTTCGGTGCGTGTTTCAGAATTCAACTCACCCCATAGTGGTGCAGCTACTGTAAGGACTTTGCGCCAACCTGGAGCACCATGAGCGATATTGTTGTGGAGGGAGGGAACGAATTCAAGGTAATCAAGGTGGAGCTGGGCGAGGATCAGGAGTGGAAGAAGCGCTTTTCCGTGGACTCCTTTCCCGATTTCGGTGTCTTCGTGAACGGGGAGTATTCCAGCTTTAGGGGAAGAAAAGAGGCCGGGTAGTCGATGCGTTTCTCATTAACGCCAAGCGATCTGCTTCACTTCGCTGCGAATCACACTTCGGACGGTATTCTGCGCGTGACTGACGAGTACTCCATCGACTACTTGTCCAAGCACGGTAACGGACTGATTCTCAGTCTGTTTGACGAGGATGTCGGTTCCTTCTCTTCTCCGTAAGGCATAGAGTCCCGAAGGCAAGACGTTCAAGAGCAGCGTGATTCGCGAGGAGAACATCCTGTTTATCGTGCCCTCTCGCGAAGTGCGCGATGCGTACATGAAGAGGGTCGGAACGCTTCAAAGCAGGTAATCCATAGAGGAAGATTGAAGAACCAACGCTCATTGCCCTGAAGTCGTTCGACGAGTACTCCATGAAGATGGAGGGAGATCTGCACGACGCCTCGCGCATGAAACGCTTCATCCAGAGCAACGTGAGACCGGTGGTGTATCCCACACGCAACCCTCGTGTACGCGCATCATCACTGCATCACCTTTAGTACAAGAACTTCCTCTACGACAAGGACCGCGAGTGGCTGGTGCTGCTGATCGACAAGAAGGACGCGAAGTACCCCTCCACGCTGACCTCTCAGTACGTGCAGGTGAGAGTGGAGGTGGAGCGTGAGGCGTAGCTGTGTCGCCACAACGCCAAGGTGTCGTGCTTCTACATCGAGAACACGGAGAAGAACATCTACGAGTTCTACACCAAGGAGGAGAAGAGCGTGCAGTTCCCGCAGCTGGTGGCGGTGCACCGCGCGCGCGGGTACCACTTCAAGTACTTCCTTCCCAACACGGAGAAGGGCAGTCTGAAGGACTGGGACACCTTCCTGCAGGAGTGCATGAACAAGAAGCGGAAGCCCGTGCTGCGGTCGCTGCCCGAGCCGGCGGTGCAGGGAGGTCCTGTGACGGTGGCGGTTGGCACGACGTTCGAGGAGCTGGTGATGAAGAGCGACGTGGACGTGGTGGTGCAGATGTACTCGAGTTATTGCGACCACTGCACGAAGATGATGAAGCGGTTCGAGAAGGTGGCGACGTTCTTCAAGGACAACGAGAAGGTGCGCTTCGTGCGCTTCGACGCCAGCGAGAACATGATCGACGTGGAGCAGATTTACGTGGCTCCTGCCGTGGCGGTTTGATGCGTAGTTGAAGTACTTCCACAGCGTGCTGTACGTGAGGAAGGGAGGCGAGGTGGAGGTGATCGAGTACCCCCGAAGCAAGAAGGTGTGGCGAACGAAGGTGGCGATGGAGAGAGGGACTGAGATGTAGGCACTGATCTCGTGGATTTCGTCCCAAATGGATGCGAAGAAAGAAGCAAAGGAAGAAGCGATGGAGGAAGAGTTGTGTCGTGTTTGTTGCAACAAACAAGGGCTATTCCGGATCCGTCTCCTCTCTCGGGCGCTCCACGAGAGGAGCTTCCTCCACGTCGTACTGCCGTAGACGCCTTGTCGGATTGCACGCCTTCAGCACGACAAACAGCACGGCAACGAGAACGATACCGAGGAAAGAAAAGCGGATATAGATGGATTTGTTGGTGCTCACTTGGGGCATGTTATTCTTCAAGAAGAGTCGGAATTCGCTATTGCTCAACGAATATCGGCGCAGCCCTACACGGAGTTCAACTCCTTCGTGAAACGAACTCTCGTCTTGTCCCTCTTCACGATCAACACCGTAGGCATCTTCTTCATCTTGTATTTGTTGCAGATGTGTCTGTTGCTCGTGCAATTCACCTATTCCTCACACCCGTAGCGCACTCTCACTGTCAAGAAACGAGGCTGGATGGCGAAGTCCATCTCGCTTGCCACCTCCTTGAAGCTCTGCATTTCCTTCGCACACGAAGAGCACTTCTAGGCGTGACCGATCCCATCCTCCGCGAACGTCGTTGTAAGCAAACAGCACCACTACGGGAGTCTCCAGAAACGACGTTTTCAGGTCGTCACTCGTCAGATCAAAAACAGCCGCTCCATGCTACAAGTGACGCCGTCTCTCCTCGCCCACGGATACAGCAAGTAATATGAAAAAACAGAGAAGTAGCTTCATTCTCCGCCCGCGTCTAGATTCCGAGTGATGGGAACGAGACAAGAAGTCTTGACAGCCATGAACCACTGCACGCGCCGGACCAAAGAGAGAGCGAATTCGCCCCTTCCGAAAGACGGGGGATTTTCCGCTCATTGATCTGTCGCCAATTCTCAATCAGGAGCACTAGAAGAGCTGAATGCTTTGTCTTTTCCCCCTTCTCTTGGTCGTTCTAGCTCGTGCTAGTACGTATACTCGGTCGTACCGCGTCCTGGGTGGTTGTTGACGTGTAGTGGTGTGAATCCGTTAACAAGCAGCAATCTTGAGAGCTATCTGTCGTCAAACATGACTGTGGTTGCAATGTGGAGTAATAAAGACTGCATTGATTGTGAAATGGAATTGTTCGTGTTGTTTAGGATGGTGTACAGCTACTCTGATTACGAGGAGGTAGGGAAGCGATGCGGCGGAGTATAATCGTAGGTCATTGTTGCTGCCGCGAATACGGGAGTGGACAAGGAGTTTGAGAAGAAGTACGGCATTGTGGAGAGTTCGAAGAATGCCCAGTACCGCCTGTTCGTCAAGGGCGCTTCCGAGCCGTTTTTGAATACCGAACACAAGCCTACTGTTTGAGTGCGTGGCTTCGGTAACCCGTAGTTGGAGTGGATCAAGGACGTGACGGGCTATGTCCCTCGCAAGGAGTACGTGTTTTTCCTCAATGACCACAACTTTGGCCATCTGAAGACGAAGTACGAAGACAGACACATTCTGATGCTGTTCTGCAAGGAGTCCTCTCCCAAGTGTCAGAATCTCGTGTCCGGCTATCTGACGGCAGCCTTCGTGTTTCGCGTACGCTTGCTTTTTCGCGTTCACCGTAGCACTCCACCAAGTCGCTCTTCGTGTACGTCGATTGCGTGCGGAACAAGAACATTTGCAAGCTCTACAATGTTCCCGACGTTCCTTCATTCCGCTACATCGCGCCCGGCAGCGACAGCGCGGTGGACGACGGCCTGACGAGTGTGCGCGGCGAGAACCTGGTCGGTTACATGAACCTGAAGTGCGGTATTGTGCTGAGAAGAGGAGTGAGGGGCAGGAACGCGCTACCGCGTGAACGGCAACTACGACGAGATGTACGGCCGAACCAGAGAGCTGGACTTGATGGCTCACCAGTTCATGAACAATGTCGCGATGATGATGCTGACGTCATGTCGTAGGACGACAAGGACTACCGCCTGAACCTGATGAAGAAGACGCTCGCGTTGACCGAGCAGCACCCCGAAGCCTCGCGCTACTTCAACATGATGAAGAGCATTATGAAATCGGGGGACCCCTCCATCCTCTCCGAACTGTCCTCGCTGAAGCAGCATCTCAAGGGAGCGGTCGTGGGGTCGAAGGAGTAGCGCCGTCGTCTGGCTCTGAGCGTGTAGGAACAAGGCGCTGTCGGCGCGCTTGAACGTGGTGCACCAGTTCGAGAAGATCGTGACGTGGCACGAGTTGGTGCTGTGTCACCCGTGGAACATTGACTATCTTGTGAATAAGAACCATATGTTGGTGTTAGTGCTGGGACCGGATTGCGATACGTGCAAGGAGGCGTTGGAAGTGTTTGTAGGGGAGGTGGAGAGTGGTGAGGCGTAGACGACACTGTCAAAGCGCGGCGTGCGAGGCGTTATTATTGCGAAGATGAACGGAGAGAAGTATGCAGATTTTATGGTAATGGCGATGGAGGGCGGTGAGGCGTAGTATCCTTTCCAGGTGACCCATTTCCCTGCTGTCTTTTTCTATTATAAAGGAAGCAACTATGAGGAGCCGTTACGCGTTTCTGAGCCCATTTCCGTTTTCTCGCTGATTGACTACGTGGAGGATCGTTTAGATGGTGAGTGTGCTGTGCAGATGTGACGGATAGAGTATTACTCTAGTGATCTTTAAAGTGAGATTTGTTTGTTGAGAATCCAGCGATCATGCTTGATTGGGTGAGAAGTCGGATTTCTGTTTCAGATGGAAGAGAATGAGAGTATCTCCTTCTGCAGGAGCCAAAGCACATTGTCACAGGTGGCGTCATTCCCATGAAACTGATTCTCTCACCCAAACTACAATCAGTAACTCAGAAAAGAAACACAATCAATACTACTGGAAACAAACACAACCAAACTTAATCAACTATAACACTCCAAGGATCCTCAGGGAAGGGATTCGGCAACACACCG
>ERZ1106948.818-NODE-818-length-11450-cov-30.787187_pt1 | contig 11450 bp, 18 predicted proteins | sample MGYA00403673_ERZ1106948 | MGnify/ENA primary metagenome ERZ1106948 (study PRJEB35170, sample SAMEA104062409) | human gut metagenome | biome: human gut; feature: human-associated habitat; material: faeces | place: Denmark | collected 2012-05-07 ...
CCGTCTTCTCTAATGGTGTGAGTGAGTGATAGGGATGCATTACGAAGCCATGGTATTGTTAGAGAGAATGATTGTGTGTTATGTGTGAGTTTGTTTGGTTGTGTAGTGCATGTTGCGATGTGCGAGTGTGTGCAATCTGACTATGAAGTGCCTTCTTTCACATGATGTCGAAAAACGCACCGATTTCCGGATTTCGTGATTATCAAATCCACAGTCTTTTCCTCACTTGGTTCGATTTGTATTTGATCTGAGCACTCTCCGCATTCTCTGAAGATGCAACGCAACCAAGGAAGTGTACGCCCTTCCCTTCCTCCCTTTGACGTGCGTAGGACTATTCGCAGTACTACCAATCGGGCTCCACACAGGATCCCTGTACTTGCTTTCCATGCGATTTCTAATGTGCAGATCCGAGTCAGAAGGACTATCCCCAGTCAGGCTACAACGCGGGCAACTACCCATACGGGGGCAATGCATATGGTGCGCAGAATGGAAATGGGAGACAGTCGCAGTCCTCGGCGGAGGCGAATTCAGGTGGGTGTGTGGCTGCCGTTTCATCGTAGGCTCCTACAACTACGCATCGGCTCCGTACGGAAAGTCACAAACCGACACAAAGAACTATGATAGTCCCTATTCTTCGACGACGCCGTATGACGCCAGCGCGTATTACACTTCTCAGCCACAGGGGACGCCGAGACAAAACACATCATACACGGACCCAAAGACAGTCTATGGAGCGAATCCTTCTTCGAACCCCGCGAGCAAGGCAGAGTCGTCGCTTCCGAGCTATTCTGGCTATCCTCCACCCTCACGTCCGGCCTATGGCACAGACTACCCGTATGCGCAGCCTCGTCCGTCATCGCAGAATCCCTCCTCACTTCCTCCAGCTCCTTACATGGGTTCACAAACTGGCTTCGCCTCGCATCCTCCCTATCGCTCTCCCTATGACTACCCAACGCGTCTCCCACCCTCCGACTCGGGCTTCTCCAACACTCCTTATGCGTCGGACCCGTACCCACCTCGTTCACAGAAGCCGCGCGAGACGGACTATTCGTACCCCTCTCCCTCGAGCCGGAAGGGCTTCTCGGACGCGCCGATCGCGTCGCGCTTCGACATCCCGAACACCAAACCACAGGGTTCCGACAAGCCGTTCACGAAGCGAGAGCGCTCCCAGCGTCGTGCGGGCAGGAGTGCACGGAAGCGATCATGATTAGAGCAGGACGCCAAGCGTCGTCGCGGCTCGCCACGTCGCAAGTCCCGCACCCGCTCGCCCTCCCGTCGTGGCTCCGTGCACTCGCGATCACCTCGTCGCCAGCCGTCGCCGCGTCGCTCTCCATCGCCGCGTCGTTCGCGCGGGTCACATAGTCGCAACCACTCGCGCAGTCACTCACGCAGCCGGTCGCACAGCTACTCGCGTGGCAGCTCGCCGCAGCGCGCGCCGGAGCCGAAGGAGTGCCCTCGTGTTGCGGCGGTGATCACTAGAACGCTGCCCAATCGCGTGTTCTTCGTCGACACACGCTGCGTCTCCGAGGTGCAACGCGACTTCCCCACGATGTACGTGTGTCGCGACTTCATGCGACTGGTGACGTGTTGGCAGAACGAGGACGAGACGCCGCTGCCGCTCTTCGGCACGGTGAATCTGAACACACAACACTATCACGTGAACCGCATCACGCCCACCGCGAGTGCGGGAAGCGTTCCCGCGCTGAAGACGGAGGAGGCGGCCAAGCAGTTGCTGGCGAGTGTGGCGCCCGCAGACGTCCACTATCGCGTGAATGTGAAATTCGCCCTGTTTTCTGGCATGAACGTGGCGGAGATGGCGAAGCTGGTGAAGGGCGAGGAGAGTTTCAATCACCTGATTCGCTTCCTCGTCCTGAAGGCTGCCAGTAAGGACCAGATCTTCCTTCCCGGAGGGAGTTTCGGCAAGGTGAGTTCGTTGGAGGGCGTGACGAACGAGATGCTGATCGATTGTGCGATGTGGGCGTTTCACTGGTGAAGTCATTCATAGCAACCACGCGCGTCAGCAGCTGCACATCGACCTGTCGCCGTGCCAACACTGGGTGCGTCTGATGGAGGTGTGGTATCACCGCAGTCAGACGTCGCACGGCGTGGACTGCGACTACGACGAGGTGACGATCGTGTTCATGCCGGACCTGTGGCAGGGGTCCCCCAAGATTTCGACGCTGATGGAGGTGGTGACGGACCCGCCGAAGGTGAAGGAGGAAGTGAAGGAGGAGGTGAAGGAGGAGGTGAAGGAGGAGGAGGTGGTGGAGGAGAAGGAGGAGGAGATGGAAGAGGAGGAGGAGGAAGAGTCGGGACTGACTCTGGAGACGTTGAATATTCTGCGTGTGACGGATTTGCGTGCGTTGTTGCAGCAGCGAGGCATGCCGACGACAGTGAGTGCGTGTGTGTTGTGTGAGGGGTAGGGAACGAAGAAGGAGTTGGTGGACCGTCTGCTGAAGAACGAGGAGGAGGAGAAGGCGAGGAGAGAAGAAGAAGAGAAGAAGAAGAAAGAGGAGGAGGAGAGAAAGAAGAAGGAGGAAGAAGAGAAGGCGCGAAAGGAAGAGGAGGAGCGCAAGAAGAAGGAAGAGGAAGAACGCCTTAAGAGCGAGAAGCCGTCGTCTCCCATCCCCGATGAGTCGGGCGTGAAGGAAGTGCCCGAGCTGGACGAATACGGTCGCATGCTGCCGCACGCAGTGAGCCAAGAGACCAGCGTCACCGTCGTGACGACCTACCAGGACGACAACCAGCAGTTCAAGGCGAAGGTGCTGTCGTTGGACGGGCTGTTGGAGTACACGAAGGAGGACACGAAGGAGAAGATCTTCGAGGTGTCGCTGCTGGCGGAGGTGTTCCGTGACATGCTGCTGAGTCGGTTTGGCCGCACGATTTACATGGCGTTGAACGACGCGGTGGAGAAGGAGAAGGCGATGGAGTTGTTGGCGAAGTGTGACGAGGAGAAGCAGAAGGAGGAGGAGGAGAAGCGAGAAGAAGAGAAGAAGAAAGAAGAAGAAAAGGAGGAGGAAGAGAAAAAAGAAGAAGAAAAGGAGGAGGAAGAGAAAAAAGAAGAGAGCGAGAAGAAAGAAGAAGAGGAAGAGAAGAAGGAAGAGGTGAAGGAGGAGAAGAAGGAAGAGGAAGAAAAGGAGAAGGAAACGCTCGAAGAAGGACAGATTCCTCCTTCGCAACTCAAACAAGAAAAGCCGGCGAAGAAAACACCCGTTCACGTGAACGTGAATCGCGAGTTGTTCGTTGCGTGCAGGTACTTTGACGCGAAGAAGAAGAACTACCTGACGCAGGATGAGCTGCTCAACGTGCTGTTGAATGCGCAGATGGTTCGCTGCAAAACGGAGGGAGACAAGATGCTGGAAAGGGTGATGGATGGCAGGAAGTTCTACTATGGAAAGTTGTATAGACCAGAGTGAGTCGTGTGATTTGTTTGTTCCATCTCCTGTCCCTGTGCCCAAATCTAGGTGCGAACACGCAATACTTCGATTGACTTCCATTCTCACAATCACGTATTCTTGCATTGCATAATGTCTGAATCGCCCATCGAGCTGAAAGTGAAGATTCAGGACGGAGACAACATCGTCGTGAACTGCCTTCCTTCCGATACAATTGAATCCCTCAAGAAACAAATCGAGAACCAGTCGTTTGTTCCTATAAGCGAGCAAAAGCTGATCTACCGCGGAAGAGTACTCGCCGACGAAAAGACGCTGACTGAGTGCAGTATCGGCGATCATTGCGCCATTATTCTAGTGAGACAGAAGGTGAGTGGATGCTATAGTCTTTTCACGCGCAGCCAAGACAAGAGAATCCTCCTGCCGAAACGCAATCCGAAGCGACTCCAACGGCAAATGTTCGCAGTGTAATGTGATATTAAGGCATAGGAAGTGCCTCCAATCCAGAATGTTGTCAATCCCCTCGTTCAGACCATTAGCTCGGCGATTGGCTCTCTGATGAACTCAATCGGCGGGAACAATGGAAACCCGATGCACTTCCAGTTCACTCCATCACCAGCTCCTTCACCGAATCAAACGACAAATGACAACGCAGAGTGCGTTCTTGTGAAACAGATAATGAATAGTGCGATTCTCGATGAAGTGCTGAATTCTTCAGGGAACAATGCGCCCGCTTCTTCAACGTCTGCGGAGCATGCTTCTACACCCGCACCCGCAACGCCTGCACCTCAAACAACGTCCACAGCCAATCCGCAGCAACTCACAGTATGCTTCCCCATATCCCTTCAATGATAGGAGCGAATCATGCAGGAGAACCAGCACCTCATGAACGAGAGCAGCACTGACGTAGTGGTGATCGATGGGAATCATGCATAGGCAACTGCCCGCGCTGTGAATGCGTACGTTGTCCACCTCCAGCAGCTTGCCATGTTCCTTCAGCGCAAGCTGCGCGACAGCAACTTCAACGGGAACGCGTGGACGCAGATGCAGAACACCCTTCAGGAGCATGTTCAACTGACCCAGTCGCTAGCGCGTCTTCCCGCTCCTGCACAGAATCGGCTGGAGCCGCAGCGCGTGGACGTGTTCACGACTTCCATTCCGATGGTGCTTGTGGGTGTGAGTGAGTTCGAGTGATGGCTAGAGACGCGATGGTGGCGCGATGAATGCTGACCAGATGAGGAGCGCGATTGAGCAGCAGTTGTTTGGGAATCAGAACAATCAGAACAATCAGAATAATCAGAACAACCAAAACAGCCAAAACAATAACCACAACAATCAGAATAACCAAGACAACAACGACTACAACGGAATGTATCTTTAATCCCCCATGATCCACTTTCTTCCTGTTTCTTTCCACAATCTCTCCCTATGAGGTACGCTCTCCGTTTTATTGTCATTACCCCTAGTCAATGGTTGTTATCCAAGAACATTGTGGATAATCACCTCTATCAACGATTAGGTAGGGGAATCGACGGCTATCGCACTCACCCATCTAGGGATTGATTCCTCTCTCATTCAACACAAACTTGAATACGCATCGGAATCGCGGCTGTTTCGGAACGTACTCCTCCGTTTTTCGCTTCAGCATAGATACGGTGCAAGACGAAACCCTACATATTCAACGACGCAAGCAATTCCATCATCTCCATTGCTTATCGTTTTGACGGGTGCGTTTTCTGTTCGGAGGGGTCATTCCTAGTCGTTTCATCGCATCCGCTCACAGCGATCATTCCGTTCGTGTAACGAGTGTTCTGACGGGGAAGACGGTCGCAGTAAGTGGTGTATCCCCCTCTTTACTATAGTCCTTGTACGGCCACCTACGCACACCGTGGACCGTGAAGTGGCATCCGACCCAAACCCACATCCTTGCCAGCGGGTGCCTCGGATCCAAACTGATCATATGGGACGTGCGAAACGAGCGGGCATACAAGTACACCTTCTTGGGCAACAATCAGAGTATCGACAGCATCGACTTTCATCCGACGTTTTCTTCAATCCTTTCTGTTACTCGTAGACGGAATATTCTCGTCGCCACGTGCTATGACAGCGTTTTTCTTTGGGACTACGAAGTGGAGCTCTCTGATCGTGCTCACAACTAGAACACTTCCAAACCCGTTCGTATCATTCGGAAACCGGGGCAGGCAGTTCTGTCTGCGTTGTTCGCTGGTGGTGGCGAGCTGCTTCTGGTGGGATCGAAGCATGTCGTGAACGATGAGTTTGAGGAGACGGGATGCATCGAGGAGCATCTTCTGACGTTCAACAACGGTGTTCAGGTGTCGAAGCCCATTCTGATTTCGAATTGCGCTCTGTTCTGCAACGACCGTGGCATGACGGTGAGCAGTTGTGGGATGTTCCTTCTCATTGCCATGTATGTGATAGTGGTTGGGAATGAAGCGTAGTGATGTTCCGCGGGAAACGCAACCCAAGTACTGCATGCTCGGATATGGAGCAACGACGGTGAAGGAGAACGACGGGGCAGAGGATATTTCGGAGCAGCGCTCGTTTTCGCGCATCATGCAACAATCGCTCAATTCCGAGCTGGAGCATGAAACGGCAGTGGATTCCTCCAAGAAAGGTATATTTCGTTTTCGTTTTTGAGGTGAAGATGCGTTGGACTCTAGTCAGTATGGATTTGCAGAATCAGCGAAGTGTGATCTGGGCGTTGGACAGGTGAAGAGCCGACTGGCCGTACTGAGTCTGGACCCGGAGACGAAGGGAGCGATACTGGAGTTCATCAACATTCGGAAGGACGTGTCGGTGATCAGTGTAAGTTTCAACCCATCCAACCACTACATTTTGCTCTGCACGGAAGACAAGTAGGAGTGCTGGTGTCCCATTCCCTTTCAGCTTTTCCATTTACGCGAATGGAGTGGCGGAGCAGCACGCGACGTTGCGCATTTTGCAGTCTGCGACGTGGAAGGTCGTCGTAAGTCTTCTATTCCGATTTCACTCTAGTACGAAAAGACCTTCGTGAACAACACCCCCAATTCCGCGGCGTGGAACCCGATCGGTCTTTCCTTTTCGTGCGGTCTTTGCAATGGAGAGCTTGTGGCATTCTACTAGTTTTGCCTTGAGTCCTGTTTCTTTCAAATTCGCGCGTGTGATTGGACGCACCGTTTTCCTTCCCTCTCTCTTCGGCGATTCCTACTCTTTGCCAAAATGGATCCCATGGTCCCCTCTGTCCATGTCCGCCCCGAGTCGTACGCAGGCTCCTACAGAGACGCCGTGTGGAATCGAAAGCGGATTCGATTGACTGCCGTGCCCAATCCGCCCCAAAAGACGATACAGCCCGTGATGATTGAGAGAGAAAGCAAAGTGATTCGCTTCTGCGGTAAGAATGGGTGAATCGCGTCACACACAGATGACGTTCTGCGCATGTTTGATGAGTTGGTATGTGAAACAGTATAGGATGATAGAACAGATTTTGCCTGCAGCTCGATTATTGGACACGGTGGAGAGCAAACTGAAAGACTACAACCTCACACACCCTTCGTCTCCACCGCTTTGGCAAGTACAGATCGTTAGAATTGCTGAGAATAAGAAAAAGACCGAGAGCAACTCCAGATTGAAGGAGTACACAACGCCCGTCTTTCTGGAGTCGGATCGCATCAACTGGTCCAACCAAGAGCAATACAAGAATCTACAGACAAAGCAGGTGGGAGAGGGGGGATAGAGTGATGCGAAGGCAGAGGAGGAGGCCGAAACAGACGACGAGATGATAGAGTACGGAGTGAAGGTCGCGTCCAAAACAGTAAAGAGCGCGGTTCGCTCCTGTCGAGCACGGGACTGGAGTTTGCGAAGCCGCATCGAGTACTATCGCAACTCTGTAGCGCGTCTACGAGAGACGAATCGAAAGAGAGGGAGATGGTCTGTTTGTTGGAACTCGGTGACTCGTTTGCCACATCCCACATGCCCCCCATATTGCACTCCCTCGATTCACCAAAAGAGCAAAACCACACAGCGAATGGCGGATTTCTTGGAAGGAGACGAGAAGCAGATGATGGAGAGCGTGTCGAAGAACAAGGAGGAGGAGTTGTATAAGGAATCGCAGTTGCGTTTCGTTGATGCGTAGATTGGACTGAGTGAGGGTCTTGCGAAAGGGTACGAAGACCAGTTTCAGGCAGGAGTGGGGCGCGTGGTTGATGGAGTAGGAGGGCTTTAATGTCGGTTTCAAGGAGGGAGAAGCCTTCGGCATGTGTGTGGGCATCATCAACGCGAGTTTGAAGTTCGAGTGCGTGGAGTGTGTGAGAAGTAGGGTGCTGGACCTCTGTTTCAAGAATCCGACGATTGAGGACGATATCCGAAGTAGGATTTACTCTTTGAATTGAGAGTAGACTCGTACATCCGTTGGAGAAAGGACATCGACAGTTATCTCGTTCCCCCTCAGTTGGAGTTGAAGCAGAGCGAGTATGACAAGTTGAAGGCGGAGCACTTGGGTTTGATCATGAATCGCATTCGCGACCTGTTCACGGCGTTGAAGATGAAGGAGTGCGTGATGATGAAGCTTTTGAACACAATTTCGATTTAAGTTTGCTTTAGAGACGGGTTGTTCGGCAACAAACAACGTAATCTATTATGACCCACTTCTTCGGCTTAATCCCTTCCCGCATGGACACGTAGAGAGACGCATTGTACAGGAAATCGCTCAGGCGATTCACATACTGATATACAGCATCGGCGATATCTCCGTCACGCAGCAGTATGCTCATAGTGCGTTCTGCACGACGACAAACGGCGCGCGCCACATGGAGATGGGATGCCGCTTTTCCGCCAGACTATATGTTATGTCATGAGAGGAGAGCGTACGGGCAAATAGAATGAATCCTGAGGAGGCAGCTCCTTGTGCAGGAGATACGACCACTTTTCGAGATTCTTCACGTGTTTCCCATCAAACGTCGTTTTTGCAAGCACATACTTGTTAGAGGACTGGAGTGGCGTAGCGACCGCCGAACAGACAGAAAAGAGAATGCACTGGATTTGCTCCAAATACTCGTCTACGTCCTTGCAGTTGTCGGAGAGGAACTCCCTCGAAAGACCAATAAAGCAGCTCAACTCATCCAGAGAGCCAAGGGCTTCAAAATGAATATCGGATTTGGGAAGTCGCATTCCATTGTATAAGCTGCTTATTCCCGCATCTCCAGCACGTGTAGTGACAGGCGTGTCATACACCTCTTCCGTCGCCTTCGTTTCTTTCGTCACTTCTCCTTCCATTGTTTAGTCTCTTATTCTCTCAAGTGGAAAGCGATTTGAAAAGACCGCCAGTGCTGGATTCAAAGAGTGGGGATTCCCCCTCTCAAAGCGGGGTTGTGTAAGTGAATCGAGTATATGAGAGAAGAATGGAAGTGGGTGCGCGATAGAGAGAACAACAACCGAATCAAGTGTTACAGAAAACACAACAACCTATGGTACACGATTGCCACGTCGAATAATCCGCCGCTTCACCTCCTTCTTCACCTCCTTCTGCTCACTCGCATCCGTAGTCTCCTGCGGTTTGCAGAACGGAAGCGTTCCAGGCAGCGCCTCGCTGGCATACTTCTTCATCATCCTGTCGAAGATCTTCTTTGTGTCCACCCCTCCGCGAATCCCCTTCGTCGCATCGCTCTTCTTGCCGTACAGCAGCTTGTACTCCGACCTACCGATAAACACACAAAACGACAATCACGGTGAATGTCTTGAGTGAAACGCCCACGCGTTGGACAGCACCGAGAACTCAAACCCCGACGTGCGCAGATGGGCCACCCACTCGGCCCGGTTGTACCCGTAGTCCACGAACGCCGGGTTGAAGGAAGGCAACTGCTCGCCGTTCGCCACGATGAGAAACGGCTCCTGAGCCGGGTTGTCCCAGCAGGTCAGCGGCGTGAGCGGCACGTCTGTGGGGATGGCGTCCCAGTTGGGAGGCGTGTACTGCTATTGCTTAGAAGCCGACGGAAGACTCACGTTCACGCCCTTGTGGCCCAGGTTCTGACACCCTCCGAAACGCAGACACCAAACCAGGGTTTTCTTTGTCATCCGCGTATAGACCTCCATGCTGTGAGTCAAACTGTGTTAGTGAACTCACGTCGATCCACACGTCGCCCACGAGTCGCACGGCTGTGAGTAGAAGTAGGTTTCAAACAGAGGGACGATAGCGGCGAAGCGGTAGTTGTGCAGGAATGGAGAGGGTAGCGACAAGAAGGTCTCTCGGAGATTTGCTAGAGATGAGAGGGACATGCGGGAAGGACGGGAGGGAATGATGTCGACATCGGCCACGAAGAGGTGGGTTGTGTGCGTGTTCTGAATTGCCAAGTTGCGAAGCGCGTTGATAGGGAATGAAGAGGATCGCTGGATGTGTTGACACAGTTGAACCCGTGAAGGAAGTGCGAATCCCCGAATGATGTCCTCTGCGTTTTCAATGTCGTACTGGAAAGTGCAAAGACCCACGGTGATCTCTCTAGCGATGAGCGGAAAGACGAATCCAAACCCTGTCCACGTATTGAGTGCGTAGTTGATCTTGTTGAGTTGAGATAAACTGAGAATAAGCGATAGGAATGAGGATTACTCGGAGGCGACGATCATCGCAAGTGATGAATCGAATGATGGTGCTTTGGTTGATTCCTAGATGTGAATGGGGGCGAAAAAGAGAACGGATTCGCGGAGATTGGGAGTACGGTTGAGAACACTCTTGCTGAGTGAAGCAATCATTGCATATTGACTGAGAGATGAAATGAGTGAAATAGGGATTACAAATAGAAGGCCGTCAGCATGATGACGGCCAAAAGGGCAATAAAGAAGGACACCTTCTTCTTCCTTTGCTTGCTTGCATTAAGAGGAGGTTTCCTTCCCATGATGGAGTGTCGTGGAGGAGGAAAGTGGGGTTTTGGGGTAGCCCACGGATTCAAGGATGACGAAGTCTCGTTCGTCTCTGCGTGGAATAGCTGGTTCGTTGGGGTGAAAGGGGGCGTTCGGTTGAGCAGAATCCCCTTCATGTTTAGTCCTTCTTGGTCGATTTGTGTTAAAGGCACGATGATAAGTGCGTGGAGGAAGTTGGGAAGCGGTGGGATGACGTGGAGGTGTTTTAGGGATAGATAGTTGAATCGATGGTTTCGTGTGGTGAAATTGTCACTGTAGAAGAGTAGTAGGAAAGTAGGGGACGAGATTGTGGTTTCTACTGGTGATCATGTGGAAGTTGTTTCGTGAGGTTATATTTATGGGATGCGTGATAACAGCTGTTCTATATAGAGTGGCATGACTCATGCCGCATGAGTCTATTAAAGAGGACTCGTATATGAATTCAATACGAATCGTCGTAGGCATTCCACGTCGATATTATTCAATGTCATGTTCTCGTAAACATCCCAATCCAATTCCAATCCTCCTCACCCAACGGATTACTCAAAGCCACATCCAATGAAGCGTCTCTTTCCCTGCAGAAAGTGTACACTTCTGCGGTGTTACACCCCAATAGACGCTTTTGAATCGTCTTGTTGGGGTTGCAACTCGTAGCCGCCTTCTTCACGAAGCCATACATGTGCTCTTGTGTGAAGCAATTGTCAATTGCACATCCATGGCAAATGACACTTAACGCGATGTGTCGAGTGTTGTGAACACTCGGCGAAACCGAAGACGGCGAAACTTCTCCTTGAAGAACGGCGAGGAAGAAGTTGATTACCGCTTGTACCAGGAGCAAATCAAACCTATCCGACGTGAAGACGAAGCTGAGACCGTCGATGACCACATTCATCGCGAAGACGCTCGGAATCGTCATGGAGTCCTGGAACAAGAAGCTGAAGAGCGCGAACCCCATGACGAGGCAGTCATGGCACTTCATCGCCTTGAAGCGCGACGGGGTGAGTGAGTCTTCACCGATCCCCTCAAGGGTGTCAAGAGGAAGGGACTGCAGCCTCTTCTTGGCCTTCTTCAGGATCTCCTTGTCTGGGCGATACATGGAGAATCCTTCCGTGACACGTCCGTGGAGCGCGACGTCGACGTACTGGCTCAGGAATGCTTCTTCAGGCGAGC
>ERZ1106948.822-NODE-822-length-11409-cov-336.076097_pt1 | contig 11409 bp, 8 predicted proteins | sample MGYA00403673_ERZ1106948 | MGnify/ENA primary metagenome ERZ1106948 (study PRJEB35170, sample SAMEA104062409) | human gut metagenome | biome: human gut; feature: human-associated habitat; material: faeces | place: Denmark | collected 2012-05-07 ...
TTTGTTTTCGTCCATTTTTCGTTCCCCCGTTTACGCCTTTTTGAGTACCACGGCGTTGTAGCTGCCACCGACGGACGCGCCGAGCACGAGAGCATACTCGCCTTCGCCGCCCGCGATCTCGCCGTCGAGCATCATTGCCGCATGTGCGACGGAAAGCGCGCTCGAAGCCGCTCTGCCCTCGCCGCATATATCCTTTACGCTCACCTTCTTCGCCTTGCAGAAAGCCGCGAGAGCTTCGTTCTCCGCCTCGGTCAGGCTCTTCACTCCGTTGGCGCAGGTCACGACGGTGCCGATATCCTCCGCCTTTACGCCCGACTCGGCGAGCGCGAGGTCTATCGCCTCTTTGAGCTTGCCCGCGCAGCCGTACTTGCCGAACTCCGTCGGGCAATGGGCGAAGCCGCTGCCCAGCACTTCGGCGTACACTTTCGCGCCGCGCGCCCTGACGCTGCTGCCGCGCTCGAGCACCATGACCGTAGCGCCGTCGCCCGGGGTCATGCCCGCGGCGATCGCGCCCGTCTTTTCGTAAAGCATGTGCACGGTCTCCGAGTCCTCATCCGCGCCTATCGCGAGGATGACGTCGTTCTGCGTGGTCCCGAGTACTCTCGAACCGAACGCCACGGCGGCTATGCCGCTCGCCGCGCCGTTGGAAAGCGTGACGTTGTAACCTTTGACGCCCGCGGCTATGGAGAAGTATCCGGGAGCCGCGTTGTATACGGTGTTCGGGAAAAGGAAAGCGCTGCCCGTCTGCGTGCCGTTTGCGATTATACCCTTCTGGAAATTGGCGATATCCGTCTGCGGTCCGTCCGACGTGCCGGCGACGATACCTATCTTACGGGCGTTATCTTCGGTCACTTCTATGCCCGCATTCGCGAGAGCGCGTTTGCCCGCCACGCAAGTCATCTGGCTGAGCTTGTCCAGCTTGCGGTAGAAGTTGAGTTTGATGCCTACCGCGTCGAAATCCTCTTTGCCCACGGAGCTGACATAGTCGCCGCAGGTCTCGCACCTCTTCGCAGCCGCGCCCGCGTTGACGTTCGCCGCGTACTCTTCGGCGGTGTTGCCGAGAGGCGATACGATGCCGAAGCCCGTAACGAACACGCGCTCGCCGTTGGGCTCCGCGAGCTTCCTCGGCGCGCCCTCTTTGGCGTATATTATGCTGGCGTTGTTGCCGCCGAACGCATAGTTATTGGACTGCACGTACTCCACTTTGCGCTGCTTGCCCTTATTGGGGACGAAGTCGAAATCGCCCGCCTTCTCGCGCATGAGAGTCACATCCTCGTCGGTATAACCCGCGGTGGGAGGAACGATGCCGCGCTCTATGGCTTTGACGCACATGACCGCTTCCACGCTGCCCGCCGCGCCCAGGCAATGACCTACCATGGACTTGGTCGTGGAGCAGCTCACCTTACCCTCGTCGCCGAACACGCGGAGCATGGCTCCGAGCTCGGACGAGTCGTTGAGCGGAGTGCCCGTGCCGTGAGCGTTGATGTAATCGACGTCGGACGCTTTTATGCCCGAATTCGCGATCGAGCGCTCCATAGCCGCCTGCATGCCCTCTCCGTCGGGAGCGGGCGCGGTTATGTGGTGAGCGTCGCTGGATACGCCGCTGCCCAGCACTTCGCAGTACACCTTTGCCCCGCGTGCTTTGGCGTGCTCGTAGGATTCCACTATGAGTATGCCCGCGCCCTCGCCGAGAGCTATGCCCTTGGACTTGTTGAAGGGACGGCAGGGTTCGCTGTCCAGCGCGTGAAGCGCGTGGAAGCCGGAGAACGCGAGACTGCTCATCGGGTCGCTGCCGCCCGCGATGACCGCGTCCGCCTTGCCGCTGCGGATAAGATCCGCCGCGATGGATATGCTCATCGTGCCCGCCGCGCAGGCGTTGGCGACGTTATCCACCGCGCCCTGCGCTCCGAACTCGAGAGCCACGTTGTTGGCGATCGCGGATATGGGCATCTTGAGGACGTCCTCGCCGCTCGCCTTATCGGGATCCGCGACATAATCGCGGTAAAATTTCTCTATACTGACCGCGCCGCCCACGCAGCTGCCCACTACGACGCTCACGCGGGACGGATCGGCGGAGACGTCCAGCCCGGAGTCCGCCACGGCTTCTTTCGCAGCTTTGATGCAGAGCGCGCTCGCTCTGTCCTCTCCTTCGGGAGTGACGAACTCGTTGTATTCGCCGCCTATGTGCGCGTAGCACTCGGAGTGCTCCACGCTCTTCACTTCCTTGATACCGACCTTGCCCGCGAGCGCGTTATCGAAACACTCGTCGGCGCTTCCGCCGATCGCGCAGGTGAGCCCCAGACCGGTTATGACTACTCTGTCGTTCATTATTTGTTTTCCTTAAAATCCGGATGATTGACGATATACTCGCTGAGCGTGCGGATATCGCGGAAAACCGCGTCGTGCGCGCCTATCAGCGAAACGCCGAAAAGCAGGTCCATGCCCGCTATGATCTCAAGCGAATCCACGCTGTCCAGCCCTATACCGTCGCCGAACAGCGGGATATCGTACGTTATATTCTCCCTCGGCAGCCGAAGGTTGACCGAAAGATAATCGGCGATCTTGTCCGCGACCGCCTGCTGGACCGCATTCATTATTTGTCCAGATTATCCATCACGTATTTGCTGAGCGTCTCGATCGTCTGGAAATGCTCTCTGTCCACGCCCATCATGGATACGCCGAATTCCTGATCGATGCCCGCGATTATCTCCAGCGAATCCACGCTGTCAAGACCGATGTCGTCGCCGAAAAGTTTGGCGTCGTCCGTCAGATCTTCCTCGGGAAGTCTGAGATTGTCTACGAGGATCTTTTTGATCTTGTCTGCGATCTCTCTCTGTTTTGCGTCCATTGTTTTTTCTCCTTGAAAATGATTTTTTCTTTATTCCCTTGCCGGACGGTATCTCCGGCACGACTTGTCAATATATAAGGTCTATCTTCTTGCCGAGCTTACTCACTTCTTCCACGGTGCGGAGGTCGCTCTCTCGGAAGTCTTCCATGGTGACGCCCCAGCCCGCGTCCGCCATGTGCGCGTACATCGCGGGAGGATATATGTGCGAACATATCTCTTTATACGTTTCGGCGTCTATCACGCCGCTCCTGCCGTATTCTTCGCCCGCTTTCTTCATGGCTTCCAGGCGCTTATCGCAGCGGCGCTGCGCCACCGGACGGGAGAACAGCTCGCCTTCGCCGAGGAATATCTCGAGATAATTCTTCTCGCCGCATATCATGTCGAACTGCGCGCGTATCGCGTCGTAACTCTTGTCCGTCGGGTAAAAACCGCAGGTGGATATGAGTATCGTTTTGTAGCTCGCCGTAAAACGCGGCGGATGACCGCCGTTTACGAGATAATCGCGCTGCCCTTCCATGAACGGCGCGACGGTGGGGAGCTGACGCTCGATGAGCGCCTTGAGCTTGCTCGGCACCGAATAATAAAAAAGCGGAAAGCTGTATATGACGACATCCGACGACAACATCTTGAGCGTAACGTCGCGCACGTCGTCGTTTATCACACACCTTCCCGGGGTCTTGGACCAGCAGCAAAAACAACCGAGGCAGGGTTCCGCCTTCAGGTTTTTGACCGTCACCGTTTCCGTTTCTATATCCGCAGAGGACGCCATGCCTTCGATGAAAGCATTCGTCATCCGCATTGTATTGCTTTTTTCGCCTCGCGGGCTTCCGTTTATTATAAGGACTTTCAAATTCCTTCATCTCCTTGATCTGACGAAAACATTTTACAATATCCACGCGTAAAAGTCAATACCTTACTTTGCCCGCCGCGGCTACTACCGTATGCTTTTTCCGCAAATACGACCCAAAAGCGAATATGTTAAAGTAAATCATTCGCGTTTGGGCGAAAATTCGCATTCCAAGGGGCGCAAAAGCGGCGAAAAACGGGGATTTATGATAATTCGGTGTAAAAATCGTGTATAACGCCGTCACAAAAGGGATACACAAGCATAAGATGTTGTAATAATGTTATTTTTTCACAGTCCAAATATAGAAGAAAGCGGACGTTTGGAATAGAATACAAGTGCGATAAGGGAGCGGGATGGTGAAATACATCTCAGGAGGCACGCCGATATGATAAAGCTCGTAAAGTTTATCAAAAGCATGTTTCGCAATCAATTAAACAATCATTACTTCGGACGTAACAACTGAGAGCCTGAAATTAACATCCAAAGGCGCCCGGTTGACGTCCACGGACAGTGCCGCGCCGAAAAGCTTATCCCCTGCCGCCATTCCCGGATAACGGCGGACAACGGAATAATGCCGACAGGCGAGCGGCACGAACCCCATATTCCCGAAACGGATATCTGCTTAAATATTCCTTAAAACTTCGAATCAAACATGACAGAGAAGTGCAAGAAATTGATGAGCAGAGTATAAGACTTCTTTCCCGAGGTTTTATATAATATGGGTGTCGATAGGGAAAGGAAAGTGAAATCAAAAAAAAGGTTTCGGAGGCTTCAATGATCAGACTTTTCAAGTATGTAGTAGCCGCTTTCTATAACCAGGTACATCACCACTACTACTTCGGCTGAGACGAAGTAAGAAAGCGGGTCACAAGGACTCGGGGATCCGGTTCCCCACTCGGAAGATGAATATCTTCCCGCGGAAGGAAGTTCCTTCCATCGATTTGCCATCATCATTTTCCCCTTTTATATTTCCCCGCTCTGCGAGCGATATGCGCGCAGGGCGGGGTTTTTTCTTGCGCGGCGCGTTCCTTGCGCACCGCTATCGCCCGGCTACGCCGTTCGCATTATATGCTCTGCGGCAAACAGCCCTCTCCGGGTGGGCACGGAGAGGGCAGAGGGCTGTTTCGGACGTTCTTAACGCTCATGAATTATTTATCCCGCGCATGAAACGGAGCTCGCTTACACCGTAAGTCATTAAATATCCGCCAACGCCGAAACGCACGCCGGCAAAGATCGAGTCGCGCTTTTCGCGCAAATAACGATAAAAAATATTTCAAGGGAATTTCAAATTGAAATTCCCTTGAAATCGAGATCTCCTTAAAATTTTTCGGGGTCATAAGTTTTTCATGCGGGATACGGCATCATCGATAACTTCCACGGGTTTGACGAGAGCGAAACGCACATAGCCTTCGCCGGAGGGGCCGAACGCGGAGCCGGGGGTGCACATCACGCCCGCGCGCTCGATGAGGCGTTCGGCGAATTCGGCGCTCGTAAGCGAATCGTCGGGCACGCGCGCCCACACGAACATCGTACCTGCGGAGTCGGTCACGTCCCAGCCGAGTGAGCGCAGACCGGAGCAGAGCGCGTCGCGGCGGCGTTTGTATTCGGCGCAACGGCGCTTTACGCCCGAGCGGTCGCCCGTGAGCGCGGCTGTCGCCATAGCCTGCACGGGAGCGAACATGCCGAAGTCGTACTGGCTGCGCAGCTTACGGAACGCCGCTACGAGCTCGGGAGAGCCTATGAGGAAGGATATACGCGCGCCCGTGGTGTCGAACGACTTGGAAAGCGAAAAGAACTCCGCGCCTACCTTTGAGGCGCCCTCGTAGGACAGGAAGGAACGCCCTTCCCCGCCGAACAGGATATCGCTGTAAGCGTTATCGGAGATCACGGCAAACCCGTACTTTTCGGCAAGCGCTATCGCCTCTTCGTACACGCGCGGTGGCGCCGCCGCGCCTACGGGGTTGGACGGGTACGAGAGCACGAGATAAGCCGTCTTTTTAAGAACGTCCTCGGGGACGGAGGAAAAGTCGGGCAGAAAGGCGTTTTTCGCCGTCAGACGGTAATAGTAAGGCTCGGCGCGGGCAAAGAGCGCGCTCGTCTCGAACGCGATGTACCCGGGATCGGGCAAAAGAGCGATATCGCCGGGATCGGCGAGCACCATGCCTATATGCCCCATGCCGTCCTGAGTACCGTTGCACGACGCGATCATGTCGGGCGTGAGCGTAACGCCGTAACGCTCCGCATAATAGCTTATGACGGCGTTTATCATCTCCGGGCTGTCGAGCAGCGTATACTTGATGTTTTCGGGATCGCGCATGGCGCGAGCGCCCGCTTCGAGGATATGCTCTTCGCAGGGGAAATCGGGCGTGCCGACATAAAGGTCGATCACGCTCATACCACGTTCCTCCGCTTCCCTTTTCTTTTCCGCCAGGCGGGCGAACACTCCCTCGCCCAGACTGCGCGACAATGCAGAAAATCTTCTCATGACCGTTTCTCCGTGATGGTTATATACAGATGATAGCACAAGCGCGGGCAAAAGCGCAAGCGCAAAAGCAGACAAAAGAAAAATGCGACTGCATTACTGCGGTCGCATTTTATATACATGAACAAGAATATTTCAAGAAGTACTTTTGCAAGTGTTTTCCTTCACTCGCTACCGTTATTGTCTTTAAATTAAGTGACTCCGATTGTCACTCTCTTAAAGGAGGTGATCCAGCCGCACCTTCCGATACGGCTACCTTGTTACGACTTAACCCCAATCATTGGTTTTACCTTAGGCAGCTGCCTCCTTGCGGTTAGCACACTGACTTCGGGTCCCCCCAACTCTCATGGCTTGACGGGCGGTGTGTACAAGACCCGGGAACGCATTCACCCCGACATTCTGATTCGGGATTACTAGCAACTCCGACTTCATGAGGGCGGGTTGCAGCCCTCAATCCGAACTGGGAATGTTTTTTTGAGATTCGCTTGCCCTTACGGGTTCGCTGCTCTTTGTAGCATCCATTGTAGCACGTGTGTAGCCCAAGACGTAAGAGGCATGATGATTTGACGTCATCCCCACCTTCCTCCGTGTTGACCACGGCAGTCTGACCGGAGTTCCTAACTTAATATTGGCAACCGGCCATAAGGGTTGCGCTCGTTGCCGGACTTAACCGAACATCTCACGACACGAGCTGACGACAACCATGCACCATCTGTCTGCAGGCCCCGAAGGGTTTCATCACTTTCATGACTATGCCTGCGATGTCAAGTCTTGGTAAGGTTCTTCGCGTTGCATCGAATTAAACCACATGCTCCGCTGCTTGTGCGGGTCCCCGTCAATTTCTTTGAGTTTCAACCTTGCGGCCGTACTCCTCAGGCGGGATACTTAATGCGTTTGCTGCGACACAGAAGGTATTACCCTCCTTCGTCTAGTATCCATCGTTTAGGGCGTGGACTACCAGGGTATCTAATCCTGTTTGCTCCCCACGCTTTCGAGCCTCAGCGTCAGTTGCAGTCCAGTAAGCCGCCTTCGCCTCTGGTGTTCTTCCTAATATCTACGCATTCCACCGCTACACTAGGAATTCCGCTTACCTCTCCTGTACTCCAGTCATGCAGTTTTATGAGCAATTCCGCAGTTGAGCCGCGGGCTTTCACTCATAACTTGCAAAACCGCCTACACTCCCTTTACGCCCAGTCATTCCGGACAACGCTCGCCCCCTATGTATTACCGCGGCTGCTGGCACATAGTTAGCCGGGGCTTTCTTACAGGGTACCGTCATTCTTCGTCCCCTGCGACAGAAGTTTACAATCCTAGAACCTTCATCCTTCACGCGGCGTTGCTGGGTCAGAGTTGCCTCCATTGCCCAATATTCCCCACTGCTGCCTCCCGTAGGAGTTTGGACCGTGTCTCAGTTCCAATGTGGCCGATCACCCTCTCAGGTCGGCTAACTATCGTCGCCTTGGTAGGCCGTTACCCTACCAACAAGCTAATAGTACGCGAGGCCATCTCCGACCGCCTGAGCTTTGACCCCTGAGAGATGCCTCTCTGTGGTCTTATGCGGTATTAGCAACCGTTTCCGGTTGTTGTCCCCCAGTCGGAGCCAGGTTCCTCACGCGTTACTCACCCGTCCGCCACTAAGTGCATTGCTGCACTCCGTTCGACTTGCATGTGTTAAGCACGCCGCCAGCGTTCGTCCTGAGCCAGAATCAAACTCTCATGTTAATGGTTCAATTCACACTCAGTAACATTACTGACTGTTAATAAAATTGACTTATTCGTTAAATGGTTTTTGCTTCAAAAGCCTTCTCGAATATATCCTTGTCAATGTCCGTTTAGCACTGCCGACAGGCAGCGGCTGTCGTCCCTCATCGGTGACAGCTTGTATACTATATCATATAGCGAAGCATTTGTCAACCGTTTTTCGGAACTTTTTTTGAAATTTTTTCGCAAGCGGTTCGGCGTTTCCGCTTCCCCGCGACAGCTTGATTACTATACCATAACGCGCCGCGTTTGTCAACGAATTTTACATAATTTTCAAAGATTTTTTTGTTTTTTGCGTTTTCGCATTATCGTATGATTTTATATTATTTTTATGTTAATGTAAGTTCCTTTGGGGATGGGAGTGCAGAGGGAAGGGGCTTTTCCTTTCAAGGAAAAGCCCCTTCCCTCTGCGTATCCGTATTCCTCAAAAAACTCACATACGGTCGGGGGCGTCGGTAAGGAGGAGCGACAGCCCGGCGCGGATAGTATCCGCCACGGCGCGCGTGAGCGCGAGACGGGCGCGGGAGAGCGCGGCGTCGTCCGTTATTATGCGCCCCGCTATATAGAAGCGGTTGAATCTCTGCGCCAGATCGAGCAGATAGCGCGCGAGCACGCTGGGCTCATACTTATCCGCGGCATCGCAAACGACGTCCGTAAAGCGCGAAAGCGCGGCGATAACCGCATAAGACTCGTCGTCGGTAAGCAGCGAACAGTCCGGCTCGCCCGCGAGCAGCGACGCGCCCTTTGCGAGCACCGAACGGCAGCGCGCGTGCGTGTATTGCAGATAGGGCGCGGTCTCCCCTTCGAAGGAGAGCACGCGATCGTAATCGAAATCCACATCCTTGATACGTTGCGTACCGAGAGCGAAGAACATCACGGCTCCCACGCCGACGGCTTCCGCCACTTCCGCCTTGCCTTCGAGCGCGGGATTCTTCTCCTCTATTATCCCCCGCGCCTTACGGACACAGTTCTCGATAACGTCTTTAAGAAACACCACATGCCCCTTGCGGGTGGAGAGCGGCTGACCTTCGTAAGAGACCATGCCGAACTGCACGTGGACGAGATCCTTCGCCCAGGGCTTGCCCATCAGCTCGAGGACCTTGAAGAGCTGACGGAAATGCAGGTTCTGCTGCGTGGCGACGACGTATAAGCACTTATCGAACTTATAGGTGTCCGCGCGGTACTGTGCCGCCGCAAGATCGCGCGTCGCGTACAGCGAAGCTCCGTCGCTGCGGCGGATAAGACAGGGCGGCATACCGTAATCGTCCAAACGCACTACGAGCGCACCGTCGGACACCTCGGTAAGCCCCTTTGCTTCCAGCTCGTCGATGACGGGCTGCATCTTATCGTTATAAAACGCCTCGCCGTTATAACTGTCGAACGCGATACCGAGACGCTTATAGACTTTGTTCACCTCTTCGAGCGTGGTGGCTTTGAACATCTCGTAAGTGCGCACCGCGTCCGGCTCGCCGCGCTCGATTTTAAGGAACTCCGTGCGCCCGCGCTCTGCAAGAGCGGGATCGCGCTCGCTCTCCTCGGTAAAGCGCACGTAAAGGGACAGCATATCGTCGAGCGTGAGCTTTTTGGTCTTATCTCCCCACTCGTTATATGCCGCCAGCAGCTTGCCGAACTGCGTGCCCCAATCTCCGAGATGATTGATACCCACGGCGTTCCAGCCGAGATACTTGTATATTCGATAGAGCGAGCCGCCTATAGCCGTGCTCATCAGATGTCCTATGTGGAACGGCTTGGCTATATTGATGGACGAATAGTCTATACATACCGTCTTGCCCGCATTGGCGGAACGCACCGCCTCGATACCGCTGTCACCAGACAGAACGTGAGCCGCCACCGCCGCGCGCGACAGATAAAAGTTCAGGTAACCCCCCGCCACTTCCGTGCGCTCGACGATATCGCATCCCGCCAGCCCCGCGGCAAAGTCCGCGGCTATCGCCTGCGGGCTCTTATGCAGCTGTTTCGCATACTTAAAGCACGGCAGAGCGTAATCTCCGTGTCCCTCCGCCGCTATCATGATATCGTCCGCCACCACGAGCGGACTGTTTATCGCTTTGCATATCTCGCTTTTGTAATCCATGAGCTTATTTTAACACAATCCGCCGCGATTTTCAAGCCTTTCTCCGCACAATTTACAAGGAGACCCCCTTCGGGATCTCCTTCGATCTGTCATTAAGCGTTTATGAGCCGATATGACCGGGCGTACAGCCCGCACCGGCGGCGTCTTGCGCCGTCGCTCATACGTTGAAGCGGAAAAGAACGACATCCCCGTCGCGGACGACGTAATCCTTACCCTCGCTGCGGACCAGACCCTTTTCCTTAGCCTGAGTGAAGCCGCCCGCGGAAACGAGGTCGTCGTAAGAGACGACTTCGGCGCGGATGAAGCCGCGTTCGAAATCGGTGTGTATCTTGCCCGCCGCCTGCGGCGCTTTGGTGCCGCGCTCTATCGTCCATGCACGCACTTCCTTTTCGCCCGCGGTGAGGTATGATATCAGCCCGAGGAGCGCGTAGCACTTAGTTATCATGCGGTCGAGCCCGCTCGCGCCCAAGCCGAGCGCTTCGATGTATTCCGCGCGCTCGGACGCGGGAAGCGCGGCTATCTCCGCCTCCACGCCCGCACTTATCTCGATGAACTCCGCGTTCTCGGACTTAGCGAACTCCGCCACCGCGGCGGAAAGCTCGTTGGACTTGCCTATATCCGCCTCGTCGATGTTCGCGCAATATATCACGGGTTTGCCCGTGAGCAGGAAGTACGAGTCCATGAGCGCCTTTTCGTCGCCTTTAAGCCCCAGCGTGCGCAGGCACTTGCCCTCGTTGAGGCATGCTTCGAGTTTTTTCAGCAGCTCGTACTCTTCGGCATACTTCTTCTCTCCCGTGCGCACGAGATGTTCGGCGCGGGAGAGGCGTTTCTCCACACTCTCGAGATCGGCGAGCACGAGCTCGGTATTTATCGTGTCGATATCGCGCAACGGATCCACGCTGCCCTCGACATGGATGATGTCGGGGTCGCGGAAACAGCGCACGACGTGCACTATCGCGTCCACCTCGCGGATATGCGAGAGGAATTTGTTGCCCAGACCTTCGCCGCGGCTCGCGCCTTTGACGAGCCCCGCGATATCCACGAACTCCACGATCGCGTGGGTTATCTTGCGGGTGTTGTACATTTTGCCGAGCACTTCGAGACGCTCGTCGGGCACGGCTACCACGCCCACGTTGGGCTCTATCGTACAGAACGGATAGTTGCGCGCTTCCGCGCCCGCGTCCGTTATCGCGTTGAACAGTGTGGACTTGCCCACGTTGGGCAGTCCCACGACGCCGAGTTTCATTGATCTCTCCTGTTATGCGGTCATGCGAAATACTTCACGCCCGACTCGAATATCTTCATATCGAACCGCGCGGGTATGTTTTTGTAAAGGTTGGCGCCTATGCGCTCCGAATGTCCCATCTTGCCGAAGA
>ERZ1106948.824-NODE-824-length-11368-cov-31.486962_pt1 | contig 11368 bp, 11 predicted proteins | sample MGYA00403673_ERZ1106948 | MGnify/ENA primary metagenome ERZ1106948 (study PRJEB35170, sample SAMEA104062409) | human gut metagenome | biome: human gut; feature: human-associated habitat; material: faeces | place: Denmark | collected 2012-05-07 ...
GGAGCAGTGCCCGCAGGTGTCCGAGATCGATATCAACCCGCTGATCCAGTCGCACGACGGCAATCTGACGGCTGTGGACTCCGTCTTCCGTTTAAAGCATTAATCGCCTCCTTGTTGAACAAACACTCCAATGCCCCATCCACTTGTTCAGTGCCTTCAAGCCCTCCTCGTTCACGTCTACTCGTCAGTCTCCCACACCATCGCTACTCGTAAAGCTCGACTGCGGCGTCTTCCGGTTCACCAGTCTCCACGTGATCGTCGTCAACGAGGGCGCGTCTACGCGTCACCGCTCCTCCTCGCGCCTCACCGCTCACGCCGATGGTCGACAGCTTCTTCATGTTCCCGCGCGAGAAGGAAATGGACTGCAGCGCCGGCACCGCGCTCAGCACGAAGCGCGAGCAGTTCAGGAACACGTCGTCGTCCATCTCGATCTTCTCCAGACGCGTGCAGTGCGTGATCGTCACCGTCGACGCGGAGCGGAAACACTTCTTGCCGAGCTTCAACGACTCCAAGCTGGGCAACACTACGCCTCACGCCGTCTCCTCGTCCAAACCCGAAAGATAGAAGTCTGTGCAAACCATATACGCGCCGTCGCAGAAGACGATCTGCTTCAGCTGCGAGAACCCTACGGGTCACCCCCCCTCGCCGCAGCCACCTCGGTCCATCACGAAACGAGGCACCATCGAGCAGTTGTTCTCCTCCACCACCAACTCCTCCATGTCCGAGCAGCCTGTGTCTCAACACCACTCCCCACACCCACTCATCAGACGCATCTCCTTGACGGAGCTGTAGAGACCCTTCTTCAGCCGCAGCCGCGACACGCCCTGACAATCTACGCCTCATGCGTCAAGCCAGCACGCACCCAGGAAGGTCAGTTCGCTGAGGTTCTGCGTCAGCGGGTAGTCGAGTGCGAAGTCCTCAAACACACAGCCTTCTGCTCACGCCTCATCGCTTCTCCTACCGATAAACGAGATGGCAGAGGCCGTGATGTTGCAAGGCACGCGCACGAAGTGCTTCAGACGCAAGTCTATTCATCACGTCACCCACACGCCACCACTCTTGAACACAATACGAGACAACATGGTCACGCGCACGATGATCGACAACAACGCCTCGAAGTCGATCGTGTCCACCAGGTTGCCTACGCGTCAACGCCGCCGCGCACACGCACTGTACACCGTCAGATGCTTGCACGTGTCGCTGTGGGGGCCCACGATTTGCTTCTTCTGGTTCACGAACTCGAGAATGGCTCCCAACAACTCGTTGTTAATGACTACCCCTCAACTCGCCCACACTCGCCCACACAAAAAGTAGTTGTTCGCCTTGTCGTCGTCGCGACCGCCGTTCCCCACATTCCCGCGGGGATCCGAGCCGTTACTGCTGCCCTTCGAGCAGTCAAACAAGCGCACGCAGTCGTTGCCGAAGAGCTCAATCGGCTGGCTCTCGTAGTAGTTGGGTGGGTACGTGTGGTCGGCCGTGTTCATGTCCATCGGGAGCGTGGGCGTCAGCATGTAGCACCACTTCCAGTTCTGAAGCTTCCCGTTGCTGTAGGTGCCGTGCTTGCAAATGTGGGGGCCCAAGAATTCGCTGCCCTCGCCCGAGCGCACGTCGTCTTTGTATGCGCCCTTGAACAGGAGGCCACCATTGCCGTCGAACTCGCTGGCCCGGCCGTTCTTCTTGTCGTTCACGTACTCGCACTCGCTGCGCCGACGGCCGTCGCTGTAGAACTCCGTGCACTTGCCCTGACGCTTGTCGTCGTGGAAGTTCCCTTCGAACAGGACGTAGCGCTCCGTGTGGTACTTGAACCGCCCGCTTCGCTTGCCGTCCTCGAAGTTGCCCTCGTAGTAGCAGCGCTCCTCGTTGTACAGCTTGCCGTGCCCGTTGAACTTCCCTTTCTCGTAGCGACCCGTGTACACCAGATGTCCCTTGCGGTTGTAGTCGTTGCCGAACACGCCCACCACCTTGTTGTCCGCCACGTCCACCTTCACCACCCTCTCGTCGTCGAAGTGCGTGTGGTCCAGCCACTGGTTGTGGTAGTAGTGCTTGAAGAACGCGTCCACGTCCGCCAGGTCGAGGTCCTTGTGGAAGTTCAGCAGCTCCTCCGTCTCGCGGTAGCCGTTGCGCTCCAGCTTGAACAGGTAGTTGATGATGATAGCGATTTTCTAGGAGTGAGGCGTACATGGCGATGATCACCGTCGACTGGTAGTTGTAGATGATATCGCAGAGCGTGTTCACCCCGGGGTAGGAGTTGCAGTTGGCGAGGATGCAAACCAGTTTCTACGGCTCAGCGACGATTGCGGAATCTACGCCAATGTCGAGCTCTCTCTGTCTCATTCTCAGGTTGTTGATCGTGTCGATGTATTCGTCGTCCATGTGCACCACGAAGGAGTACACCTTGCAGTAATCGTTAACATGGTTGGGAAGGAGGTCCAGGAGCGCATTCTGCTTTTCGTTCGGCTACTCGTAAGTTCAAGGGAATGATGGTACCTTTGTATCCACGGTGATCGTCGCGTTGATCTTTTGAGCGGCATTCAGGAGAGTCTGCGTCTGATTATTGCTTCGATAACGTACTTCCGAGTTCGTGAAGTTCTCCTTCGCTATCATCTCCACGACAGCCTACGTCTCAAGCACGCTTCCCAAAGCAAACGTTCTTCATTTTGCGTATCTCACGGATTGCCATCATGGACTGTCGCATGTCCTATTCATGAAAGGGAAGGCGCAGAAGGACGGGAGGAATGATCGTCTTCTTTTCTTGGAAATTGTGTTCATATTGCTATTCATGACGGTGCGTACAAGGTCTCACATCGCCATCACTCATTACGATCTCCAATATGGTATCTACGTATTCCTACAGCTCACTCCCTGTCGCCTATCGCAACCTCTTCGTTGATCATGGTACTGTACGGTGTGTTGCAAATTGGGCATAAACTATGCGTAATCCTTGCCCGACACACGCTTGCTGATTTGTCTTGCTTGCCTCCTGAAGACAATCACTGCAGAAGGAGTGGAAACAAGAATTAATGAAGGAACGGTGGTCTGGGGTAGTGAAGCAAATCACTAGGATGATTACCAACTCGAGAGAAATACCGCATTCGCCCAGACTGCACACGCATTTCTTTACAATTTCCTTCAAGAGAGCTCGCTTTTCCCTCTCCATTTTCCGTTATTGCTTCAGGTTAGGCGGGACTTTGGTCAAATATCGGGGCGATTTTGCTCATTCGTGATGCGATTCGTTTCGTATCTATTCCGTTAGTGAAATTGTGATTGTTTTTTCATTTCATAGGGTTGGGGAATGTGGGAGTCTATTCTCCTCCTCCGTAAAGTGGGCTGCTTCCTCTCTTTCAAACCGAATCATTTGGCACGTGGAGAATAGATAGAATTTGTAGAGACATCGAGAATCTATAGAGATATCGCGAGTCGACACACTCCAGGCTTTCTCTGACATTACCGTTCTCCGAACCGAGAAAGGAACCACTGCACAGAATCAACATAGGGATCCACTTTGCGGGCGCACCCTTCTTCGCCGTCATATATCACTTGACAGATGGAAGACTAGTATTCACCTATGCACCACCCCAATGAGATTCATAACCATCGGCGATGGATAAGTGCGACGATCGTCGTCGGTATTGCCGTGATCGTGGGCTATCGGAACGCTGCGGTATTTTCTCTTATTCCCTGTGATTGCAGTCTCTCGAAGCGCTCGTGAAGATGGCGCTCCTTCGTTTCGTCGTTCCCCTCTTTTCAGTGTACCGCATCCTGTTCCTCATGCTCAACGCGCTCACCTATAGAAAGCTCGGCTCGTCCGGGAGAGTGCCGTTTTTCAAGTGGACTTGTTTCTTCCCTTGTTGCCGTCCATCATAGTCTATCCCTGCTCTTTACCGCAGATCGACCCCTCCCTCTACTACGAACCCTTCGACATTGACGAAATCAAACGCTCTGCACCTTGGGTTCCCGTGGTGATTGTGGATCCTCCTCGCTCCCGTCATCCGTAGTCCTTTAACTATCTGCTGGTGTTCCTGTGGGTGTCCTTCTTCAGCCTCCTCTTCTTCGACCCGTGTACCCACTCCGCTCTCTCTTCACCCTAGCCGAAGAGTCCATCTTCTATTACATGGTGATCTACGCCACGTTCGTCGCCTGCTTCACGCTCTTCGTCGTGCTCACCAACCTGTTCAAGGCCAAGCTGGACGCCTCGCTCTATCGCATGTCGTGCAACCTGATCATCCTCTTCGCCTGCGGCATCGCCACCTCCTCGCTCAACAACCTCACGCACTATCTCCACCACAAGGGCGAGGCGCTGTACGCCATTCCACCTGCATCGAGTGTAGGTTCGACATCGGGTTCCGGGCGGTTCCAGAAATCCCCCTGAAATACGCCGAAACCTCCGACGCGATTCTCGTCACCTACATCATGCTGTGCGTCGTGCGGAGTCTCTTCCTCCACCCCACGGTGCGCAACAAGATGTGGGGAGACTTTGGTCGCATTGCGAGCACCATGATTCTCAGCAAGGTACTGGGTTCGTGCGTTCTTTTCTCTCTAGGGGATTATGGGATGGTGGACGCTGCTTCCCGGTCCGGCTCCTCACTGCAGACCCGGCTCGCCCGACTACGCGCCACAGAACATCAAAGCCATCTTCGTCAACCAAGGGACCATGTTCGGTCACGCGCTCAACTGCGGGGATCTCATCTTCAGCGGACACACGGGCTTCCTCGTGACCGTGATGCTCCTCTCGGACGAGTTGTGGAAGACCAACCGTCCGCTCGTGCGCTGGGCATGGCGCGTCTTCACGCTGTTCGTCCTCGTCCTCTTCTCCGTCTTCTGTCTCGCGGCGCGAAAGCACTACTCTGGTGGTGTCTTCGCCTCTGTCTCATGGTTAGTGGACATCATCAGCGCCATTTGGATCGCGAGTCTCAACTTCTGCACCTTCCGTCACAGCTGGTTTCCTTCCAACGTTGCAGTCTCGGTTCCGCACACGGTCATTGTGAGAGCCACGGTCTCCACGTCCGACCCGACCAAGACGGATGCGATCATCGTATCCGAGGAGAAGATCAAACGGCGCGCGTTGCACCTGTCCGAGGGCAGTCGCTCCAATGAGCAGTTTGCTTCTTAATGGTTCCCTTTAGAACGGTTCTTCTCTTGTAGCATCGGGGTGTGTTTGTTGGAGTTGCGTGAGTTGTTTTCGTTCGTCAGTGAGCCGTTTTCTCTTCTGTTGTTAAACAATGCTCTCTCTTCTCATTAAGCAACGCTAACGCTTCCCATTAAGCACAGCTTGCGCTTCTCATTAAGAAACTACTCACTCCAAAAAAACACCCCTCCCATCAACCCAAAATCGACCCCATTTCCGGACCAATTCAACTCCTTGGAAGACCCAAAACAAAGGATTCCATGTCTGTGAGTGTTCCGATTAAACTATTCCACGAGGGAGAGGGCAACACGGTGATCGTGGAACTCACGAATGGAGAGAAGTACAGAGGCCACTTGGTGAAATCCGAGGACAACATGAACTGCCAGCTGACGAGCGTCACGATGAGAGCGCGCGACGGAAAACTCTCGAAACTGGAGAACGTGTTCATTCGCGGAAGCCGCATCCGTTATGTCGTTCTCCCCGATATCCTGAAGCAGTCTCCCCTGTTCCAGAAGGTGCAAAAACTGAAGGAGGCCAAGGAGAGCGTGGAGAGAGAAAAGAACAAGCTGAAGGGAAGTGGGCTGTGCTTGCTGGGGTTCACATTGTAGTCTATAAATAAGCGCTCCTGTCGTTGAAGCGAGTCGCGTCTGTTGTCACTATTACCTTTATTCCATCGTCTCCTTGTTGAACAAACACAACACACCTTTGCCTCCGACATGTGGATCTTCTGAACGAGGCCCGTTCGCGGGTCCTTCTTCAGCATCATCTCCCTACCCATCAGGTTCCGAGTCCACACCCACCCCTCGATCTCACAGCAGTTATAGTGGTACAGCTCCGTGTCGCTCACCCACACGATCGCCGACGTGCCCAGCGGCTTTCCGCATTTCGCGCACACAGAGCTCTCGTCCACTTTGATGCCGTTCTGTCGCGTGTTCGCAACGACGTGCTGGTTCTACGCCTCACTCCGCACCCACTCTCCCACATCCAGGTAATCCGACATGATCAGATTGTACTTCATCCGCGTGTTGTACATCGTCTCCGTCAGCGAGGTCGTCGCCTGCTGAATGAACGGGAACAGCTTCTCCATCGGCGTGTTCTCCGGGTACTCGTCCAGCACCTGTTCCGGCACCAAATGCGCGTGGTAGCGGTCCAGAATCTGGAACGACGCGGCGAAGTACTTCTCCTTCAGCTCCGCTGGCGTGCTCTCCGGCGGGTGGAGGAGTCTATTGATGATCAAGAACAACCGAACATGCAGGTGGAGGAGATGGAGATAAACCTGCTGGTCCTCCGCCTCTTCCTTCTTCACCACTTCGGCGCAGTACTCCAGCGCCTTGTCGACCGACTGCTGCTTGAACAGAAGGATGGTGAGCGCCTCCACGTGACGGTGCATCCGCGCGTAGAGGATCTAGGGATGAGGGGGGGAGTGAGGGGGGTACGCAGCGCTCCTCCAACAGCTCGTCTTCCTTGATCATGCTTAGAAGGAGGTCGGGCAGGTAGCAGCGGTTGGTTCGCAGGAGGTTTTGGAGGGAGGCGCGTAGGGAGGCGATGCGTTTTTCGTTTTCTGCAGTGGAGTTTTCTGTGTTGGGGTTGTGAGTGTCGTTCGTCGCGACAGAGTCATGATTCTCATTCTCTGGATTGGAGTCACACTTATCATTCTCTGGATTGGAGTCACACTTCTCATTCTTCACAACACACTCACGCTTCATCAAATCATGAATCGAGTCAATGTACAACACAGCGAGCGTGTGACTCAGGTTGTGATCCAACGCCACATCAGTCGCCGCGAACGAGGCAAGGTGCGGGGTGACCACGCTCAAGTACTGAAGAACCAACTCATTGCGCTCGAACACCGTGGGCTTGTTCGCGGTGAGCTGCTGGAGGTGCTTCACCACGTGATAGATGTTGAGGTGTCCGATCATGCCCTCCTCGTCGATGAAGCAGCGAATCACCAGCGACGGCATCTCTTGGTAGATCTTCTCACTGCACTTGAACACCAGCGCCTCGTCGCTCGCGTCCAGCCCGAACAGCACGCGCGTCAGCACCTGCAACAACTGCACGCGCTCCGGCGTCAGCGTGGGGTACTGTTGCATCTGGAATAACACGATCTCCACTGCCTACGCCTCACACCACGCCCCACCACACACTCGCTTGTACTGGTGCTTGCCCTCGAACAGACACAGCAGCGCGAAGGTGAACACCAGTCGCGACTTCTCCGTCAGCGCGCCCTGGATGTTCTCCACCAGACGCTCCTCCACCGCGCCCATGTCGCACCAGTTCGCGCCCAGCAAAAAGTCGTGCAGCGCGCTTGCCGCCTGCAGGCTGATCCACAGGAACACCAGCGCCTAGCGGTCAGTCGAACGCACCGGACGTACCGTGTCGACGAGCGTGAGCGTGGTGATCGCCGAGGCGGAGGGCTTCGGCTCCTCAGCCAGGGTGGCGGCGCGCACCGACTGCAGGTAGCTCAGCACGGCCTCGAACGCGCGACGACGCGTGAGGGCGGAAATGGGCTGGGTTTTGTACGGGTTCTCAGTGTCGGGACTAAGAATGATGGCTTGTTTGGGTGGATCACATGGCAGAAATCGAGGGGATTCTGAGCTCGGGAAGCAGTCCGAGCACCTGCTGCGGCGTGCACCGACTCTCCGTGAAGTGTGGTACTGCGTCGTCAAACAGACCTGCGAGTGAGTGACAGAAATCGGGAGTACTTTGGGAGAAGAGGTAGTAGCCGTACTGGAGGTGGAGGCGTTGGATGGTCTCCGGACTCAGGTCGTGACTGCACGCGACGGCGATCGCCTGGTCGAAACCTGGGGGTGATTGGGATAGGAGGAGCGTGATCTGGTCCTCGGGCGAGAGGAGTCCGAGATTGTAGATGGTGTGGTGTGAGTACAGCAACAGAGAGGAGCCCGAGGTGTTGTCGTTGGGCACGAGGTGGAATGCGCCCTCGAGGGGAATGCGCTAGCGGTGATGGAGAGCGAGGAGAGCGACCTGGATGCGCTGGAGCGACGCGAGATTGTAGACGTAGAGGTAAGTCTTGACGACGACGAAGAGGTACGGGTAGAGAGTGATGAGCTGGGTGGGCTGGGTGGTGAGGCTGATGGTGTCTTCGCTCTGGGAGTGAGGGGAGTGTGTGGGGAGTACCTAGGGGTGAGAGAGGTGAGGAGGGGGTACCTAGGAGTGAGGGGAAGGAGGGAAGGAGTACCTGACGGGTGGGGATGCCCTGCTTGTCGACGATGTGGATGGAGTTGTCGCTGTCCACGAGAAGCACTTCGGGGTGAGTGGAGAGCGCGACGGACAGGAGGTACTGGTTTGACTTTGTGCACTTGGTGAGCGCCGTCTTTGTGATGGAGAAGGACTCGGTGTCCTGCAAGTAGTACGCAATCTTGCAACCCACAAAGAGCGTGGAGTCCAACCACTCCATGCAGCGCGGCGTTTCTAGAGATGAAGGGGGCGGGAAAGACGCACCCTTGGACGGAATGTAGTTGACGTAGCGGAACTCACTGCCGTTGGCATTTATCGCGAATACGAGGGTCTTCTTTCGCACACCGACGCACAGGTGGGAGCAATCCACCTTCAGCGCCAAACACGTACACTTCTCGGTCCCGGGCAGAAGCGTCTTCTTATTCAGATCGTTGATGTCCACGCACTGCAAATGAGAGGATTCAAGTGGGGATTACATAAACGCCCTTCACGGTTTGGCAGAGGAGAAGCTCGTGGACGGTATCCACTAGGATACACGAAGCACTCGTCTTCACTCCGAAGAAATGGTCAACGATTTTGGGCTCAGAAGCAGAGGTCGTGCCGTTTTCTAGAATGAAGCCGGATCCTTCAGTCCCGTACCTGATTTCAGTGTGTATACAAAGAGTCTATCTCCGTAAACGGATACAAACACAGAATTGCGATAGGAACCCACAGCGGTAATGGAAGCGCTGGGAATGGATATCAGCTGTGTTGCCTTTACCGTACTCTTTTCCATGGGAGAAGGGGTGGAAAGCGCACCGTTTTGTGTGTTTCTTTGGGGAACGTGGATTGGAATTTGGGTGGGAGTGGGGGTAGGGTTGGGAGTTCTTTTGCTGGGTGTTGGAGGGTGGTCGGTGAGCTGGATGGGATCAGAAGGAGGAGGAATGGGATTGTTGGTATTCCCGCGGGAGGGGTGGAGCACGTTGGAATCGGGGTTGTTGCCATTTAGGATTTGCATTGATGAGTGGAAGGATGCTGCGTTATAAGGGAATGGCGTTATGGAACGGTTAGTGTGGGTAGGAGTGGAATTGGTTTGGATTTCATGCCATGTGTTTAGTGTGTGGTGTTTCTGATGACGTGTACTTCAATAGGTGTGTTGTGTTGTTCCTTATTGAACTGGAAGGGTACAACTGGTTATATGATGGTTTTCTTCCGAGGCTGTTCTATAAACCAATACGAGGTATGGTACTGGTTTGATGCGACAGTATTGCATTCGGAAACCGATGCATTTGTCCGGACATATGCATCATTGAAAGAAACCTCTGGTTTTCTAAGAGGGATGTATTCTTTATTGCCTTCGTAAGGAGGGAAGAAGTAGTTTTCGGACTTGTACGGGTAAGGGTGAGAAGTCGCAGGAGCTCTCCAATAGGCGTAGTTCTTTTATTGTTTCTGGTTTGGGGGGTTAAACAAGAGATGGGTTTTGGTTTATGAAGAAATGCGCTTTGCTTCCTGAAGAAACGCGTCCACGGGATCTTTTACGGGGTATCCCTGCTTCATTCTGTAGAGGAGACACGCGATGTAATTGGTGAAGCGCAGAGAAGAGTCCATAGGTTCTTGGATCAGCCCAGAATGAAGTCCTTTCGTCTTGTCTCGGAGACTGTGATGGTTGGCACTGAGCTGGAGCGAAGACAGGCCCGTGTTGATGTCTAGCCTGGTGTATGCGATGCTATGTTGGATGAAGAAAGTCTATAGTCCGCCTTTGCGTTGAGTACCGCGAAACGGCTGCATATGAACGTTATGAAGATTCCACGGTTTCTCTCCACTCATGTCTCGTGAAGAAGGATGTTGATGAGTTGGCGCGTTTGTCCGTTGGAGATGGTACTTCTTTTCGTCATCTACAATCAACCAATAAGAGGAATTCCTACTTCCTGACTTCGCTTCCTGCTTCTTGTCGCTCACAACAAAGGATTTCGGCTTGGACAGGTACTTCGCATTGATGCACCGGAGATCCTTGACCAGATCGAGGAGAATCGCTTTTCTCCCCCAACGCATACTCCTGGATCCTCCAATCCACTGCGCGCCGGTGACTCGCCATCATCTCTTGGGCGTACTCCACATAACCTTGCTGAGTCCCTTCCGTGACTCGCGAGATGAAAGCTGCAGAAGGCTCGGTCCGTTCTCGGGAAGGATGAAGACCTCTTCCCATTGTCCCCAGCACCGGTGGGAGGTTGACGAGCGACAGGGAGAAACAGTACCACGAATTTGAGTTGTTTGTTGTAATGAATGATGTGTTAATGTTTGTTGGTTACAGTGAGTTAGTGCTGCTTGATGGGTGATTGAGATCGTCTTCATTTGCTAGGGTTAGGATGTGATATATGAGATGGGGTAATGATTGTGACAGGATTGGAAGTGGAGGAGAAAGCGTGTTGGTGTTGGATTAGGGGAATGCGTGTTCTTCAGGGGTGGGAGGATTGTAAGGGTGTTGTAGAGTGATATGATGTGGTTTTGTGGGCGGGAGAGAGTGATTTGGGAGGAGGGTTGGGGATGGGGGTGTTTAGTGCTGGATTGGGATATGTAGTGTGAGTAGGATGTGACAATGGTTGGATTTGCGGGTATTGTGATAATGAGGTAATGGAGACGGAATTGGGATTTGAATGGTGGGACTGGATTGGAAATGATGAGATAGGCAGTTATGTGACGGGAATGGCTGATTGTGCTGGAATTGTCAGTTATTCTGTTTCGGTTCTCATTTGAATGGGGATGCAATGTGGGTGATTTGGAACGTGAGATGATGTGGATTTCGAGCGATGTGAAGGGAATGATCATTACTTCCAGTTTCCACGATTCTCATTGGTTTTCCATCATTTCAGATGCGGATTGCCATTATTTGCGTGTTCGCACAGCGATAACGCTCTCTCGAATGACGCTGAATGAGTTCTGAGGTGGATGGAAGTGGTTGTGTGTGGCACAAAGAGAGGAGTCACGTGCCTCTATTGCAGATTTGGATGATTTGCAAGAGCTCCGATGTCTATTCGTGAGAGAGGGATGAAGTGAGTACTTCCTGTGATT
>ERZ1106948.827-NODE-827-length-11353-cov-7.537440_pt1 | contig 11353 bp, 10 predicted proteins | sample MGYA00403673_ERZ1106948 | MGnify/ENA primary metagenome ERZ1106948 (study PRJEB35170, sample SAMEA104062409) | human gut metagenome | biome: human gut; feature: human-associated habitat; material: faeces | place: Denmark | collected 2012-05-07 ...
ACTTGCCCTCGTCCTCGACCGGGCGGCGCAGCGCGGTGTGCAGCACGGCGCGGTCCTCGGTGTTGTTGATGTGCACGCCGGTGTACATGGCCTTGGTGCGCTCGTCGAGCTTGACGGCCTTGGCCAGGTCGGCGAACAGCTGCAGGGTCTCCGGCTTGATCAGGTTCTTGGACAGATCGAAGTGCAGGTCGCCTGCATCGAAGCTCAGCTTCTCGACGCGCTCGGCGTCATCGGCGAACCACTGCTTGAGGCTGATGCCCTCGGACTGCAGCTCGTCGTAGTGCTTCTGCAGCGCGGCCCACTCCGGGGTCTTGGTGGCGTCAACGGGAGGATTGATGGCCATGTTGATAGGTCCTTTCATCATCACTGTGAAGCGGAACGTGACGGTGGAATCTCGTTCGATTTTCCACGGCACGAGCCGTTTTCTTCACCTCACAAGATACTCACAAAAGCCGACAGAACAACACAAAAATGTTTCCCGAGTTAACACATTCGGTCGGAAGCGCGATATACCGCGGTTCCGACCACTTTTCAGCGGCGACATGCCAGATAAACGACGATTACTGAAATCGTATGCAACGTTCAGCGGGAAAGCTTCAACGCACGTGAAAACGGCTGTCGTATGCAACGATCGCATTACGATTACGTACGCAACTTACGCACGACCACGCACGCGGCTTACGCAAGTCAGGCGATGGCGGCGAGCAGGAAGTGCGCGCCGGTCATCATGACCAGGCCGATGATCGCGGACACGGACAGCGAGAAGCCGGCGAGTTTCGCATTGCCGAGCACTTCGTCGGTGAACAGGGTGGAGAACACGGCGATTGGCGCGAGGCAGCACATCACCACGGCTTCGCGCACATTGGCGCCGAACGGCAGCACGAACCATGCGCAGACGGCGGACAGCAGGCCGAATGGCAGTCGCAGGCCGATGATCTTCAGCAGCTTCATCACATCGTCACGGCCGGCGGGCAGGTCCATCAGCATGCCGACCATCAGCATGGCGACGAACGAGTTGGCGTTGGCGAGCGGCTCAACGAACGTGGCCACGACGGCGGGGATCTTCACATTGGCAAGCATGAGCACGATCATGACCAGGTAGGTGTCGAACGGGATGGAGCCGAAGAAGCCTTTCGCCACGTTGCGTAGCAGCGCGTGGCGTGCCAGCCGGCGGGCATCGCGATCCTTGGGTTTCGTATACGGCAGCACCGGCGCATGCCCCTGGTACTGCTCGTCCAAGGTCTTGCCGGACTGGATGTGCAGGAGGGTCTGCGTCATGACGTTCGTGCCGGCCGCCACCATCACGCAGTTGCCGATGTCGAACATGGCCGCTGGCACGATCGCCGCGGTGCCGAGAAACGCCTGTACCACGGGGAAGCAGAAGCAGCCGATGTTGAAGCCGGAACCGTTGAGCATGGTGAACGCGCGATCCTGCACAGGCGTGTGACGTGTGGTGAGGAAGATGAGCACGGGCGGGATGAACGCGACCACGAAGCCGAAGACGGAGATCCACAGCATGCTGGAATCATGCGGGTTCGTGGCGAACGAGTAGATGATGGCGCAGGGTAGGACCAGGTTGAACAGGGCGACCTGCATGATGCGGTAGTCGCGGTTTTTGAATTTGCCGGCGCGTTTGAACAGGTAGCCGGTGAGGATAATGGCCAGCAGCGCGATTGGCTGAATTAACGTGGACATGTGCGCGAGATGGGACTTGAACCCACACGTCAAAGACACAGGAACCTAAATCCTGCGCGTCTACCAATTCCGCCACTCGCGCAATCACCATCCGCGCACGGCGAAAACCGATACGCACGGATGCACATATGCAAAACCCTAGATGCTCGGAAAACCTCCGAACATCTAGGGCAGTGGAGCCACTTGACAGAATCGAACTGTCGACCTGCTCATTACGAGTGAGCCGCTCTACCGACTGAGCTAAAGTGGCGCAATGCCCAGTAAGCATACGCTAACCGCGCACAAGAAACAAAGCATAGCGGAAAAACCGGACGAGCACAAATCGCACGCACGCCATCCAGTGTCGTGCGCCACGGCAAGTGCCCGTCGCGGCCGTCATCCGATGTTATTTGACCAGCGCTTCGATCGATGCGACCAGCGCGCGCAGCGCCTTGCCACGATGGGAGACCGCGTTCTTCTCGGCCGGCTCCATTTCGGCGGACGTGAGCTTTTCGCCGGCGTCGACCGCACGCTGCGGCTGATCGTTCGGCACAAACAGCGGATCGTAGCCGAAACCGTTGGCGCCGCGCGGGGCACGCAGCAGCACGCCCGGCATTTCGCCGACTTCGACGGTTTCGCTGGCGATCGTGTACGGCTTATCATCATCCGCACCGTCCGTCTTGCGCTCTCCTGGCACGACCAGCGCGGCGGCGCAGCGGAACCGTGCGGTGCGCTTGCTGTCGGGGATGTCGGCCAGCTGCTTGAGCAGCAGCGCGTTGTTGGTCTTGTCGTTGCCGTGCTCGCCGGCCCAGCGTGCGGACAGAATGCCCGGCGCGTTGCCCATGACGTCCACGATCAGGCCGGAATCGTCCGCGACTGCCGGGCAGCCGGTACGTTCGGCCACGTCGCGCGCCTTGATGAGCGCGTTCTCCTGGAAGGTCACGCCGTCCTCGACCGGATCGGGCAATCCCAAGGAGCCTGCGGAGACGAGCTCGATGTCGGCGGCGTCCGCGCCGAGACGTTCCTCGAGAATGCGGCGGATTTCCGCCAGTTTGCCTTCGTTATGCGTGGCGACGATGATCTTCATGCCTTACGGTTCCTTCCGTCGTTTTCCGACTTATATCTGTTTTGCGTTGTTCCATGCGCGCCGAGTCGCCGGCATCGGACCGTCAACGTCCTACATTCAGCGCATGCCGTGCCGTCGATCGGCTCAGTCGAGCGCGAGCGCGGCGCGTTGGGCGGCCTGCAGCTCCCTGTTGCCTTTTTCGGCGAGGTCGAGCAGGGTGTTGAGTTCGGCGCGGTTGAACGGACGATGCTCGGCGGTGCCCTGGATCTCGATGAAATCGCCGGAACCGGTCATGGCCACGTTCATGTCGGTCATGGCCTGGCTGTCTTCGATGTACGGCAGGTCCAGCATCGGCTTGCCGTTGATCACGCCGACGGAGACGGCGGAGACCCAGTCCTTGAGCACGCGGTCGGCGGACTTGACGTGCTTGTGTTCCTCGGCCCAATGCATCGCGTCGACGAGCGCCACGTACGCGCCGGTGATCGAAGCGGTGCGGGTGCCGCCGTCGGCCTGCAGCACGTCGCAGTCGATCTGCACCTGGTTTTCGCCGAGCGCCTTCATATCGACGACGCCACGCAGGCAGCGGCCGATCAGACGGCTGATCTCGTGCGTACGGCCGCCGATCTTGCCGCGCACGGACTCGCGGTCGGTGCGGTCGGCGGTGGCGCGCGGCAGCATCGCGTATTCCGCGGTGACCCAGCCCAGGCCGGAGTCCTTGCGCCAGCGCGGCACGCCGGCTGTGAACGTGGCGGTGCACATCACGCGCGTGTTGCCGCATTCGATGAGCACGGAGCCTTCCGGAACGTCCGTGAAATGGCGGGTGATGCGCACCGGACGCAATTCGTCCACCTTGCGGCCGTCCGCACGCACCACGGTCTGGTCGCCCAACATATCCTTAATCGCTACCATTGCTGTTCTGCACTTCGCTTTCCGCTGATTTCGGCTTTTGCCGCCGTCCGATTACTCGTCTTTTCAACATTCGACCCTATCACCAGCCAAGCACGCCGCGCCTCGAGACCCCTCCTGCACGTATGATGGGATGCAACCAAAGATTGGCCACCGTGGGTCCTACACTTATGGTCAGTTTCACCAAAAGTCAAGAAAGGCTTTGGAAATGCTGGATTATTCACCCGCACTCATGACCGACATGTACGAATACACCATGCTTGACGCATGCCTGAAGGACGGCACCGCCAACCGCAAGTGCGTATTCGAGATCTTCACCCGGCATCTGCCGCTGGGCCGCCACTATGGCGTGGCTGCCGGACAGGGACGCATCCTCGACGCGCTCGAGAAGTTCCACCTCGACGACAACGACCTGAAATTCCTCGCCGACCGCAAGGTGGTAAGCCCGGAAACCATCAAATGGCTGGAGAACTTCCACTTCTCCGGCTCCATCAAGGGCTACCGCGAAGGCGAGATGTTCTTCCCGAACTCGCCGATCCTGCAGGTCGAAGGCACGTTCGGCGAATGCACGCTGCTGGAAACGCTGCTGCTGAGCATTCTGAATTACGATTCCGCCGTCGCCTCCGCCGCGTCCCGTATGGTCACCGCCGCGAAGGACCGTCCGTGCATGGATATGGGCGGACGACGCACGAACGAATGGGCCGCGGTCGCCGCCGCACGCGCCGCCGTGGTGGGCGGATTCAAGGGCACCGCCAACCTGCTGGCCGCGCAAATGTACGGCCTGAAGGCCATCGGCACCGCCGCGCACTGCTTCACCCTGGTGCATGACGACGAGAAAAGCGCCTTCGAATCGCAGATCGCGGCGCTCGGCAAAAACACCACGCTGCTGGTCGACACCTACAACATCGAAGAAGCCGTGAAAACCGCCGTCGACGTGGCCGGACCGGAACTGGGCGGCGTGCGCATCGATTCGGGCGACCTCGCGTCCCTCGCGCAGCGCGTACGCAACCAGCTGGACGCGCTCGGCGCCACCAACACGAAGATCACCGTCACCAACGACCTCGACGAATACGCGCTGGCCGCACTGCAGACCGCACCGGTCGACTCCTACGGCGTGGGCACCATGCTCGTCACCGGCTCGGGCGCCCCGACCTGCGCGATGGTCTACAAGCTCACCGAACGCGAGAACTCCGCCGGCGAAATGCAGCCGGTCGCCAAGAAGTCGAAGGACAAGGCCACCGTTCCGGGCCGCAAGCTCGCCTTCCGCTCCTACGAATACTCGCTGGCCGACTGCGAACACGTCATCTCCGGCTCCGAAGACAAGCTCGCCGCATACCAGCCGGAAGACGGCTGGAAGGACCTGCTCGTCGACTACGTCACCAATGGTGAGAACCACAGCGAATACCAGGGCCACGACGCGATCGTCAACGCGCACAACTACCGCGCGCAGGCGCTCGCCGAACTGCCGATCGGCGCGCAGAGCCTGATGAAGGGCGATCCGGTCATCCCGACCGAAGTCACCGTGCTGTGACGTCCGTCATGGCGTGAACCGCCCTGTACAGCGCAAAAGACATAACAAAAACCGACGCCCGGTGAATCACCGGCGTCGGTTTTTGCATAACATACGACGTTGCGCCGCACTCGGTCGCCGCACCCAGCCGCCATATTCAATCGCCACGTTCAGCCACCGCAACCGGCGGCATGAATCGGCAACATGGTCGAACGGCAATCAGAACGAGCTGTTCATCATCTCGTCATAGATGCGCTTGCAATCCGGGCACACCGGGTAATGCGTGGGGTCACGCTTCGGCACCCACACCTTGCCGCACAACGCCACAACCGGACGACCCGTCATCTTCGATTCGGCGATACGGTCACGCGACACATAATGCGCGAAACGGTCGGCATCGCCATTGCCACCGTCATCAAGCTTCGTTTCCTCTTCAGGACGTTCCAGAACGGCGGTACCGGTACCCGCATCCGGGTTGGACAGCGGCGAAACCGGATCGTCGGATCCGAACAGGCCATCGAAAATCGCAAATGCCATAATTAAGACTCCTCACACAAGCCGCAATCGCGGCCCCACTGCCTTCCATCATAGCCGAGCCGCATTGCGCCGCCACCCGTATGCACGAACCGCGCCAACACGGGCATACGCCGATGTTGCGCACGTTCTCAACCAATCGCGGTACGCTTAAGGTTATGACAATTGCAGTTTGCCCCGGGTCGTACGACCCAGTGACCGCCGGCCACCTGGACGTCATCGAGCGCTGCGCGCGCTTTTTCGACGAAGTGCATGTGGTGGTGGCCGTAAACGCGGCGAAGACGCCGATGTTCTCCGAAGAAACCCGTGTTGAGATCATCCGCCAGGCGCTCGCCAAGCGCGGTTGCACCAATGTGAAGGTGGCGTCGACCACCGGCCTGATCACCGACTATTGCACGAAAATCGGTGCGACGGTCATCGTCAAAGGACTTCGGCAGAACGGCGATTACGAGGCTGAGCTGGGCATGGCATTGGTCAACCGCAAACTCGCCGGAGTGGAGACGCTGTTTCTGCCTGCGGCCCCGGACCTGGAGCACATCTCCAGCTCCATCGTCAAGGACGTGGCACGGCACGGAGGCGATGTGACGGGCATGGTGCCCGATTGCGTGATTCCGCTGCTCGGCGAGGCGCTCAAGAACGAAAAGAGAGCATGATGAGTGAAGAGACCAACGATTTCAAGCCGCTTGCTGACGCCGATGACGCCACGTCGCAGCAGCCGGTCACGGCGGCGGCCGATTATCCGGCCACCGGCGCTGTTGCCGGTACCGCAGCGACCAACAACTCCGCAACCGGCAATGCCGCCGATCGTGCTACGGATGAGCCGGCAAAGCCCGCGAAATCGTCGAAACCGTCGATTTCCATGTCGGACCTGCCCGACCTTCGTGCCACGTTCGATCCCGATGCGCCGCTCGACGACAGTTCGGATCGCAGCCGCGACGAATTCACCACCGTCTACGACATCATCGACAGCATCGAAGAGGAATTGGACGAGGCCAAGCCGATTCTGTTCGCGCCGAGCTCGGTGCGCGTGGACCGCGAATCGTTCACCGGCAAGCTCGACAAACTCAAGAAGATGCTGCCAGTGCAGCTGGAACGCGCCTCCGCGCTGATGCGCGAATCGGAACGCCGTCTGGAAAGCGCGCAAACGCAAGCCAACGCGATCATCGCATCCGCGCAGTCGCGTGCCGCCGACACCGTACGCGAAGCCAACGAGCAGGCGCAGTTCCTTGCCGGGCAGGAGAACGTGACGGAACTCGCCAGGCAGAAGGCGCGCGGCATTCTCGACCAGGCGCAAGCCAAGGCCGACAAGCTCACGCAGAACGCCGACAAATACTGCATCACCATGATGGAATCGTTGCAACAGCAGGTCGACAAGATCGGCACCGGCGTGCAGGCGGGCCTGAACGTGCTGTACGATCGCCAACGCGAAGCCGGCGCGCATCTGGACCATCTCGATGCGGACGATTATCCGGAAAACTGAACAAGACGCGTAACACGCGTGGAACGCATAGCAAAACGCATAGCAAGAAAGCGATGAAAGACTGAACTATGGCACGTACTGAAGATTCCCCATGGGCCGTTTCCGTGGCGCAGGTGGCCTCGCGTCCGGGGCAAAGCAAGGAGATCGACGCCACTTTCCCCGCGCCAAGCGGCATCGGCGATGAGATCGTGGGCGTGGACGAAGGCACGGATGTGAGCGTGGTCGGCTCGTTCGATTCGATCGTCGACGGTCTGATTCTGAACGCGCGTATCAGCGCTCCCGTGCATGCCGAATGCACGCGCTGCCTGAAGCCGATCCAGCGCGATTGGACGGTGAACGTCACCTCCTTCTTCCCGTATGAGGACAAGTCCGCCGCCGGCAAGAACGGCAAGGAAGAGGAAGTGGACATCATCGCCGGCGAGGACGAGGCGGAAGACACGTACCCGCTGCTCGACGGCGGCGCATGGGCCGACCTCGAGGCGCTGCTGCGCGACACGCTGGTCGAGGAACTGCCGCTGCAGCCGTTGTGCAAGCCGGATTGCAAGGGCCTGTGCTCGCAGTGCGGCATCGACCTCAACGAGAACCCCGACCATCAGCATGACATGACCGACATTCGTTTCGCCGCGCTGGAAGGGCTGAAAGCCAAGCTGGAAGGCAAGGAATAAGCCGTTCGGATGGGATGGTCCATCGTTTGTACGGAGCTCACGTTAAGATACTGAACGCTTAAGCTCAATCGTTCGAACGAAATAGAGGAAACACAATGGCACTGCCTAAGTACAAGACCTCGCGCGCGAATACCCATTCTCGCCGCGCAAACTGGAAGGCCAAGGCCGCCCAGACCGTTACCTGCCCGAACTGCGGCGCTCCGACGCTGCCGCACATGGCATGCCCGAGCTGCGGTTCCTTCCGCGGCCGCGTGTACCGCGAGGCTGTCCGCTCCATCCACACCAAGTGAGTGGTTGCCGGATAACGGTATAAAGCATCGAAACCCTGCCATCGACGGGTGGCAGGGTTTCTTTTATTATTATCAAGTGATACGGCGATTGCATTGCGATTTATTTCCGCGTGCGATCGGCGTACGACATACGTTGCTTGCGTAGCAAAACCGCCAGATCAGCTGGCGTCTTGCCATGTGCGCAACGGCCACAACCACAGACCGCGGCAGGCTCGGCCCGCCGCATGAACGGTAAGGAACATCCATGGCCAAAGAGACCAATCAGGACAACGCGCAGGACAACACCCAAACCGAAAACGGCAACAATACCAACGCCGGCCGCATCGGCACCTCCATCACCCCCGAAGGCGAGATGACCGCCAATGTGTTGCTCGAGGCGCTCGGCACCACAATCGAACCGGACCTGCTCGTCGAAGCGCTCACCCACCGCTCGTTCTCACACGAGCATGAGGGGGCCAAGAACTACGAACGCCTCGAATTCCTCGGTGATGCGGTGCTCGAACTGGTCTCCACGGAAACGCTGTACAAGGTGCATCCCGACATGAACGAAGGCCAGCTGGCCAAAATGCGCGCGAAAGCCGTTTCCGAGGAATCGCTGAGCAAAATCGCCCGCGAAAAGCTGCACGTCGGCCCGTACATTCTGCTCGGCCACGGCGAAGCGGAACAGGGCGGCGCGGACAAAAGCTCGATTCTGTGCGACATCGTCGAATCGCTGATCGGCGCGACGTTCATCCAGCACGGCATCGACGAGGCGCGCCGCGTGGTGCATCATCTCGTCGACGATACGCTGGCGGAGGTCGCCACCGAAGGTCCGGCGCTCGATTGGAAGACGTCGCTGACCGTCAAGGCGCATGAGATGGGTCTGCCCGACCCGCACTACCAGACGTCGGTCGCCGGACCGGAATACGCACTGGAGTTCACCGCGCGCGCGATTCTCGGCGATGGCGGCGAAGTCATCGGCGTCGGTACCGGCAGCAGCAAACGCAAGGCGCAGCTGGCGGCCGCGGAAATGGGCTGGAAGGCGCTTGACAGTCGCAAGGGCGAAATGGGCGGCAAGCAGAACGGGAAGACGCATAAGTCGCACCACAGGTCACACCGCAAGTCCAACGGTGGCACGCAGGATGCAGCGCAGGGCAAGTAACCGCGCAAACGGTAACGCAAGCGGCGGCACGGCCGGCGTCACGAAACAGCATTACAAGGCAGCGTCGCAATCGCAAAAAATATGGTCCATATCACAATGGCGCGTAACGCGCCAGAATATGGGCCTTTCCGGCGAACCAAGCTGTCAGCCGTTAGCATAGACTCATTATCAGAGAGGAATGCGGCTGCAATCCGCCACAAGCGGTTGCATAGCATTCCGTTTAAGGGGTAAAACGGCGCATGAACGACGCGACCGCGGCCCCTTACGAGGAAATTTTCCACGAACGAGCATGAGAGGGAACATGGTGTTACCTACGCCTCTGCAGGCATTCAGCGGCATGCCAAAGGCATCCGCTACCACTGAAAAGCAGACCATTGTCGACGGCGAAAAGATGACCGGCGCCGAAGCGCTGGTTCGTTCGCTGGAGGATCTGGGCGTCAAGGACGTCTTCGGCGTTCCGGGCGGTGCGATTCTGCCCGTCTACGATTCCATCAAGGACGATACGAAGTTCCGCTTCGTGCTGATGCGTCACGAGCAGGCCGCCGGACATGCGGCAGAAGGCTACGCGCTGACCACCGGACAGGTGGGCGTGTGCATCGTCACTTCCGGTCCGGGCGCGACGAACATGATCACCCCGATCGCCGACGCGAACATGGATTCCATTCCTATGGTCGTCATCACCGGCCAGGTCGGCGTGAACGCCATCGGCACGGACGCTTTCCAGGAAGCCGATATCGTCGGCGCCACCTATCCGGTGGTCAAGCATTCGTACCTCGTCACCCGCGCGCAGGACATTCCGCGCGTGCTGACCGAGGCGCACTACATCGCACGCTCCGGCCGTCCGGGACCGGTGGTGGTGGACGTCACCAAGACCGCGCAGACCGGCGAGATGTATTATTCCTGGCCGCAGCGCATGATTCTGCCGGGCTACAACCCGACCACCAAGGCGCACGGTCGCGTGCTGTCCGACGCGGCGAAGCTGTTCGAGCAGTCGTACCGTCCGGTGCTGTACGTCGGCGGCGGCGCGGTGCGTTCCGACGCGGGCGAGCTGGTCGAGGAGCTGGCCGATGTGACCGGCGCTCCGATCGTCACCACCCTTCCGGCGCGCGGCATTGTGCCCGATTCCGATCCGAAGGTGCTTGGCATGCTCGGCATGCACGGCACAATCGCGGCGACCGGCGCCGTGCAGCGTTGCGATCTGCTGGTCGCAATCGGCGCACGTTTCGACGATCGCGTCACCGGCAAGCTCGACGCGTTCGCTCCGGGCGCACGCGTGATCCATATCGACATCGATCCGGCGGAAATCGGCAAGAACCGTCAGCCGGACGTGCCGATCGTCGGCGATGTGACCACCGTGCTGAAGGACCTCATTCCGGAGATCAAGCGCGAGCAGGCGGTGCATGGCAAGCCCGACACCAGCCACTGGTGGGACGTCATCAACAAGTGGCGTGAGGAATACCCGATCACGTGGGATGAGCCGACCGACGGCAGCCTCGCTCCGCAGTGGGTCGTCAAGCAGCTGTCCGACATGGCCGACCCCAACACCGTGTGGGTGTCCGGCGTGGGCCAGCATCAGATGTGGGCCACCCAGATCATCGAATTCAACAAGCCGCACTCCTGGCTGTCCTCCGGCGGCCTGGGCACGATGGGCTTCGGCCTGCCGGCGGCCATCGGCGCACGCGTCGGATCCGCCCGCGAATTCGACGACAAGAAGCCGGTGTGGCTGATCGACGGCGACGGCTCCTTCCAGATGACTTCCGAAGAGCTGGCGGCCGCGTTCCTCGACCACGCGCCGGTGAAGATCGCCCTGCTCAACAACTCCGTGTACGGCATGGTCCGCCAGTGGCAGACCCTGTTCTACAATCACCACTACTCCGCCACGAACCTGCTGGACGGCGAGAACACGTCTGGCATCGTGGACGTGCCGGACTTCGTGAAGCTCGCCGAAGCGTACGGCTGCGTGGGCATGCGCGCGTTCACCAAGGACGAGGCCATCGAATGCATCAAGAAGGCCAACGAGATCAACGACCGTCCGGTGCTGATCGACTTCCGCGTGTGGAAGGACGCCATGGTGTGGCCGATGGTCG
>ERZ1106948.832-NODE-832-length-11309-cov-2.513862_pt1 | contig 11309 bp, 9 predicted proteins | sample MGYA00403673_ERZ1106948 | MGnify/ENA primary metagenome ERZ1106948 (study PRJEB35170, sample SAMEA104062409) | human gut metagenome | biome: human gut; feature: human-associated habitat; material: faeces | place: Denmark | collected 2012-05-07 ...
AAACGTCATCAGCCGCCACCCTGCCGTGCAGCAGTGCTGCGTGGTGGGCTGCGCCGATACCGACCACACGCAGGGACGTCTGCCCTTCGTTTTTGTGGTGCTGGACCCTGCCGCCACCGGCAAAAAGCGCCAGATCCTGCGGGAGCTGCGCCAGCTGTGCCGCGAGGAGCTGCCGGAGTATGTGCAGCCCGCCTCCTCGGCCTATAAGATCATTCCCGAAATGCCCATGACCCCCGCCGGCAAGGCCGACTACCGCAAACTGGAAGAAGAGGTGGGGTGAACACTCCCGTGAAAATTCGTTTGGAGCGCTCCGCAGAGCGCGACAAACGCAAAATAAAAATAATCTTTCCGCTGAATATGCGCAAAGCGAGCGCGGCGCGCATTCCAAATCGTCCCACTGCCCTTGAGAAAGAAGGAATCATCCATGAATCATCCCCGTTTTGCCGCATGGCTGTGCAGCGCCGCTGCGCTGGTGCTGCTGGCTGTGCCCGCCTTCGCCCAGCAGCCCGATGCCCTGCCGCCGGAGGATGCCCCCGCCGCGCAGGTGCAGACCGCCCCTGCGGATGTTCCGTCCCCGACAGCGGAGACTGCCCAGCCCGCCCCAGACGCAGAACCCCCTGCCGCCGACCCTCAGCGCACCTATGTGGCGCTGGGCGACAGCATCGTTTCCGGCGTAGGTCTGCCGGATTTCAAGTACACCGAAGCCGCCATCGGCATGGACGTGGCCGCAAACTTTGAGGGTTACCCGGAGCAGTGCTATGTTTCGCTGGTGGGCAAGGGGCTTGGACTGGACCGTCAGCACGCCATCGATCTCGGCCTGCCCGGGCTGACCACCGGCGACCTTGTGGATATGCTGCGCACCGGTGCAATGCCCAAAATGAACCAGCTGGCGGGCACCTACTACGTCTACCCCCAGATGCTGGACTATATCCGGCGTGCGGATATCATCAGCGTGCAGGTCGGCTCCAACGATGCGCTGGTACCCGCCCTTGTGGCGCTGGGCAACGCCACCAACTGGAAAAGCGAGCAGCTGGTAGCCACCCTCATCAGCGGCGTGCTGCGTACCCCCAGCTTTGAGAATTTGCAGCGGCTGAACAGCGGCCTTTCCCGCCTGCGGCTTACCCGCGAGGAGCGCAAAGCCACTACCCAGCTTTTGCTGGGCGGCGGCACCGACGCTATCTGCGAGCAGGCGTATCAGGACGCCGCCGTCAACATGCCGCAGGTGGTGGCCCAGCTGCGGGCGCTGAACCCGGACGCACAAATCATCCTTGTAGGCTACACCAACCCCGTGCCTCTACTGCCGGAGTGGACGCAGCTGTTCCGGCGGCTGAACGCCCTTGGCAAGAGCCTTGCCGCCCAGAACGAGAACGTGACCTATGTGCCCATCCCCTTTGCCATGACCGCCACCGATGCCCACCCCACCGTGAGCGGGCATAAGTACATCGCCAACCACATCCTGCGGGCGGTTAAGAAATAAAAGGATACGCAAAAACCGGGCAGCCCGCGGGCTGTCCGGCTTTTGCTGTCTCTCCCCCAAAAATCGCACGTTTTCGGTGGATTACGCGGGGGGAAATACTTTGCCAGCTTTTGGCAGATTTTTCCCGTGCGGCGGAGGTTGTTGTGCGCTGCTGCGTTTGTTTTTAGTTTACAGCTGCCGCGCTTGTATTTACGTTGCGTATATCCCGTGCGCGATAATACGCTCTGGCTCCCAAAAAGTACACACTGGTTTTTCCGCGTCCATCGCCTTAGGATAAGGGTAGATACTTTATGTCCGAAGGAGGTTTTTACATGGACGCAAACAAGTACCGTACCGCCTACGACAAGGCGCAGGCCGTCCAGCACGAGGTTTGGACGGAGCTGTGCCAGCATCTGGAGCACGCGCCGGATGCCCAATTGCTCAGCGATTACACCGCCACGCTGGTGTATACGCTGGACAAAGACCGCCGCGAGGAAGCCCTGCGGCTGCTGCGGGGGCAGCTGTACAGCCGTCAGCTGCGGGACACCGGCCGGGTGGAGAGCTGGTATACCGACTGCGGGGCGCGCATGGGGCAGGATATCGAGGGCTTTGTGGCAAACGCCCGCCAGCAGTATGTGCAGGCCGGCCTTGCCGAGGAGCAGCGCGCCGAGGCCGAAGCCAAACAGAAGGCCGGGCGCGGGCGGTTCCGCATCCGTCCCGCCAGCGCCTTTGCGCCGGAGCGCGCCGCCTATCTGGTGCAGCCCTACCTGCCCCGGGGCATGGTAAGCATTCTGGGCGGCGTGTCCGCTGCGGGCAAGACCAGCCTTGCGCTGGATGTGTGCGCCCGGCTTACCCGGGGCGCTGCCTTTGCGCCGGACACCCCGCCGCAGCCCCCCGCCACCGTGCTCTACCTTACCGCCGAGAACGACCCCAACAAGGTGCTGCGTCCCCGCGCCGAGGCCATGGGGGCAGACCTTGACCGGCTGTATTTTCAGGACGGTGCCAGTTACAGCATGGGCGACGAGGAGCTTGCCGCCCTGTGCCGGGTGTACCGCCCGGCGCTGCTGGTGTTCGACCCCATCCAGAGCTATCTGGGGCAGGGGGTGCAGATGAACCGCGCCGAGCAGGTGCGCCCCTTGCTGGACCATCTGGGTGCCCTTGCCAAGGAGCTGGACATGGCGGTGCTGCTCATCAGCCACATGAGCAAGCCCGGCCCCGGGGTGTGCAGCGCACTGGACCGTCTGCTTGGCTCCAGCGATTTCCGCAACGCCGCCCGCAGCATCCTCATTGCCGGGCGGGACCCGGAGCACCCGGAGGTGCGGGTGGTGGCCCACGCCAAAAACAGCCTTGGTCAGCCCGGCGAAAGCCAGCGCTACCGCATCTGTCCGCAGGGCACGGTGGCCTACGACGGCCCCTGCACCCTTACCGCCGACGCCATCATCCGGGAGGCGGGCACCCCCGCCACCGGCAATGGCCGCCCCTCTGCCGCCCTTGCCAACGCCATCGAGGCGCTGGAAAAGCAGCTGTCCTTTGTGGGCTGGGTAGAGGCGGGCGAGGGGTACCGCCTGTGCGCCGAGCGGGATATCTCTATTCCTACCATGCGGCGTGCCCGCGTGGCACTTGGCTTGAAGGTGCTGCGCGTTGGGATGCAGCCCAACCAGAAAAATTACTGGTACAGACCAGAGCTTACTGAATCAACTGTATGTGCGGAGGTCAAAAACCTGAATCAACAATTAAAGCTATCCGGCTGAACAATGTTGCCGGGCATTTCCAGCCTGAACAATGAGTAACTCTATTACAACTTTTTATATTTGATCAGTGTGTAAAAAGAAACTATTCTACGTCAAATGTTCACATCGTGCGGGTTGAACATTGTGGGTACGGAATGCGGCGTTTCCGGGTCTGAATGCCCACATTGTTCAAAACTCTGTGGGTCATAGGCGCAGGCCGCTGCGCTTGAACAGTGTAGCCCGCTGCGGGCAGCGGAGCCGAAGTAGGATGTGTTTGTCATGCGTTTATCATACTGGCTTTGCCGCAGAAAGAGTTAGAAGATCTTCAAGATAAAAAACGGTCATTTTTGCGATTTTGCGCGATTCCGTCTGCACTGCATCCAGAAGATATCGTGCTTGTTGCCCGGCAAAAAGCGTAAAACTTTCCCATTTTATAATAAGAACGTTCTGGCAAAGACCGTCTTTTTCTGTTATACTCTAGCCAATGAATACAGCTGTAACAGGAGGATGTTATGGAAAAGAATGTACTGAACACCGATCTCACCGGCAAGGTAGCCGTTGTCACCGGCGCAAGCGGGACATTGTGCTCCATTTTTGCCAAGGCGCTGGCCCGGGCAGGCGCAAAGGTGGCGCTGCTGGGCCGCAACATGGATAAGCTCAAGGAGCTTGCAGACGAGATCGAAGCCGAGGGCGGCACCGCCAAGGGCTACACCTGCAACGTGATGAACAAGGCCAACTGCCTGCAGGTAGCCGAGGATGTGCTGGCAGACTTTGGCCCCTGCGATATTCTTGTGAACGGTGCCGGCGGCAATAACGCCCGCGCCAACACGGACAAGGAATATTTTGAGATGGGCGATCTGGAAAGTGACACCGTCACCTTTTTTGATCTGGACGAGAGCGGCGTGGAGATGGTGTTCAACCTGAACTTCATCGGCACGCTGCTGCCCACGCAGGCCTTTGCCCGTCAGATGGTAGGCCGCGAGGGCTGCAACATCCTGAACATTTCCAGCATGAACGCCTACCTGCCCCTGACCAAGATCCCTGCCTACTCTGGCTCCAAGGCTGCTGTGACCAACTTTACCCAGTGGCTGGCGGTGCACTTCAGCAAGGTGGGCATCCGGGTCAACGCCATCGCTCCGGGCTTCTTTGCCAGCGAGCAGAACGCAAAGCTGCTCTTCAACGAGGACGGCACTCCTACCGAGCGCACCAAAAAGATCCTTGCCGCCACCCCCATGGGACACTTCGGCGACAGCGAAAAAGACCTTGTGGGCGCACTGTTGTTCCTGTTGAACAATGAGGCAGCCGGTTTCATCACCGGCATCTGCCTGCCTGTGGACGGCGGCTTCTCGGCCTATTCCGGCGTGTAATAAGTACCGTAAAATATACAAAGCCACCCCTGCCTCCCGGTGCAGCAGCCCGGCGGGACAGGGGTGTTTTTTCAACGGGGTTGAACAAAAGGCTTCCCCCCAGCCGGGGGGAAGCCTTTATGCGGAAAATGGATTTCTACGGGAGTTACTTCTTCGGGTGCTTTTTGCGCCATGCAAGCGCAAGGGCGACTGCGGCACACGCCAGCACTGCCAGCGGCCAGACGGAGGCCAGCGCCACTACCAGCTGCTGCAAGCCGTTTACAAAGTTGCCCCAGCCAGCGGTAAAGGCGGAGCCGATGCGGGAGAAGAAGCCCTCGTCCGCAGGGGTGTAGGTCTGCACCTCGTTCAGGTCGATATACACAGTGCACTGCTGCACCTGATCGCTGTACCAGTCCAGCTGACTCTGCCAGCTTTCGATCTGGGATTGCACCTCGGTGAGGGAGTCCTCGATCTGCAACAGATCCGAAAGAGTTTTGGCTTGTTCCTGCAATTGCTGTAAGCGGGTGCGCTGTGCCTGCAGATTAGAAAGCCGCACGGACACGTCCATATACTGGGCGGTCACATCATCGGCCTGCTGGCTGCGATAGGTCACATTACCGGCGGCGGCCACAGCATCCAGAAAGCTCTGGTAGTTGGCCTGCGGCACCCGGTAGGTCAGGCTTACAGAGCGGCTGGAACCGGTGCGCGTGTACTCGCTGCTGGATTCCAGATAGCCGCCCGCCTCGGCAAGAGCGCTGTCCAGTGCACTGCGGGCTGTTTCGTAGTCCTTGCTTTCCAGCGTCAGGTTGGCGGTGTAGATGATCTTGGCGCTGTCCACCGCAGGGGCAGCAGCCTCGGCGCTGCCGGTGCCGCTGTACTCCGTTTCCAGAGAGCGGTCGTCTGCCTCCAGACTGTAATTCACTGCCTCGGGGGTGCTGTCCAGCGCGGCATGCTGGAGATCAAACCCGCCTGCTGCCACAGAGGCAGCGGAGCTGTCGGCAGCGCCTTCGGCTGCGTACAGGGCGGGTGCGCTGCTTTTGGCGCTGCCCATCCCGATGCCCAGATGCAGGGTGCTATAACCCAGCACGCACACGGCCAGACAGGCAGCCAGCGTGCCCAGCTGCTTTACCGGGAAGTGGATGGGCTTTTTCTTCTTGGTTTCGGTATTCAGGGGTGCTGCGGGTGCAGCGGTCTGCGTGGCGGGGGCAGCCATCATAGGCTCAGCCTTTTCCTCCGCAGTCAGGGTGTCGGTCATGGCCAGCAGTTTTGCCTTCAGATCGTCCGGGGCAGCAAGGTCATCGACCTCCATCTTATATTCATACCACCTCATCTTCGATCTCCTCCTTCAGCATCGTATGTAACTGTGCCCGTGCGCGCCGCAGCCAGCTTAGTACCGTGTTTGTGGGCACCGCCATCATCCGCCCGATCTCTGCCGCAGTGTATCCTTCGTAGTAGTGCAGATAGATGGCGTTGCGGTAGTTTTCCGGCAGGGTGCGGATGGCATCCAGCACGCTGCCGTCCTCCGCAAGGACATCAGGGGCGGGCAGGTTCTCGTCCAGTTCGGTGTCCTTTTGGTGGGCGGCGCGGGTCAGGTCCCGGCAGCGGTTGATGGCCACCCGCAGCAGCCATGCTTTGAGATGCTCCTCACTCTCAAAGATGCCGTTGTAGTGCAGCAGTTTTTCAAATACATCCTGCACCACATCCTCAGCATCGGCTGTGCAGCGGCAATTATGCACCGCAGTGCGGTAGACGGTGTCGCTGTAACGCTGCACCGCCAAGGTAAATACTTCGTTTCTGGTCAGCTGTCCCATTGTTATAAACTCTCCTTGGATGCCCGGAAGCGGGCTTCTCGATGGAATGTTTGTGGTTCTCACGGGGACGTTCACTTGATATACGGCTCAGCATCCCCGATTATTGCAGAACAAAACCCGGTTCCTTCCATTTTTTGTGTGCCGGACGCACCGGACCGCAAGGCACGTCCACGTTCTCCGACAGAGGTTGGATATCCTGCCGGTTTACCGGTCAGTATACCACGAAATCGCAAAAAAGTAAAAGAGGAGACCCTGCGTAAAAAACTAAGAATGTGTTTGTCGCACTCCGCAGAGTGCGACAAACACGAATATAAATAATAGCCTTTCCGCTGAATATGGCCAGAGCGAAAGCGGAGGCCATTATAAATCCCACATCAGGAGATGCAACATTTATGAAGGAAATTATTATGGGCTATCAGGGCGAGATGTCCCTGAAAGGCCTCAATCGCAACCAGTTCGAAGCAGCCATGATGAAGATCCTACGCTACCGCCTTAAGACGGTGGGCAAGTTCAAGGTGTACTGCACCCAGTCCACCTTTTATATGGAGCCCGAGGAAGAGGACGTGGATATGGACCTTGCCTTTGAGCGGGTCAGCAAGGTGTTCGGCCTTGCCGCGCTCAGCCGCGCCGTGGTGTGCGAAAAGGATTTTGATACCATTTGCCAGACCGCCGAGGACTATCTGGGCAGCGCGCTGCACGGCATCCGCACCTTTAAGGTGGAAGCACGCCGCGCTGATAAGACCTACCCCATGACCAGCCCGGAGCTGATGCGGGAGTTGGGCGCTTACCTGCTGGGCAAGCACAACTACCTGAAGGTGGATGTGCATAACCCGCAGTTTAAGGTCATTGTGGAAATTCGCGATTACGGTGCGTATATTCATGGCCCGAAAATACCGGGTGAGGGCGGTCTGCCCGTGGGTACCAGCGGTCGTGCCCTGAATATGCTCTCCGGCGGTATCGACAGTCCGGTGGCAGCCTATCGTATGGCAAAGCGCGGTCTGGCACTGGATCACATCCATTTTACGTCCCCTCCGTATACTTCTGAGCGTGCAAAACTAAAAGTAAAGGCTCTGGCGCAGCTCATCACCGTGTATACCGGCAGCGCTAACCTGTTTGTGGTGCCCTACACAAAACCCCAGGAATACATCCGGGATAACGCCCCGGATGTGCTGTTCACGGTGCTGATGCGCCGCAGCATGATGCGCATTGCAAACGTGATCGCCAAAAAGCAGGGCTGCGAAGCGCTGGTCACTGGCGAAAGTCTGGCACAGGTGGCAAGCCAGACCGTCAAGGCGCTGCAGTGCACCGATGCCGCACAGGATCTGCCCATCCTGCGCCCGCTCATCGGCATGGATAAGACCGAGATCATTGAGACCTCCCGCCACATCAATACCTTTGAGACCAGCATCCTGCCCTATGAGGACTGCTGCACCATCTTCACCCCGCCGCACCCGAAGATCCGCCCCGAGCTGGAGGAGATCCTTGTCGCCGAAGCCGCCATGCCCGGCCTTGCCGCGCTGGAAGCCGAGGCCGCAGAACAGACCGAGCGCATCCGGGTGCGCATCACCGATCAGGTAGAATTCGAGGGTTGATTTGTCCATGACAGCAGAGATCATCAGTGTGGGTACCGAGCTGCTGCTCGGCAACATTCTTAACACCAATGCCCAGTACCTCAGCCGGGAGCTGGCCGCGCTGGGCATCACCGTCCGGCGGCAGAGCACTATCGGCGATAACCATGGCCGTCTGGCAGATTTTGTCAACGAGGCAAAACAGCGGTGCGATCTTTTGGTGTTCACCGGCGGGCTGGGCCCCACGGCAGACGACCTGACCAAGGAGACGGTGGCCGCCTGCTTTGGCGACACCCTTACCTTTGACCCCGACGAGTGGCAGAAGATCGTAGACTTCTTTACCCGCACCGGGCGCGAGACCACCCCCAACAACCGCAAGCAGGCCATGGTGCCGGTGCATGGACATAAGGTGGTCAACCACCACGGCACCGCGCCGGGTGCATGGTTCGAGCAGGACGGTCACTGTGCCGTGCTGATGCCCGGCGTGCCCCACGAGATGAAGGCCATGTGGGAGGAAAGTGTGCGCCCGCTGCTGCTGGCGCGACAGAGCTGTGCCCTGCACAGCCTGACGCTGCGGGTGCTTGGCGGCGAGAGCAATCTGGAGTACCGGGTGCGTCCGCTGCTGGAGAACCCGAACCCGACCGCTGCCATCTACTGCAAGACCGGCGAGTGTGAGATCCGCATCACTGCCCGGGCACAGAACGACACCGAGGCACAGACCATGTGCCGCGCCTACGCCAAAAAGTTCTATGATCTGCTGGGCGATGCGGTGTATGATGAGAATGTCGCCGGACTGGAAGAAACGGTGGTGCACACGCTGCAGGCCAACGGCCTGACCATTGCCACCGCCGAAAGCTGCACCGGCGGCATGATCGCTCAGCGCCTGACCAACGTGTCCGGCGCAAGCGAGGTGTTCGGCTACGGCTTTGTGACCTACTGGGAGCAGGCCAAGGCAAAGCTTGTCGGGGTGGACCCGGCGGTCATTGCGCAATATAATGTGGTGTCGGCTCCCGTGGCGGCGCAGATGGCGCTGGGCGCGGCAAAGGCCGCCGGTGCGGATATCGCGGTCAGTGTTACCGGTCTGGCAGGCCCCGGCGGCGGTGACGCTGTCCGGCCTGTGGGCACGGTGTATCTGGGCGCTGCCCGGGGAGACAAGGTCTATGTGAAAAAGCTGTTCGTCTCCCGCCCGGACCGTGCGCTCATCCGCGCCCGCGCCGCGCAGACTGCGCTGGAACTGGCGCTGCGGCTGGCACAGGGCAAGATCCCGGCCGGTACGCAGGTGCTGGCCGAGAGCGCACAGCATGACCCCGCCGCCCTGACCGCCTTGGACGAGACCCTGCGGGCAGAGTAAGGGCGGCCCCTGCGGCCGCAGGGGGGATGCGTCATGACAAATAAGGAAGAGCGCCCGGCAGGCTGTGTGCTGCGGCTGTTCGGTGTGCCGGAGCAGACCGTGCAAAAGGCAGTGGAAACCCTGCCGGACACTTGGCAGGGCACGGTACACTGCCGAACCCGAGGTGCGGAAACGCTGGTGGCGCTGCAAAGCAGCACCCCGCAGCAGCTGCACCGGGCGGTACAGCTTCTGCGGACAAGCCTTGCCCCGGCGCTGTACGGGGAAGGGGAGCAGACCCTTGCCGCTGCCGCAGTGCAGGCATTGGAACAGCACCGCAAGCTTTTGGTGTGCAGCGATGCCGCCGCCGGGGCGCTGCTGGAGACCCGACTGGAAAACCTTCCCGGCGCGGAAAAGGTGTTCGATTTTGGTGCTATGAGCTACGCCAATGCCGCGCTTACCGCCCGGCTCAGCCGGAAGCTGCGCAAAGCACCGCAGGCAGAGCCTGCCCGCACACTGGCGCGGGTGCAGGCCATACAGCGGATGACCGGTGCTGCGCTGGCGGTGGGCTGTGTGGAACTGCCCCAAAGCCGTTTGCTGCTGGTGGGCAGCAAAAAGGGCTGCTGGCTGCGGTGTGTGCCGCCGGAGGAGAACCCCGGCCTGTGGCTGCTGGATATGCTGCGCCGCGCCGCCTGCGGTCTGCCGCAGGCAGGGGGCACATGCTGGCAGTCCTACGGCAGAACGGTGCCGGATACAGCTTTGACCCCTGCCGTTCTTGCAGCGGCACCGCCCGCGCAAAGCACTGGTGGTGCTTTTGCTGCTGGCACTGGCAGCACTGGCTGCGGGCTGGTATTATACCGGCGGCGACCTTGCCGCCCTGCCCCAAAAGCTGCAAAGCCTTGGCACAGAAAGCCTGCCCCACGCCGGGGCAAGGCTGGTGTGAGCGCTGCGTTGGCGCTTTCACTTTCAATAGAAAAAACCAAGCCCGGAGGGTTCATAGACCTTCCGGGCTTGGTTTTTACGCTGGCGTCCCCGATGTGATTCGAACACACGGCCTTCCGCTTAGGAGTAGGGGCTGAAACCATAAATCCTAGGCAAAAGTAGGTAAAACAAGTAACGTTTTATCAATTGATTTTTTGTTGCGCTGTCAATCTGAGTAAAGAACACAAACCCCGAAATAAAACGAGTAAAAGGCTTTTCATTAGCAGAAAATTAGCAGAGCTAATGAAAAGTGGAAGGTTCATTGTAAAATGCCCACCTTTCATTAGCTGGGAAGTGTACGTTTCCCTACGGATATTTGCTTGTTTAGCATTCGTGAACCAGACCATACAGCCGTAGCTGGTGTGATGGACAAATGTTTTCAATAGAAAAAGATCAGAGCTTTCTGCGAGAAAACTCTGGTCTATGTAACAGTGCGAATGGAAATGCGCATTGTCTTGTAAAAGGAATGGGCTTATGGTATTCTTACGGGAGTAAAGGCACTGGATGCAAGGAACTTTGCGTGATTTTAGGAGTGTGCGATGGAAAAGAAATTTAATATTGTAGTCGGTGAAGATGGAACTGTAAAACTCCCAGATGCGGTTCTGGAAAAACTTGAAGTCAAACCCGGAGAGGAAGTTCGCTTCGAGGTAGATGACAATTTCTATGCAGTCAGGCTTCTATCGCGGATAGAAGCTGAACGCTTGGATTACTTGAATTGGATGCATAATAAACATTGCCCCTCTATTGAGGAAATGATTGCAGAGTCGAGAAAACAAGCCACTCAGAACATTGTGATCTCCCGTATCCTTGATGGGATGCCGGCAGAAAAAATCGCAGAAGGCTATGAAGTTTCACTCGATTATGTAAAACAGCTTACACATCAGCTGAAGATGGACATAGAGGAAGCTAAGGCGAAAAAACACAAAGAAACGGGATCATCCTAAAACAGATAGCGGCAGTTTTCCATATACGGAAAACTGCCGCTGTTTATGTATAGAGGCTTATAGGTTCTTTGCAAGATTTTTAATGAGTGTAGCCATAGAGGGGTCAGCCAGCAGTTTAGCAAGAGCTGCTGCCGCATCTGTATCGA
>ERZ1106948.833-NODE-833-length-11300-cov-3.419209_pt1 | contig 11300 bp, 10 predicted proteins | sample MGYA00403673_ERZ1106948 | MGnify/ENA primary metagenome ERZ1106948 (study PRJEB35170, sample SAMEA104062409) | human gut metagenome | biome: human gut; feature: human-associated habitat; material: faeces | place: Denmark | collected 2012-05-07 ...
TGAGGGTGGTCCAGGTCCGTGGCCTAGGGCTACGCCCAAGCTAATTGAAATATTCGTGCATCATACAGCGTACAGTTAAACCATGTTCCCTCTGCTCGAAACCCTGGTCGCCGTATACGAGGTGGGTCAGTTCACGCTGGCCGCCGATGAGCTGAAGGTATCGCAGTCGACGGTGTCGTCGCGTATCGCCCAATTGGAGCAGATGGTCGGCGCGCCGCTGTTCGTGCGCAATGCGAAAAGTGACGTGACGCCCACACAGGCCGGGCGGATGCTGTACCAGACTGCCATCGGCATCGACGGATTATGGCGGGATACGCGTGAGCAGATCGCCCGCGTGCAGGAGGCGCGTGAGCCGCTGGCCGTGTCGTTCTCGCACACGACCGCGGCGATTCTGCTGCCGAAGGCGTTGCCGGTGATGGCTCGGGACATGGACGGTTTCGACTTCGCTGTACACGTGATGAACTCGGATGCGATTCTCGAACAGGCCAGCATGAAGGCCGTGCAGCTCGGCGTGGTGGAAAAGCCGATCGTGAACGATTCGGTGGACCGCGTCACCCTGTGCGAGGACCGGCTGGTGTTGGCGGGGGAGCCTGACGGCGTGTGGATGGTGCGCGAACACGGTTCCGGCGTGCGGTATTACACGGATCTGTATTTCAAGACCGCTCAGGTTGTGCCTGCACGCACGATGGAAGTGTCCAGTAATGCGGCGATTGTGGCGGCGCTGTCCGCCGGGTTCGGGCAGTCGTTGATTTCGGAAGCCGCCGTGCCGGCGGGCGTGCCGGTGCAGCGGGAGCTTGGCGATGAGTTTGTGCGGCGGTTCTATGCGCTGGTGCCGAGATCCGGTCTGACGCACGATCAGCGGGAGTTGGCGGAGACGATTATTGCTGCGCTGCGCGGGTAGTCAGATAGTCGACTGAGGGGAGGTTGCGAACGTTGTTTCTCTCCCTCCGTCCGCCTGCGGCGGCCACCTCTCTCATCAGAGGGAGATCAATTAGGTATCGACAAAATCGATGATATGTATTGGTTGCAATGATTTGACCGATGTAAACGCTTGAGCTTCAATAGACATCATGAGAGAGTTCTGTACAAAATGGTGGAAGCGCATTGCCACCGTTGACATGCTGTTCATTGGTGTTCTGACTCTGCTGGCCTCGCTGTTCGCCTCCTGGCTCAAGCAGTTCCCCGGATTCAGCCTGTTCGGCGCGCTCATCATCGCGCTGCTCATCGGTATGATCATCCAGTTCCCGATCCGCAGTGCCTACGTCGGTTCCAATGATGGCCGCAAGGCAGGCGTCAAGGACGCCGCTGGCCTGATTTCCAACAAGCTGCTGCGCCTCGGCATCATCCTGCTCGGTTTCAAGCTCAACCTCGCCGTGCTGTTCACGCAGGGCATCAAGTGTCTGCCGATCGCCGCTGTGGTCGTTACGCTGACCATCATCGTGTGCTATGCCATCGCCCGCAAACTCGGTGTCGACCCGATGCTCGCCATCCTGACCGCCGGTGGCACCGGCATCTGCGGTGCGGCCGCCGTCATGGGCCTGGCCGGTTCCATCAAGGTGCCTGAGGACAAGCAGGACGAGAAGGACAACGACGTGACCATGGCCGTGGCCATCGTAGCCATTATGGGTACTGTGTTCGCGTTGCTGGAGATCGCGCTCGGCCCGCTGACCGGCATGACCAAGGACCAGCTGGGCATCACCGCCGGTGCTTCCCTGCACGAAATCGCCCACGCGGTCGCGGGCGGCGACGCGTTCGGCGCGGTGGACATCGCCACCATCATGAAGCTTTCCCGCGTGCTCATGCTTGTGTTCGCGGCCATCATCATCGCCATCTGGTGGGAGAAGAAGCATTCCGAGGTTCAGAGCACCGGCAAGAAGACCGTGGCCTTCCCGTGGTTCATGCTCGGCTTCATCGGCGCTTCGATTATCGGCACCTTCGTACCGTTCGTCACCTCCATCACCCCGCAGCTCGTGGACTTTGCGTACATCGTGCTCGGCATGGCCATGGCCGCGCTCGGCATCAACGTGAACTTCAAGGCCATCGCTTCCAAGGGCAAGAAGCCGATGCTCGCCAGCTTCCTGACATCGATTCTGCTCATGTGCTTCGCTGCAGGTGTTGCGATGCTGTTCTTCTGATAAGCGCTCCAAATACAAATAGGCGAAGGCGAACGACAGTGAGCAATTGGAATGTGTCACCTAAAAATCACGTACTTGCACAACGGATAACCCCAGCCGAACTGGCAGGCCATCGCAATGAACTTCACCACATATGGACTCAGCCCGGTCGCACCCGGCATCCAGCCGATCAGCAGCGTGCTGAACGTGAAGTTCCAGATCCACAGCAGCACGAACAGCGCCACGGAACGGGTGAAGTTGCTGGACGATTTGAATGTCACGTTGCGGTTCATCACGAAGTTGTAGGTCGCCGAACACACCACGGCGATGCCGTTGGCGATCTGTGAGGGTACGCCGATCAAGTGCAGAATGGCGAACGTCGCATACTCCACAATGGTCTGCGTGGCGGAAACACCCACATACTTGCCCAGCACGGCGAGTCCATTTTGCTTCGGGGTTGCCGTGCCCACGGTATTTTCCGCAGTATTCGTTGTGGTCGAGGTATTTGTGGCGCCCACACCTTGATTCGGCTTCACATCCGCTCCATTGTTCGCCATGCCCATATACCTCCCGGATGTACCTGTGACGTTCGACCTCGCAATGATACCGCTGACCGCGTCGGGAATCGGCGTGGCGGTCAGACGAGAAAACCGCAGGCCGCAGCAACGACCGGCACACCCAGCGACAGCACCAGATAGGCCGCTGCGGTGGGGTAGCGGTGTTTGCGGAAGAGCGTCACCATTTCGTTGATTGCGGTCGAGAACGTGGAGAAGCCGCCGAGGAAACCGGTGGCCAGCACTAGCCGCCATGGTTCATCAAGTGTCCCGCCGAGTGCCAGCGCCGCGACCAAACCGGCTAGGAATCCGGCGATGAGATTGATGGTGAACGTGGAAAGTGGGAATGCGCGCTGCCAGTACGTTTTGATGGTCACGTCAAGCAGATAGCGGCAGGAGGCGCCTACGCCGCCGCACAGGCAGACCAAGATTGGTAGGAATACGGTCATCACGCCTTACCTCCCTTGCTGGTCGTAGCGGCATTCGTATCAGCGGACGCTTCGGCGGATACGTTCGAGGAGCCGGCCAGATGCGTTCCTGCCCACACGCCGGCAGACGCACAAACCAGACCCAGCGCGAACGTCACCAGTAGATAGGCAATGCCGGCCGCCACCTGACCGTCGCGGATTGCGGTAAAACCTTCCAGCGCGAGTGTCGACATCGTAGACAAACCACCGCATACGCCCATGCCGAGTCCGCGACTGGCAAGTTCTTTGGAACGTGCGCCGAACCGGGAAGCGCCGGCCAAGTAAGCGGTCAACCCTGCATAGCAGAAGCAAGCCAGCATGTTGGCCACAAACGTGCCGGTATGGAAGCTGCCAGCCGCGGGAATCTGTGCGAACGCATAGCGGATAGCGGTGCCGATCGCACCGCCGCAGAAGACGACCAACACAATATCAAGATGAATATCGGGGAGCTTGCGCGCCGGGGGAGTGGTCGTGTGCGTAATCGGCCGGGCACCTGCGGATGGGGATTGCGAATCCATAATAGCCTTTCCTGAAACCGCTGAATCCTGCTGAAGACACAACGATTCCATGCAATATCAAATCGTGTGTAGGAACTATCAGCAGTGTGCGGTTCGAAACGAGTTCAGGCGGGTTCCATCGCCGGTTCCTTAGCCTACTCGTGGCGGCGACAACAAACGGCAGCAGTATCTCGGATATTGGCCTATCGCGGTGGATTTCGGCAAGAGACTTCTGCAATGCCGATGAACTTGGTTGCCGTGAGGCGATAAAGCACGTAGATGAATTGCTTGGTTGCTTCCATACCTCGTGGGTATGGCTCAACATGGTTTATGGCTATTGGCTAATACAGATCGATTGTCGTTTAATGGAACATGAGGATAACGGGCCCTAATCGCTCGGTGCCGGAAACAAGGAGTTGTGAATATGTCTGAAACCATGAAGGCTGCGATTTTCGTTGAGCCTGGCAAGATGGCCGTGGAAGAGGTGCCAAAGGCGGCACTTCAGCAGGATGATGACATCGTGATTCGCATGGTGCGCACCTGTGTATGCGGCTCTGATTTGTGGTTCTTCCGTGGGCTGAGCGGACAGGCCGCACACAGTCAGGTGGGCCACGAAGCCATTGGCGTGGTCGAAGAGGTTGGCGCGGCGGTCGAATCCGTTAAGCCAGGTGATTTCGTGGTCGTGCCATTCCCGTACAGCTGCGGCAAGTGCCCGGTGTGCAAGGCCGGCTTCGAATCCGTGTGCCCTCACGGGGGCTACTTCTCCGCTTGTCAGGCCGAATACCTGCGCGTGCCCGAGGCGGACGGCACCGTGGTCAAGGTGCCCGGTTCACCGGAAGATTATTCCGATGAACAGCTCGCATCGCTGCTGACCGTTTCCGATGTGATGTCCACCGGTTATCACGCGGCGGTTTCTGCCGAGGTCAAGCCCGGTGACACAGCCGTGGTCATGGGCGATGGCGCAGTCGGCCTGTGCGGTGTGATTGCCGCCAAGATGCGTGGTGCCACGCGCATTATTGCCATGAGCCGTCACGAGGATCGCGCGGCGCTCGCCCGCGAATTCGGTGCGACTGATATCGTGCCCGAGCGTGGCCAAGAGGCTATTGACAAGGTGCTGGAGATGACCGGTGGCTATGGTGCGGACGCGGTGCTCGAATGCGTGGGCTCCAAGCAGTCCTTCGACACGGCGATTGGCCTGATTCGCCGCGGTGGCGTGATTGGTCGTGTGGGTCTGCCGCACGACGTGGAGATCAGCGCCGAAGGCACGTTCTACGGCAACATCGGCATCAAGGGCGGCCCGGCTCCCGTGCGCCACTACGATATTGACGGTGGTCTGCTGGATGCGGTGCTTAAAGGCGAGATTAACCCTGGCCGCGTGTTCACCGCCGAATATGACCTCGACCATATTCAGGACGCTTATGAGGCCATGGACCAGCGCAAAGTTATTAAGGCGTTGATCCGGTTCTAATCGCGTGGTGTGACGGGGTTTACCGCAGTGGTATTTAACGTCCGTATGTATGCGTCCCCTTTGTAGGGCCGCATACATACGGACGTTGTGATGTGTCTGACGCGGTTTACGCTGAACGATTGTGGTGACGCAAACCGGTCACCTGTTACTCGGCGAGCAGTGCCTTGTACTGTGCAGCGGACTGGGCGAGGGCCTCGTCGGTGATGCCGAAAGCGCCGCACGTGGCGAACGGCTTGAGTCAGGTCGCGCCGATGTATAAGCCGTGCCCTCGATCGGAATAAGCAGCTGCTCGATGGGGTAGTGGCCGGGGTGCCGGTCTGGTAGGCCGATTCCGGCGAACCGGTGGACACTGCGCATCGCGTCGGGAACCGTGGCCAAGGCGTACACCGAACTCGCCGACTGCGGCATCATCGACACCGGTGCCGGCCGCGCGGCGCGTGTAAAACGGGTCAAGCCGATTCCCGAACCGCTGGTGCGCGCGGCCAAGACCTATGCCGACGAGGCCCGCCGGCTTGGCGCGAGCCTCGATGACGCCTTCAACGCCCTGTGCGCGCAGTGGTAAAGCGCGCACCGATGCGAAGCCTACACGGGGTGCACCGTCAGCGAAAAGTCGCCGATGGTGCTGACGGTCGAGGGTGAGGCCAGATTGCAGACATCTCGCAAGCAGTACGTGGCATACAGCGGAAGATAGGTTGTTCCGCCGTCCTGCGCAATATTGGAGCGGGACAGCACCACGCCCTGCGAGATGCGATATTCGGCATTGGCCAATACGGCGTCGATGGCGGCGTGCGTGCGGTAGCTGCGCCCCGACTTGACCTCGAACGGCATCACAGAATCGGCGTTCGTGTCAGCGATGAAATCGACTTCACCATGTTTCTTTGCCATGTAGTAATACAGCGGAATGCCTTGCGCCGTCAGCTCCTGAGCAATCACGTTCTCGTAGATGGCACCCAGATTCGGTGAGGAATCATCAAGGTATGCGGCTTGCGCGGTCGGTTGCGGGTATCGTGCCATGAGCATACCGGTATCAGACTGGTACAGTTTGAACTTCGGTGATTGCGCCGTGCGTTTCAATGGTGTTTTCGGCTCGGTGACGCAGTTGGTTTTCAATGCCACACCCGCATCGACAAGCCAAAGAAAATCCTTCTGATTGCGGTCGTACCGAGCACCGGGGCTGATGGAGGAGACGGCGAATCTGCCGTTACCGTCAATCAGCTGAGTGGGGAGCTGGTCGAAGATCTCCTGCACCTGCAATGCGCGATTGCCTGCGTACTGCGAAATATCGTGGCGATATTGCCGGTTCAACTCGTTCTGCACCGCGCGCACAGCCGCCAAATCACCCTTGGTGTCCAGAAAACGTTGCACGACTTCCGGCATGCCGCCGACTACCAGATAGGTGCGGAAGTTCGTCATCATTGCATCGTGAATGTACCGGTCGATTGGCGTGACCGACCGGCAGGATTCTCGGATGTTTTCAAGTGTCGACTTCTGTACGCCGATGGCCCAACAGAATTCCTCAAAATCCATGGGACGCATGGTTTTTTCGATGACCGAGCCAACGGGGTAGGAGCGTACGCCCTTGAACTCAGTGCCGAGCATGGAACCGGAGAACACATAATCGAAACGGCCATCGGCCACCAGAAACTTGACCATGGTCATCACATCCGGTGCCTCTTGCACCTCGTCGATGAAAATCAACGTATCACCGGGAATGAGCGTTGAAGGTGAGAACAAGGTAAGGCGGCTGATGAACTCCTGCACGTCGTTCGCCGATGCGAGCGCTCGGGCCGCCTGCTTGTTCTCGTACAGGTTGATTTCAAGGTAATGGGCGTATTCGTGCTTGGCGAACTCGCGTACCGCGTAGCTCTTGCCGATCTGGCGAGCGCCGGTCAGCAGCAGTGCTTTGCCGGTACCGCTCCGCTTCCATTCCAGCAGATCGTCCGAGATTTTGCGCTCAAGCATGGCAGCTCCTTTCCGAATCCCTTATGAGGGTAGCATTTTCTGCCTTGTATGTGCAAAATGCCGCATTTCAAAATGGGGCTTTGGTGCAAAATGCCGCATTTTAAAGTAGGGTTTTGGTGCAAAATGCCGTGTAAATGGTGAATTGGACGTGCTTGTAAGGGGAGCTGGATGATCGTGCGGCTGGATGACCTTGTAACTAAATGATTGAACGATTGCGCGGCCGTCGTTTGCGTGGCCGCAAAGTTGTGTGGGCTGTTCGCGAATTATGCGCGGTCGGCCGTCATGTGCCTGCGCTTGGGGTGCTCGATAAGTAGCGCTCGCTTCTTGGCGTCCTCGGCGGTCGAAGCCGGTACGCCGTCGGAGGAGGCGTCGATGATGCGCTGCAGGTAGCCGTATAGGGTGTGCAGCTCGTCGTCATTCAGACAGTCCAGCATAGAGGGGCCTGATCAAAACCAGTTCACGAGGTCCTTTTTGCTTTAATCCCCGCTGAGAGCGCGTAGCGCCGGAGGATGATCGGATGCCGCGACGCCGAATCAAGATTCAGCCGCTCGCCGACCAGCCCGACCAGCAAGGAACCGGATTCGCGCATCGGCGGCATGCGCGCTGCTATTCGCGCTGAAACAGCATGGCATGGGTGCGCTGACACCGCGCCGGCGCAAAGGCCATCAGTGAAACTGGGGAATCGGATTGCAGGTGGCGGACGGTGCCCAAGACGAAAGATTCTCGTCCGGCGTTCAGCCGCCGTCGTTGGCCGTGATGATACTGGAGACCATGAAACTCAGGCGGCGGCAGCCAAGGGCGAAGTCGAGAAAGAGGTGACGGCGTGACACTTGAACAGAGGTCAGATAGCGCGGCGGCAGGCCACGAGGCATGTGACCAGCCGATCAGGAGCCTGGAAATCCTCAACCAATGCGTTCCGCTGTTCGAGACGCTGAAGGATCCGAACCGGCAGCAGTTGCTGGTGCAATTGGTGTGCCATGGGCCGCAGACGGTGGGGGAGCTGGCCGAATCGTCGGCACTGTCCCGCACGGCCGTGTCCCATCACATCAAACTGCTGGAACAAGCCGGATTCATCGAAATCAGCAAAGACGCCACCCGCCGCATTTGCTCGGTGCGTGCGGATCGATGGCTGCCGCTGCTCGATGAACTGTCTTCCGCCCTGAAAGCCGACCTTGCGGCGGCGGAGCGGTGCCGAGCATGACCAACAATCAACGGCCGCAGGCGATCGAAGTGCGCGGGGCGCGCGTGCATAACCTGAAGAACATCGACATCGACATTCCGCTGGGCGAACTGGTGGGCGTGGCCGGCGTCTCCGGTTCGGGAAAGAGCTCGCTGGCGCTCGGCGTGCTGTATGCGGAAGGTTCGCGGCGCTACTTGGAGGCGCTGTCCACGTACACGCGACGCCGCCTGACCCAGGCCAGTCGCGCCCAAGTGGACGAAGTACTGCACGTGCCGGCCGCGCTGGCCCTGCACCAGCGGCCCACGGTGCCTGGCATCCGTTCGACGTTCGGCACGATGACCGAACTGCTCAACAGTCTGCGGCTCCTGTTCTCCCGCGTCGCCTCGCACGTGTGCCCGCATTGCGGGGCGCGCAACGAGTCGACGCTGAACGTGGCGGCCGGACTGCCCATCACCTGTGCTGGCTGTGGCAAGGAATTCCACGCGCCCGGCGCCGAATCGCTCGCTTTCAACTCGGCCGGCGCCTGCCCGACCTGCTCCGGAACCGGCATTGTGCGCGAAGTGAACCGTGCGGCCCTGGTGCCGGATGAGTCGAAAAGTATCGACGACGGTGCGGTGCTGTCATGGGGCTCGCTCATGTGGGACCTTATGAAGCAGGTGTGCGGCGCGATGGGCGTGCGCACCAACGTGCCGTTCAGCGAGCTCACGCCCGAAGAGCGTGACATCGTATTCAACGGGCCGGCCGTCAAAAAGCATATTCTTTACAAGCCGAAGAAAGGCGACGATTTCGCCGAACTCGATTTCACCTACTTCAACGCCGTATACACGGTGGAGAACGCGCTCGCCAAAGCCAAGGACGAGAAAGGTCTGAAGCGCGTGGCTCGATTTCTCAAGGAGGGACCATGCGCCGACTGTGGCGGCACACGACTGAGCGCCGCAGCCCGGGCCCCGCATGTGCGCGGGCTGAACCTGGCCGAAGCCAGCGCGATGACCTTGGATGCGGCGGTGGATTGGGTGCGCGGCGTGCCGGAATCTCTGTCCGCCGACATGCGGCCGATGGCCACCAACATCTGCGAATCATTCCTGGACGTGGCCCGCCGACTGTTGGATCTGGGCCTCGGCTATCTGGCGCTTGACCGCGCCGGTGCCACGCTTTCAACCGGTGAACGCCAGCGTGTGCAGCTCGCCCGTGCCGTGCGCAACCGCACCACCGGCGTGCTGTATGTGCTCGACGAGCCGTCCATTGGCCTGCACCCCTCGAACGTGGATGGGCTGCTCGGCGTGATGCATGACTTGGTGGCGGACGGCAATTCCGTGGTGGTCGTGGACCATGACGTGCGCGTGCTCAAGGCCGCCGACCATCTTATCGAAATGGGACCGGTTGCCGGCGCCGAAGGAGGGCATGTGATCGCGCAAGGGACGGTCGGCGAGGTGGCGGCGAATCCAAGTAGTCGTATTGCGCCGTTCTTGACCGATAATGTGAGCGCGCGCATCCGTGAGCGCGTGGCGGAACCGCAGGTGTTCGACCTTGGCCGCATCCGCATGACAACCAGCCAGTTGCATACGGTCAAGCCGCTGGACGTTGATATTCCGCGCGGCCGGCTCGTGGCGGTGACAGGCGTCTCCGGCTCCGGTAAAACCACGATGGTGCTCGAATCGCTGATTCCCGCGCTCAAAGCGCAGGCGGCGGGGGAGCGGTTGCCGGAACATGTGCGTGAACTTGAGGCCGAGGGCATCCATCGTGCGAATCTCATCGACGCCACGCCGATTGGCGCAAACGTACGCTCCACCGTGGCCACCTATGCCGATATTCACGACGAATTGCGCCGCGCCTTCGCCCGCACGGACGGCGCCAAGGCGGGCGGCTGGAAGGCTGGCGATTTCTCATACAACACCGGCCGACTGCGTTGCCCCACATGCGACGGCACCGGTTCAATCTCGCTCGATGTGCAGTTCCTGCCGGACGTGACCATCGAATGCCCGGATTGTGGAGGCTCCCGCTATGCGTCCGAAGCCGACGCGATTCGGCGTGCGGTTAAAGCGGCTAAGGGCAAAGCGGCGAAGATGAAGGTCCCGGATAAACGCAAAGCTGCCAAGGAAAAATTGAGTGAGGCGACGGATCAGGGTGGCGGCAACATTTCCCTGAGCCTGCCTCAACTCATGGCAATGAGCGTGGACCAGGCGCTGTCCGTGACCGGCGACCTCAAGAAGGTTCACGCACGTCTGACCACCCTGCACGACTTGGGCCTCGGCTACTTGACGCTCGGCGAACCGACGCCGGCGCTTTCGGGCGGCGAGGCACAGCGCGTCAAACTCGCGACGGAGCTTTCCAAGCGCTCCACGGGCAAAACCTGCTACATTCTCGACGAGCCGACGACGGGACTTCATTTTGCGGATGTCCACAAACTGGTGGAGATTCTGCACCGCCTGTCCGAGGGCGGAAATACCGTCGTTGTTATCGAACACAATCTGGATGTCATCAAGACGGCGGATTATATCATCGACCTGGGCCCGGAGGGCGGCGACGGCGGCGGCAAAATCATTGCCAAGGGCACCCCGGAAGAAGTCGCCAAATCAAAAATAAGCTATACGGCAAAATATTTGAAAGAAAAATTATAGTTTTTTTGTTTTCCGATTGATTCTTAAACAAAAATTAAGAATGAAAAGGTTATGGTAAAGCTATGTTTCAATGATTATTCTGTGCTTATGATGTTTATGAGTTTTCGGTCTGCCGTTGCTTGTTTTTGCACGTATAATCCCACTTTTTCGGAATACTAATTTAATAAACAACATACTATGAATACCGTGCTTATTTCCGCTCTGGCTGTTTTAACGGTCTTTGCGGTTTACAAAAAGGTTCCGCTTTACGGATTTTACAGCATGCCGACCTGTATTTCGGTTTTGCTGATGGCTGTTATTTCTTTTGCCGGTTTAGCCCTCAATACGGCATTAAATGTTTACAGCCTGATTTTCGGGTTTGGTCTGGCGGCTGCTCTTATCTGCTGTTACGGCGTAAAATCGCGTTATCCGTTCAAAATCAAACAGACTGTTTGCAAACT
>ERZ1106948.834-NODE-834-length-11255-cov-35.202321_pt1 | contig 11255 bp, 17 predicted proteins | sample MGYA00403673_ERZ1106948 | MGnify/ENA primary metagenome ERZ1106948 (study PRJEB35170, sample SAMEA104062409) | human gut metagenome | biome: human gut; feature: human-associated habitat; material: faeces | place: Denmark | collected 2012-05-07 ...
GTCTCGCCAACGTGTTCATCATTGGTGAGGGTGCTGAGCCGATGGTCTCTCTGCCGAAGGGCAACGGCGTGAAGCTCTCCATCATCGAGGAGAAGAAGATGAGAGAATCCAAGCACTAAACGCTCTGTGATTATCGAATTGGAGTTTGCGATGTTTGTTTGACAGGCGCGGTCGCCATTCATTCAATTCTTGCCGAGATGGAAGTGGAGAATCCTGATAAGAAGGAGGGACGTTTTCAACTGAAGGAGTGGAATTCCGTGGTGATGTGGTCCTGGAACACGGATGTTGACACATGCGCCATTTGTCGCAGCAAACTGATGACGCTGTGCATCGACTGTCAGGCGAAGGTGAATTCGGGAGAGAAGGGAGAGTGCAAGGTAGGTCCGGCAATGAGGTGTTCCCTGTAGGTTGCGTGGGGCGAATGCAATCACGCGTTCCATGCTCATTGCATTGATCGCTGGCTGCAGACGAAGAAGGAGTGTCCTCTGGACATGAAGCCGTGGGTGCTGAAGAAGACGGATTCCTTGTAATTTATCGCTCCTTGTTGCACTACACGCGGGTTCTTCGCCACGCCTCCCCTCCATTCAAAAGAGACGGGACTTCAACAAACAGCGCAATTTACACACTCAAATCACTTGTTTTTGCTTCAAATACTTGCGGATGGATAGCACCTGGATGACGGCGACGATAATCATCACAAAGACCTCCAGCAGACTCCAGATAAAGATCATCCGGTTGTCGCTGTCGTCCTCGTCGCGCACCTCCTTCTCCTTTGTCTACACATCAACCTCCCCGAGAATAAGGGACGTTCTGATACTTCAGCTCCTGCGTCATTTCCTTCAGCACACTCACAAGCGACGTAACCGCCTTGTCCACCTGGTTGATGTCCTTCACCTTTGCGAGCTTGGTCGTGTTCAGCTGCTTGATGCCGTGCTCCACTTCAAAGTAGAAGCGGAGAGGATTTCCGTACTCCCAGAATTCATCCGGAAGAGGGCGAGATAGTTCGGCGCAGATGCGGTACATGCCAGACTCGTAGGGAGTAAAAACCAGCTTTCCCTACACATCACGAGCAGTGCGTGCACTCACGGAATCCTTCGCGTTTGTTTCCATGAACCTCGTTCCTAACGGGGAAACGACATACAGCTTTGCATTCTACGCATGACAGAACCGTCGCGGAGGCATACCAGGTCGTCGTCCTTGTCATAATCCGGTTTATACATAAACAGATCGTAGTTTCGGTACTTGTACACGATCGGCAACCCCTCGTTCGGTTTTTCGACGATACAGAATGGTTTATCCTAAGCGTTACGCGGGAGAAGCGTCAAGGAGGCTACATGTTCCAAGAAGAAGTAGAGTCCCTGGCTAAAGCCTAACTCTCACACCTCTCTCTCAGTACGTACACAGGAGCATAAGAACAACGACAACAGCCACTCTCATTCTGTTTTTCTGGCATGTCTTTGGGATGTCCCTCGAGAATGAACGAGTCGTGGGTTCAAACGCTTGGTGCATCCCTCGGATTCTTCACTTTTTCTTTTCGGAAAGAGAATGCCCCCCTGAACAGAGAACCAGCGTTCAACCGCTGCAGAAGACGCCGGACAGCTACACATTTCTTTATTAATCTCAATTAGATACGGGTGTCTGTGAGAATTGTTGCGGATGTACTCATTCACTGTTATACCAACTCGTCGGTGGTACTGAGTTATATAAATGAGTGCCTCGTTGCATGTTGCATTCACCAGACCATCGATATTTCTATTGATTGCCGGGTGGTAGTACCTTTCAAGTTCGGGGATCAAATTCTCTCCAGTTCGGGGATTAAACTCTCACCAAATCGCTGAACTCGTTCATCGTCGATGCCACTTCCTCTTGGAAGAGCACGTGCAAACTCATCTGTGAATAGCTTATACAGGTAAATATAAGGTTCATCAAACAAGTTCATTCTTATAAGTCAGGTTCCAAAACTAGTGTAAACTGTTTGTTTTGTGATACAACTGTTATTTGTTACAATTTGAGATAATCTCACATCGTCGTTCAGATCACTATCATGATAGTGGATAGATAGCCAGATATGTACTGGAACAATGAACTAAAACAAGAATAGCGTTACATATGTTGCAAACAAATACGATCTGCCAACATGTCGAGAACTATTGGCATATGCCAAAGAAATAACTATTCTAACAGGGAGCTTCCCAATTATCGCGACAGATTTGGGCAACACTGTTCACAGAGTCTGGAAACAAACGAGCAGGCAAAAGGGGTTGTATGACTCTTTCTACTTGCAATGACTCTCTTCTACGTACTGGCGGAGATCAATGTCCGGTCCGTCTCTCCACTTCACCAGTCTCGCAACAAGATCGCGAATGGGTGGGCGCTGGTTGTAGGGGAGAAGACAGTCATGTACGATTCCGAAGAGGACTACAGATCACTCCTGTGCTTCACGAAACAACCCTCGTCATGGTCAAGGTAGGGATGAGGAGGCAGCTCGAACAACTTGTCCTTCTTATAGATTTCGTCAATCCACTTATCGATGAACTCACGCCCAATCATGATCTCCATGGCGAGAACACCGAGCGCATACACGTTTTCGTGCTTCAGAACTTCCACAATATACTCATTGCTGGGCCGCTTTTCGTTCCAGTCGCGCTCAATGATACGCGCTTCTATCGAGCGACTACGACTCATCAGAGTACAGAACGAAGAACTGTCCATCGTTTCCGTCCCGAACGGAAGAATCCGTGACTAGGTGGGGTTCGTTCCCAAATGACGTGGGGTCACAGAGAAGGGAGCACAAGCCGAAGTCACCGATCTTAGGGACGCCCCCCTCTATGAAGATGTTGTCCACCTACGAGTGACGAGTCGTCCCAGCGAGCACCTTCAGATCGCGATGAACAATCCCCTTCGATTCCAGGTACTCCACTCCCTTGGCGATCTTCACTAAGAGCTTCTTCAGGTCCTTCACCGTGAGCTTGCCCCCCTGTACCCTCAGATACTTCTGCATCGAGTCCTCGTACTTCTTCATCACCAGCATCTTCTTTCTTTCCCTACCATACATGGACGGATTTGGTTTTTGCTTCACGCTGTACCCATACGCCTTCATGACGTAGGGGTGGTCTCCCAAGTGGGAGCAAACGCGGATTTCTTTATCGTTTTCTCTTTTGAACACCTTCACAGCGACTTTGTCTCCGTTGTATTTTCCATCATACACATCACCGAAACCTCCCGAACCGATATGTCCACCTATCGTGATTTCTCTTGCAGGAATGAAGAAGTCGGAGACTACAGTGAATCACAAATCGCCATCACTACATTCTGTCTTTACAAGCGGACTGCAGTTAAGAAAGCGCCTCTTCAAACCACTCAACAAATTGAGCACTGGATGCAACTCTCCCGCAGCATCTCTCTTAACTGAATACAATGACTTCATAATGTCCATTGAAATAGAGCCGTCATCCTCCAAATAAGTAGCGTTGACATTTGCTCGATAACCTGAGGATGATCGAAGGGAAGCAAACAAACCCTGGCAGAACAGGACAAGCACATTTAGCATATGAAGAGAATCCCAAGAAATGTCGAATTTCATAGAGATGATCACATACTTCCCATAGTTGAGACAACCCTTAATACACAACGTTGGCATATTCTCGATGTATCCTACAATGGATCACACAACAGTGCAGTACGTTTCTCTGCGGAATAGAAGGTGTAGTCACCGGACTGAATAGCACGCCCGATGGCATCGAATAGGTTACGTATCTATGAGAATCATTGAATGCACCATAGATTACCTCCATACTGTAAGCAGGTTGCGTTATCACTTCCTTCGATGTGTATAGCTCATCTAGCTGCTTCTGTTTACCGTCCACGCCATGATATTCTCTGAATTGGTCAATGTATGTATCCATTGTAGAGAATAGTGACAACTGAATGGGTTTCTACCAAGAAGAAATACATCTTCGGTGTGAATAATAACAATACGACAATTAACACGGAACAATCGGAAGGAGAAACAGCCGCTTCCTAGCCAATCCAGCCCATCTCTCCGTTTCCACCACTGGTGCTTCTGCACAAAGACGAAATAGAATACGGGAGAAAGATCGACCCATTTGGCAGAATTGATGTCGTCGTTCATACGCAGTATCGAAACACAGGCGGAGGAGGCATTCAACAAGAGTCCCACGTCGCCTGCGGGTGCTCGGTCCGTATATGAGAGCGCACTGCAAGCGAAGAAGGACGACCTCAACCGCGTGGGATCTGCGAGGGAACGCGAAGAGTGTGAGAATGACATTTGTGAACTGTACATTTCGCGTGCCGCCATGGAAATCCGTTTGAAGCAGAAGAAACAGGCAAAATTGGTGTTCGACGAAGCGCTAAAGCTTCCGTATTGTGCAAAGTCGTTCCGTTTGTGGAAAGCGTACATCAACTTCTACATTCGGGAGGGAAGGATTGAATCGGCTCGCAAGTATTTCCACAAGGCAGTGGAGAGTGTGGACGTAGCAATCGAACGCAAATCTGATGCATAGCCTGCCTTCGTTCAGCAAGTGTGGGAATTCTGGGTCCAGTTTGAAAGAGGAACGGGGCGGACGAATCTGACCGTGGCGGAGCTGAAGAAGGAAGTGCTGAAATCGAGCACGACGTCGTCCCAATCGACAGTGAGCCAAATCCACGAGTTGCTGTCGAAGAACGGAACCGTTGATATTCACGCGCTGAGCGGTATGCACTGATTTCAGATTCAACGTGTAGAGTGCAGTGATCGTGTGATTAAGCGTGATCACCGTCCCATGGCGCTGTTCCAAGAGCCGCCCCCCGATTTGCACAACATAAACAGCAGTGAGGAAGCACCGACCATTCCGAACCGCATCCTGTACTACGTTGCCGTGTTGATGACGGATCCTCAGGTCGCCGAGCTGATTCTGACGATGCGTGTATGTGATGATCCGCAGTCCCTCATTCCTAGGATATGCAGTACGAGTATGTGCAGGAACTGGATCTGTCGCAGCAGCATTGCTACGGTAGGGAGTGAGCGTGGAGAGTGACGGAAGAGGGGTTGTACAAGCAGTATAAAAACTACGATATGAGTCCAGAGGAGATCAAGGAGCGGTGCGAGGCGGAGATGGACGCTCAGTACAAGCTGGAGACGGAGGGACTGGAAAAGGTAGCTGCTCCTTCCCCGCTTGACTGTAGATCACGAAGGACTTCCAGGACACGCTGAACAAGGCGGGTGTTCCCGGATTCTGCCAAACGGAGGACCGGAACCAGATGAAGATTCAGAGACACTTGGTGCGCATCATGCAGCTACTCGCACAGGAGATGAAGGAGAAGAAAATGATATGGTTGCGTTTGTTGAAAACAGCGTATCCAAAAGTGTTTTCCCCACTATAGACAATGTAGAGGAACCCGTCGTCGTCCTTCTTGTTCTCGTAGAGGTTTGAGAACATCATGCCCGTGGGAGGGACGGATCCGTTCACAAAGAGGAACATTGCCGTCTTGGGCGGGAGTTGAACGCGCTTGCGGAGGATGTACAGGAACTGGCCGACGGTGATGTTGTCGGGGATAAGAAACCTATGAAGTGAACGGGAAGGCGGATTTCGACTTTTGCTTGTTGAGAATCGGGATATCACTCCGTCTGTCCTTTTCGCATATCGTCTGGAGGTGAGAGCGGAGTGCAACACTGTACAGGGATCCGTGTTGGCCATTTTTGTCGTAGGTCTTCTGCTTCCTTCTGGCGTTGTTCTTGGGATGACTGGATGGGAACGTGCTTACGAAAGGGATGACACTTCTTGTACTCGTTGTTCATTGTTCGTTTTCTACCCGGGGATCATGGTGAATCCCTCTTCGTTGGTGCAACAAACATCCGATTCGCTGCTTTTCGTGTTCATCAGGATGGGAATGGTGATGATGGCCGCCATCATCACGATGACGATTCCGACGATCCCGTACAGCTTCCAGTTTTCCAGGAGCATTCTCCTCTTCATCCGTCGCGCGTCGCGATGGAACAGCTACGCCTCACCTCCTCATCTCTGCTGTACAGTGGCGGTACTGGCCAAGTCCTCCGTCTTGTCGATGACGAGGTCGAGCTTTTCTCCGCGCTGCAGTATTTTGTCTAGATGAGAAGCGCGGGAAAGGAATACCGATGTTGTTCACGACGATGTCCTTCACGTCTTCCATTTGGTCCATCACTCGCTTCACTTTGTCACGGTCCGGGCAATTGTATCGGTTCTATGGCTGACGGCGCGCCTCGTCGAGCACCATGAAGATGTTGAGAGAGTTCGCGAAGGCGGTGAACGTGAAGGGCTGCGCCATGTGAGCTAGCTCCCTATGCCTGACTCCCACTCCCTCCGTGCACCCGTAGAGCGTGAAGAACTCGTCGGCGACGTCGTGCAAGAACGCCTACGGGAAAGCGACATGGAAAGGCGTACGAAAACGGTCGTCGTTTTGACCTCCGTGCAAGATAGAGCGATAAACGCGAGGTGGTCTCGATTCATGACGGAAACGTTGTAGGTTCTAGGTCGCACAGGACGCAAGCCACGCACTTATCGTAATGAAACGTATGATTCCCCTCTTTGGGGAGCTTTGGAATCAGAATATGAACCACTTGCATGTAATTGCCCGAGTGAGCCACATGGGGATGGCGATTCGCCTCCTCCACGAGAATCGTTCCCGCCCTAGCCACAACGGAGTATAGGATGCCCTGCGCTCTCTTCATTCAACAATAGTGTGCACGAGGATTGCGAAGAAATGGGATATGGATTGTGATTTGGAGATTGTTCAGCGTGAATCAGGGAAAACGATAGTGACTACCTCCAACGGAAGAAGAGTCGCTTGAGAGTGTCAGTCTTCCTTAGAATACAGATAGAACACAAAATTGATATCGAATTCCACAGAGTCTTGGACTCCACCCTACTTCAGTATCATTCTACCCAAGAACCAGAAAATGTTCCCAAGGCTTGAAGTCACTCGTCCGGATATGAAGATGAAGTCGGATTTCCGCTCCGCTCGTTATTCCTAGCTGGCCTGAACTCGTCGGCAAGGACGTGGAGGAGGCGCGTGCGACCATCCTGCGTGAATTCCCCGACGTCACGATCCAGCTTCTCGGTAAAGTAGATTCCACACCCGTTTCCGTCTTATGGTGTAGAACTCTGTCGCCACGATGGACTTCCGCATCGACCGCGTCCGCATCGTCCACGACCGCTCCAACAAGGTGATCTGTGCGGCCCGTGGATAATGTTGATATGCCGTGTGTTTGTGGCCTTACACCCAGAGGAGTCCCCTCCTCCCACTCTTTGCTTCCATCATGAAGTACCGCACGCGCAAACTGATAGAGAACGCAATAGACACGGTTTGCCTCGTGCTGATGGTGTTCCTTCTCGTGTTCATCTTTCTGTCCGTGCGCAAAGTCAATGTTGGCTCTTGGCGTGTGATCCGTGATTCACGTAGAATTTCCATTACAAGAAAATATACCGCTCCGTTGAAAGCGAGCCGCTTCCCGTTCCGACGTACTATGAAGGTCCTGGACAGCGGGAAAAGAAGACGCGTTTCACTCTCCCGTATTCCATCTCACAGTGTAGTGCAAAAGGAGCATGCTGTATTCCTCAACGATCTGGAGTACGGAGGGGTTGATTCCCTAAGCGATTCCCTTTCCGAGAGCGACAAGACGGACGCAAGCGAATTCAAGGAGGGAAAGGTCTATTCGTACGACAAGCGATCGCTCTCGCCCTCGACCCCTCTCAGCGTCATCGATTACTTCGACCCTTCATTCGACTACATTGAATCGGATAAGAAGTATAGAGACCTGCTGACGGAGGTGAACAAGGAATTGGAGTACAAGAGCGAGAAGAAGGGCGACGGCGGCAAGAAGAAGGGCAGGTGGGGCTCGAAGAGCAAGAAGGCCGAGGAGCGCGCGAGCATGCGCGCCTCCGAGACGGTCAACAACGGCATTGCGGAGACGATCGGGCGCGGTCCGTTCGTCTTCGACGGGAAGACGATGGCCGAGCTGCACGCGGCGACGCTCGCCCAGATGGCGACGGCACCGGACAACGGCGCGTCGAAGAAGGTCGTCCACCTGACGGAGAGCGGCGAGAGCGTGGGACGCAGCGCGCCTGCGCTGGAGGGCGCGTGGAGCGACCCGGCGCAGCTCAAGCTGTACGTGGTCCCGCTGGGCGTGTACCTCCCCAACCAGTTCTCCGTAGGCGTGGAGCGGCGACGTGAGTTTTAGGCGACCGCGGCGCTGCTGGACGATCTGCTGAGCCTCCTCACGCAGGACACGTCGCACGTGTTCACGTCGCCACTGTCGCCATGTGTCACGTGTAGGTGGTCCGAAGTGGAGTACTTCCAGAAGTGGTACGCCTCGAAGCCCGAGGACGTGAAGCAGACGGTGCAGTCGCTCATCGCCGCCGGTCGTATCGAGTTCGCGATGAGCGGTCTGAGCAGCCTGGCGACGGAGGGCGTTCTCTTCGAGGACATCGTGACCTCCGTCGAGCAGGGCGCGCGCTGGCTGGCGAACGAGTTCGGCTATCGCTGCACGACCTTCTACTCGTCGCCGCTGGTGCGCGTCGCGCAGAGCGAGGCGAAGCTGCTGAAGGACGGCGGCTTCGAGATACTGGTGGTGGACGGCGCGGACCCGCAGTGGTACTCGGCGCTGCAGGCCAGCAGGGGCATCGAGTTTTTGTGGAGCACCGACGAGTACCTGGGCGCGGAGTCGCGTCTCTTCACGCACGTGAGCAGCGCGCTGACGGAGGAGCGGTGGAGTGTGATGATGAGAGTCGTGAACGGGTGAGAGCGCGTGTGTGGCGTGAGGCGTAGCGAGGAGCAGGCAGTGGACCAGCTGATCGCCGAGCTGCGTGCGGAGACGCAGAGCATGAACGATGGGCGATATCTGCTGCTGTGGCCGCTGCTGGGCGAAACGCCCATGGCGAAGATCGCCCAGTTTGTGTCCGTGTTGAACCAGCACGCCTCGAAGAATGTCGTTGCATCGTGGACGTGGTGTTGTTCTGTCACGCGTAGTGTGTCGTCCTTCTCGCAGTACCTCGCCGCCTGCAACGCCATCGCGTCCGCCTGGCCGGTGCGCACCTTCAACTTCGTCCAGGTGCACTTCGACTACATGAACGACCTGTACTCCAGCCAGCCGCTCCTCCACTGGCGCTATCAGTAGTTGCATCCTGTGTGCGTCACAGCTAGCCTGGGCTCGCGCTTCCTCGCCGTGTTCAACTTATACTACGCGCACTGCTCGCTCAAGGCCACGTGCGGCCTGCCGCTCGCCACGCCCGACGCCGCCTTCTTCGCGCGCGACAACTACTACCCCACGGGCAAGGCGGAGGACCCGACGTTCCACGCGCTGTTCCAGACGCGCCAGCTGCAGTCCGCCGCGGCGACGCCCTCCTTCCTCAACGATGTGCACGACGCAGCGACGCCCCTCGCCTCGTCGCTCTACGACGAGTACCACAAGGCGCTGCTGCAGCAGGAGCGCCAGGCGGGCAAGATGCTGTCGGGGATGATCGGGATCGCGGAGCGCGTGTCGCCCAACGAGATCGACCCGCGGTCCATCTACTCGGTGTACCACCGCACGGTGGAGTGGACGAAGAAGAAGGAGATCGGCGTGGTGATCGCGAACAGCTTCTCCTCCCGCGGGAAGGAGCTGGTGCGCCTGCGCGTGGCGGCGGCGGACCTGTGCGCGTACAACATCCAGAAGATGAAGATCCGCCAGCAGATGACGAAGATCGACGAGGAGCTGTACGAGCTGCTGTTCATCATGCGAATCCCGCGGTACAGCTACACCACGGTGATCCTGCACTGGTGCGAGGGCACGGAGCGCGACGAGAGCGTGCCCAAGCCCGTGGAGGGCAACGTGCTGATCGGCGACGCGTACAAGCTGGAGTTCGACGCCAACGGCCACATCACCTCGCTCATCAGCTCCTTCGACAACGTCAAGTTCGCGCTGGAGACGGAGCTGGCGCTCCTCACGCCCTCTCCCACCACGCCTCACACCTACGTGCCGCACGGACTCGACCCCTCCGACCCGCTGTACATCAACCCCGTTGGCGCGCGCCTCCTCTCTCACCCGTAGTACCTGAAGCGCCTCGTGCCGCCCACGGAGTCCCTCTCCTACTCCGCGCTGCGCGACCCCATTCAGAACGTGATGGTGCAGCGGTACAGGGACATCGCGGTGGTCATGACCCGATTCGCCAAGTCGATCGGCGTGGACCGCAAGATGGACACGCGCGGACACCTCCTCGAAGTGTCGTACATCCTCAAGAAGATTCCCCAAGACGGCGTTCTGGTCGCGTACTACCGATTCAAGGATATCCAGAACAAGGGGCGAATTCGCGTGGACCCCATCGGGCGCGGCAGCATCACGCGCGAGACCGAGCCGATTCCCGCGGACCCCGCCTCGGACCCGACGTACATCAACCGCAACGTGTTTTCGGCGGGCAGTTTCTGCTCGATCCAGGACGAGGACATCGACAAGTGGAAGGGGAACACGGCGCGCGTGACGGCGTTCTTCAAGGCGCCGCGCGGCGTGCTGACGATGGAGAGCGGCAGTCTGGTGTTCCCGCTGAACGCGCGCGGCGAGGGCGAGCGGGACGCGAAGGTGGAGTGGGACCTGAACGAGGCGGACCAGGACCTGTCGTTCCTTGTGCAGTACGCGAGCGACGGTCTGTACAGCGTGGGAGAGAAGATGTGAGGGCGGAGCGCGCGATTGACGATTAGCATGGGAGGGATGAACAGCAAGTCGCCGTTCTTCTTCTACTTCAACAATACGAAGGAGAACAAGGACAACAAGAACCTGAAGATGGCGAACACGTTCATGAAGTTCAATCTGCCTCAGCAGATCGATGTGATGACCTTCGAGCGGATCGACTCGCTGAACTCCAAGTACTTGTTGCGCCTGCACAACACGGCGGAATACGACGATCTGTTCGTGATGAACGAGAATGAGGTCGTCGTCGACCTGACGACGGTGCTGAACTCGCTGAAATTGAAGGTACGCTGCTGCGTTCGAGTGACGACTGTAGATTGTGGAGGAAGTGACTCTTTTCGGAGTGGGCAAGAAGGAGGACGTGGAGAAGGAGCGGTTTGTCTGGGTCGGCGAGGACAACCAGAAGACCACGGGCGTGCTGCGACCCTTGACCGACATCAAGACCATTCGCTTTTTCCCCCTCCAAACCCGGTGTTTCATTCTAAGTGCGTGAAGCCGTCTTGTTAACAAACACCCCACAATTGAAGGACTCAATTCTCTCACAACGCTTAAACCTTGA
>ERZ1106948.837-NODE-837-length-11213-cov-30.884657_pt1 | contig 11213 bp, 10 predicted proteins | sample MGYA00403673_ERZ1106948 | MGnify/ENA primary metagenome ERZ1106948 (study PRJEB35170, sample SAMEA104062409) | human gut metagenome | biome: human gut; feature: human-associated habitat; material: faeces | place: Denmark | collected 2012-05-07 ...
AGGACATGTACAAGCTGAAGTGTGACGAGCTGAAGGAGTTGAAGAGCGTTCTCTCTGACAAGCTGGCTCGTGCAGGGTCGTTGGCAGTTGTGATGAATAGAAGTGTCCCAATTGCAATCGCGGATAACGGAGCTGGAAGGGCAATTGAGCCGTGAAAAGAGCGAGTATGTGAGCACCATGGAAGCGAAGGAGAAGGAGCTGAACGATGCACAGGAGCAGCTAACAGAGAAGGAGAAGGAGTTGTTGTCACAGCAAGAGAGAGAAGCGGAGTTGAAGAAGGAGAAGGAGGAGGTGGAGGAGCGTGCGCGTGAGAGCGAGGAGAAGGTGGAGGAGTTGAAGAAGGAGAGAGAAGAAATGGAGAAGCGTGTGCGTGAGAGCGAGGAGAAGGTGGAGGAGATGAGGAAGAAGGAAGGGGACATGACCGGTGCGATTGAGGAGGAGGCGAAGAAGAGAACGGCGCTGGAGAGTCAAGTGAAGGAGTTGGAGACGGCTGTGAAGAGAGCGAAAGAGGAAAAGGACGCATTGCTGGAGGAGTTGTCGACAGCGACGGATCGCTTTAAAGAGGAGAGTGAGAAAAACGAAGCGTTGAAAGAGAGAGTGGACACAGTGACAAGGGAGAAGGCGGAGTTGGAGCAGCGAGTTGAGGAGATGGAGAAGGAGTTGGAGGAGAAGAAGAAGGAGCTGGAGGAGAAGGAGAGTAACGCTTCGATGCACTCGGAGAAGTACTTGAATGTAGTGAATGAGAAGAAGGAGATGGAAGAGAGAGTGAGAGAGCTGAGCGAAGAGAAGGAGGAGTGGAAAGAGAAGTGCGAGGAGATGGAGAGAATGGAGGAGGAAATGGAGCGAATGAGAGAAGAGATGGACACAGTGAAGAAGGAGAAGGCGGAGTTGGAGCAGGCACTGACAGAAGAAAAAGAGTGGAAGAAGAAGTGCGAAGAGATGGAACAAGAGAAGGAGAAGAAAGAGAAGGACGAACTGGAGCAGACACTGAAAGAGGAGAAGGAGAGGAGTGAAAGCGAGCATAGGAGGATAATGGAAGAGAACGAGAGCGTGAAGGACGAGTTGGAGCAGCAGCTGAAGGCAGTGCAGAAGGAGAAGGAAGAATTGGAAGGAGAGCTGAACGGAATGCGGCAAGAAAGAGAGCGAGTGGAGAGCGAGTGGAGACAAGAGAGCGAGCGACGAGACAAGGAGAAGGAAGCGGCGGACGCGAGACTGCGCGAGCTGGAGAAGGAGAACGCGCAGTTGGTTGAGGAGAAGAAGGCGGTGGAAGAGGCACGGAAGAGGAATGAAGAGGAATTGGCGTCGTTGCGAGAGGCGAGCAAGGCGGCAGAGAGCAGTGAAGAGAAGGAGTCTCCAGCAGAGCTGCGGACGCGGAACAGCGAGCTGACCGAGATCGTGAAGTCGCTGCAGGAGGTGCTGGAGCAGAAGGAGCACGCGCTGATCGCCGTCCAGCAGGAGCTGATCGACGCGCACACCGCCTACCAGCAGAAACAGGAGAGTCTCGAGCGAAAGCAGCAGGAGATGGAGACGAGGTCGCACAGCGTGGTGGCGGCGCTGCAGAAGAACAACGAACACCTGCGCGCGGTGGTGACGGAGAACGAGGCGACGTGGAATGAGCGAATGGAGGAGACGAAGCGGCTGCGGGAGGAGATGCTGAACCAGACGGCGCTGATCGAGAGCCTGCAGGTGATCAACGCGTCTCTCGAGGAGAAGCGAGAAGGCTACGAGGCGCTGTCAGCGCAACTGTCGCGACTGCGCGAGACGGTGGAGGAGGAGCAGAAGACGAGAGAGACGCTGGACCGGACGTGTTCGGCGCTGAAGACGGAGAAGGAGGACGCGCTGCAGCGTGTGGCGGAGCTGAAGAGTCAGTGCGAGGAGCTAGAGAAGGCAGTTCTGGATAACGAGACGAAGGGTGGAGCAGACGACAGCGAGGGGCTTGTGGAGCAAGTGGTCGGACTGACCGAGCTGCTGTCGGAGAAGGAGAGCGTGATCAGGGAGATGGAGGAGAAGCTGAAGGGGGAGGAGGAAGTGAAGAGGCAGTTGGAGGCAGCCGTGAGGGAGTGTGAGGAAGTGAGAGCAAAGGAGAAAGTGCGTGATGAGGAGAGGAAGAGGGAGAGAGAGCAAGAAGAGGCGATGGCGAAGGAGAAAGAGCGAGAGGCGAGTAAGAAGCGAGAAGAGCAGGAGCTGATGGTTATGCAAGCGCGTCAGGAGGTGCAAAGACTGAAGGAGGAGAAGGAAGAGTTGGCGAGAGCGCAGCAGACGACGGTGGATTCAATTCACAACGAGCTGACGGAGAAGGAGCGATTGTTGGCGCAGAGTCAGAGTGAAGTGAGTGCGCTGGGAGAGGAGGTGAATCGTTATGAGGCATTGCTGGAAGCGAGGGAGAAGGAGAAGGCGGAGCTGTTGGCGAAGGCGGAGCAGCAGTCGCAGAACTACATAGCGTTGTTGGAGACGGTCCAGAAGTACCAGAGAGAGTGCGCGGAGTGTCGCAGCGTGTTGGAGGAGAAGGAGGAGGTGGAAAGGAGACTAAAGGAAGTGAGCGAGGAGAAGGAGCGTGTGACGAAGGAGAAGAGAGAGTTGGAAGAGGAGAAGAGAGAGTTGGAGAAGGTGAAGGAGGAGTGTGAAACAGAAGCGGAGAGAATGAAAGAAGGATTAGAGAAAATGAAAGAAGAGCGGATAGCTGCGACGGAAGAATTGAACAGCGTGAGGAGTGAGTGGGAGAGGGAAAGAGAGGAGAATGCACGACTTGAGAAGAAAGTGGAGGAAATGAACGAGGCGACGAGCCGTTGCGAGCAGCGCGTGAAGGAGTTGAAGGAGAGCATGAAGCGACTCAGCACCGCTGTGGAGGAGAAGAAGAGGCTGGAGAAGGAGCTGGAGAAGCAGCGCGAGGAGAAGGAGCAGATGGGCGTTATGGTCGCGGCGTACAGCCAAGAGCTCCAGCACCAGCGTGAGGCGAGGGCGCAGCTGGAGCGCTCGCTGGAGGAGATGGACCGTCTGAAACAACAGTTGGATGAAATGAATCGTCTGAAGCGGGAATTGAAGGAAATGGACAACCTGAAGCATCAATTGGAAGAGAAAGAAAGAGAAATGAATCACCTGAGGCAACAGATTGAGGAGAAGGAAGAGGAGATGAGCAAACTGAAGCAACAACTGGAAGAAGAGAGCAAGCGGAACCAGCAGGTGCAACCGCACGCAACGCAGGACAGCGTCGTGCTTCCGCCCGAGGACTCCACACTCTACACGTGCGGCAAGACGGAGCGCCCAACAGCGTCGATCGAGATCGAGGACATCGACGCGGACTCGCAGCCGCGCCTGTCGCTGTTGTCGTACACGACCCAGAGCACGGCGACGATGTCGTTCACGGAGGAGGAGGAGTCGCTGATCAACCAGCTCTCCGACGCGAGGATGAAGGCGCGGCTGTACCAGGAGTCGTGCGAGGAGCTGAGGCAGCGGCTGGAGAGCCTGGAGCAGCAGGCGTACGCCAGCCGCGTGGTGCTGAAGGAGAAGGAGGACGTCATCGCGGCGCTCTCGGTGTCGTTCAAGAACCAGAGCGACGCCATCCGCTCGCTGCAGCACACGCTCCAAGAGCTGAAGAGGGAGAAGCAGTCGCGCCTGCTGCTGGAGGACGTGGGCGCTTCGATGGCGGTGGATCGTGGAGCGGTCGAGATCGCGACGAAGAACGGCGAGGTGCCGATCGTGATCGTGCGGAGCGGACACGTGGTGCAGGAGGGCGTGGAGGAGCTGAAGGAGGCAATTCAGGAGTACGACAGCGAGGTGGCGGCGTACCGGATGAACTGCGACTTCTGGAGGAAGCAGCTGGAGGAGGCGACCAAGAAGTTGCGACGACTGGAGAATCAGAAGGGGATAGTGGAGGTGTCTTTGCGAGAGAAGGAGGGCGAGCGGGACACCTATTCCAGGTCTGTGCATAGTATTCATCGCAGTGTGTAACTTTCGTGTGTATGCAGTGTTGTTTGAAAACGGTCGGGAACGTTGAGAATCGTACTCTCGCGAAAAGCGAGTTTTACTGGATCCTGCAGCGGCCATTTTGAAAAGCCGAGTGTCGCAATCCAGTTTCGCAGAAAGAGGATTGTGTTCTCCCGTCTGCACGGCAAACAAATCTTGGAGAGAGCGGAGATATATGCCGGAGAAGAGAGACGATTCTCAGCAGCCCTCGGGAGATCCTGAAATGGATTCAAAGAAAGAATCGAAGGAGTGATTCCAGTTCGCTGTCCTTCACGGCTAGGATTCCCGACGATTTGAGTTTGTTCTATCTGTACAGAGTCTTCTTGCTGCCGATGATGATAGTCGACGTGGGGGGTAATCGTCACTGGTAACACGTAGGTAGCTGCATCGATGTTATCGTACACTGGGTACATATCCGTTTTGATCGTTTTTGGCTTCATCTTTTTGTGGCATTTCCGTTTTTGGGAACTCGTTCTGGTAGTCTCTATTTCCATTCTCCCACCCGTAGTATATTGTTTACCGGTGCGCTGCCAGTCTCTGGTGGGTGTTTCTCTCCTACGACGCGGTGTTTCGGTTTTCGAAGCACGAGTTTCAGTGGCAGATTGTGTTAGTGACGTTGGCGATGACGGCGATCCACGTGTGCTTGCAGCATGGCGATTACGCGTAGATTGCTTATACAGTGTTTGTGTTCCATATTGCGAAGTTTGTGCGTAAACTGCTCAAGAATCATACTCCTTCCGAGATTAGGGAAGCCTTCCGTTCGTCGTAGTATACCATTATTCTTGTTTGTTTCATCAACGCCGTTTCCTGGGACTCGAAACGGAGGATACGGAGCGCCATCATTAAACTGGAACGCGATTCTCACCGAGCCGGCTATGGATGTCAGAATGAATCCGAAGTCGGACAGACATGACCGCATATTCGTACGTTGCAGTGCCGCGCCCTTTCCTAATCGCGTAGTATGACATCCAAACTATGTCTGAATCGACAAAGCAGAACGACAAGGATGACCTCCAGGAAATCATGAGCCTGAACAACCGGATCAAGACCATTTCGTTCCAGATGCGAAAGTCGATTCTGCGGCCGATCGCTGTTTCAATTGCGAGTGGATTGTAACGCGTAGGAGACGTCTGGACTGACCCAAGGCATTGGGAACTTGTAGGGCTTCGTTCCTCCCCTCATGAAAAGGCTCAAAACGTCGATTTCGAGAGCTATCACCGTTTCCGTCCCGTTAATCCCCTGTAACACAAGGATGCGCGATGTCCTCGAGGACATCACTGAGCATCAGTTTGCGCCCCATGTCACTCCTCACGGATAGTATTCACTACTTTTTGGTCCGTCAGAACCGTTGCATAGAGCTCGTCACTTCCCAGAACGTGTTCGACTACATCGCAAACGGAAACAGCATCAACGCCACCGTGAGCGAGAACGTCAAGAGGACGCGCGTGCCCTTCGTCTCCAGAGCCATGTCGATCCGCAAGGCGTTCACGATCATGACGGAGCGCGTAGAGGCCCCTCTCGCTGTTCATCGTAGAGCATCCCGCTGCTGCTGATCGACTGGACCGCCGAGGAGCAGAGCCGCTACGCCGACCAGACGCAGGTGTTCTACCCGAACGTGATCATGCTGTCGCAAGTGTACTCGATGCTGTGCCAGCAGTTCGTGGAGGACGGCATGATATCCGGGCTGGACAGCGAGGTCCGCGTGGAGGACGCGATCATGGGCGGCACGCGGCGCAGCGTGCAGATCGACCCCATCACGCACCAGCCGGTGGAGGCCATTGCCGTGGAGAGGGAGTCGCTGCGGCTGAAGCCCGTGGCGGAGGAGAGCGTGAAGCCACAGCCGATCAAGACGTTTGAGACGCAGATGCGCCAGGTGGGCAAGCACTACAGTCGGCGCGGGCTGGAGGCGTGAGGCGTAGTCTACCGCGGCGTGTGCGAGCTGCTGCTGTCGCTGGACCTGGTGCTGACGGTGATCAACGTGCTGGGGTTCACCACGTATCGACGCAGGTGGGCGAGCGGGAGCGGCGTGACGTGTAGCGCGTTCTACTTCATCCTCACGCTGCTGTTCGCCGTGGAGTGGCTGATTCGCTGTCTCCTGGTGAACGAGCAGCACAACTGGTACCGCGACGTCCTCGTCTCGTCTCCCGCTCACACGTAGGGCTTCGACCTGGCGGCGCTCTTCGTGTCCGTCTTCTGCTTCTTCATCAGCACGGACCTGACGCGGACGGAGGAGGGCTTCATCCGGCTGATGCTGCTGGCGCGCATCATCCGCGACTACCTGGTGTTCAGCCAGCAGATCAGCCTCTTCTCCAACGACATTCGCCGCATCTTCAACCGCTCGCGCGCGCGCCAGAAGGAGAAGAACCTGGACATCACCTACATTTCGTGTAGGAGCGAGGAAGGGGCGTCAGACGTAGCGCGGATTATCGCCATGTCGTGGCCGGGGTCGCTGTGGGAGTCCGTGTGGAGGAACAGCATCAACGACGTGGAGGACTTCCTGAACCGCAAGCACATGGGCCACTACTGGGTGTAGGTGCGACGACGGCGCGTGACCGCTAGACTGAATCTGTGCGAGGAGGGCGAGTACAGCGGGAAGAAGCGCGCGCAGTTCTTCGGCGGTCGCTACACGCACTACTGCGTGCAGGACCACAACCCGTGTTCGCTGAGTGCGCGTGAGCGGCGGCGGTGACGCGTAGACCAGCTGAAGGCCATCGTGTACGAGTGCACGGAATGGCTGGCGCAGGACCCCTCCAACGTGGTCGCCATCCACTGCAAGGGCGGGAAGGGGCGCACGGGCATGATCATCGCCTGCTTGCTGCTGCGTCAGGGCATTCAGTGCGACCCTGCCGTAGCGCTGGACTTCTTCGCCTCCAAGCGAACCTCCAGCGACGCGCGGCAGGCGGAGGAGGGCCGGATGAAACTCCAGCGTGTGAGCAGTAGGCGTGTGTGCGCGCGTTCAGTGTAGGTCCGTCGCAGATCCGCTACGTGTGCTACTACGACTACTGTCTGGACCACGTGATGACGAAACGCCCCTCGATCCACCTGAGCGCGGTGGAGATCCCGGTGAGCGAGAACGAGGGCAAGGACGGCAACACGCTGCTGCGGTACATGCTGACGGTGGTGCGCGTGGGCGAGGGTGAGGAGGGTGAGGAGTAGAACCGCTTCGAGTACTCGGTGGACGAGGAGACGGGGCGCATCAGCGACGCGCAGCTGAAGAAGAGCAGCGAGGACGCCAAGTTCTCCTACTGCGACCTGCTGAGCCACCGCGCGCTGAAGGAGGATCACGAGGTGCTCATTCCGTCGACGGAGATGAAGATCGACACACGCCGACAGGTGGCGTACTGCTCGTTCCCGTCGCCGGTGGAGTGCAACGGCGACATCCGCATCGTCATCAAGCTGATCACGCTGACGTCGGAGCGAAACGCCTTCGTGTGGTTCAACTCGCAGTTCATCACGGACGCGGTGACGGTGTTCAGCGAGTACGAGGTGGACCGCTCGAAGTCCTCGCTGTCGCACTCGGGCATGGACTCCTCGTCCTCCTCGTCGCTCACCTCGTACTCCTCCACCACGCAGGACACCACGCCGGACAGCAGCTCGGTGTCGATTCCCATGGTGTCGCGCCAGAGCTCCTTCAACCTCTTCAGCTCCACGGCGGCGAGTCCGATGCCGGAGGAGGGCGAGCGGGAGTTCTTCATCCGCTGCGTGTTCAGCGACGCCTCGCTCAGCGAGACGGACGAGAGCTATCGCTGGCGCATCGAGAAGGAGAACGCGGACCGCCTCGGCACGGAGGACGTGGTGGAGCACTCGGCGTCGAAGCCGATGTCGCTGCTGCAGAAGGCGGGCAGCCAGCTGTTCACGTCGACGCGCAATCTGATCTCGCGCGTGTCGAGCACGTCGGGAGGACTGCTGCGAAGCAACAGCGCGACGCCGTCGCGTCAGTCTTCCGAGCCGTCGTCGCCGTCGCACAGCGTTCACGGGCACGGTGAGGAGGTGAGCATCGAGTTGAAGGAGATGCGGGAGACGGGGTCGGGCGTGCAGCTGAGGGAGCAGGCGGAGATCGAGCGGAGAAAGCAGATGCGTTTGCACAGTCTTCACGAGAGCGACGAGCTGACGCTGTCGGCGAGCACTGCCAACGGCGACACCGCCAAGAGCGAGGAGGTGACGCCGCTGAGAGCGATCGACGAGAGCCCCAACGACAGCAGCGATGAAATCCAGTTGGGTAGTGATGAGGGGGAGTCCCATTCCCAGTCATAACAGGAGTGGAGAGTTCCACTTTCAGTCATAGCAAGAGTGGAGAGTTCCATTCCCAGTCCTTGTAGTGAGGGGTGTTTGTTGCGTCATTCTCTTTCCCCATGTCGATAGTGAAGCCGATCATCGGTTTGGACCTGGACGAGGTAGCGGAGAGGAGCGATGCCGTTGACGGAATAGTGCTTGGGGCAGTTTGTGTTCAATCTCGCTCTGTTCTACAACGAGCGAAAAGGAACGCACTACACCGTGGACGACTTTCACAGCTATTCGTTTTGGGAAGTGTGGGGAGGGACGAGAGAGGAAGTCGCTCTGCGTTGCAGATCTGAGTGTGTAGGCGGACAAGGTGATTTCGGATTTCTTCAAGAGTCCGTACTTTGTGAATGGAGTACCCTTTCTCGTCGATTGCGAACTAGATCCCTGTAGTGGAGGGCGCGTTTGAGGCACTGACACAGCTGAACCGGAAGTATGACATCTACATCGTCACGTCGCGACACAAGGTCCGTGTTCGTGTTGTTCGTTACGAGTAGTGCATTGAGGACATCACGCGTAAGTGGATTGGACAGCACTTTCCCGGTTTGATCAAGGACATCTTCATTGGCAACCTCTGGAACAAGGAGGGGAAGAAGATGTTTGCGATTCTCCCCTGTGGTGACGGTGTAGAACAAAGAAGGACATGTGCACGCAGATCGGAGCGTCCGTGCTCATCGACGACAACTGGAACTATGTGAACGAGGTGAGGTCAGAGCGCGCGCATTACGTGTAGTGCAAGAGCGTCGTTCAGACGCCCATCCTGTTTGGCGTATACGGGTGGAATCGGAGGAAGGACCCGCACGATTACGACGGCATGGTGTGTTGCGAGAATTGGGAGGAGGTGGTGAAAGTGCTTATGAACTGAAGTGTTTCCGAGCAAACACGCGATACGATTCGGAGAAAGGAGAGTTCACAAACCACATCTTCATCCATTTAAGCCTTAAGAGCAAACTTTCTCACGGGGAAAGCGCGCTCCTTCTTCTGCTGACGAAGAGTCTTCTTAGCGGCCTACCATGAAGAAACACGAGAACGACCCACCTGCTCCTTGGTCAAAGCACGGCGCATGGCACGAGTCGTCTTGGCGCGGAGATCCGTGGGAAGATACTTGGCGTTGGCGTAGTGCTCCTTAAGCTACACCATCAGCCACTCGGATGCGATTCCTACGGCAGCTCTCTTCTGCTGGCTCAAGACGGTGAGGGCACGAGCAATGTTCTTGCGCACGACCTTGATCTGGGCAAGCTTGGCAGGAGCTCCACCAGTAACCTGAGCAACACGCAACTACCCTATTAAAATAGAGAGACGTCCGAATACCTGAGAAAGTTCCTTCTTGTAGTTCTCAATCTCGGTCAAGAGTTCATCACGGTTCTTCTGACGAAGTTCAACAGCTTTCACTCTGGCTAATCGTCATAAGCAATTTGGCAATTTGCCTACGCATTTCTCTAAATCAATACAAAACTATAGACCAAACCAGAATTGGAAAGGGGTGGAGAGCCCCATGAATGGAAATAAGCTTGGAATGAATAGTGGGATTGGATTATCCCCATACACACTCCCTCGATTTGGGCTGATTTGGTTCTGTGAGTGTAGGATGTTTGAGAGCAGCACTCGTTCGCGCTGCTCGCTCGTTTTCGTGGTGGAGTGACTGTTGCGCATGTATGGGACAGAGAAATGACAGAATCAGTAGCCAAGATAGCTCAGTTGGGAGAGCGTATGACTGAAGATCATAAGGTCAGGTGTTCGATCCACCTTCTCGGCGCTTTTTTCTTTTTCGATCGAAGATGCGTTCTAGTTGAAGAAGCGGCAGGGATTCTCTTTTGTGAAACAGCCATGTGGATGCAACAAACCAAAGAGGATCCGTTATGAAGAGGAAACTGTATCCATTTCATTACAAACGAGAAGACAAGCACATAGGCAGTGAGAATGCCAAATCCATGACCATCAACCACCAACCGAATCCCCCTCAAAACACGCATAACATGACAGATAAAGCAGTTCTACTTGCAGTTTACCTGTCAGTAATCATCCCCTCTTCCAGATTCGGTTTGGTATCCAAACAACTCGGATATGGGGCATTAAAAAGGGGCCACACCCAATTATGAAAAGATACGCAAAGAACCCTAATCTTTCAGAAGAAGGTGATGTCTTCTACAATTTCCAAACTCCTTCACTCGATCGCAGTGGTGGTTTAAATGGGTTGCCGTCATCCGTAGGGAAAAGGAAAGAGGATAGAGACGGATGAGGACGGTGGCGAAATCGTGATAGAGAAGGAGGGTGCGCCTCGTGCGGTTGATGAGACGCAGAAAACCCGAATCCCTCCGGAGAGCGTGGATCCCGCTGCCTTGAAGTCTGTTCGAAGGAGGCTGACCGTAGACGGAAATGATCTCAGTCTGGACGGTATCGACGAGTTCAGTCTGGAGGAGGGCTTGGCTCCGGAAATACCTCCAGAATCCAACCCGTGCGACTTGTGTGTTGGCGTATATGCCGGAAAGTCGCAGAAGGGATACGTGCCCTACAATCCGAGGAAGGTGAACCAGGATTTTCTGCTCATGCACGAGGATACGGCGACAAACACGCTGATTCTGGGCACGTTTGATGGACATGGTGAGCACGGGCACTGTATCTCCGAGGTAGGTCCTTGCATTCCCTTCCATGCTAGTTTATCTGCACCAGCTTCGTAAATCACCTGGTTTCGCATCCCTATTACACATGCAATTTGAGAATTGCGGCGCTGGAGGCGCTACAGGTGGCGGAGCAGGAATGCAACAAGAGTAAGTGCCTTCCGTGACGATGAATGATAGATCGCTTTCTCAAAACCGAGTTCAGCGGCACGACGGCAGTCATCTGCATCATCCGCGGCACGCACATCACCGTCCTCAACGTGGGCGACTCGCGCGCCATCCTGGCATCAGAAGTCAAGGAGGAGTGCGTGGTGACGGAGCTGACGCACGACCACAAGCCCTCGCTGCCCGAAG
>ERZ1106948.839-NODE-839-length-11205-cov-2.978296_pt1 | contig 11205 bp, 10 predicted proteins | sample MGYA00403673_ERZ1106948 | MGnify/ENA primary metagenome ERZ1106948 (study PRJEB35170, sample SAMEA104062409) | human gut metagenome | biome: human gut; feature: human-associated habitat; material: faeces | place: Denmark | collected 2012-05-07 ...
CCCCTCGGAGATGGGGCCTTTTGGCGTGACCGGACAAGCTCCGGCAAACGATCTGCTTTGCCGCATGGAAAAGCCTCCCTCCCAGAGGGAGGTGGCTGCACCGTAGGTGCAGACAGAGGGAGTTATTTCTTCTTAAAGATGATCAGCTTGCTGAACACATAGTTCAGCAAGATCACCAGTACATTGGAAAAGACCTTCACTGCAAGGCCCCACATTGCCTGAGCATCGTAGGCGCTGGTGACGAAGATGGCTGTTGGGCCGTCCGCCCCGCCGATGACGGCAATGGCAGCGGAGCCATCTGCCACGGCGGCATGGCTCCCGGCAAAGCTGTTTGCCATGTAGAGGGTAGTATCCGGACCCAGCCAGCCCGCCACGGCGCCCAGCAGACCCTGCATGGCGGTGTCCACCAGCGCCGCCCCCTGCGCGGCCAGCAGGTTGCCGCCCACGATCATGATCACAGCGTCCAGCACCATGGTGCCCAGACGGCAGGTGACAAAGGTACCGAACTCCTTGGCCATGGCTTTGCCGGTGGTCTTGCTGCGGAACACGAACGCGCGGTTGGTGCAGTAGGCAAACAGGATGCACAAGGCGTTATCCAGCACATTGCCCCAGCTGTTGGCGGCGGTGTAGCCGAACAGCCGGCTGAACAGCGCATACAGCAGGATATTCAGCAGGGTGGTCAGCACGCCGAAGATCAGGTAACTGAGCACTTCCCAGTGCTTTTTGAAAAACTTTATCATGGCTTTGTTAACAAAAACAGCCCCGCCGCCGTTTTCCCGGCAACGGGGCTGCAGATCGCATTGTGTCAAAAGCTATGCTTTTGCACGAAGTGCTGATTACTCAGCGTCGTCGTTCAGCAGAGCCTTCATGGACAGGCTGATGCGCTTCTTGTCGAAGTCAACATCCAGCAGCTTCACATCGACCATATCGCCGACCTTCAGTGCGTCAGAGACCTTCTCAACGCGGTCATTGCTGATCTCGCTGATGTGGACCAGACCGTCAACACCCGGCAGGATGCGGACGAATGCACCAAACTTGGTCAGAGAAACGACCGGAGCATGGAAGGTGCTGCCGATGGGGTAGTTGTTCTTCAGCTGCTCCCAGGGGTTGTCCTCAGCCTTCTTGTAGCCCAGAGAGACCTTGTGGTTCTCGGTGTCGATATCCTTGACATACACTTCGATGGTGTCACCAACGGAGACGACCTCGGAGGGATGCTTGATGCGGTTCCAGCTCAGCTCGCTGATGTGGCACAGGCCGTCAACACCACCGATGTCAACGAATGCACCATAAGAGGTCAGGCTCTTGACAACGCCGGTGTAGGTCTTGCCCACCTCAACGTTTGCCCAGAACTCCTCGCGCTTTGCCTTGTTCTGCTCAGCGGTCACCTTGTTGATGCTGCCCACGATCTTGCGGCCAGAGCACTCGGTGACGACCAGCTGAACGTGCTGGCCGACCAGAGCAGTGTAGTCCTCGTCGCGGCGCATAGTGGCCTGAGAACGGGGAACGAACACCTTGACGCCCTTGACGTTGACGACAACGCCGCCCTTATTGAACTCGGTAACATCGCCCTCGACGACTTCACCGGATTCTGCTGCCTTGGCGATCTCTTCCATGCCCTTGCGGGATGCGAGCTTCTTGCGGGAGAGCTGGATGACGCCATCCTGATCCATAACCTTCTCGACGATGAGGTCCAGCTCATCGCCAACCTTCACCAGGTCTTCGACCTTGGCGGAGGAATCATCGGTCAGCTCGCTCAGCTTGACAAAGCCGGTCTGCTTCGCTCCGATATCCACCTGGATCTCGTTGGCAGAGATGCTGGTCACGATTCCTTTCACAATACTGCCTGCATGAACTCGCTTTTCTTCGGATGCGTTCAGCATCTCCTCAAAGCTCATGCTGTCATTGATTTCTGCGCTCATACTGTTAAGTACCTCCTCAATAATAGACGATGGCGTTGAAGCCCCGGCTGTCACGCCCGCCACTTTAACATCTGCAAACCATTCCGGCCGAAGTTCGCTCGCTGTTTCGACCGTTACGGCACGCGTGTGTTTTGCGGCGACCTGTACCAGCTTTTGGGTATTGGAAGAATGATGACCGCCAATGACAACAATGATGTCGCATTGTTGGCTGAGGTCTTCCGCTTCCTGTTGCCTCGCCCACGTCGCATTACATATTGTATCAAAAATTCGGGCGTTTGTATAGGCTTTTTTGAGAAACTCCGAACTTTCTTTCCATTTTGTCACCTGAAATGTGGTCTGTGCAACTGCAAAAAGGGGTTTTTGGGGGTCAGAAGGGCCGTTCCACGCCTCCAATTCGGCTAAATCGGCAAAAACGAACACCTCGCCCCGGGTGTGTCCCACAATGCCCTGTACCTCCGGGTGGGTCTTATCCCCCGCCACCAGCAGCACCGCACCCTCTTTTTCGGCCTGCGCGGCAATGCGCTGGATCTTCTGCACAAAGGGGCAGGTGGCGTCATGGTACGGGATGCCGTTTGCCTCCAGCTCATCGTAAACGCTGCGGGGTACCCCGTGGCTGCGGATGACCACCTCGCACCCGGCGGGCACATCCTGCACGGTGTCCACTACCTGTGCACCCTTGCGCCGCATATCCTCCACCGCCTGCGGGTTGTGGATCAGCGGGCCCAGCGTTGCCACCTTATGCCCCTCTGCCAGCAGGCCGTAGGTCAGTTCCACGGCACGGTTCACGCCAAAGCAGAACCCCGCCGTTTTTGCCAAACGGATCTCCATCTCTTACGCCCCCATCTTTTCCCATGCTTCCAGCAGCGCCTGCTTGTTGGCACGGAGCTTTTTGGTATCGCGGCGGCCTTCCATGGCAAACTGCGCTGCGGGCATCGGCTCACCGTAGATCACCCGCACCTTGCAGAACAGGTGCATCTTCCTGTCCGGGGTGTCGTACAGGATGCGGCAGGGCACAACGTCCACCCCTGCCTCGGCGGCAATGACGAACAGGCCGCTCTTGGGGGGCAGGAGCTTGCCCTCCTTTTCGCGGGTACCCTCCGGGAAGATGAGCAGGGTCTTGCCCTGCTTACAGGCCTCCACCGTCTGGGAGATGACCGCCATCTCGTCCTTGGTGCCGCGCACACACACACCGCCGCAGCAGCGGAAGAACCAGGTCAGAAAGGCGTTGATCTCGAACAGTTCCTTTTTGGCGAACACCACCATCCGCCTGCCCCACCGGGTAACGACGATGAACACCGGGTCGATGGCAGACACATGGGTAGGTGCAAGGATGTAGCCCTTCGTCTGCACCTTTTTCAGGTTTTCGCGCCCCTCCACCCGGATGCGGAAACCGATGTGCCACACAAGCCACGCAAGGGGCACCAGAATATAATATAGTACCATTTTTCTATTCCTGTCCTGTTTGTTGTATCAGCTGAGCTTTTGAGCAATGATCTGCTTCATGGCGTCAAGGCTCTGCTCAAAATCCAGTTCCGAGGTATCCAGCAGCACGGCGTCCTCTGCCTGTTTCAGCGGAGCGGCGGCGCGGTGGGTGTCTTGATAGTCCCGCTGCTTTACGTCTGCCAGCACTTCCTCGTAGGGGGTGTCGATGCCCTTGGCCTGATACTCCTTCCAGCGGCGGGTGGCGCGTGCCTCCGGGCTGGCGGTCAGGAAGATCTTCACCGTAGCGTCCGGCAGCACCACCGTGCCGATATCCCGGCCGTCCATCAGCACATCCTGCTTTTTAGCCATGCTGCGCTGTAAGTCCAGCAGAAATGCCCGCACAGCGGGGTTTGCACCCACGGCAGAAGCTGCCATGCCCGCGGCTTCGGTGCGGATGGCGGTGCTCACATCCTCGTCCTTTAAGTAGATGTGCTGCTCGCCCGCAATGGATGCCAGCCGCAGCTCTATTTCCGGCAGCAGGGCGTCCACCGCTGCGTTGTCCTTGGGGTCCTTGCCCGCGCGCAGGGCGTACAGGCCGATGGCGCGGTACATTGCACCGGTGTCCACATAGATATAGCCCAGCTCTGCCGCCAGACGGCGTGCCAGAGTGGATTTGCCTGCACCCGCAGGCCCATCAATTGCAACAGATACCATGATATGTTCTCCTTATTATATATAATAGTACACGGGAATGGACTGCGCTGCTTTTTTACAGGTTATTCGCAAAGCTTTGTGCGGTGCAGAAAGCGATCTGCAGATTGTAGCCGCCGGTGTAGGCGTCCACGTCCAGCACCTCGCCCGCAAAGTACAGCCCCAGCGCCTTTTTGCTCTGCATGGTCTTGGGGTCCACCTCCCGCACCGATACGCCGCCGCTGGTGATCACTGCGTGGGCAAGGTCGCCCCGGGCGTCAATGGACACCTGCCAGTGCTTGACCAGCTGCACCAGTTCCCGCTTCTGCTCCCGGGTGATCTGGTTTGCCTTGGTGGCGGGGTCAATGCCCCAGCGCGCCACCATCACCGGCTGCATGCTGGAGGGCAGCAGCTTGACCAGCGCGCCCTGCGCCGCGTGGTTGGCCAGCAGGGCAAAGTCCCGGGTGATGCGGTCGTACAGCTGCTCCTCGCTCAGGGCGGGCTTCAGGTCGATCTCCGCGATGTATCTGTGCTTTTTCATATCCCCCAGATGGCTGGACGCGCTCAGGGTCAGCGGCCCGCTGATGCCAAAGTGGGTGAACAGCATCTCGCCCTGCTCGTCAAAGATGGCCTTGCCGTCCTCCAGCAGGGTCAGGGTGACGTTTTTCAGCGCCAGACCCATCATCTTTTTGCAGTCCGGGTCGCGGCTGACAAGGCTGACCAGACTGGGCACCGGCTCCACAAGGGTGTGTCCCGCCTGCTGCGCCAGCTTGTAGCCGTCACCGGTAGAACCGGTGGTGGGGTAGCTCACGCCGCCGGTAGCCACCAGCACGGCGTCTGCCCGGTATTCCCTGCCGGAATTGCCCCGCACGCCCACGCAGCGCAGCGCCGGGCCCGCCTTTTTCTTTTTGGGGTGGCGCGGGTTTTCCGCTGCCGCCGGGGCAGGCTCTGCCTCCGGCACGATGTCCTCCAGCAGCAGCTTTTTTGCGCCGTCATAGACGATGTCGGCATCCTGCGCATAGCGCAGCAATGCCTGCCGGATCTCCTCGGCCTTGTCCGATACCGGGAACACCCGACGGCCACGCTCCACCTTCAGCTCCACGCCAAGACCTTCGAACAGCTCCATGGTCTTTGCCGGGGGGAACGCCCCTAGCGAGGAGTACAAAAAGCGCGGGTTCGTGCGCACATGGCGCAAAAACTCCTCTGCCGGGCAGTCGTTGGTCACGTTGCAGCGCCCCTTGCCTGTGACAAGGATCTTCTGCCCGGGCTTCTCGGTATGCTCCAGCACCGTCACCTGATGTCCCTGCCGCACGGCGGCACCCGCCGCCATCAGTCCGGCTGCCCCGGCTCCCACGATCAAAACCCTTGCCATCTGTCATCCTCCCAAAATCGCCTGTTGATTCTATTGTATCATACCAGAAACAACGCACAAAAGCAATGCAGCGCCGCCGGAAATGAATGGATTTTCGGTTCTTTGCCCTCTTGACAAAGCCGCCGGGCTGCTGTATTCTTTTTACAGACCGTTAGTTTGTAAAAAAGGAGCATCCGCCATGCCGCGCAACAAATACCCGGAACAGACCGTTGAAAAGATCCTAGACGCCGCCGCCCTGCTCTTCCTCCAGAAGGGCTACCAGAATACCACCCTGCAGGACATCATTGATGCCACAAAGCTTTCCAAAGGGGCGGTGTACCACCACTTCCGCTCCAAGGAGGAGATCGCGCAGCGTGTCGGCGACCGTTTGGGCGACCAGATGTGGGAGCCGCTGCGCCATATCCGGGACGACCCGGCCCTGACCGGACTGCAAAAGCTGCAGGCGGTGTTTGCAGCATCCTTTGCCGGGCAGCGGCAGCAGCAGATCGCGCAGACCTTGCCGCACCTGTGCAGCAACCCGCAGTTCCTTGATAGGGAGCTGACCAACATTGAAGCTCATTTAGCCCCGGAGTGTATTGCCCCCATGATCCGGCAGGGCATGGCAGACGGCTCCATCCACACTGCCGATGCCAATGCGCTGGCGGAAGCGCTGTTCGTGCTGGCAGACATCTGGCTTTCTCCCCAGACGCGCCCCACCACGCCGGCTCAGCAGCGGGCGCGGAACGTCGTGTTTCAGCAGATGACCCACGCGCTTGGGCTGGACCTTTTGACGGATGCACAGGCCGCACAGCTGGTGCAGCTGTGCGCACCGGTCAAAGACTGAATTTTCCGGGCGGAAGGCTCCGCCCTTTTTTGTACGCATTTACAGACCAACGGTCTGTAATCAAGAAGTAGGAGGTTCTTATGAACACTTTTTTCCTCATCGTCCTCGGGCAGATCATTTCCCTGTTCGGCAATGCCGCCCTGCGGTTTGCGCTGCCGCTGTATCTGCTGCGGCAGACCGGTTCCGCTGCGCTGTACGGCGGCATCACCGCGCTGGCCATGCTACCTGCTCTGGCCGGAATGCTGACCGGCGGCGCACTGGCAGACCGCTGCCGCAAGACCCGCCTGATGGCGCTGCTGGATCTGGTGACCACCGGTATTTCGGCTGCAGCCGCTGCTGGGTTGCCGCATCTGCCGCTGCTCCCGCTAGTTCTGACCGTGCTGGGCAGTCTGTACGCCATTCAGGGGCTTTACCAGCCCGTGGTACGCGCCTGCCTGCCTCTGCTGCTGAACGGCACCCAGCTGCTGCGCGGCAACGCGGTCATCCAGCTGGTGGATACCGTGGACGAACTTCTCGGCCCCTTGCTGGGTGCTGTTCTGCTGGAGCACTTCGGCATCCGGAGTCTGCTGGCGCTCTGCGGCAGCTGCTTTGCACTTTCCGCCGGAATAGAGCTCTGCCTGTGCATCCCACAGGATGTCCCATCGGACACAAGGCTCTCCGTCCGTTCTCTGTGGGCCGACCTGCGGGAAAGTGCGCAGTTCCTCACCGGGCAGGCTGCGGTGCTGCAATTAGCCGCCGCCATGGCGGCTGTAAACCTGCTGGAAGTCCCTGCCCTCACCGTGGGGGTTCCGGTGCTGGTGGTACAGACTTTGCAGAAAAGTGATGCCTCCCTTGGTCTTGTGCAGGCGGTGCTGAGCGCGGGCGGCATTCTGGGCGGCGTGCTGGCCGGAACCGTCTTTGTCCGTCATCCCATCCGCAGCGGCACACCTCTTTTGCTGGCGCTCAGCGGCGTGTGCGCCGCGCTGGGGCTTACCTTCCGGGTGCCCACGCTCCAGTTCGGCAGCATTCTGGTGCTGGGGGCCATGTTTATGGCCGTGGCGGCGCTGTTCAATGTATGGTTCTTTGCGCAGCTGCAAGTGCTGGTGCCGCAGGCACAGCTGGGCAAAGCTACCGCCTCTTGCACCGTGCTGGCCTGCCTGACCCAGCCCATCGGGCAGGCAGCCTATGGCAGTGCCTTCCAGCACTGGGCTGCGCACCCGGCAGATGTACTGCTGGCAGCCGGGGTGCTTTCGGCGCTGGTTCTCTGGCTGCTGCAAACGCGCCGTACCGTCTGACGCAGCAAAAAAGGAGCCGCTGTTGCAGCCCCTTTTATGGTTTGCTTACTCCGACAGCTTTGCCGGGTCGAGATAGCTTTCGCCCTGCTTTACCTCCACATGGATGTGGCTTTCCTCGGCGCACTCGCAGCCGACCGTGCCCACCGCACCAATCTTCTGCCCGGCGGTCACGGTCTCCCCGGCCTTTACGGCAGGGTCAGCCACGCCGCACAGCCGCCAACTGCGGCCAGCGGCATCCTCCAACACCACCACGGTGCCCCAGTTTCCCTCTGCCCCGGCAGAGACCACCTTGCCCGCCACGGGTGCTGCTACCGCAGCGCCCTGCGTGCAGGCATAGTCCACGCCGTTGTGGGTGCGCCAGTCCCCAAGGGTCTTGTTATACACCAGCTCATCGCCGCTGAAGGCGTTGAGCACGCGCCCCGGCATAGAGGGCGCGGCGGCAGGCTGTGCCGAACTGCTGGCAGGCGAGGATGCGCCTTGCAGTGCCGAGGGTTCGCGCAGCGAACCAGAGCCAGACTGCGCACCAGAGGATGCACCAGAGCGCTCCTGCTGCGGCACATCTGCCTTGCTGTTTGCAACGTCGGTCACGGGCTGCTGCCATGTGGTATCCTCCTGTGCGTTCCAGTCCGGTTCTGTTTCCGGGGCGGTCTGTTGGGTGGTGCCAGGGGCGTCCGGCACGTCCAGACTTTTTTGCAGTTCTGCTCGCAGGGCGCGCACCGCCCACACCCCTGCCGCAGCCGCAGCCAGCAGGCTTGCGGTCAGCAGCAGAGCAAAGCCCTTGCCGTGCAGAAATTTTTTGATCTGCTCCATGCTTGTTACTCCCATCTGTCCGTTTTGTGTACGGGAACTTTTCTGGGCTTAGTGTGGGACAGCGGCGGGCGGTTTATGCAAGGGGACAAAAAAGACACGCAAAAAGGCTGAGCCGCCGCTTTTTTTGCAGCTGCTCAGCCTTGCTGTATCCCGTTTTTAGTTACTTCCGTGCGATCATTTCGGTATAGGCCAGCACCAGCGGGCCTACGCCCTTAGCATCGTTGCAGACCACCGGCTCGCTGAAGTAGTAGGCCAGAGAGCCGTCACGGTGATCCTTGCCGCCCAGACCTGCCACAAGGCAGATGCCGTCCAGCTGCAAGCTGCCGTCCGGGTTCTTGGACAGGTACCGGTCGCAGGTGCCGTAGAAAGCCTTCTCCGCCCATGCAGCCATGCGTTTGGGCAGGTAGCCCAGACGCACGCCCTTGAGCACTGCGTAGGCAAACAGGGCGGTGCCGCTGGTCTCCAGATAGTTGCCATCGGCCTCCGGGTGGTCGATGACCTGCCAGAACATCCCGGTCTGCTCGTCCTGGAACTTGTGCATATCCTCTACGGTCTGTTTGAGCATGGCCATGATGCCGCGATACTCGTTGTACAGCTGCTCGTCCATGCGCTCCAGCACGTCCACCATTGCCACAAGGAACCAGCCCATGGCGCGCAGCCAGAAGTTGGGGCTGCAGCCGGTCTCGGGGTCTGCCCAGTACATCTGGCGGCTCTCATCGTAGCCGTGGTAGTATAGGCCAGTCTTTTCGTCCCGCATGTGCTTTTGGATGTTCATGAACTGCTTGTAGCTGTCGATGCAGCCCTGCATCTTATTGAAGCGGGTCTCGTACTCCATGTAGAAGGGCTGTGCCATATAAGTGCCGTCCAGCCACACCTGCCACGGGTAGATGTCCTTGTGCCAGAAGTTGCCCTCCTTGGTGCGGGGCTGGGTGAGCAGCTGGCTGCGGATGGTGTCGATGGCCTTACGGTACTTCTCGTCCCCGAAGATGTCGTACAGGATGAACAGGTTCTTGCCCTGATTCACGTTGTCCAGATTGTACTCCTTGGGGTCGTAGGTCTTGATGGAGCCATCCGGCTGCACAAAGTAGTCGATGAACTCCTTGGAAAACTCCAGATACTTCTCGTCGCCGGTGGTCTTGTACAGGCTCAGGCAGGCGGTGATCATGCAGCCGTCGATGTAGTTCCACTTGTTGGGCTTGCCGCTGCGCACCTTTTCGATGTTCCACATCGGTGTCTCGGCGCTGGAATTGGCGATCAGGTAGTCCACATAATCGCCCAGCATGGACAGGATCTCTTCATGGGTCATGGGTCAGTCCTCCTCAAAATGTCCTACGTTGGCAAAGTGCAGCCGCTCGCCCTCGTAGCCTTCGATCTTCACGTTGTGCAGGTCGATCTCCCTGACGTTCTCGGCATAGATGGCCAGCTTTTTCACCAGCGGACGGTTGTCGGCCATAGCTGCCTGTCCCTCCTTGGCGTTGGGGTCAAAGGTGATGCTCACATCCCGCATGGTCACCCGTTCGATGGGCTGCTCCGGCAGGCCATCAAAGTAGCAGCCCGCGAACTGGGCATCGGTGGCCACGATGTTCTCCATGGTCAGGCTGCCCAGCTTGGGGGTGTACTCGTCCACCGGCATCGGCTCGCGGCACTGCACATAGGGGCCGTGGCCGTCCGGGTCGCAGAAGTAGAACATATTGATGACAAAGGGTGCCTTGACGCCCCGCATCTCCACATTGCGGAACACCAGCCCGTCGATGACGGCGGTGTTGCCGCGGCCCCGGCGGGTCTTGACGCGCAGACCGCGGTCGGTGTGGTCCATCAGGCACTGGGTCACTACCATGTCCTTCACGCCGCCGCTCATCTCGCTGCCAATGACGATGCCGCCGTGGCCCTTGTCCAGCAGGCAGTTGCGGATGACGGTATGCTCACAGCTGCGCTTCAGTTTCATTCCCAGAAAGACCTTGCTGGCCTTCATGGCGATGCAGTCGTCGCCCACATGGATGTTCATGCCGATGATGCGGATATACTCGCAGCTCTCGGGGTCGATGCCGTCCGTGTTGGGGGCGTTGTAGGGGTTGTTGATGTTGAAGTTGAGCAGGTCGAGGTGCTTGACAAAGATGGGATGGATGGTCCACGAATAGCTGTTCTGCACCGTGATGCCGTGCAGGCAGACGTTTTCGCTGTCCACCGCAGCCACGGCCCGGGGACGCCATGCGATGCGCTTGACCTTGGGGTTCACCCACCAGTCGCCGTTCTGGGCGTCACAGTCCAGGGTGCCCTCACCGGTGACCACGACGTCGTGCACCTGGGTGATGTTCAGCAGGCCGGCAAAGCTGTTCAGCGGGTTGCCCTCCCAGCCGGTCAGGTAGTACTCGTCCACCTCGTTCTCGCTGGGCAGCACGCCGGGCAGAATGGGGTAATGGGTGCGGTCGTTATCGCCCAGCAGCACAGCACCCTTTTCCAGATACAGGGTGGTGTTGCTCTTCATGAACAGGCTGGCGGTGCGGTAACGGCCGGCGGGCACATACACCGTGCCGCCCTTGGGACAGGTGGACAGCGCCGCCTGCAGCCGCACGGTATTGTCGGTCTCACCATCAGCCACCAGACCATAGCGGGCAGCATCCACAAAGAAGGTCTCGGCCTCGGTGGTGAAATCCAGCTTCAGGGTCTCGCCCTCGGCCTGCACCTCCACCGTATAGGTGGTGCCAGGCAGCAGGGAGAACAGGGAAAATACATTGGTGTTGCAGGCTTCGTATACCGTTTTGCCGTTCAGGGCAACGGTAAAGGGGTGTGCCGGACGGTAGCACAGCTCGTTTTCCAGCTCGAAAACGGCGCTGCGGGTCATGCCAAAATGCATCAACATGGGACATAAATAAAGGTAAGGTAGTTGATGTTAAA
>ERZ1106948.841-NODE-841-length-11187-cov-27.405408_pt1 | contig 11187 bp, 11 predicted proteins | sample MGYA00403673_ERZ1106948 | MGnify/ENA primary metagenome ERZ1106948 (study PRJEB35170, sample SAMEA104062409) | human gut metagenome | biome: human gut; feature: human-associated habitat; material: faeces | place: Denmark | collected 2012-05-07 ...
GCAGTTCCTGAAAAGATGGAAAGCTTTAGCTTTTAAGTGGGGTGTTTGTTAGTGATGCGTTGCTGTTGTGATTGGGGGGTGGAGTGTATTCGATGAGAGTGGGGTATCTGGTTGAGGAGTGTGGTGTGGCTTTCAGAGTATGGATTGATGACAACGGTGGTTAATGAAGACATTTCTGGAGGGGAAGGGATCGAGAACAAACAATAAGGATTGAGAGAGTCTGATCCTCACATACGGCTCTCAATCTGGAAGCCAGCACCATCACGCTTCACATTGATTGGCATGAGAACGTCTATTGTTAAGTGGATGAGGAAGAATGGACTCGTAACGGAGAGTGTTTTGAGTTCAGGGAACTCAATGGGCTTCAATTCCGGACTGAACATGGATGCCAAGGAGGGAAGATCTATGTGTTAGTTACGGATTACAGGAGTACTTTCAAGAGTGAGTGTCTGGCAATTCTTGAAAGAGTCCTTTCCGAATAAGACTCTCTTCAAGCGAGGCAAGTCTATTCATTACTGTTCTTTTGATAGTAGCAACTGGCTAGTTTCAAAACCAGCTTCTCAGCCGGCTCCTTGCATATCTCAGCTGGCTCGTCCGGTTTAGTCTCCTTGGACTGCTCAATTAGTTTTTCTTCATTGACTCCCCCAGGAGAGTTCGTGGTGTTCTTGGTGTTTTCTTTCTTGGTTTCATCTTGCTGCGGAGTAGAAACACCCACATTACCACCCAATTGCAACTCCAACAATTCGGCATTGTCCTCAATCACGCACTCCGTGCAAATGGTGAACGAGCCATCACCAATGAACATGCGTCTCAATTTGGGACAGCACTTCACATGGAGTATCGTTACACTCTGGAAACAGTTATTACCAATTTCGACTCTCTCCAGATTTGGCATATCGACTAACTTGAAACAATCACCGTCACGGTCATCTTCAATGATGAGCATACGAATATCCTTGCAAAGAATAAACAACCGCTTACTAATGAACAGTCCCTTATATACTGTGGCAACTTCCTTGCTTATAGAACCATTATTAAGGTCTCTTTCAGTGATTAACTGCTTATTACTCATCAGTTCTTTTATCTTATCCTTTATTACTTCTCGATCTTTCAAACTACCAGTATTATGAATGTTCAAATAATCCAGTTCCTTGAAGGAACCATGAATGATATGCTTCCTCTTCGGTTTTTTAACAGGCACGTTTCGGAAATCAGCTTCCGTTGCGCGTTGAAATGAACCCTGACGGAACTTCAGTTCTATCTTGTCCTCTTCGTTCTTGGGTGATGGCACCTTGTTAAAGCAGTCAATCATTCGTAGTTCACAAATAGCCCGTTCATTTCCATAAAATGAGTACATCCCTATTGTCAGTTCTGTCATTGATACAATATCTACACTTCACTGGATTCAATCAACTATCTACTGTTGAACACACTATACTCGCATCGCAAAAAACAGTCACGACCAATCTCAATCTTTTGAATTGAGCAGTCACTGATTATGAACTCATTCCAGTGCCTGAAAGACCCCTCTCCAATATACAGTTTGTTTGAGATAGTACAATACCTCATTTCGAAAATTCCATTCATTGATGCAGAGAAAGAGCCCTTTCCAATTGTAACAGTGTTCAGGTGAATCAGATTAGCCATTTTCAATTCTTTCATCCATTCAAAAGAGCGACTACCTGCTTTGAATGACTGTAGCTTTTTCAATTCTATATGTTACATGACAATGAACCGAATACTGTTTAGCTTCAATTCACACACTTCATCTGGACTTCCTTGGAAGGATTCATTTCCAATATCTATTTCTTCCAAGTTATCCAAGTCTATTCATTACAGTGAGAATGGAGCACGACCATCAAAAACAGTTCTTCTGCAGGACGAAAGACACTTATTGCCCACTTTCACCTTTGTGAGTCTTCTGCATTTGGAGATTTCAAAAGCACCACTTTCCGTATCCGAAAAGCAACCACCTTCAATATTAACCTGTTCCAGCGTGTCAAGTCCACATAGAATCAAATCTCTCACATTCTTCAATGAGCCTTCCTCGACATGCAGTTCCTTCAGATCATGGAATCTTGTCAAGTCGAGGGTCACAAAATCGTCATCATTACAACTTTGAGGACAGAACGTCAACTTCTCCACATTATGTTGCAGTCCATCAAACTCCGCTTTATTCTTGACGGCTACACGTGAAGGAAATGCAGAAATCAATACTGCCAACAATTGCTATCTGATGCACACCATTAGCTTGTCCATTTACAGGATTCATGCTTCTCTATTCCTTTTTCAAGCCCAATATGATGAATTGTTGAGTAGTATCGAGAAATGACAGTTACTACCGTTCTACTATTCCTATTGGATGCACGAACACAGTTGTTCAACGAGATCCAATCTCGCCCATTTCGGCACTCGCCTTTCTCCAAAACAACAGTATTGGTGATCACTGTACAATGTACACAACTCATTATGTGTGTCATACAGGCCCTCTCTCGATGCCTGGAGAGAATGGTAATAGTCTATCTATATTGATAAGCCATCACTACTTATCAACGAATGATTAGAAATGGTCAACACTGATAACCACTACCTCTGTCGTGACCATTTCTTCTCCATTTAACTCCAGTATTATGCTACAATAAACATGAGAAATACTGCTTGGTTTTACTGTGTTCCTCTCCCTCATCACTATCCAAACAGATTCCACCCATGATAGAACAAACTACATCAAAGAGACAGCGTAATCACCACCCCACGAGGAGTCTTTCCTGCAACAAACAGATTCATAAACAACTCACTACGAAACAGAAGATGCAACACTTCTTCCATCGAAAGCGTATGCTTGCTTAAACATGCCAGTGAAATGGCACTGCAACACGAATACTATCCCGAACTACAGCGGCCGTACACAAGACAACGACACGCTCATGGCCTCGCCCCTTCAGGCTCTCCTCGACTCCAACCCGTGTCCTCTACGATCTGAGGGGTTCATTGTTGGGGACGAGGGGTATGCCAACGACGGTCATATCCTGAGACCGTTTAACGAGAGCAATCATGACAACGGTCAGAGGCTGTACAACTACTTCTTCAAGTCAGCACGGCTGATTGTGGAGAACGCCATCGGCGAGTGGAAGCAGAAGTGCCCGCTGTTCAATAGGAGCCAAATCATCACTTTCTAGAATACCAAAATTCATAGCTCTCGAATCATAACTCTTCATCTTCTCTCATAAGGGTTGCAAACCATGAAGAATCTGCTTGTTCCTCATTTGCAAATAGAAATGCTTTCAATTCATTACCATCCCGGAGTGATAGCAAGCTTGAAGCAATTCCCGTAGGAAAGTGTAGTATCGATCTTCCCCTTCCACGGGCTTTCGTCTTGCACGAACAACAGCACGTTCTAACGATACCGATTAAGAATAGTATACTTGCCATTGCAGTCTTGATGATGTACTTGATTTTGCTGTGGATTGCAGTAATCGTCCGATTAATCTCTGCGGGGAAGTGCTGCACATATCGCGGTCGCAGCAGCTACCATTGCGGCTGGATATCACAACCATTGAGGGAAATCCAATTCTGCTAGTCAGCATATGATAACTATCGTTCCTGAATTGGACATCATCCTACCGAATGCATACCACGTCTCAGAGAAGAGATAATCAATGCAATCAACCATTTCGGTTGTCCAAGTCCAGTTCTTCTTCTTTCCCACTTCCCTTGGCTTCCAATATAAAAGATAGCGACTTACATAAAGGAGGACTGCGAGATCAAGATAACCGTTCCGAACAGAAACCGTTTGTGGTCATCTGTTTCATCCAAAAGTCGAGACTATTTCTGACTACGAAATGCATATCACTCTGAGCGAGAATTCCATATAGTTATCACTATTTAGGATTCCCGCGATTTTCATTCCCCGATTTCTCTATCAATATTGAATATATTGATCTGTTTCTTGGAAGGGAAACTATACTATGTGTTGTCCAACTATGTATGCCCCCGATAGGGTCCCCCGAGAGGGGAGGTTGTCAATGATGGGTGACCCCAAGGCTGGTGACACACTGGAATGAACTGAAGGCAGCCATTCATGATCCATACGCAAGTTTGTTTCCCTCCATTCTCGGTATTACGCGTAGGCAGTCAATCTCATATTTCCCATAGTTAGTACCATTACTGCTGCGTATATGTCCTTAGAATGGATTCAAGAAGACCCGTATCTGTCATTTCCTCGAGGATAATGGATTAGCCGTCTACTCCCTTCTGAATGAATCCGGCTAGTACAGGTTGCAGAACGTTGGGTCATTATGGTATCCATGAGGTTTGTTTCCTGAGTGTTGCAGTCATGACGGTGAAATGTCTTCATATTCGTTCTGCACGGTGTTACTACGATGAACGTGGTGTGCATGGGCTGGTATAGTGGCGATAGAAGTGAGACCTGATGAATAGCCACCATTTTGTAATTTGCGGGGTTGAACGAATCGATGGATTTACTCCTCTCTATACATATAGGAGACGGCTGTAAGTGTCGTTGCTACAGTATTACTGTTAGAGTGTCACTAACGAAGATGATGGCCGTCTTCTGCCCCCAATATGGAGGATACAGTTCATCTGCTGATTGATCCTTCTTCAGTGATGTATATGCCACGAACCGGCGGTGACTGGTTTGCTCGATTCTCTCAATACAGCATGGGATGATCATTGCCTTAATGTTGTGGAATGCTGCTAGTGATGGACGTATTGTCACTAGAGAAGCGGCTTTGAGGGGAATCTATGCCCACAAACCCCATCATGAGGGAAATGCACCTAATCCTCTCTCACTCTGTCCCATATCCACGAAATTGAATGGGAATAGTTGCTGCATTTCACAGACGATTAGAAGAGGATGCGTGGTTAGTGAATGAAGATGATGAAGATCATGCTGCTTTCCTTCATGCTTGAATATCCAAATCCAATTCTGCTCATCGTGTGTATTGTAGCTGTGTCCCTATGGTGTTGTCTTGGTTGTGGATGGGATCATGGGTAAGCCGTTCAGTGGCGTATACGCCTTCTCGTAGTTGTACTACTGCTGGCAGATGATATGCGATGTCTTCTCTTCCCATGTGATCATGTCCAATCATCAGTGTGCGATATGGACTGCTTGGGTTCCTGTTCTTTCTTGCTGTTGGTCATGCCATTCATCATGTGAGGAATGCGTTCGCTATCCTCTTGTTGAATCCTGATCATCCTCTCTCTCGCATCCTACATGCCTAATGGTAAAGATATGTGTGCTACAGAACTAACAGTGTTGTACGTTGACGTGGATTATCCGTGGTTGTTTGCATCAAACAGTATTACCAATATCACATCATTTCAATGTCACAAATGTACTAGGTCATCTGTATAGAATCCATAGTTACAAACGAAACTCATCAAAGTCGCATGCAGTCATGATATCATCCTAGACTGAGAGAATACTCCACTTCTGCATTCAGCAGACTCAGTACAGTACAGAGGGACGCTTCCTGCAGGGAGAGGAAACAAGTCGTCAATTCACCCTTCTTCGTTAAGGGTAACATATACCCTCTACGTGTGACTCTCAGCATGTCCCAGTTATTGCAACGCAACAGAGATGGTCTCCAAGAAATGATCAGCGTCATATCACGCAATGTCCTGTCGATCGGCACCAAATTGAGTGATATATCACCAGTAGATAAGAAAGCAGCACTCTTCTCGAGAGCCGCTCACTAATTCATCTCAGACGCTGCATCTTGGACGAATGTGGGTTGTGTGACTCTTTGTATGAGGCTCTAGTGCAATTAAGCAATTCAAATCACTGTTTCATGCATATTCCTTGTCAATGGTATGAATCTCTAATTGTACTCACTCCTAGAATTCACCCTAGTGATGTCAGTCTCTCTTGGAACGAACAATGTTAAATACAACAAGTTCATCGAAAGACGTTTGAGGGAGTATCCAGGTCTTTCCTATTATTCCTGGTGATACACAGACTTCAGAAATCTTAATAGAGAGGATAGAAAGCGTCTCCTGTATCAGTTAATGCCATAATAGGAGAAAGACGTGACAAGCGGGGCTGATTACCCTCTTGACAAGTTTGTGAAGGTGAGAAAGAGTGATATTGCTAGACGGTTGTGATCCGTAGAATGGCATTACCCCCCGCAGTTGGAATCGGGTTCTCCGTTCCTGAAGGCACGTATCAATGATGTGTACAAAAAGGGAATCGAGATATGAAGGCGATTGTTCTTCGCTTGACTGATGTCGGGATGACGGGAGGTAATCAGCGCGGTATTGATAAGACTACAAAGCAGGCGATGTAGCTATTACTAATAGCATATCATTTTAGGATTACTGGTTTTCAATCGTCGACCACCGATCTCCAGGAAGTGGAGCAGGTTCAAATCCTAGGAGTAGTGTTTTACTACGTTGATTAGTTCCAAGAAGTGATGAGTAACACGGATACGACTGCTGATCAACATGTTGACCCATTACGCGCCGAAGGACTGGAAGATGAAATGCAAGTGTCTTAGAGGGTGGAGATTGTCTTCACTCTTCTGTATGGGATGGACATTGTTGTAATGATGATAAGACAGTCACGGATAGACGTCCCAACTGATCACGCTGAAGGACTGTGCTCGTTTCACAGCGCTTATCAGCACACGTAGTTGCACATATCGGTGATTATGTCTAGAGCCCAACGAAGAAGTGACGCTTGTCGCACAGACTCTTTCTATCCTGTACTCGGGTCTGAGTGAAAGGAGGTCTAAGAGGCTGCTCAGGAATGTGACCCGGATGATGAAGTCGAAGAGGATTACGTTGTCGTCGATGAGGAAGACGTTGTACACCTACAGCTGCATCTATGAGAATGTGGTGAAGATCGTGGAGTGTTGCAGCAACCAGTGAAGAGTAAGGAAGACGACGATGAAGAGAACCAGGAATAGATATGATGTGAATCACTATTTGTTCAAAGACAAACAATCCACGCACTAGTGTATCCTTCGCTTTCTTGACACATCTTCGCTCTCCTCGGAGCAGATCCTCTTGCTTTCTTCATCGCTTTCGTCCATTCTTTCTTCATCACTCTCCTTATACACTTCCCCAACAGCCTCAGGATTGCCCTCTGTAGAAAGGATATCCACGGTTGTTACTGGAGACACGTTCTTCTCCTGAAAGAAGCGCTCAAGCACATTCAGAGAATGGGGTGTACACTCCCTCTGAATAGCGTCTTCCGCAGTGCTGTTTCCTAACTGCCTTTTCTTGTAGTAGTCCCTGTCTACGATGATCATCAGCACAGTCCAGCATACAGTAGGTGATATACTTCTCTCCCTTATACTTCTGTCTCAGTCTATCGATAGTCAGAGCATTACGATCAGTGCTTGAAAGAGCCTACGGCATTAACCACTAATGATGGAGTTACAAAGTTCTTCAAATGCTTCTGAACAGTGCCAATGGCATCAGTTCGTCTGCTCTTAATAGTCGCATCAGGAACACCAAAACCGGCGAGGTACTTACAAAACCCCTTACTGTAGTCGTACAGAGCATTGTATAGTATTCTATAACGACTATCACCGTAAAGGTCCTTGTTGCGATTGGTCATTGCATTCTGGATGAGATCCATAACAAAGGCCTGTGGTTCATTCATTGCGACGTAGAACAGATCGACATCGCAATTACACAAAGAAACCAACACCTTGATGGCACTACTACAGACCTCAGACCTTTTGGTCTTTGGAGTATACTCCGAATAGCGCTTCTTCATCTCATCCTCAAATGAAGAAGAAAAGAAGTTGTCACGATCATCCAGCAGGTTGTCTATATCATACACTAAACGGGAGTAGTACATAGACGGAACAAAATCGAGTCCGCAACAGTATTGTAGATCGATGCTAAGTCCCCAGCCTGAAGAGAGAAGATGATAGATGCCAAGCATGCATACGTGTCATTCAATATTTCTTTTTCAGATACAAATAGAGCGACACTCACTATCAATCAAGTACGGGACCGACAACAACCTTCAAGATCAGGGGTGCACAGTGTATCGTCATCACTGATCCTATTGAATAGTGCTATAGCTCTTTGCACGTAATCTTCGTGCACTCTTTTCGCCTCCTCCATTAAGGCATAGAGCTGGTCACTCAGATTCCCCGTTGACATAGCACAGTTTCAGTATAGACAGCAGAGAAAGGTGGAATTGACCGCAGCATTCACAGACTGCGATTCGATTTCAGTATTACTCTAAGTATAATCATAAGATACGATTCCGTCGTGCACCATTCCTTCATTTCCACCATACTAATCTTCTTCAAGTGTGTTGTTTTGCTGGTATAACTCGTAACGTAGGATAGTACTTGCTGTGATGAGGAATTGCTGGTCCTTTACTAGTAATAGCGATCATGTTGGCTTCGTATAGCAGGAGACCGTGACCGTAGTATTGTGGTGTGGAAACGGTAGGGCGTTTGCTGTAATGTTCTAGGTGTGCGGTTGTGGTGGTGTCCCTTAGCCTCTTCTGGTTAGCCTCATTCCGTCCTAGAGTGGTATATCACAGTATGTACTTGTTATGGTTGTCGTTTCTGTTGTGTTTTGAGGATGATTGTGTAATGGTAGTTGGAGTGGGGTTATGCTGACGGTTTTTAGGGTATGCCCTCTAGATTATCGTTTTGGCGGGGTCAAAAGGCATGGTAAGGTTAATGTGCGTGATCCATAGGGAACTTAAGCTATCCTCGAAGGGGTAAGGAGTATTTGAAGTAATGTGATCGTATAGAGCAGTTGAGAAGGAACGGACGCGGATTATGGTGATACTGGAGGATGCTCGGGTAAGTGTTTCTTATGTGTTCTGATGAATAGGAAAGCTTAAGAGTGATTCAGGAGAAGCTCTTGTGGACTGCTGTGGTTCCGAGGATGATGAGTTCTTCTAAGAACATCATCTCCTTGTGAATACCACAACAAGCAGTTCATAAGAGCTTCAACTGATAAGCTGGAGCTGACGAGCGGCGAGGAACGAGGGGTCGAGGTAATGAATGAAACGGTCGAGTTGGATGAAACTCCGAGTTACCGCGGGAATCATCGGGTACCGAACCGAGTGTCCTTTCCTTTTCCCTGTCTGGTATATCTCGTACAATCCAATGATAATAATATCGGTGAAGTTGGTTTGTTGAAATAAGTATTTGTCGTTTCACAATTTGAGGTCAAAGTTCCCTGACGGAAATCGAGGCTATTCTGGTGGCCATAAGGGGGCGTTTCACTCGCTCAGAGTGAATATTTCTAACTGACAGAAATCGGGAGAAAAAGTGGAATTCGGCTGGAATGATACGCCGGCATCAGAATCAGAGGAGCGCACGGATCCCAACGCAGTCCTCCAAAGCGAGATCTCCCTTCTCGCTCGAGAGAACGGGGAGGATGGACCTCGGAATAAAAGTCCCCTAACCCTTCCCTCCCAGATGGAGTCGTTGCACCGCATTCGGGTCTCCCTTCTCTCTTTCTCCGTTTCCCCATTTCTTCCCTGATCTCAAGATTTCTTTCAATTCTTCACCATGCTTGCTAGTACCCGCTTCTTTCGAGTGCAATAATTGCGTAGAGACTGCTAGTGCTCTCAAGCCCACTCTTCTCCGTTCTTTCGCCGCTTCCCGCTGGGCGAACGTAGGGTGTGCCGTTCGGTGGCATAATTGCCGTAGGTCGCTCAGGCTCCCCCAGATGCCATTCTGGGTTTGAACGAGATGTTCAAGGCTGATAAGGACCCCAGAAAGATTTCCCTGGGTGTGGGTGCTTACCGTGACGACAACGGCAAGCCCGTGGTTCTCCCCTGCGTTGCTGAGGCTGAGAGACGCATTGCTGGCAAGAGCGATCACGAGTACCCTCCCATTCAGGGTCTGCCCGAGTTCAACAGACTCGCTGCTGAGTTCGTGTACGGTGCCAACAGCCCCGCCATCAAGGAGGACAGAGTCGCCGTGTGCCAGGCTCTTTCTGGAACCGGTTCCCTCCGTCTGATTGGTGATTTCCTGAAGAACGTGAAGGGCTACGACCGCGTGTACATTCCCAACCCCACGTGGCCCAACCACTTCGGCGTGTTCAACGCTGCTGGCATTCCCAACGAGAAGTACAACTACCTGGATGCCAACAACAAGCTGGACATCAACGGAATCCTGAAGACGATCAAGTCGGCTCCCGCCAGCTCCGCCTTCCTGTTCCACGCTTGCGCGCACAACCCGACGGGTGTGGACCCCACGAAGCAGCAGTGGAAGCAGATCTCTGACGCGATCAAGGCTGCGGGCTGCGGCGTGATCTTCGACTGCGCGTACCAGGGCTTCGCCTCGGGCGATATGGAGGGCGACGCCTACGCCATCCGTCTGTTCGTGGAGGAGGGCCACCAGGTGTGCCTGGCTCAGTCGTTCGCCAAGAACTTCGGTCTGTACGGAGAGCGTTGCGGTGCTGCCTCCGTGGTGTGCGCGAGCAAGGAAGAGAAGGAGCGCGTGGTGTCGCAGCTGAAGGTGGCTGCCCGCACGCTGTGGTCCAACCCTCCTCTGTACGGTGCTCGCATCGTCCAGACGGTGCTGGGCGACCCCAAGCTGAAGGCTCAGTGGTACGAGGAGTGCGCGGGAATGGCGAAGAGAATCATCTCGATGCGTGCCGCGCTGGTGGAGAACCTGAAGAAGGCCGGCTCCACTCGCGACTGGTCGCACATCACCAGCCAGATTGGCATGTTCGCCTACACGGGTCTGACGAAGCCTCAGGTGGAGAGATGCATCAAGGAGTTCCACATCTACCTGACGATGAACGGTCGTATCTCCATTGCTGGACTGAACACGCACAACGTGGAGTACGTTGCCAAGGCGTTCCATGAGGTGACCAAGAATTAAGGGAGTGTTATCATGGGGTGTTTGTTGGAGAGGGGTTTGTTTTTGTCAGTGTGTGTTTTGTCTTGTGTGTTGGGAGAGGGAGACAGAAATGAAAGGAAAGAAATGGAGGATTTTGGGTTGGATTTGAAGGGATGGAGGGTGTGAGTGGGGTGTTGTGTTGAGGAGTGAGTTGGGGTGGATTTCGCTGAATTCACTCTGGGTTGAGTGGAGAGTGGAATGGAGTATGGGAGTGAGGTTAGTTTGAGAGTTGGGGTGAAAGGGAGTGCGGATCGTTTCCAATGAGAATCTGTAAGGTATGAGTTGGAGACGGGTAGTAGAACGCTTGTGATACTCAATGCGGGTACAA
>ERZ1106948.844-NODE-844-length-11154-cov-2.506893_pt1 | contig 11154 bp, 10 predicted proteins | sample MGYA00403673_ERZ1106948 | MGnify/ENA primary metagenome ERZ1106948 (study PRJEB35170, sample SAMEA104062409) | human gut metagenome | biome: human gut; feature: human-associated habitat; material: faeces | place: Denmark | collected 2012-05-07 ...
TTCTCGGCGCACTCCTCGGATGCCAAAGCGTTGGGCATCGAGACCCTTGTGGACTGGAACGACTGGTTTACCGCCGAGGACATGGCGGCCTACGTGCCCGGCTTTGTGCAGGATGGCATCATTGAGGGGCGGCAGGTGGTGTTCCCGGTGTCCAAATCCACCCAGCTCATCTTTTTGAACGGCTCCCAGTACGCCCGGTTTGCGGCGGACACCGGGGCGCAGCTTTCCACCCTTGCCACATGGGACGGTTTTTTTGAAATGGCGGGTGCCTACCGGCAGTGGTCGCAGGGCAAGCCCTTCTGCGCGCTGGACTACCCCCTGCGTCTGGTGGAGCTGAACGCGCTGGAGCAGGGCAGCGGCGAGCTGTACAAGGGCAGCTGGTACGATCTGACCAACGAGACCTTCCGCGCTTCGTGGATGGAGTTTGCCCGGGCACTGGTGCAGGGCGATATTCTGATCTCGGACCTGTACTCCAACACGCAGGTGATGACCGGCGAGACGCTGGCGGGCCTTGGCAGCTCTGCGGCCATCCTTTATTACAATGATTTCGTCACCTATCCGGACAACACCACCGAGCCCACCGACCTGCTGCTGGCTCCCCTGCCCCACGCCGCAGGCACCGCCACGCCCCTGATGCCGCAGGCCGGTGTGGGTCTGTGCGCCTTTAAGACCACCGACCAGAAGGCCGAAGCCGCCGCCGTGTTCCTGCGCTGGCTCACCGAACAGCAGCGCAATCTGGAATTTGCCGCTGATACCGGCTATATGCCGGTGTCCAGCGCCGCCTTTGACGCCATTGCGGACTATCCCTTTGAGCAGCAGAGCTATCAGCGGCTGTACGACGTCTATAATGAAATGCACATCCAGAACACACCCCTGTCCGAACCGGGCATCGTGGGGTACCACGCCAAGGCCAAAACCTTGTACGACAGCCTGCGCCAGCGCCAGAAGGACTACCCCCAGCGCCTTGCGGACGGCGAAACGCTGGAAGCCCTTGCCGAGGAAACATGGCAGCTGCTGTGTGACAATGCCTGAGCCTGCCGCTCAGCCGGAAAGGAGGGACTTTGATGCACTTTGTTGACCGGCACCGTGAAAAGATCCGCCAGAGCCCCATGAGCAGCCGGCTGCTGTGGGCCTGCCTGCTGCTGGTGGTGCTGCTGGTGTTGACCTTTGGTGCGGCGCTGTTCCTGTTTGCCAGCCTGCACAACACCAAAAAGGACACCACCCGCAGCCTGGAGATCCAGTATTCGGTGTTCCAGAACGATATGGAGCGCTATTTTGAGCAGCTGGCGGTCATGGGCGTGAACCTGTCCGAGGACATGAGCGCAGAGGTGGACAAGGAGCTTGCTCTGCGGCAGATGTCCTTTGCCCAGCTGAACGACTCCCCCGAGGTGCTGAACGCACTGGAGGAGAAAATGCTCGAGCCGCTGTGCCGCTGTCTGCGCCAGACCGGCTGTTCCGGCGCTTTTGTGCTGCTGGATGCCACCGTCAACACCCGCATGGAGGGAGCAGAGCATTCCCGCGCCGGGCTGTATGTGCAGAAAAGCGGTGCCGACACCCCCACCGTGCCCCTGCTGCTGTACCGGGGCAGTGCGGAGGTGGGCAAGACCCACAGCGTGATGCCCCACCGCAAGTGGCGCATGGAGTTCCAGACCGACCAGTTCCCGAACTACGACCGCCGGATGACCCCCGGCAGCGCCCCGCTGTACCAGTCTTACACGCTGACCGAGCGGTTCGAGCTGCCCGGCACCTCGGAGGAGGTGCAGTTGTTTTTGCTGCCCCTGCGGGGGCGGGACGGCACGATGTACGGGCTGTGCGGCTTTGAGATCAGCGAGAGCTACTTCAAGCAGAACTTTGCCCAGCCCACCGGCTTTGACCGGCTGAGCTGCCTGCTGGCCCCGGCGGGGGACGGCCTTGCCGCCGATGCCGCCCTCAGCAGCGGCACCACCGGCGGCTACTACCATGCCCCCCGGAACACGCTGGTGCTGCGCAGCATGGGCGGCGGGCTGACCCAGTTGACCGGCCCCGACAGCGCCTATGCGGGCATCTCCCAGCTGTGCCGCCTGAGCGAGAGCCAGTCCTACCGGCTGGCGGTGTGCATCCCCATGGCAGACTACCGGAGACTGGTCTTTTCCGGCAATCTGCAGATGCTGCTCATCGGCCTGTTCATCGCCTTTTTCGTGGTGTTCTGCTGCATGAACTTCCACCGGCGCATCCTCTCGCCTGCGTTCCGGCAGTTCGAGGAGGACCGGCGGGAGTCCCGGCGGCGGATGGACGAGCTGCAGCTGGAACGCCAGCAGATGCAGACCGAGCTGTCCCGGCTGGCGGACGTGTGCCGCAACGAGTCGGTGCCCGATGCCTTCCAGACCTTTGTGGCGGGCATTCCCACCCTGACCAAGACCGAGCGCCGCATCTTTGACGGCTATGTGGCCGGGCTGCGCTCCCGGGAGATCGTGGAGCAGCTGGACATCAAGGACAGCACCCTGCGCTTCCACAACAAGAACATCTACGAAAAACTGGGTGTCAGCTCCCTCAAGCAACTGCAGCAGTTCGTGGCGATCCTGAACTCCGGCAGCGGCAGCGCCCCGGACGAAAGCGACCCCAAGAAGGCCCGCTGAATGGAACGTTCCCGCGCCGCAGCTTTCACCGGAAACAAGCAAAAATGAAGGGGCTATTGCAAAATAGCCCCAACGAAAAAAACGCAGCGCACCCCAATTCTATGGGCTGCACTGCGTCTGGCGTCTGGTTTGATTCAATTATTCTGCTATTCTGCCGCCAATTTCAAAAATTTCTTGTCCGACTGGATGCTCTGGGTCACAAACTTCCCATCCCAGAACAATGCGTATGTTGTGACCGGTGCAGACACATTCTGAGCCGTCTCTTTCTCTGTGATGTGGATGGCTTTGAACGGGATCCCATGTTCCTTTGCAGCCTCCTGTACCTTTGGAACCCAGTAATAGGTGTAGGGGCACTGGTCGGTATAGTAGAGGACAAAGCCATTTTCCTCCACCTTGGGATGCTTGGCACAGTCTTTGAATTTTGGCGGCTGGGCACTCTCTGCAAGGGGCAGGTACATGAGGTTGATTCCGCAATCTGAGATGTCCGAAACCTTGAAGCCCTTATGGGTCAAAAACTTGGGGTCCGCGAGAAACTCCCGTTTGCGCCCCTCTGCACACAGGATACAAACGCCGTTTTTGTCCTGCGCCTTGGCATCCCGAAGGCATTCTTCCAGCAGTTCGCTGGAATAGCCGTGCCCTTTCAAGGAGCCGGAGACCCACAGGCAGTTGATATAAAGCCAGCCTGCCGCTTCAATGGGCACCCATGCGTTTTCTGCCGGGATGTACTCGATAAAGCACTTGCCGCGCTCTGCACTGCGGTAAAAGACAAGTCCCTCCTCAAAGCGCTGCTTGAGCCATTCTTTCTTGGCAAGGCTCTGTTTGCCGGACATGGCACAACAGATGTGTTCCTTGTCGATGTTTTCCTTGGTAACTCTGATATAGTCCATCTTGCAGTTCCTCCTGCGGCTTACCGCATCCGTCCATCACCGCCCATCAAGGCGGTCATTTCCTCAATATAGTCCAGCGGGAACGGCGGAGCGCACAGCGGCTTCATGGCAATGCTCATGAGCTTCATGGGGTTGTCGTCTGCCGCCACCCGGTTGGAGCTGAGCTTTCCGCAGCGTTTGCAGCGGTGGATAATGGCCCACTCGCCGCCCTTGCGCACCCAGACGGCCACCGGCTCCATGATGCCGCCGAAGTTGTCTCCAAAATCGCATCAAAAATGGCCTGTTTACTGGGGAAATGGTTGTAAAGTGACGGAGCCTTGATGCCGACCGCCTTTGCAATTTCGCCCATGCTGACCGCATCATACCCTTTGGTTGAAAACAGTTCCAGAGATTTTTCCAGAATGCGCTGCTTGGTATCTTCCATTTTCCTTTGCCTTTCGCTAACTAACATTTGTTGGTTTTACTATAATCAAAAAAAGTTTCCATTGTCAAGAGGTTTCAAAGACAATGGAAATAAAATCGTGCCCGCAGCCTAGCGGCATCCATGATCGGTTCAACACTCTCCACCGGCTGGCATCCCCAGTTATGTTCCGGGGATCAAGATCCCCCCAGAATGCGTGTTGCATCATATAGTACCTCCTTGCGGCTATTTACAACTAACCCTATAAAAAGCATCCTACGCTCCGGCAAAAAGGTCAAGGGCTTTGCGGCAGAGCGGGTGCGGGCGGCTTCTTCTGCCGAAAAATTAGCTTCCATAAACATCCCTGTTTTTTCTTGACATCCCTTTGTATGCGTGTTATTTTAAATTCCGTCAATTAGCTTACCCTAACCATCTGAGGGGCTTTGCCCCTCAGGTTTTTCTTTGCGTGCAATGTTAGGTTTAGCTAACTATATGGCAGTGCTTTTCTGTCATTGTGATGAAAGGAGCATTTTTCATGAGAACAAAGAAATTTCTTTCCCTGCTGCTGTCGGCAGCTATGGCGTTCAGCCTGCTGACCGCCACTGCCTTTGCAGCGGCCCCTGCCGAGGAGGAAAACGGTTTTTTCGATTTTGTGCTGGGCAAGAAGTACACCTACCTCTACGCTGCCCTGACTTGGGACGAGTACTGGACAAACGAGAAGGTCTATGCCGCCGGCAGCACTGCCGCCTCTGCGCAGCTGGACAGCCACGAAGAGCAGGACCTTGGCGCGTTTGACGCGGTCTCCCGCGCAACCGTCAACCACGGTCTGCACCGCGGCAGCTTCCAGAGCACCGCTGTCATCTACGCCAAGGACGGCAGCACCTACACTGTTTCCCACTGGTCGGACGATGGCAAGACCATTTATCTGGCCGATGGCACCACCGTGGGCTGGAACCGCGGCACCATCACTAAGGCCGACGGTTCTACCGTGCAGATGGATCACTACGAGGTACTGGGCACCAAGTATGTACCGGTGCGCGTGGCTACCAGCGACCTTGCAGATTTCTGCTCCAAGTACACCGTCGTGGAAAACGGTGGTCAGCTGGTGGGCGGCTACTCTGAAAAGAACCTGACCGCCTACACCCTGACGGCTGCGGTAGATCAAAACACCAACGGCCTGAAATACGCAACCAAGAGCGGCGATGGCTACACCTTCTCTGCTGCACACACCGGCACCGGTTCCGGCGTGGCAGAAGCCACTCAGAAAGCTGCCGAGGGCCTTACCGTGAACCTGCGCAGCGGCAGCGACGTGGGCAGCTTTGGCGAGTTCATCCGCGTGGACCTGAACGGCAACTACGGCGAGCTGGGCTCCCGGATGCAGTCTGTGGTGTGGACCTACTACGGCGATGACAGTACCTACACCCACGCCAAGGCCTCCTACGGCACCAAGTTTGCAGCCGACAACTGGATGCACAAGTCCATGGGCATCCAGCTGGGTCTGAGCGATTCCGCCCGCTGCCAGCTGCCGGAGGGCACTGACGGCACCGGCTACTGGACCGTCACCATCCGCGCACTGGGCTACGCCGATACGGTGGTTAAGTTCCAGACCACTGCCGAGAACCTTGCCAAGCACGAGCTGGCAAGCGATGCCGACCGCGCCGCCCTGCAGGCTGTGGTCGCCGAAGCACAGAGCAAGGCAAAGGCCGCTTACACCGCCGACAGCTATGCCAATCTGGAGACCGAGCTGGCCGAAAGCGTGGAGCTGCTGAGCCGCGAGACCCTGTATAAGGCCGCTGCACTGGAGCAGGTGACCCACCTGACCGATGCCGTGCAGAACCTGAAAGCTGCCTGATCCGGCAAAAAACAGAATACCCAAAAAGCAAGGTCGCTCTATGCAGGCGGCCTTGCTTTTCCGTGTCAGGAGGAGTTGGAATGAACAAAAAACGATGCCATACACTGCTGCCGCTGGTGCAGCTGCTCCCGGCGGTGGCGGCAGCGGCAGCTGTACTTTTTGCCCTGCCCCGCACCGTGCCGGTGCTGGCTGCCGTACCGGAAAGACTGACGGCTGTGGTGGAGCAGCCGGTGGAAGCCGCTTCCTCCGAAGCGGAGGAAGAAGTACTGCCCAAACTGCCCTATGCCGACGGCGTTTACGTTGGCTCTTCCCGGGGCTACGGCGGTGCCGTCCGGGTGCAAGTGACCATGGAAAACGGCAGCATCACGGAGGTGGAAATATTGGACGCCTCCCACGAGACCAAGCAGTTTCTGCGGCGCGCAAAGCGGCTTTTGACCACCGTGGTGGATGCCCAGAGCTGGGAGGTGGATGCTGTTTCCGAAGCCACCTACACCAGCCGGGGCATTCTGGGCGCGGTGCAGAACGCCCTGACCGGCGAGGTGGTGAATAATCCCCTGCCGCCGCAGCCAGAGCCCGCCGCGCCGCTGGTGGTGGAGGAATTTACGGCTCCCTCCATCTACTTGGACGGCATCTACACTGCCGAAGCCATGGGCTTTGAGGGGCAGATCACAGTGCAGGTCACGGTGGCAGAGGATAAGATCACGGATATCACGGTTCTGAGCGCCGAGGACGAGGAGGAATATCTTGCCCGGGCAAAGCGGGTCATCCCCGCCATTCTGGAGGGGCAAAGCCCCAACGTAGATGCCGTTTCCGGTGCGACCTACTCCTCCACCGGCATCCTGAACGCGGTCAAGCTGGCATTGGCAAAGGCCGCTATCGCCCCGGCAGAGGAAACCACCCCGGAGCAGACAGCATCGGAAGAAGTGGTGGAAGAAGCCGCGCCATCCGAAGCAGCAGAACCCGAGGAAACGCCGGTCACTGCGCCCACCGTGGAGGTGGTGCAGCCGGAGGAAAAGCGCACCGTTCCCGCGTGGCTCAAGGAAGTATGGCAGCAGCTTTTCCCGGCAGAAACACCGGACGATTCTGAACCGGCATCTTCTACGGAGGTGCTGCCGACATCCGAGACGGCACTGCCGCCGGAAGAGACCGAACCTGAAACGGAAGGAGCATCGGAATGAAATACAAGAATTTTCTCCTCCGGGCGGTGAACCTGCTGCTGATTTTGGGGGTACTGTGGCAATACCAGCAGGTGGCGTTAGTCCGGGCGGCGGCGGCAAGCCAGCGCAAGCAGGAAATTGCCGAGGTGGAAGCCTACAATGCTTCCGTTTTGCAGGCGCAGAGCGCAGCACAGTCAGAACAGACCCAAAGCGGCTACCGGGACGGCACCTATGAGGGCAGCGCCTTTGGTTTTGGCGATGTCATCCGGGTGTCAGTGACCATCCAGAACGGAAAAATGACCGATATTGCTGTGCTGGATGCCTCCGGTGAGGACAAGCCCTACTATAAACAGGCGCTGCCTTTGCTGGACGAGATGCTGGCCGTGCAGTCTGCCGAGGTGGACACTGTTTCCGGCGCTACCCTCACGGCAGAAGGACTTATCGGTGCAGTAGAGGACGCACTGGGAAAGGTGGCAGGATGATGGAAAAAACACAGGCAAAGCCTTTGACGGCGGCGCAGCAGCGTCAGCGGGACAAAAAGCACCGCACATGGCTGCGCGCCGGGGTGCAGCTGTTCTTCTTTGTGACCATGCCGGGCGCATTCGTAGCCGGGTTTTCCGGGGTAAAGCAGCTCTTTCTGCACATCGGTGCGGGCGAGGTGCTCTCGGCGGACAGCTTCACGCTTTCCCTGCTGGGGCTGTGCGTCTTCACCCTGCTTTTCGACCGTTTTTTCTGTGGGTACGCCTGCGCCTTCGGCAGCTTGGGCGATGCCGTCTGGGCGCTTTCCGGGCTTATTCAGAAAAAGCTGTTCCACCGCAAAAAGCCGCTCCGTCTGCCGGAGCGGGCGGTGCTTTGGGGGCAGAAGGTCAAATATCTGCTGCTGGCAGGGCTGGTGGCGCTGTATGTGACCCGGCAGGAAAAGCTGCTGACCGGCGCAAGCCCGTGGGAGGTGTTTTCCCGCCTGACGGCACTGCGTCTGCCGCCGGAGGGCTTCGGTGTGGGCATCGCGCTGCTTGTGCTCATTTTGCTGGGCATGGCGGTGCAGCCCCGGTTCTTCTGTCAGTTTCTCTGCCCCATGGGGGCGGTGTTCGCCCTGCTGCCGGTGCTGCCCTTTGCGCGGCTGCACCGGCAGAGCGAAGACTGCATCCCGGGCTGCAACGCCTGCAAGCAGCAGTGCCCGGTGTGCCTGAAGCTGGAGGAAACCAGCCTGCGCAGCGGGGAGTGCATCGCCTGTGAAGCCTGCGTGGGCACCTGCCCCAAGCAGAACATCCACCGGTGGGACACGGCGCTGTGCAAGCGCCCGTGGCTGCCGGTGCTGGGTAAGGCGCTGCTCTTCTTCCTGCTGGGCTGCTGGCTGGGCTTCTGCCGGTTTATCTGAAACAAAAAAGGGAGGCCGCCGCACAATATCGTGCAGCGCCTCCCTTTTGGCTAAGACGATTTTGAATGCCCTCCGCTATGCTCTGGGCATTTTCAGCGGAAAAGCTATTTATAATTTCGGAACGCCGGAGCGTCTGCGGACGCTCCGGCGTTCCATTTTCACGGTAAAGGCTTCTGCTCCAGCAGGTCTGTCATGCTGCGCAGGCTGATGCCAAGGGTGGAAAGGTTATGCAGCATCGCGCTGGTGGCCGGGGGCAGGATGCCCAGAGCGCCCAAAAGGATGAGCGCGGAGTTGAAGCTGAGGACAAAGCGGTAATTGCTGCCCACCCGCTTTTGCAGGGCGTTGGCAATGGCTTTTAAAGTCACCAGTTCTTCCAGACTGTCTGCGCGGATGGTCACATCGGCAATTTCCCGGGCGATGGCGGCACCGGAATGGATGGCGATGCCGATATCTGCCGCCGACAAGGCAGGAGAATCATTGATGCCGTCGCCGATCATCACCACCGTATGTCCTTCGGCCTTGGCGTCACGGACAAAGGCGGCTTTATCCTCCGGCAGCACCTCCGCAAAGCAGCGGTCCACCCCCACCTGCGCCGCAATGGCACGGGCGGTGCGGTCGCTGTCGCCGGTCATCATGACAGTCTGGGTGATGCCCAGCTTCCGGAGCTTATGCAGCACCTGTGCCGCCTCCGGGCGCAGGGGGTCTGCGATGCAGATGACCCCCGCCAGCACCCCGGATGCAGCCAGATACAGGTGGGAATACTGCGGGTCCAGCGCATCGAATTTTGCCTGTTCCCCTGCCGGGATGGTGCAGCCCTCGTCCTCAAAAATGAAGTGGGCGCTGCCGATGACCACCCGCGTGCCGCCCACCCGGCTGGCAATGCCGTGCGCCACGATATACTCCACCTCGGAGTGCATCTCTTCGTGGGAGATGCCCCGCTCTCTGGCAGCACGGACAACGGCGTTTGCCATGGAATGAGGGAAATGCTCTTCCAGACAGGCGGCAAGCTGCAATACCTCCTGCTCCTCACAGCCGGAGAAAGGCACCACCTGCACCACCTGCGGGGTGGCGCGGGTGAGGGTGCCGGTCTTATCGAACACGATGGTGTCCGCCTTTGCCAGTGCTTCCAGATACTTGCCGCCCTTTACGGTGATGTGGTATTCCCCGCACTCCCGCATGGCAGAGAGCACCGCCAGCGGCATGGAGAGCTTCAGCGCACAGGAGAAGTCCACCATCAAAATGGAGATGGCGCGGGTGACGTTGCGGGTAAAGGCGTAGGTAGCCACCGTACCGGCAAGACACCACGGCACCAGACGGTCGGCCAGCTGCAAAGCCCGGTTCTCGGTGCCGGACTTGAGCTTTTCCGATTCCTCGATCATGGCCACGATCTTATCGTAGCGGTTGGCGCCGCCCTCTGCCTTGGCCACAAGGACGCATTCGCCCTCTTCCACCACTGTTCCGGCGTAGACGGTGGCACCGGTGGTCTTGCGCACCGGCATGGACTCGCCGGTCAGGGCAGCCTGATTCACCATAGCTTCGCCCTCCAGTACCATGCCGTCCAGCGGGATCATGTTGCCGGAGCGCACCACTACTTCGTCCCCGGCGTGAACGCGGGTCAACGGCACCAGTACCTCGCCCTGCGGGGTGCGCACCCAGACCTTATCCACGTTCAGTGCCATGCTGCGGGCAAGGTCATCCAAGCTCTTTTTCCTTGTCCACTCTTCCAGCAGGCTGCTCACCGTCAGCAGGAACATCACCGACCCTGCGGTGCTGTAATCCCCCCGCAGGAGGGAGGCGGTGATGCTGAGCGCATCCAGCACCTCTACTTCCAGCTTGCGGTGCAGCAGGCAGCGGATCCCCTTCCAGATAAAGGCGATGGAGCGCCACACCGTATATGCCGCCGCGATGGGCGCGGGCAGGAACACCTTGCGGAACATCCGGCCTGCCACAAGGCTGACCATCTTTTCCTGATATTCCTGATTGATCTTCCGGCTGTCGTGGGAGGTGACCAGCACCTCCAATTCTTCGTTGTCAAAGCGGTAGGCCGCCAACAGGGCGGCGGCGTCCTTCCGGCTGCCCCGGTAGGTCAGCACCACATCTCCGGTGCGCTCGTAGACGGTGGCTTTCTGGATATTGTCCTGCCCGTTCAGGTAGGCTTCCAGCACGTCTGCCCGGTGCAGGGTCATGCGCACAGCGCAGACGTGCACCCGCATCCGTCCCTTGCCTTCATGTAAGATCGTACATTTCATTGCTTTTCTTGCCCCTCTGTGTAAAAAAGAGCCGCCCAAAGCGGCGGCTCTGCTGCGCTATATCACTGTGCGGTCTGCTCTGCGGGCTGCTCTTCTTCAGCCGTATCCTCGATGACCTCCTGTGCAGCCTCGGCGGCGCGGCTCTCGTTGATGGCCTTTGCATCGGCAAGGATGTCACCGGCCTCCTCCTGCACCCTATTCACGGTCTGCATGGTGCAGTCCTTCATCCGCAGCACCGCAGCGGTGGTCTGGGTGTAGACCTTTTTGGCATCCTTGCTGGACAGCACCTTGAAGCCGGCAGAGCCGAACACCACACCGCCCAAAAACAGTGCAAGCTTTTTTGTATCAAACATATTTACCCCTCGTTTCTGTGTTTCCTATCTGAGCGCCCATCCCCTTGAGCGGGGCAGGCTCTTTATCTTTATATATTAGCACGCTTTCGGGCTTTTTCAATGGTTTTCGACGATGTTAGGACGTATTAACATTGTTAGCAGTAGTTTGATACGGAGGATCTTTTTGGTCATGCTCCCTTGCAGAGAGCAACAGGCCGCAGTCTATATTTGTTTTGGGTATCCTCTTGTTTTCAAACCGCCATCACGGGTTCCGGCTGGCTGGT
>ERZ1106948.846-NODE-846-length-11146-cov-35.566225_pt1 | contig 11146 bp, 24 predicted proteins | sample MGYA00403673_ERZ1106948 | MGnify/ENA primary metagenome ERZ1106948 (study PRJEB35170, sample SAMEA104062409) | human gut metagenome | biome: human gut; feature: human-associated habitat; material: faeces | place: Denmark | collected 2012-05-07 ...
CGCTTCGGAGACCATCGACGGCAAGGAGATTAACTCCAACGAAGTCTTCAAGTAAACGTTGTGCGAATGCGGTTGATCGTTGTGTTTGTTTCGGTGATGAAGCGTTCTTGAGTGTTTCACGAGTGAAGGGTGTCGTATCATTAGTGAAGCGTTCCTGCAGACCGACTTGGTCATGATTGTTTTGCCGAAGACGATGGACTACTGCATTCTCCTCACATCGAATCTGGACGACCGATACTTGACGAACGTGAACCTGTTGAAGGTAATCGGCGTCGTTTGGCTGTGACGCCGTAGAGCTATCTGCGGAACAACGGCATTCCCTATGACGAGATTGAGGCATCAAAACCGGCGAATCGGACCCTTCGCAATGCGTTATTCCAAGTTGCGGGTTTTCCTCTCGTTTTGTTGCTCATGGTTGTAGTGGATCGTGGTGGCTTCGCCGAGTTCCCCGCTCTCTTCATCATGCGCAGTAATCGCAACATCCAGTTTGTCGGGAACTGGAGCAAGATCCAGGACATGATGGACGCGGACAAGACTCCGGAGGACATGCTGCAGTCCACTCCCGAGGTGCTGACCTTGGAGAGGTATTTCCGGAATATGATGTAACTAGTTGCCATATGTAGTCTATGCTGCGTGTGTTTGTTTTCAGTTCGTTGCGTTGTTGCCTGTTGAATCGCATCATCCTTCATAAGGGGTAGTGTGAAGGCTGAAACAAAGCACGGATGCCCGAGTGGTCCAAGGGGTTACGTTAAGGCCGTAATGTGTTCGCACTCGAGGGTTCGAGTCCCTCTTCGTGCATTCTTTTGTGTCTCTTTGAGAGAGTGAGTGCTTTTCTTTTGTCAAAGGGAGTGATTCTCTTTATCATCCAGATTCAAAACAACTCTTTCACGATCACAGAACAACTCCCCTTCCATCACAACTACAAAACAACTCCCCCACCACGATCAAAAAGCAACTCCTCCAACAAACACACCAAAACGGAAACAGCAACTCCCCTTCCACACTCGAATACCCACTCTTCTCGTTCAGAGTCTCGTTCGCAGTGTTGACGTTTCCATAGTACCCCGTGTTCCACCCCACCAGCGAGTTGTTCGCGCAGCCCGATTGCCTCGTCATGTACCCCGAGTCGAACGGCGTGTAGGACGACGGGTAGGACTGGGTTGATGTGAACGTGGACGGGAAAGGAGTCAGTTGTCGACGCACAAATCGCAGCAAGGGTGTTTCATCGAACGGACAGCAATTCACCATCACGGGCAGTTGGATCGCATCTACGCCTCAGCGTCAGCCCCAGCCAGTACAGCAATTCAGACAAGATCGGCAGTGCCCGCTCAAGTCGTTGTAGTACCGCTGATACTCCTGTGGCGACACAGACAGACTGAAGTGAATGCGACAGAGGAAGTCGACCTCCAGAGAATTCAGCTCCGTTACGGGGATGCCGCCGATCTCAGCGTAGTACGCGTTGGTGAAATAGACGTCATCGAAAAACTTCGCAGAGAGCATAAGTCTAGGGGTGACGCCGCCGATGCGCCCCGACGAAGTCAACACAACACGATATGCACTGAATCCGTTCATAATAAATGAATCCGAATGGATGAGGCGATCGATGTATATTAGAGATAAGATATAGCACTCCGCACTGCAGTTGAAGTACCGGTAGATTCTACGCGTAATCTCCCTCCCAATGCACGTACCGCTCCATGTAGTCCTTGATGGATAGCGGAGGCAGGTACATGGAGTGGAATGGAGTGTTGCGAAGGCGTGAAGAATACTACGAGTCACGCGGCTCGCGCAACACTACGGGATCGTTCCCCGAAATATAATTGGAGACGATGCATCCGTAAATCGTTACCACATCATGCAGGTGACAGAACTCCATTTCTTGTATACACTGTGCACAGATACAGAGGCAGATAGAGCAAGAGCAGACAATGAGGACGCGTTTTATGCGGTTCGGACACTACGTTGGTAACACTCTTCTGTTTCGAGTCAGTGAGTCACAGAATGCTGGAAAAGGGGGACAGAATGCAAAAAGACGGTTGAATGCGCACCAAATCAAAAGAATGATCCTGTTCCCGTGAATGCAGAAACCGTCAGAAATCGCCCCCGTTTCGGGCATCCCTTTGCTCCGCGTTTTCTCCACAATCGCTCAACAGGATGTCCGTTCCGCAAGAACTTCGTCTTGACCAGGAGGCGTTTACGAAAACGGTCCAGTTGGTGAAGGATGTAGTCCGCTCCTTGCCCGTATTACCGAATAGTCCTACGAGCAAGACATTTCGGGCCAGGATTTTGAAAGTTATCTCACCACCGACAATGTCGACAACGCCTATTTCTCCGATCCATACAACAACAGGTATTCTGCGTGGCTTCCACCGGTATGGCGCTTCTCGCATTGCCGTTTTATTCCCAGATATCCGTCGAGAGAGTGATTTCATTTCCGAACCAGTTGGTGACGACACAGACCAATCTGAAGCAAGCCGCGGGATTGTTCCCGGAAATCGGTTACTACTGGCGCGTGAACGGGAGCCAGCTCTATCTGTGGAGCTACAAACTACGGAGCGATTTGGTGCTTCCCAACGACTTTTCGCAGCAGATTATCCATGTCCATTTAGCCACCGCTGTGAAGGGCGTGTTCGATGAAGCCGTCACCGTCGGTCTTTCCCTGACGGCTTACGTGTAGCATGTCCTCGTCGTCACGACAAAACTGGAAATCATGGTGTACCCGCTGCAGTACATTCCGGAGAAGGGAGTACGCTTTGTCGACGCGCTTCATTGTAGTTGTCCTTGAAGGGAGCCGCGATTCGGCAGCCGACCAGCAACATCGACGTGCTGTGCATCGCGAGCACCAAGTCCGGGCGCATCTTCTTCGGATGCGTGGACAACGACATTTACGAGTTCGACTACGCCTACAACTATGTAACTCCTTCGCCTTCTCTTGATGCGGCAGAACTTCTTCTACCAAATGCTGGGCTACAGCACCCGCGGCCAGATTGCCAATCGCACGGGCTTCCTTCTCCAGCTGGTGGTTCCGGCGTTCATTCGCGAGCTGAGCTACGGAGACAACATCGACGAGCTGGTGGTGGACGACGACCGTCACATTCTGTAGATCATGCCATGTCCGCCGATCTGTAGATACTGTCGCTACAAGAAGAACCAGGTGTACGGCTACTACCTGGGCGAGAAGGACAAGGGCTTCGAGAGCTGCTTCGTGCTGTCGGACGTGAAGGCGGAGCTGCGCGCGTTCTGCAATCGCACCAGCCAGCTGTCGTGCTCCCGTGTGCTCGCCATGATGACAAAACCCGATCAGATGCAGGGAGTCGCCTTCTCACGGGGCTGTGAGGCGTAGATGGACCTGATTCGAATCTGTGTGATCCCCCGCTGCGTGAGCGAGCACGTGGGTCTGATGGGCGTGACAAAGAACAGCATCCGCGTGTACTTCGTTCTCAACGAAACCAAGGGCAACTCCTCCCTGCGCATCCTCGCCATTCGCCTGCCGCCGCCCTCGTCCTCCGTCGTCCACTCCTGCACGCAGCACGACGGAATCTTCTTCACGGTGAACGAGGACACCTCCGTGACGGCGTACGTGCGCGACTTCATGTACCGCGCCAGCGACACGCCGTCGGCGTTCGTGAGCGAGGGGCTGGTGAAGGAGGGCCAGTTCTCGCGGTTCATCTCGCAGGGCTATCAGGAGCAGTGCGTGGTGGTGAAGGAGAAGGGAGCGCAGGTGATGGGCGTGTACGAGGAGACGCAGGAGAGTACCGAAATACCCCCGATTTGAGGCGTAGTGTTGCCGGTCGCCACGCTTCTCCAGAACCGCATTTGCAAGTACAGTGATCGTCATGATCATCATGCCTAGCGGTCTGACGCTGCCGTACGCGAGCGTGAACCGTCTCTACTACATTCTCACCAGCACCTCGCTCATCGTGCTTCGCACGCCCACGCTATACGACCAGCTGCTCTCCGTGCGTGCGCCGTCACCGCCTCACCCGTAGTTGTGCTCCGCCGAGTGCTTCAACCCCGCGCTGCAGCAGTTCTACCACTACTTCGGCACGGTGGAGGCCAGCTACCTGCTGCTCTCCTTCCTCAGCGACTCGCGCAGCGTAAGCGTGAAGTCGCGCGTGCTGGTGGTGGTGAACGAGCTGGGCGCCGTGACCAACTACGACGTGACGGGCGCGTGGGCGGAGGGACAGGTGACGGTCCACAGGGGCTGGAGCCACGTGTTCGAGGGTCTGATCAAGTGCGCGCGAGACTGTGGCGTGAGGCGTAGAGCGGTGAGTCGCGGACTCATGGTCGTGTGGAACGAGAAGATGGTGGACGCGAAGGTGCGTGTGATCTCCCTCGCTGACGCCTAGTGCACACGCCTCCTCTTCCCCGCCTCGCTCTATCACCGCGTGCTCCAGTACTGCACCTCGCTCATCACCTCCATCACCAACCTGTACCACGAGGCGCTCGTCGGCTCGCTCCCTCGCTTCCCGTACCCGTGGTGCGCGGTGCTGACACTGTAGACACGACGAGTGGAAGGAGAAGGAGTACGAGGGCGTGCGCCTCCTCTATTACCTCCTGCTCCGCACCGTCCAGGTGATCAAGATCTTCCTTTACGTTCGAATCGTTGGGGCCCCTCACACCTAGGTGGACTCCATCTCGCTGCCGGGCATCCTGGCGCTGCTGCCCACCGCCGCGCAGACCCAGCTGGCCGCCACGTCCTTCGCGGTGCTGCTGAACTCGCCGCAGGGCACGCAGCTGCTCAAGCAGGTGATCAACGCCATCCTGCTCTTCTACAGAAACAACCCCCTGGGTAGAGACACCCCCATCACGTAACGCGTAGCGGTGGTGTATGAGGTGTGCGACAAGCTCGCCAGCTTCTGCGCGGGGTACTTCTCGCTGGGCGAGAAGCTGTTCAACCAGGGCTATCTGGGTCTGGAGCGCCTCAGCGAGGACCTGTACCACGTGGACGAGCGCGAGCTGCAGGTGCGCGAGTGGGTGTGAGGTGAGGCGTAGGAGTTGCTCGACACCGTCACCGTCGCCTTCAAGTACTTCGATGCGGAGGCGGCGCTGCAGCACGTCCAGCCCGTGTTCGAGATTCTGACGAAATCGGGCCGATATCTGGAGTTCACGCACTTCGTGGTGGCGGCGACGAACAACCTGTCTCCGGTGAGGGGTGGATCTGTCGTGTCAGAAATAGGCCAGTTTTTCGGGGCAGTCGTTGGAGGCGACGAAGACCCAGCTCTACCAGAAGATCGTGGAGGTGCTGAAACTCCTCCACACGGGTCGCATGGTGGAGAACGCGAGGAACCGCGGGAAGGGCGTGCGCGGCGACCAGATGATGAAGGAAGTGATGGGCGAGGTGATGAAGAGCGGGCAGAAATCGCTCTGTTTTTTGGTGTTCCAGTGGGCGTATGACAACCACCTGAACGAGCTGTTGCTGGACGTAGCGCGCGGACGGTGCGAGTGACGGATAGATGCAGTGCCCGCAGATGGAGGAGTTCTTGTCGCAGAAGAGCGCGGACGTGCTGCACCGCTACTTCCTGAAGAGCCGCCAGTACGTGCGCGCGGCTGAGGTGATGTTCACCGCCGCCTTCAAGGTGGGTGCGCGTGGCGTGGGTGAGTCGTAGGAGGACGAGACCACGCCCATCGACCACCGCTACCTGTACCTGACGTCCTGCATCAACGACCTGAACGCGGCGCGCATCGGGCGTAGTCGTCTCGCGTTGCCTTCACCGTAGTGACCAACCAGCCCGTGCCGTACCTGCACATGGACGCGCAGCAGCTGGAGACGCACCGCGCGCTGATGCAGACGCAGTCCAGCGTGGCGGAGCTGGTGAGCCACCTCGAGGAGGCGAAGGACGTGGATGTGAAAGTGGGGGCGTTGTGGGGGCGTGACGCGCAGATGCTGCAGACGACGGTGCTGAGCCCGACGGAGATGTACAAGGTCGCCAAGCAGTACGGGCTGGACGAACAGTGTCTGAAAATCATGAGTATTTCTGGCTACACGGATCCGGTGGTGATTCTGAGCCACTGGAAGCGCATCACCGAAACGGTCCTGAACTCGGTCGGCGCCAACAAGCTGGAGGTGCTGAAGGCGAAGGTGGTGAACCTGGCGCACGAGTTCAACCACGCGAGCAACCGCGGTTATTTCCCGCTGTCGTTCGTGTTGGAGGTGCTGATCCGCGCCTGCCTGAAGTCGCCGGCGATGACGTACGAGTCGCTGAAGGAGTGGTTCACGAGCTGTATGCGAGAGTGCGGCATCGAGTACGACCTTCTGGTGAGCGAGCTGCTGCATCTGGTGAATGCGGTGGGCGAGTCGCGATGGATGATCTGCGTGAGCGGGCTGTACGCGAAGTGGTGAATGGATGCTGGGATGACGCGTAGAACCGTCGCAGAGTGGGTGCAGTTCATTGTCGTGAAGAACATCGATCCGCGGGAAAAGGGCGTGTTCGTGCGGTCGGTGGACGGACTCGTGCGCGAGCTGGAGCGAATGAAGGAGGAGGTGAAGGCGTGCAAGGACGGAATGGTGGTGAAGGAGCGCGACTGCTGCGTGAGCGATATTGAGAGCGTGCTGGAGATGCTGAAGGAGCAGAAGCAGAGAGAGAAGTCGGTTCTTTATGGAAAGCTGATGTTGTAAGCGTTTGGCTGTTTGGCAAAAGCACGCTCGATTTCCGCCGGTCTTGAATTCAAATAGAAACAGGTTAGCCGCGTGCCGAGGCGATGAATTCGCAACAGTCGACGATCCTGAGTGGAAGTGTGATAGGCCAGAACCCAAGCAACCGTATGTGACTGTTCCTCTGAGCGTTCCGTCTCACCCTTTGCGTAGGCGTGCTGGGCGACGACATGGGATACATTCAAGGTAGAAGCGAGCGGTTTTGAGAGAGTGACGCCGTAGTCAACCAGCCGATTCAAATGTCGATGAGCAATCCCATCGGTATCACTACAAACGCGATGGTGAACTATCCGCGCAGCACGATGGGGTTGTCGGTGAATGGCTACACAGACTCGGGAATGGCCCACACGATGAACAACGAGGATTTGATGGGCGGCAACATGCCGAGCATTGCTTTTATACAAGCAGGCGTGCGTTCGTTGCTGTAATCCGTAGCCAGACTCGATGATGGGTCACCAGGGAGGGATTCAGGGCGAGATGGCGATGGGAGCGATGGTAGCGCTATTTCTGTCGACTTAGGGAAAGGGGGATATGAACACAGGAATGGACATGTATGGGACAAATCAGATGGATCTTCAGGGCTCCAACGTCGTGGAGTATCGAGGGAACGAGTCGGAGAGTCACATCCGGTTACGTCAGCCCAAGCGAACCATGAGCGCCTACGCGTGCTTCAGCCGATCGATGTGGGTTCAGCAGAGCGGAGTGATTTGCAGATTCAAGCAGGTGAGAGAGGAGTTGGGCGATCAGCCGCGTCAGTGCGACATTTTCAAGGTGATCGCCGGCAGATGGAAGGAGATGTCTCCCGAGGAGAAGGCTCCGTTCGAGGAGGAGGTTGTGATCATGGCGATGGATTCACGAGCAGGCGGAAAAGGACCACCTGCGATACAAGAACGAGATGCAACAATTTCACAAGCTGCGCCGCGAGGTGGAGAAGAACATGGCGCGCTTCGGCACGGCGAACGGCGTGGCGCAGTTCAAGAACTCGCAGATGCTCCAGAAGGCGTTTCACTCCAATGACCACTTGCGCGTAGGAGTGGTGGTGGGGATCGAGTGTAGGTCGCGCAGCTCTTGCTGAGGGCAAATAATGGGGACAAGAAGGCGACGATCGACATCATGAACGATGTGCTGAAGACGCTGATGACACAAGGCGAATCGGTGAGGATGCGAGAGAGCTCGTCACGGGTAGATGATCGCGGACCAGCAGGCGCTGCAGAGCATGCTCGCCACGGCGGGCACCGATTACTCCTCCAAGTACGCGATTCCACAAATCGTCACGATTTAGCAGCACGCGAAAGTCGTACCGTTGTCCGTTCCCGGGCTGCGGCAAGTGGGCGTCGTGGGATGGAGTCAGGTGTAGAGAGTTCGCGTGGAAATCGAACCTGAACACGCACCTCCACATCCACGACAACTCCAGAAGGAAGGAGTTCGTGTGCACGTTCCCGAACTGCGGCAAGGCGTTCTACGACGCGCAGCACCTCCGCCAGCACCAGTGGATCCACACGCGCAATCCCGAAGTAGGTGTGAGCGATGGTGGTGACGCGAAGGGGTTCCAGTGCCCGCACCCGGGCTGCGAGAAGCGATACGCGACGCACAGCGGGCTCCAGATGCACATTCGTAGTCACCACAAGAACGAGAAGCGGTTCGTGTGTCCGTACGAGGACTGCCGCAAGTCGTTCGTGCGGAACAGCGACCTGAACGTGCACATCCAGCGCGTCCACGAGACGAACCGGAAGTATAAATGCGAGGTGGAGGGCTGCGACAAGTCGTTCGTGTCGCAGGGCGAGCTGAGACGCCACGTGCTGACGCACCACCACTTTGGCGAGTCTGTGAGTATCAACCTCATGCCCGATGAGGCGATTTGAGTGGGGTGTTTGTTGTCAGTCAAAGTCCGATACGTTTCCTTACAAGGGAGAGTGGGGTGTTCATAGAGGAAAGAGATGTGCGTTCTCACAAAAGAAAGAGATGTGAGGGTCACTCACAAAAGACAGCAACACGAACTCCTCACAAAGAAACGCAAATAACATGTCTCTCCACAAACACAGGAAAGCGATTGAGGCTTGTTGAGCACGTCGCCTAAAGAGACTGCGGGGCGGCTGGGACGCAGGAGCTTCTTGGTCTCCTCGCACACAGTCCAGCCACAGAAGTAGGCGACCTCGAAGGTAGCGAGGATCCCGCCATTCACCGACGGGTACTTCTCCTATACGTGACTCCGCCCTCCTCCTCGCACCTTGTACAACCGGTCCGCCTCCTTGATGGTCTTCCGCGAGAGGAAGTGGCGTCTGTTCAGCAGCGCGTTGTTCTCGCCCATGCCTCGCACGTGGTGCATCAGCTGGTAGATGTCGCGGTACTCCACCGTCAGCGGCGTCGAGCTCACCGAGGTGATGATGAACCCGGCTTCCTACGCGTCACTCTCCCCTGCTGCGGAGTACGCTCAGCGCGTCGCCGATGGCTCCGGGCGTTGGCAGTGGAGAGACGTGCGGCGAGAGCACCTTCTCCACCGACTGCTCCGCCGTCTCCATCACCTCGCGCAGCTCGTGGAGCGTCGTTGCCGCGAACATCGCGCCGATGAAGAAGCCGTCGGGGATGAGGATGCGGTAGATCTCGCGCAAGGTCTGCAGAATGTCGTTCGTCCAGTGGAGATAGAGCGGAGAGAAGACGATGTTTGCGTAGTGGTTTTTGAAAGGGAGGAATTCCTCGTTCACTTGGACATAGGTCGTTTTGACTATTCGGAACACGCAACCAGCAAAACGTACGGTTTGAGGACGCATCCGAGTGCTTCGACTTGGCCAGTTGGAGCATGTTGACTAGGCGTCACACACGAAGGAGTGGGAAACAGGAACCGTCGCACTCGTACAGCGTTTTGATATCGCTGCGCATCTTCAGTCTGTCTTCCAACGCTCCGTCCCAACAGCCCAGATCGACTGCCACCGGAAACGAGCGATTGATGATCTTCCTGTTACCTCCGAATCGATAGACATACAGCCGTGCGCTCTAGCAGCTGGTCCATGACATCATTCCGGATGTACGAATAGTCGTTCATATCCGCTCTCTTCGCGAGCACGTCTCTGTGGTGAATGACCGCGTCTTCTAGGAACCACGGGGAGACTCAAACTACCTCGATCGAAGAGCTGCTGCCTGTCCGAGAACATCCTTACGAAGGTTCCGACGCGCGAAGGGGTTCGGCGGATCGATTGGAGCATCTGGTGCTGGCTGGAGCGAACAAATTGCCGAAAAAGAAATGACCATTATTCCCCCCTTTCCTGGAATTCCCGAGGAGTGGGAGCGATTCAAAAACGAGGCGCGATTCGGGAGATGCAGTACACCGACGCTGCTTTTCACTCAGAGCATAGGCATCAGGAAAGGAGCGAGTCGTATCAGCGTGCCATCCAGACCTTTGTGGGACGCCGCGAGGAGCTGTCTGACGAATAGGTGGCCCTCAACGACGCAAAGGATGCTGTCAAATCCACATTCAGAGCACTGGACTACGATCACGACTCTTGTCTTTCCATGAGCGAATTTCGACAGCTGCTGGACAGAAACAACATCCACCTGAATGACACAGGTTGTCTCTTCGTTTGTCGTGTGAGTCGCGTAGACTATGCCTATTTCTTCAACATGAACCAGAAGGACGGAAAGATCAACTACTCAAATCTGCGGAGCATGATCGGGCAGTTCGTTTCAAATGATCCCTATACCGGCAGGGTGCGAGCCAAGAATTCACCCTCACTCGTAGAGCGTGCTAAACTCTTCCGTTTTATTGAACGAGTCCATCGACGAGCCTGTCCAAGACGACCACATGATGCTTCGTCTGAACGAGCTCAAGGCGACGTCCAACCCGTACATGAACCCCTACAATCACAGCAGACCGCAGAACATATCTCGCATCGACGGGTCCTTCATCGACGACCACGCCTTCAGCAACACGGTGTATCGGACGGGCCACTACTCTCGCATCGCGCCGCGCCCCGAAGACCCCTCGCTGGAGACGTCGTCCATCACGCGCGACCTGCTGAACTGTGGTCATCATTCCCTCGAGTGACGTGTAGACGACTTCCGCCCCAACGTGGAGTGGGTCCACAAGCAGATGATTCTCTCTTCCTCGACACCGATCTCCGACGAGGTGTTGACGTCCGTGGTGAATGGGCTCCAGCAGGAGCTGATCGGCACTGCGGTTCTTCGGCACTCCTCGTTCTACCACGTGGTGGACACGTCCAACGAGAAGAAGTGCGTGATCACGCTGATCTGGTCTCCTGTGTCCACGCAAGCCAGTCTCAGCAGCGTGGTGGACACGGCTTTTGAGAAGACGGTGTGGAGGAAAACGTGCGATCGCTATCTCCAGCGCTACAACCTCAAGTGCGACTGGATGGTGGACATTCACCCCAATTACAGCAACTGTAAGTTCTTAGTTTACTACGTCTTCTTGTTGCAACAAACAGCGCGAGCATTTGTATTGATAAACACAAGTCACCTTACTTCTCGTTGCGGATGCGA
>ERZ1106948.848-NODE-848-length-11107-cov-36.059084_pt1 | contig 11107 bp, 18 predicted proteins | sample MGYA00403673_ERZ1106948 | MGnify/ENA primary metagenome ERZ1106948 (study PRJEB35170, sample SAMEA104062409) | human gut metagenome | biome: human gut; feature: human-associated habitat; material: faeces | place: Denmark | collected 2012-05-07 ...
GTTCGTGTTCTTGATGGTGCCGTCGGGATTGGTGTACTCCTTGCCGAAGCTGCCCGCGTACATCTTGCCGTCCTTCACCGTGGCCCACTCCGTCTTCTGCCCCTTGTTCGTGTTGCCGTCGCCCTCCATGAGAATGAAGCGAGGAACGGCTCTGTTGTTCATGACTTCAAAAACGAGGCCCGTGCGATCATCGAACGCATAAAGATGGTTGTTGAACGACGTCAGGGCGCTCAGCTCCATTCCCCTCCCGGCCTCGCTGACTTTGGTGTACAATACAACGTCCGCCGCCCACTCGATGGAAAAGGAGCCATCCGTTTCGCGTTTCAAAAACGCCTTCTTCATTACACTCTTCCACATACCCTTTTCATTCTCCTCGACGCGACTCTTCTTGTCCAGGTCGGACACAATGGCCAGGAGGTATCGGTCATCCGAGAAGGAAGAGGCTCTGAGGTTTGCGGAGGAGGACGGAGTTCTCCAGAGAGAACAACACACTAAAACGATTACAATCGCAAGGACACTGAGGGTGGCATAGAGAAACCGACAAGGCTTCTTTGGGGCGGCCTTAATCCTCCGTGAGTTCAGTAAAGTACTCCTCTCCGCTACGCGATCCTCCTTGGCTGAAAAGTCGTCGTCAGAATCACTCTCGTAGTAACGAGGACCCTTCATTCGCTCAAAAATGATGCTCTAAAACAGTCCCAAAATCGGAACAATTTCTGCATTTGCGCGCTCTCCACGCGTTCTTCTCGATTCGCCCTGCAATGCATCGCAGAATGAATGGGGAGTCCAGCGCAAGGGCCGCTCGGAATCGAACCCGAATGCCAATTCCTCCTCCTATTCATCCACAGCCATCTCCTCCACGCGAGCAAGCGAACGAGCGTGCAGAGAGGAGCGGCAATTCAAACCGAGCCGAAAGACTTTCCTGGAAATTTCGCGGAAGAACTCTCGTTTCTCCACGCAGTCGGTCTTCATAAAGTGCGACTGTTTCGAGTCTTTCTTTAGTGCCTATTTGTTGTTCATGTGCCAGGGAGATTGGAGTCTCACCCTAATCGTTATTGGAGCGAAAGACTTGAAAAACGTTAGCACGTTCGGAAAGCTCGATCCGTTCGTGCGAGTCACTTTTGGGAACGCCGTGTACAAGAGTACTGTACTCAAGGATGGTGGTTGCAATCCCAGTGGGTATTTCGTCGTTGCTCGTTATGATCAGTGTGGAATTATGAGATAAGTATTACGGGATCTGCGCCCACCATAAAGATCGAAGTGTTCGTGACGGCGAGAATGGTGTTACGTTTAGTATGGATGCGCATGTGTTTAAGGACAAACTGATCGGCTGGACGGAAATTGAGCTGACGTCGCTCCATTCCAACTGCGAGAGTAGAGCGTAGAGGCGGATTGTGAGTCTAGGCATTGCGTGCAATCTTCACTCGCCAAAGAATCCGAACGGCAGCAACGGCGTTTTGCTCGCAAAGATATCCGTGTTCCAAGCGTATCGAGGTCAGAGTCTCTGCGCCTCGTCTGGAATCAATCCGAAGCGCTCGCTCACCGTTCCGTTCTCAAATCCGCCCTCTGTCCCTTCCTACTGTTCTTCTCCGTCCATCGTGATGTCTTGCTGTTGCTGCTCCCGCTCGGGTCGTCCCATGGTGGCAACGGCTTCCTTGCCGCCCGTGGACTCGCAAGTGGCTTACCCCGTGAATTATGGACCGCAGAATCGTCCCGTGATTCAGCGAAGGGTATCTAGTGATGCTGGTTATCGTAATTGCAATTCGTGTCGTGGGGGAAACATGACGCCTCAGATGTTCCCCATCATCCCTGATCCTATTCATTGTTAATCATAGCTGTACTATAGTTTGCTCTGTGTTCTGTTTTACAAACACGCAATTGACAGAGTGGCATTTTGGTGACGCGCTTCCTCTCCATCATCTCGTGGAACCGCAATTCCCTCAGGAAGGGGTTCACTGCCACGCCATTTCTGACGTTGTCTTCGTACTTCGATCTGTACATGGATCTACGCGTCAACGAACGGCCGCACTTCCACTTGGGATGGATCAGATCGACGACGAACGCCTCTCGTAATACGAACCAATCACGTGCTACGTGTGAGAGGGGACGCGCGAGCTCACAATAATAACGCAACTCCTCGAAGAAGATGTCCTTGTTGCTCCCATAGTTGTAGAACAGAGGATCGTAAAGAGGCACGCTCGGGTGTCTCCGGAGCACGGCGTACGGCGAATAATCATCGAAAGGATAGCAACTAAGCTTTTCCACACTCTTCTTTCCTGAGAGCCACTTTTCGGCTCGCTCGTTCTAATGATCATCGCTGCTCCCCAACCCCACATTTGTGGGAGAATACGATCTCCCCAGTCTGCAAGACCCATTCTTCAAGCAGCTTCGTAGTTGCAAGGACGTGCTCGGTGCCTTCTCGTTGCTTCTACGCCTCAACGCTTCCCTCCAACTCGCACAGTAAGGTACAGTTCTTAAAACTAGCACAGTCTTCGACGCGCACAACGTCCTTGTCAAGGAAAAACACGGGAATAAGAACAACGCTGTAACGGTTCTTCCACACGGAAGGGGGGACGCGTTGGAGAGTGGCGTACAGTTGTGCTATGGATAAGGAAGGCGTGGGAGAGGGACGGGACAACCGCACGTCCATGTCGAAAACGACATAGTGAGTGGTTTGGACATGACGAATAGCGAGGTTGCGCATCAGGTTGATGGGAAGGTGCTTCGCATTAAAACAATCTTCGCGTGGCTGGAAAAGGTACACTTGCACGTTTTCGCCAAATGAATACGAAAAGAGAAACTCATTTACGACCGCCTCCTGCTTGATCGACGGAACGAAGATCACGATGATCATCGGACTAGACGTAACTGGATTTGCACAAAGTCAACCCCGTCCAGGCCTGGACCACGGAGGGAATCATGTGAATGCGCAAATAACTACAGATGACGAAAAGGGACAGCGCATGCTTCGTGACAAAGATTGCAGTAAAATCCACCACTTCGTTGTTGTCTGGAAAAACATCTGCGTGAGAGAACGACGACAAGCCCTACCCTTTTGGAAATAGCCATCCGTAGGATAAAAGAGCTTCAGCTCGTTACACTCGGGTGTGTCGTAGTCCTTCACCAGGTTACCGAGATAGTGATTCAGCCTCTTCTGGTAAGCGGGGTTCCGGACCCATTTCTGGAGAACGGCATACTCCCCGTTCTGGTCGCTCCGCAGTCGTTCTGGTCCATTGCGTGTGATCAGCTTGTTCAGTGGACAGTGCAATGTTTCTACATCTCACTTGAAAGCGAAAGCGGGACCCTCTGTGAACCCGCCCACTGCAATAGGCAGCTTATCCGCGATAGAGGAGTCGGAGAACACTTCACGCAAAGGCTACAGGTGATTCTGCGAGAACGCACGATACGATGGTGTTTCTCTTGCTGAAGACATGCCACCATAAGAGTATGAGAATAATACTACGGATCAGGTACGCTCCGGAAGAAGTCACATTAGACTGTAGCAGATAATCCGGAATCGCCGCCACTTAAACAGGACGAGTGGATTTGTCATGAGACCAAACCTTAATGAGCGAAAGCAAAGGGCTTTCTCTCGCTTACCCAATCGGAGAATTGCAAAAGGGGGGATGTGGGGGAGGGAGCACATGCTCGCAGGAGGGAAGATCGGCTAATTAGGGCTTCATTTCGCTTTGTTATTGAATGGGCAGTGCTGGAGAGAGAGGACTTTTGATGTGAGTGTCATTTCTTCCTGACAAGAACTGTGAGGAGAATCAATTCCTCTTTGCTTCTTCTTGACCCTGCCAACAGGAGACAGCACATCCATGAAGCCCTCCCTACCCACGTACTCTCCTCTTTCCTCCGATTCAAAGAAGTGCTCTTCCCCCACTTCAAGTCAACAACTCTTTCGTTTTCGCCTGCTTTCCGTGCATTTTACATTTGCAGCGATGTTGCGAAGGACAGAGGGAGTGGTGCGTGCTCTAAACAGAAACGGCATCGTTCCTTCCTTTTCGTGATTGTGACACGCAGACATACAAGAGGGGATTCCGACCCTCCTTTCGGAGATACAGGAGCGTGGATGCTTCTCTCCATGAAGAGCCCGTGTTTGATGTAGGGATGGATCGGAAATGGTGAGACAAAGGGGACGCGAACGGTTCGCATATCCCTCGAAGAAGACACGGGCGCTCTCTCCACCGAAGTGAAGAATGCTGCGGACCACGCCACTCCACCGTGCCCGTCGCAGGCATCTTCATCAAACTGGAAATCGGTCGTTCTGCTTCATCTTCGTTAGGAGTAGTATCTGGGATTCGGCATGGTGGTAGCGGGCTGCGGCGTGTGTGTGGAAGCCTATCGGCTGGGCCGGAAATACTACGCGAAGAACGATTACGATGTGGCGGAATTGGAGTTGAATAGGCCGCGCATGTTCCATTTCCTTCAGAAGTACAGACTGGTTGGGGACAATCTTTCCGACAAGGCATCCTTCTCTCCGCCTGCTCACCTGTAGTACTCGCACTACGATTTCAACTTGTACTGCGCCCGCTTCGCCGCCGCGATTCTCTCGGACCCCTCGCACGCCATATCCTCCACAGAGACGCTCCGCTCTCTCCTGCAGCAAGTGCTCGCTCGTTCTCCCTCTCACCCACAGTGGACCCAAGTGGACGTACAAGTCGCCCCCGACGCGCCGTTCACGCACGCCACCATCCTCTCCATGCTGTCGCAGGTGCAGTCCGCCCCTCTGTACTACGTCGTGTACATCATGGTAGTGGCGTGGGGGCTGTGTTCCGGGTAGGGAGAGCGTCTCTACCGCGTGAGTCCGATTTCCGCGGACATCCAGTCCGAGATCAACGCGTTCTTCGAGTACGCGAAGGAAGACGAGGGTGCGTCCGTCTCCGTGTAGTGAGGCGTAGAGGGGAAGCGAGGCGTGCACAAGGTGTACGTGCTGTCCATCCTGAAGAACATCCAGTCGCACTACCACTCCAAGCTGGTGCGCGATGTGTCGGTGCATCACAAGCTCCTCGAGGGCCTGCGCAGTGACGACCGGAAGGACGTGCCTCTCCTGGTGGATGCGGTGGACGCGCTGGACAGCGACTACCTCTCGCTCATCCAGCTCACCAACGTCCTCGCGTGCGCGAACCGTCAGATCCAGTCCGACACGCTGGTAGCGTCGCGCGCTCCTCTCAACCGTAGTTGATCTACCGCTTGCGACTGGCGGCGAAGAAGGTGGACGACGACCGCAAGTACCAGGAGTCGCTCCTGCATCCCGAGGAGGATCTCACCACGCCGCTCATCAAGATTCCTATTATCCCGCTGCGCAAGGCGGAGAAGCAGGAGGAGGAGCAGCCGAGGAGCATTGACGAGGTGTTGGAGCAGGAGATCGTGAACGGGGCCAAGAAGATAGAGATCGCGCTGCCGGAGAAGAAGGAATCGTCCACTCCGGAGAACAAGAACGAGGATTGGTGGTCGCGTGATTGTTGAACAAACAGCAAAAACCATCAGCAGACTTGCATCGATTTACTCATCCTTGGAGATGTTGAAGTACACCAGCTTGTAGCCAGTCTTACCGCAAGCGACCACACGGAGATAGTCACGGAGGTTCTGCTTCTTCAGGTACTTCTTGGTGAGGTACTACACGTCACGCCAAGCTCCAGCGCCAAACCTTCAGGTATCTCTTGGCGAAGGCACAGGAAACGGCCACATTGACCTTGTCGTCGCTGCTGGAGACAGCAATGAGGTCACCGAGGTTGTTCACCTTGTTCTCGACCTTGATGTGCTCAGCGAGGAACTTCTCCTAAGACATCACGCCCAGCGCTTTCCATTACGAAGGTGGCAATATCCATGATGGAGTCCTTCACGGGCACGGTGCAATCAATCGTGAACTCGATCTTCTTAGCAGGCTACACGAGAATCAGAACAGGGTCCTTCTTGCGCGTTCCTCCGCGCATCCCCCACACGACCAAGCACGGCTACTTACAGCAGACATCTCAATAAGAGGCTAGTACTGATGATTATGAAACAGCAGCCATTCCACCACTCATCGGCGAGCGGTCAGGAATCCCGCATTCCCGCGGTGGACTCCACTCGCCCCGATTTCGCCAACAAACACGCTCTACCCAAAAACAATAGATGAACTAAACGAAGATTACAACTCTTTCGCCATCTTCACGCTCTCTACGCCATCACGCATTGGGGTCAACACGTACGATACGACTTCTCGTCGAAGGAGTGCTCACACTCCTCCTTCTCCACGAGGCCGCACTTCGCGAAAAAGACGTTGCTCGCATCTCCGGCCTATGCGGTGATTGCAAACAATAGAAACGCACCTTCGCGTACACGACAACACGCTTCACGTGAAGATCCTTCTGGGTTCGCTCCACGAGGCTGTTCCACACGAACGAGCCTACAGCTAAGACAGAGCATCTGCGACCAACCGATTCCGTGCTTCTGGTACGTCTTTAGCACGCAAATGAAGTCCACGACGAGAACGCTGTCGCTCTTGGGGTTCGACTCCTCAACATGCTCTATGTGGGAGTAGACGCAGCCGACGGGAATGTTATCAAGAATGACTACGTCGTTAGTGCCAGCACAAGGACCGACTCAGTTTCGCAAGCAGCTTGTTGTGGTCGATCGCCTTCTTCAGAAAGGACTCCGACAGCTCCTCTCCGAGCGCATTCTGGTAGATGAGCTTGATTGCCTCCGTGTTGTGCCTCAAGATCGGGAGCTCGTATATTCTCTTGGTGTCGAATTTCATCCGCGTTTGGGTCCTGCTCACTCTGTTCGCTGGGGAATGCCACTTCAGCGAATCGTCCGATTCCCGCGGGTCCCATCGAGACGGGAGAGAAAACCATCCATCCAGAAATCACTTATAGAATGGCTCGTGTAGGCGGTTGTTTTGTGCAGTGTGGAGTGGGACTCACCGGTTGTGTAGGAAAGAACTTTTCTTGCTGTTAAGCCCGATGGCGTCCAGCGCGGACACGTCGGTGAGATCATCGCTCGCTTCGAGAAGAAGGGCTTCAAGCTCGTCGGTCTGAAGATGATGGTTCCCCCCATGGAGCTCCTCGAGCAGCACTACGCCGAGCACAAGGGTAAGAAGTTCTATCCCAGCCTCACCGGCTTCATGAGCTCCTCCGCCGTCGTTGCCATGGTCTGGGAGGGCAACAACGTCGTCGCCATCGCTCGCAAGATGATGGGCGCCACCAAGCCCATGGAGAGCGAGCCCGGGACCATTCGCGGCGACTTCGGCTGCGACATGGGCCACAACGTCATCCACGGTTCCGACTCCGTCGAGTCCGCTCAGCGCGAGATCAACCTCTGGTTCCCTGAGGGTCTCGTCGAGTACACCAAGGACGACGAGAAGTGGGTTTACGAATAAGCTCATTTAGCGCTGTTTGTTTGCATCTCCCTCCATTCTTGTTTTCCTCGATTCGTGCAGAGCCTATGCAGGACGTTGGGCAGCACTCTGCTGAGGCGAAGGTACTCCTGCTGAAGCGGTGAGGCTGCATGGGTCTCGCTTCATATCTTAGGCAGTTTTATGCGGTGAAGGCGAAGGGAGTGCTTCTGTACATCGACGCGCGCTATAAATCGCTGGTTCCGATCGGCAACGGCAGTTATGGGATTGTGTGCTCCGCCGTAGATTCCGTATTGCTCAACGGGTTGTATTCATAGTAGGTGACGAATAGCCGCGTCGCGATCAAGGTTTCCTTGTTCAACAAGGATGATTTCAAGTCGAATCTTCGAACCTTGGTGATCCTTGCATTGCTCGATTACGGGTAGAGAGAAGTGAAGTATCTGCGTTTCTTTCGTCGGTGTGAGCAGGTGCTGGATGTCGTGGACTTCTACTGCTATCCGTACACGCACTCCCTTCACACCCTTTCTGCAGTTGCCGTTGTGCTGCGTAATCGTTAGTCGTCGGACACAGTGTTCATCTACATGATTACGCCACTTTACGACTATGATCTGAGCACTGTGATTGATGCTCGAAATGTGTCATCCTCCTGCGCTCTTCATGTGTAGTACTTGGCCTTTGATCAGATACGTCTCATCACTTACCAGATCCTTCTCGCACTGCGTTACATCCACTCTGCGGGAGTATCCTCCGTCCATTCAAATCCACTGTAGTTCATTCATCGCGACATCAAGCCCGGCAACATCCTTCTCACTCCCAAAGCCGACATAGTCGTATTCTTTCCATTCCAAATTCATCATAGTTGTGTGATTTTGGTCTATCCCGAGCCGATTCGAATTGCCTCTCCGACTACGTGGTCACTCGCGACTACCGTCCTCCCGAGCTGATCGTGGGCAACAAGGTATGTGTATGCGCGTCGCTTCACGCACAGTCCTACACCAATAAGGTGGATATGTGGTCGCTGGGAGTCACGCTCGCCGAAATGTTCCACGGCTCTCCCCTCTTCCAGGTTTGCTTGTTCCTGTAGAGTCATCAAAGGCGGAGAACACGTCAAAGCAACTCGATCTCATCATCAGCTATCTCGGAGTCCCTTCGGACCAAGTGCGTTCAGCTGAGTTGAAATGAGGTGTAGGACCTGAAGATGGTGGAGAACGTGCAGCTGCGGAGTCGGATCCGGTTTTCCCGAACGCGGAGGAAACCCTTACTGCAAGCGCTGTCGCGCCCCATTCCTGATGATGCCGCTGATCTCCTTTTTTCCCTTTTGCAATTTCACCCCATGAAGCGGCCGAGCGCCAGCGTAGGAGTGTTCATTGGGTGATGATGCTAGGAGGCGCTCCATCACCGCTTTTTCAAAGATCTGATATCCACATTGCAGCCTGTCGAGTGTCCCGACCACTATGAGTTGGAATGGGAGGAAGAGTGGGGGCGAGAGGGCGGAATGACGACTAGACTGCTGCGCAACGCGACGAATATGGAAATGTACAGAGAGTTTATTCGCGAACAGCAGTTCTATCCCACCGTGAAGTGCAGATACAAGAAGAAGTAATTGCTCTGTTTGTTTGATAGAATCGTTACTCCGATGAGCGGGCTACGCGAGAAACGAGGATCCAGACGGATTCTCTTCATCAACGGTTTCACACTATTCTTTGCGATACTTCCCTACCGTCATGCTTGCAAAGATAGTAGTTCGGTCGAGGCGATTCCCTATTTTGTTCGTCGCATCTCGAGACTATCACACTTCACTCCCGATTTGCTTCATGTCGCGCTATTCCTACTCCTTCGGGTTCACACAGTACCATTCCCTATGCAGAACGGGTAGGATCGTTCCCTTCCTTTCATGTGCAGTCACCACCCAAGGAAACGCCCAAGGCGATACCAAAATCCGGTGGAGAGACATCTACAACCTTATAGACCTCCCGCAGAATCGCAAGCTTCCCTTTCTCAAGCGGGTCTCGTCCATAAAGGATCAGGTGATGAAACTCGGCGGGAAGCGCGTGATCATTTTCTATTTTTCATCGTACCATTGACTGTGGAGCCTCATCTCTAGATTTGTCTTCTTTTGGGGCGTTTCCTACGCAATCCTGAAGTACGGGATGCTGGACATGAATACGCTGGTTGATTTGCTGAACAAAACGGAGTACACGCGGAAAACCGTCGATTTGATCATGGCTTATCCCGATGTTTTGCTTCGTCGCTGCTATTACTCGTAGTTCAGCTATCTGTTGTTGTCCTACGCAGCTGCAAACGTATTGTGGGTGTTGGTGGGGCGTCCTGACTGGTAGTGACCCCATACGGTACTTACTGACCGTTCTGTACATGCGCTCGATACTCCACAAACGCTTTTCGGAAGTGGCAGTAGAGAATCTGCAGTGCGAGAATGAGGAGGCGAAGAACGCTGTGAAGGCAGTGAAAACGGCCAATTTGGAGATAGAGGAATGGAAGCACCCAAAGATGAAGGCGACGCGCATCATCACCATCAAAGGAAAGCACAATTCCAGCAAGTATCTGTAATAGGATCCGTCTGATATTGATTTCCTGTGGGTGGGTCTTCTTCAAAACTGCACATAACCGTAATGACGTATATCTTTCGTGTTTACAATATCACAAATCCCGATGTCATTGACAAGACGAATGAAATCAGCAAGAGGGCGGAGAGAATCGCCTCCATTCCTTCCAACGTGCGACTGCGTTCCCCGTTTCAGAGATAGGCGCGAATCGCTATCCCGACAGCCGCTTTTGAATTGGCATTACGGTTGTCCACAGTTCTGCGACTCATGAGTAGGTGTCTGAAGAAGGACTTCGACTATGCGGATATTCAGAAACGGTCGATGCTGAGCGACCCAAAGACATACAGATCGCTCGTATCGCGCATTGCTGTGAGTCTTTCTCTACCGGTTGCTCCTTCACTGGAAGCGATCATCAAAGCGTATGGAGGCGACCGATTTAAGGACAAAGTGGAAGTCATGACAGAAGAGTACAAGGTGTTTGCTTTATCTGGTGATCACACGTAGAAGAGACGCCTCGAATTGGCGCAAAACGCTTCAGGAAGTACCGTTTCATTCCCCTCATCACTACACGCGATGATACTGTTCGTGGTCTTGCGAAAGGAGGGAACGACATTGGACAGGGAGCAGTTGTGCAACGACTGCTATCTCCCGGAGGACATATTCGATTCGACACTAGCAAACATAGAGGCCGTTTTTCCCGATTACCGTATTTGTGTGGATTTCCTCTCAGTTATAGGATACAGAGAGTTGAAAGAAGTGAGAAAGGAGAAGAAGGAGAGAAGTTGTCGTTGTATTGTGGTGTGAGGAGTAGTTGAAAAGGAAAGGGAGATACGATATCGCGTGATAGACGCGAAGGAGAGTAGTGCGGTGAACGATACTGAAGAAAGGGAGAGTGTGGAGCGCGCATTGGCATACAAAGAGTGGCGGGATGCTGTGTTATCCAAACCGACTAAGGAGAAGGAGTACAAGAAGGAAAAGCAGTCGTCTATCACCTCTCTGTTCCGGAAGAAAGGGTGGTGGTGTTTGTTCGATTCACTGGATGAGTGGGTAGTTTATGATGTTCATAGTTATTCAATACATCCAGTAACATCGTTAGTCATAACACAGTGAAAGAAGAGACTCAAAAGGAAGAGAGAAGAAACAAAAACAAGCTTGCGTGGCGCAATTGGATAGCGCATTGGACTTCTAATCCAGAGGTTGTGGG